>Ga0208480_1000955_pt1 | contig 10747 bp, 2 predicted proteins | sample NGESurshal092012_4_FD_184485 | JGI IMG/M metagenome (GOLD analysis project Ga0208480, IMG submission 184485) | Arctic peat soil microbial communities from Barrow, Alaska - NGEE Surface sample F53-1 shallow-092012 (SPAdes) | ecosystem: Environmental > Terrestrial > Soil > Wetlands > Peat ... | reverse complement strand
CTTCGTTTCGGTCGCTCCTTCGAAATGTTCACCCTTGATCGTGACCAGCGTCCCACCCGCTTCAGGACCTTCCACCGGCGCGACACTCATCACAACCGGCAACACGGGCGGAGGCGTAGTCACCGTCACGTTGAACGACGCGGCGGCTTTGTTTTCATGACCATCGACAGCAGCGCATTCGACTTTGGTTGTGCCAACCGGGAAGGTCGCGCCCGACGCGGGCACGCAGCTCAAGGACTTGACCAGAGCATCGGAGTCGGTCGCTTCGACGCTATAAGTAACCACCGCTCCGGACGGACTCGTAGCCGGAGTCACTATTTCCGCCGGCACCGTGATCTGAGGCGGTGTCGAGCTGTACTGGTCGGCGCCGATGTCGCAACCCGTGCCGCCAGCAGCAGGACGCGGGTAACCGCGCTGGTCAATCACAGGACACTTTGCCGTGTCACCGGTGCCGATCGTCGGACTGCCCGCCTTCTCTGAGTAGAGCGTCGTGGAACCACCATCATTGAGCAGCGACGTCTGCAGCAGCGGTGTCTTGTTCTGGAATTTTGCTTCGCCGCCACAGCTTGCGTCGGAGGTAAGGCTGTGATCGTTTGTGATCGTGTTGCTTCCGCACTGCGGCGCGCCGTTGAGACCGACGATCGTGTTCGTCAGCCTGACTGTGCCCGAGCCGGTGCCCCCTACGCCGCCAGATGCGTTGTGCACAATCGTCACATTCAGGAAGCTCGCCGTGCCTTCGTCGACCAGACCGAATTCGTGGCCGTCGGAGAGCGTCGAGTTGGTCAGATTGGCCGTCGCGCCACTCTCGACAAAGATTTGGGTACCGAGGTTGCCGGAGATAGTCGCCTTTTCGACGTTCAGCGTGCCTCGATCTTCGATGCCAGGGCTTCCTCCCGCTTCGCCACCACTGGTGACAACTACGTCCTCGAGGGACACCGTCACACCTTCGTTGACTAGAAATAGTTCGCGTTCAGATACCCCTGCAATCGGCGTGACGCTGCCTCCGTTCACCTGCACACCAGGTGTAGCGACCCCGACGGCGCCTGCCGGCCCCGTCACCGTCTGCGCACCGCCCGTGTTGGTGAAGACCAATGATTTGGCGGGCAGATATGCCCCGGCCGCAAGTTCGATCGTGTTCGCAACGCCGTTTGCGTTGGCCTTGGCGACCGCTTCTTCGAGCTGCTTGGAGGTGCTCGCCTTAAAGGTTTCTGCGCTCGCGGGGCTGGCCGCCAGCATTCCGAGACACGTCACAGCGACCGCCAGCTTCAGCGCGTTGCGGTAACGACTGAACAAGTTGACCCTCATCATCTTCACAGGCTCCTTTTCTACCAGAACGCTCGCCGAGGGAAAGTCGCCTGGGAAGAATATTCACACTTTAGATACACAAACTCCTACATGTGATCGGGGGAGCCGGCCGGGCCGGCTCCCCCGATCTGCAGATCCATTGCCATGGACTGACTACCTATGCTTCTAGACGCCCGTGTCTAGAAGTTTTCCTGGAATCCCTGCTCGAGCTTCGGCAGCCAGCTCGACGGCAGTGGTGCGTAGTGGATTTTTCCTGGTACTTCCTGTCCGGCCGAGGAGAGGATGAACGTGAAGAACGAGTACATCGTCCGCCGTTGGTCGGCCGTGAGCCGGCTGATGGCGCTCTTTCCTTCTCCGTTGTTGCTGTTCATGCCCGTGTACACCAGGTCGAACGTGAGTCCGCAGATCGGGTACTTGCTGCCCAGGTCCGTGGCGTTCTCGTGGTTGGCGGGTGCGCTTGCGTACCCTTCGTTGTTGTTGCTCCAGTTATCTTCGACGTTCAGCCCGACAGCGTCGCTGTTGCTGCTGCCCGGAGGGGCCGGCAGCGCGCTGTAGAGGCAGTTGGCCGGTCCACCGCCGATGCTCGGTGCTTCGAATTTGGTCCCCGTGGCGTTCTGGACGCTCGCGAGCACGATTCCCGGCTGACTTATGGCTTCAGCGAGGTCGATATAGCCGATGCCGCCCGCCGTTTCCTTGAGCTTTGCGATCAGTTCGGGGCCCCCGCTTGCTGCTCCCGTGGTGATCGAGCTGCATGTGCCTTCTTCGCCGACTTTTTGCTTGCCGGGCCATTCGGTGTTCGTCGTGAAGTACGCTTCCCAGTTCTGGGTGACGCCTGATAGCACCCCGCAGGTCGCACCGGTCCGTTCGTTGTCCACGCGGATCAGATATTGCTTCAGTATGTTCGTTGTCCCGGATGAATCCTGACGCACGACTCGCGTGACAGATCCCGTGCATTCTTTCAACGCCGGATTGGTCGCGACCAGTTCGGCATCATTCCAGTGAGCGACATCGCCACCGTAGAGGCGCGAAACCTCCTTCGGGGTGAACTTCAGGCTGGTCGGCAACGCACCCGTCGGGCAACTGCCTCCAGCCCCACTCGTCAGATGCATCGCGACCGTCACCGAGGAGCCACCGACCGGGAACGACATGACGTTGTCCTGGATGTCGTTTGCGGCGGGGAAGGGCGCTGACTTTGGTTCGAAAGGCGGTTCGAAAGCGATCGAGCAACCACCCAACGCGCCAGGCGCTCCGTCGAGCTGTTCAAGCTGCGCCCGGCTGTACGGAGTGTCCGTGCCTGCGAACGCATCCGTGCGGCAGCTCGCGGCCTTCAGCCCGTTGCCCGAACCGGTGGCGCTCGCTGTAACGGCCTTCGGGTAGTTGTAGGCAATCATATTGTTGCCGGCCGGGTCTCCCGCGAACTGTTCTGCAACGCTGCCGCAGAAGTCTTCGCCGTAGACTTTGGCGTATTCTTTCAACAAGATATTCTGATAGGTCGAGCCGCGTCCACTGATCTTGCCTCCGGAGGACTGACACCCGAGGCCTGCCGGAACGGCCGCGGAGCTTGTATCCGCAAGCACCATGCAGCAGATCGCGCTGAGCCCGATCAGCAGTGCGGCAAACGGGGCCAAGATGAATCGTTTCCGAACTGCGATGTCCATATATTTCTTCCCCTTGCTGGAAGTAGAGGTACCGATGATCACTGACCTAGTTGCTCCGAACTGGTACACGGTCGTCCGCCTCTCAGTGACACAACACCAGTGGCGAGCAAGAGAGGCTCGCCCTGGTTGCGAAGCTTCCCAGGCTTGAGGCCAATTATTCAGTTGAAGCAGAGGCCGGTGTTGCCCCCCGGTGAAGATCCTTGTGTCTTATCGGTGAACGTCGTTACGTCACGGTGAAACGCGTGTCACTGCAACGTGAACATGAGCCAAGATGAACCCGCAACTGGCGGTCTTCGGGGGCAGGTAACACTTCGGCCAGTCGATCGTGAACTTCCTGTGAACGTTGGATGTCTGGGATCTGCGGTCCGGCTAGCATCGTCTGCCATGCTCCGCCACTTCGGGCGGCTCGTCCTGCCGTCAAGCATCCTCATCCTCGCCCTGTCCGGTGCCCCCGAGGCTCCCGCCGCCGAAGCCGGGGCGCCGGTTGCCTGCACGCAGAGCGCGACCACCACGACGACTACGTCTGCGGGAGTCGAAGGCCCGCCCACGTCAGCTCCCGCCAGCCCGTCCTCTGATAGTCCGTGCTGGGTGGACGTCAACCCGTATCCCTTCGGCAGCGAAGGCACTCCCGTCGAGACTCCAGCCCAGCCGTGCTCGCTCGTTTTCAGCGGAGTCGCGCCACTTGGCAGCCAGTGTGCGCTCACGGTGACGTCGATCGCCTTCAGAGCCTGGAATCGCGGGCTTGCAGCCACCACCACCAGCGAAGCGCCGACGAACAACCCCTATGGAGTCTGGCTATTCAATGGCGTCACGTGGCTCCCGAGCCCAGGGTTCCCCGGCTTCAACGTCTGCCCGGGCCACACGGTCGTGTGGGCGGGCAAGCTCGACTACTGGCTAGTCGGCGGCCCCACCGACCTGAGTTGGAGCCGCCTGTGCCGTTTCGACGGCGCCACTCTCGAATGGGAGTCGCTGGAACTTCCCACGGCGACGAAGCAGCACGTGACCGTGGTCGCGGGCAAAGAAGAAAGGCGCCGGCCCGGTGGGATCACCTCAGCCGCCTGCCTGGCGTGGAACAACTGCTGGTTTTTCGGCACCTACGGCACGGTTGTGCACTGGGATGGGACGCAGCTCAGCGACGCCTCACCTGAACCATCACTGAAATGGCTCCAGGGTGAATACACTGCCGCGGTCGCCCGCCAGGACCCGCAGGGCGACCCGTTTGGCGTGGCCGTCGGCGCCACAACTGAATTCCATGGCGCCACATCGATGAGCGAAGTCCTCTCAGAACACGAAGGGGTGCCCCCGCCCGAGATGCAGGCCTCGAGCGATGGACCCTTCGCGCCAGTCCTGTTCACGCCGCCCACGAGTCCGCAGGAACATGATCCCTATAGGACCGACCTAGTCGCGGTCGATTTTGACTCTACGGGTCAGGGTTGGGTGGCCGGCAACCCAGCCGGGTTGCGTGCTACTTCCAGGTATGAATTCCGGCCGGCCTCGCCCTCACTCCCGCCGCCGCCCTCACCGCTCGTGCCGGTGTCGACATCCGGGGCGAGCACAACCTGCACGGGCCCGCCAGAACGCCGTTTCAACTTCACGCCCCTCGCCTTCAACGCTGCCCAACCGGCCGACTCCTTCCTGTGGTCATCGATCGCGGTCATTCCAGGCTCGGGCGAAGCTCTTGCGGGCGGCAGCTTGCTACCCCAAAAGGAAGGTGCGCTAGACGACCCAAATGCGAGACCGGTCGAAGGTGAACCCGTCATCGCCCGGGCGGCTTGCGACGGAGCCACTACCGTCACGCGTTTTCGCGTCGTCGACCCAACCTACAAAGGGTCACTGCCCAAGCCGCCGCTCGTGCCCGCGGATCGCGAAGGCTACGTGAGCGCCGTCGCCGCCAACGCCCCCAACGACGCGTGGGTCGCAACCAGTACTGGCAGCGTTTTCAACGAAACCGGGAACTCTGTGCTGCAGCCACCCCATCTCTACAGGCTGACCGATGGATCCAAGCCGGACGCCCCGGAGGGGGACGACCTCGAAGAACGGCCGGTGGAACTCAACCTCGACCCGCCGATCATCGTGCTCGAACCGCCGCCGCCACCACCACCACCACCTGCCCCGACGACTGTCACCAAGACGCATAATGTCAAGCTGCCGCCAGCTATATACGGCGTCAAAGCCAAGCTGCACGGCAGACATGGCCTCAGCCTCTACCTGAGTTTTCGGATACGCCGCCCGGTCACGATCGGCGCGCAGGCACTCCGGCACGGGCGCGTCGTCAGCGAGGCCCGTCCGCGGCGCTTCGCGGGACACCGAGGACTGCTGATCCTCGAGCTCGATCGCAAGCGCTGGCCGACAAAAGTGCGTTTCGTCGCGTAAACGACGCCTGTAAGTAACTGCTTCTTCACTACACACCCGCGCGGGGACTTCAAGATGCCCGCTTCTGCGTGGCGTGATCCGCGGTTCGTTTCACATCAACGGCCATGACCCAAACACTTGTGAGATCTCAGATGACGACGGTGCTCGCGTGAGAAGGTTCTTCCTTCTTGCGCTCGTCTTCGCAGGCACCATTGCCACCCCCCCGCCCGACAGCGGCGCATCGACGATCACCGAGACGCAGTCAGCGCATGCTGGCGCCGTGTCAAGACAAGAAGAGGGCCTGACGTCCAGCAGCGGCTCAGCTTCCGCGGCCGCACCCTCCCTGCCGCCATCGACTCCAGCCTCCACCTCAGCTTCACACTCCTCTCCGTCCTCAACGACACCCGAAGCACCAGAAACGACATCGACGGCCATCAGGCCCCCGACAGCCCCACCCCCCGTCGTGGTCTCACACAGCCAGCAGCCGACCGAGTCCACCCCGAAGCGCCGCTCGCCACGGACGCATGCCAAGAGGCAACCACTCGTAGCCGGGGAAACAGGCGACGCAACATCAGGGACATCGTCGCTGTCCCACCCCGCTGGAACACCGGCTCTTGCACCCAACCCAAGCCCGTTCGAACCGCTCATACCCTCGCCCGCTCTGACGCTCCCGGGCGCAAGCCCGGTGCTCGACTTCTTCATCGACACCTATCGCACACCGCCGTTCCTGCTGCCCATCTACCTCGCGGCCGCCGAGCGCTACGCGGTTCCCTGGCAGGTATTGGCCGCCATCAACGAAGTCGAGAGCAACTACGGTTACGACCTCGGCGTCTCGAGCGCCGGCGCGGAGGGGTGGATGCAATTCTTGCCGGAAGAGTGGTCCACCTACGGCGTGGACGCCAACGGCGCCGGCGTGCGCGATCCCTACAACCCAGCCGACGCGATCTTCGCGGCTGCCCGCTACCTTCAGGCAGCCGGCGCCGCTCACGATCTGCGCGCCGCCATCTACGCCTACAACCACTCCTCCACCTACGTCGAATCGGTGTTGCTGCGCGCCCGACTGCTCAGCAAGATCCCGCGATCGATGATCAGCGGCCTAGCCGCGATCGTCGATGGACGCATTCCCGTTGAGAGCACAGGTGAACTCACCGCCACACCCGCATGGGCCAAGGTTGCCGCCGTCCCTGGCGCCCGCGCTTTGAGGCCCACCGTTGTGGGAGCGAACATCGCTACCGCTCCAGGCGCAGCTGTTCTCGCCGTTCAGAGCAGCGAGGTCATCCGCATCGGGCACAGCGCGAAGCTGGGTCGCTTCATAGAGCTTCGCGACGGCTACGGCGACGTCTACACCTACGCCAGGCTTGGCCAGGTCCTCAAGCGCTACAGGCTCCCGCCGCAACCACGGCATACCGGCTCCACGACAGCGCCGAACGGGCGTGCGACGCGGCCCGCCGGCATGCGATTGGCGCCACTGCTCAGGGGCACGTGGGTCGCACCCGGGACCGTGCTCGGCAACGTGGCTGGTCGCTCACATGACAGGCAAGCACGCTTCTTCTTCAAGGTTCAACCGGCGGGCGCTGGGACGATCGATCCACGCCCGCTGCTCGAGGCATGGCGTCTGCTGGGCCGAGCGCAAGGCCATCACCGACCGGGCACTCAGCCGCTCTTCGGTCCGAACGCCCGCGATGAGCTCATTGAGGAGATCCGCTTGATGAGCAAGCCCCGGCTCGAGGCCCGTCTGCTGTCCGACCCGGCACTACGCAGGGTGATCTCCACCTTGGAGGGTGTGCCGATCCGCGGCAGCCATTCTCCGGGCTTGCTCGCAAGGCTGGCGACCGCCAATCTTTCCTCGAGAGCCGCCCGGCCCGGCCCGGTGTTGGGCCGAGCGCAGTGGCCAAGGCTGATCGCTCGCATATCGCGGCTGCCACAACCGCACGTTCCGCTGCGAGCGACCAGCGCTGCGCTGGACGACACCCCGAGCTCGCCCGCGCCGGCTGCCTCACTGCCTGCCTGGCTCACACCGCCGGCGCTCAGTGGCTCTACGCCCGCAGGCCAGGCTGGTGCGCCTGTGGGCCAGGGCACGCAGCCCAGCCCTGGCGGCGGCCCACCGAATCTCATTTCCCCCTTTACCGGCCCGATCATGCCGGCAGCGGCGACACTGCTTGCCCCGGCATCCCTGCAATCCAAACCGACGGTCATCCTGGAAACCGGACCGGCCGGTCCCGACTTCATCGATGAATCCCTCGTCACCCTCGAGCTCCACACGACACTGGCCTCTGAGGCGATCGAATCGATCGTGTTCGAGATTCGACCGGACGACAGCACAACCTGGCAGGAAGTCGAAAGCACGAAGAGCCCAACCCAGCCGTACGCGTTCTTGCATCCAGAAGAAGAAATAGCGCAGGACGGTCCGTATGAACTACGTATCGTCGTCACTGAAAAGACAACGCACACCCAATATGAATCGCCGACGATCGAACGACTGATCGTCGTAGGGGAATCGCCTGTCGTGAAGCTTGCCGTCCCCGAATCGCCGCTCCGCGGCGTTGTCAAGCTCCAGGCCGAAGTCCCTCACGGCTCCGAAATCCAGCCGATCCGCTTCGAATGGGCTCCCTCGGGCACCGGCGCATGGAGACCGGTACCCACCCTGTCCAGCGGGAGCGAACCCACGAGTTGTGCCACCACGGCGACGACGGCCTGTCTCGATACCACGACGAGCGAAGCGCCGAACGGTCGCGACGACTTTCGCGTCGCGCCAGCTGGCGGGGAAAGCCTCAGCTTTGTCTCCCTACCGGTGCGCAGTCGGCTGGTGGACAACACTCCGCCGGAAGTCGGAAAGGTCGAACTGGAACCACCCGGCTCGTCTTTGAGCGGCGATGTCACCCTCAAAGTGACGACCAACGATCCCCTCCTCCCCAATGGAGAACCGGCTTCGGGCGTGGCATCTGTGATCTTCGAACGGGCCCGGGCCGGCAGTGCGGCCTGGACGCGGCTTCCTGGAGGCGAAGTGACAGTGGCCTCCACCTCGAGCTCCAGTTATATCCACCGGCTACACAGCGAAATCCTTGAAAATGGCCGCTACTTGCTCCGCGCGCGCGCCCTTGACACCGCCGGCAACCAGGCGACCTCGCGAGAAACGGAAGTCGAAGTAGCCAACGCGGTGTCAGCGGCCGCAGTCGCGGCGTCGATCACCGGCGTGGTGGCGCCCGCCGAAGACATCACGATTCTCGGTGCCGTCTCCGCCGATGTCAGCCCGCGGCACGAAGCGGAAACCTGGGCCTACGGCATCACACGCGCGCCACCCGCGGCGACGAGTGCGGGCCGGCTCGAATACACCGCCGAAGGCCACCAGCTAGTGCTGTTGCGCTATGCACAGCAGAGCGGCTGGCAGATCGCCGACGTGCCGCGCGAAGCCGGCGGCACTGAGGCGTTCCAGCTGGTGCCCGCCAACGAGCTCGACATCAACGCCGGCGGCGGGATCAAAATAACCGGCGCTATGGCGCCCTCAGGCGAAGCGTGGCTGGGTCTCGTCGAGACCCCGCGCGAAGGACCTAAGACGATCGGCTTTTTCCACAGAAGTCCAGGCGGTCAGTTCGAATACGACAAGAGCGCCACGGAAACCACGGCGCCCCTGCTGGAATCGGGCAAAGCGCAACTGCGCCTCGGCCAGGATCCCGAAGGGCATGTATATGGCATGCTGAGCGCGAACACCCCGGAATATGCGCTTCTGAAGGACGGCTCATGGACGCGCGAAGCACCTCTGCAGCGGCCCTCCGACGTCCCAAGCGGCGAACCGATGACCCTTCGGGTCGGCGACGTCCAGGGCCCGGGCGAAGCCTGGGGCGCATTCTCGCTCCCCAAGCCTCAGGGACACGGGCTCATCCTGGGCCATCTCTACAACCACGAATGGCACTTTCCCCCCGAGGGCCTCGGCCTCGATGCGCTCGACCTCGGCGGTGCCCTGGCGGGTCAGAGCAACTACGTCGAACCGACAGCGCTGAAGGTCGAATCAGGCGGCGCAGTCTGGATCGAAGCGAAGGTCTACTCGAACAACCATGAAAGCGGCCATGTGGTGGCGCGCTACGACGGCGGTGCCGGCAAGGTCACCAACTCGTGGTGCACGCTGCCCGTGGCAAACTCCTGCGAAGAATCGCTCGGTTCAGCGGCGGTACCCGACGCGTTCTTCGCGACCGAAAGCGGACCAGTCGCGCTCTCGCTACATGAAGGAGTGGTCGACGTCTACGCCCGCGGTCGCTGGACGAGCGTCCTGGCACCCGGCCACGGACGGGAAAATGGAGATGCGTTCACAGGGCCAAACGCCGGCTGGCTTGGCGGCACGAAGGCGCTCGGGCAGTGGTCCTCAGAACAGAGCCCGAGCCCGCTCACACCGTGGCCGCTGCCCGACCGCTCGCCGTTGACGAGCATCGCGCTGGAACCGGGAAGCAGCGCCGGGGCCAGCGAATCGGGTGCGCTGGCCGTCGGCCTGGACGGCGCATCGTTGCGCTACGACGCTTCAACCGGCTGGCAGGTCGAGCCAGCCGCCCCACGCGCCCACCACCTCAACCTGCTCGGCGTCGCCTTCAATGGGCCATCCAGCGCCTTCGCCGTCGGGCAGTTCGGCGTGATCCTGCGCTGGAACGGCACTTCCTGGTCTGAAGATCCACAGTCGCTCTCACTCACACCTTCCCAGCTCAACGCTGTGGCGTTCGCCGCCGACGGCGAAGGCTGGGCCGTGGGAGCCAACGGGACGATTCTTCACTACGACGGACAGCGCTGGAGCATCGAAGATCCTCCGCCCGCCGCGTCCGGGGAGAACATCAGCTCGGTCACCGTAGCCGACTCGGAAGCCTTCGCGATCGCGGGCGGCAGCCTGATCGTGCGCCGGCCCGGGAGCGGATGGGAAGCACTCAAAGAATCGCTGATGCCGAACAACCCGAGGCCCGCGCCGCGCCAGTTGCGCCTGGTCGCCGGCCTGCCCGACGGGGGGGTTATCGCGGCCGGACGTTCGATCATGCTCGTTCGCGAAGCGGCCGGTCGAAGCTTCGAATACGCCGAACAGCCATTGTCGGGCGTCGCCGTCGCGCTCGCGCCGTTCCGCGAAGCCTCCGGCAAGCTGCGAGCCTATGTTTCGGTCGCGCCGCCGGTCAACCTGTTGAGCGGTGAAGTCGGCGGCTTTCCTCCCGGCGACGGCGAGCTGCTGCGCCAGAGCGAAAGCGGCTGGCAGGATCTGAGCCGTTCGCAGTACGCGGGGAACGTAATCGGTGGCGATGGGGCGGTCAAGAGCGATCCTGTATTGGCGGTCGCCGCCAACCCGACCGGTGAGCGCGCCTGGGCTGTCGGCGGCTACGACGGCACTGAAGACGCCGCCCACCAAGGGACCACCGAAGTTCTCTCAGCCCGGCCCGCTGGCTGGAGGACCGCGTCGATCTGGCGCT
>Ga0208480_1000954_pt1 | contig 10749 bp, 9 predicted proteins | sample NGESurshal092012_4_FD_184485 | JGI IMG/M metagenome (GOLD analysis project Ga0208480, IMG submission 184485) | Arctic peat soil microbial communities from Barrow, Alaska - NGEE Surface sample F53-1 shallow-092012 (SPAdes) | ecosystem: Environmental > Terrestrial > Soil > Wetlands > Peat ... | reverse complement strand
GATTGTGCTTTGGGCGGTGGTCGGTGCCGGGCCGGGTTGCCGCCGCGACCGGGCAGTCAGGTCAGGCGTGGACCTGCGAGTCTGCACCGAGGTCCAGGCGGACCGAAGCCTGCCAGGGCCTCCGCGGCAGCCCGGTCGAGCCCTCCGCCCGCGCCGGCAACGATCGCCACGCGCTCGCTTCTATCGGATGGCATCTCGTCTCTGCTTCCGGTTACGAACGGACCTGCCGGCGTCCCAGCAGTGCCCAGGCCGAGACGACCACGCCCAGCCCGACGAGGATGGCGAACCCGAGCACGGTGTTGGGTGCGCTCGCACCTAGGTCGAGCGCGACTCCGGCTCCGATCACGGGGACCGCGAGTCCTACGTAGAGCGCGATGAGCAGGTTCGACGTCATCGCGACGCGGCTTTCTGGCGGGCTTGCCCCAAGCACGATCCCGGTGGTCCCCTTGAAGACAGCTCCAGAAACCCGCGCCGATCAGCGCACCCGCGATCAGGAATATCGCCAGGTTTGGTGTGGAAAGGCGCACGGAAACAACGAGCAGCGCCAGACCCGCGAGCATGGAAACCATCCCGAGTGCGAGCACGCGCGATGCCTGCAGCGTTACCAGCTGGGATACCACTCCGCAGGCAAAAAGAATGAACAGCGCGGCACCGGCCAGTGCGTGCGAGGGATAGTGCAGCGTAGTGGCGAGGAAGAGTCCGGACAGCCCTGCGAACAGGCCATTCGCGGAAAAGGCCGCCAGGGTCGCGGCTGCCGCTGGGACCGGAAGCCTGACCTTGCGTCGCGAACCGGCCGGCTTCTTCTCCGTTGCCGGCGCGCCTGTCTCCGGCGCGGCCCACAAGCCGGTCAGTGCGATCGCCCCTAGCGCGATGAACACCAGGTAGGGCACGGTCAGCGGCAGCGGTACCCACTGCGCGAGGCAGCCGGCGATCAACGGGCCGACGCCAAGCGCGCCGACGGTCACCGAGGTGCCGATGGTCCTGGCCCGGACCGGCGACGCCTTCGGATCCGCGCGCAGACGCAACTCGATGAGGTAAGTAATCGCGGTGCCCGCGGCCAGCCCGACCGCCACTCCGGTGATCAGCCGCCCGATCAGCAGCCCGGGCAGGTCCTTCCACGCCGCGAGCACCCCAACTGCCACCATCATCGTCGCGACGGCACCGAGCATCGTGCCCCGGCGCCCGATACGCGCGGCGATGGAGCTGTCCCGTTGCAGTACGGCGATCGTGCTGGCTGCGAAGATCGCGAAGACCACGGTGATGGTGAGGGCCGAGAGGTGATCCCGGGTCCGGTAGAGGCCATAGAGCGGGCTGGGCAGGGTCGCGACCGCCATGACGATCAGGAAGGCGAACGCCGCCGCCCAAAAACCGGAGCGGTGCTGGCGTCGCTGCGCCGTGGGCACCGCGGACGCATTGACGTCGGGTGTGGCGGACACGGCGGTCACCAGACCTTCATGCCGCCATCGACCACGAGGTCGATGCCGGTCACGTAGGAGCTCTCGTCGGACGCGAGGAACAGCGCGACGCTCGCCACGTCCTCGGGCTGGCCGAACCGGCCCAGGAGTGTCCGGCCGAGCATCTGGCGGGCCCACTCGTCGTCTTCCAGCTGCCCTTGGGTCGCGTTGCTTTCGATCACGCCCGGCGAGATCGAGTTGACGCGGATCCCGTGCTCGCTTCCCTCCAGTGCGAGCTGGCGCGTCATCCCGATGATCGCTGCCTTATTCGTCATGTGGGCTATCGCCGGGAGGTTCTGGAAGCTGAGGGATCCGTTCAGGGAGGCCATGTTCACCACCACGCCGCGGCTGGCCTTCAGGTGGGGCCATGCTGCTCGGGTGAGGTAGAACACCAGGTCGACCTCGTCCCGGCGGGCGCCATCCCACTCTTCGTCGGTGAAGCCTTCGAGCCAGTGGAAGTGGGACCGGGCGGCGAGGTTGTACAGCACGTCGATCCGGCCGAACTCGCTCACCGCCAGGTCGACGAGTCTCGCGCACTCGGCCGGGTCGCCGAGGTGGCACGGCTGCAGCGACACCATCGAGCCGCCCGCGGCGTGAACCATCTCGACGGTCGCCACCGCCGGCTCGACCGTTACGTCGCAACCCATGACCGACGCGCCCTCGCGGGCGAACGCGAGGGCGGCGGCGCGTCCCATGCTCCCGCCCGTGCCCGTGATCACGCAGACTTTCCCGGCCAGCCGGCCGGCCATCTCAGTGTGCTCCATGAGCTGACGCGGCGGACTTCTCCGCCTCCTGGACGCCCACCGCATCGGTGAGCCTCGGAATCTCGCTGAAGTGCCAGTAGTCCTCGAACGCGTTCGTCGACGACCGGTCGAGCGGCTCAATGCCGTCAAGCTCGGGCAGAACCGGCGGGAGCATAGGCCCGTTGGAACCGAACTTCATGCCCACTAGCGATAGGACGATCGGCATGCCATGCGCCTTGGCGGTCTTGGCCAGCAGCCGGACATGCAGCTCGACCACGTTGGCGGGCGTCTCTGACCGGATGGCCTCGAACTTCTCATTCTGGTAGTCGATCAGTACCTGGGCGCAGTCCTGAGCGGTCCAGACACCCAGGTCCTTCGTCATCGTTGTTCTCCTTTGCTGCTCGCGGGAACGAGTGGTCAGGCCCGCTGCCGCAGCCAGGATTGCCACCGTGCGGGTGAACGGTCCTCACCGGATCCTGGTGATTTCCCGCCGGGCCGCGTGGGACGGCGCCATGAGCAGGCTCGTGAATTCGGAGCCTGCCAAGGTCAGGGCCACTAGCTGCCCGGCGACGCCGGCCAGCTAGTGGTCTAGACGGTCCGCCAGCCGAAAGCTGTCAGCCAGTCGCTGTGGGCGCAGATAGCGGCTATGAGTGCTGCCAGGGGCTGGGCACCGGTGCCTAAGGCCAGTGGCCTTCGCTGGTAGCGCACCTCTTTGCTAGTCAAGCAGTGCGGTGAGCTTCTTCGGCGCGAGGACCCGGTAGCTGTCGGTCACAAGCTCACGGATCTCCTCCCAGTCGGTGTCGCCGGTGAGCAGCACCCCGATGCGATCACGGCCGGCTCGCGAGGCGAAGAACGGGTGGCCAATCGACAGCAGCACCTCGCGTTCGTCTGGGTCGGCCCGCAACACGAGCAGCGGGACGGGCTTGCCGGCCGGGTCCTCCCATGCTACGAGCAAGCAGAACGACCTGCGGCGGATGTCGAACGAGTGCGCCGTCGATCTCGTTCTGGTTAGTGAACCGTCCGCCCGCACCGTCACCTCGGGCAGCGCCAGGCATAGCATGCGGACCCGCTCGACGATGTCTTCCGGGACCTCGACGGGCGCGCTCTCGCGAGCACTCCGGCGCGCTGCTGGCGAACCACCGTCGTTCCGTTGCCGCACCGACGACCCACCGGTGAACGCGGCCCGGACTGCGGCTGCGGTGGAGCTGTAGTACCCGGATGGTTCGATGAAGCCCCACTCGTCGAACGGGCGGCCGTTGGTGAGGGCGCGCCGGTAGCCGAAACAGGCGAGGTAGAGCGTCCGGATGTACATGACCGCCTCGAGCCGGTCGAGTTCGTCGTCGGTCGGCTCGACATGTCGGCGGTAGGCGCTGACGGCAGCGTCGATCCACTCGTGATTCGGCCGGCGTGGGTTCCACGAACCTGTGCCCCACATCAGGTAAGCGAAGTCGGCGAGGCGCGGTCCGCGCCCGGACGCTTTCCAGTTGATCGCGACTGGGCCTTGCTCGCTCAGGACGGCGTGATCGGGGGCGTGGAGGAGATTTCCGTGGAGCAAGCCTTCCGGAAGGCCGTGACCGTCGTCGGCCGAGCGCACCTGGTCGCGGAGCTGCTCGAATCGCTCGCGCCCGGCGGCCGCGACCTTCGTGTCGACGGCGTCGAGAAACGACAGGGCGGCCAGCAGGTCCTGACGGGGCGTGCCCTCACGGCTCGGGTCCTCACCACTCGCTCCACCCGGGCGGCTGACGGAATCGTCGTAGGGCAGCGCGTGCAGCCGTCCGAGTAGCTCACCCATCATGGCGAACTTCGCGGCACCGTCGGGGAGCCGGGCACCTTCAACAAACCGCGTCACGAGGACGGCGCTGCCATCGAAGTCAGATACCCCATCGTCGACCGCCAGGCGCTCCGCGGGAAAGTCCTGCCGCTCCAGGAATCGCAGGATCGCGGCGTCGCCCTCGACACCAGCACGCGGCCGAGCGGGGGGAAACGCGCGGGCGACCCACGGGTCGCCGTCCTTCCTGTCGATGCGGAACACGTAGGTCTTGTGCACACTGAGCTTCGTCGCCGCGACCGGGTCAATGCCGTAGCGATCCCGGAGATGGGCGAGAAGCCGCTCGGCAACGGGCTCGTGGTTCATTCGCGCACCGAGACCCTCGAGATCCGTCAGTGCTTCGGTGTAGCGCTGCCCAGTCTCCCCGGCGTGGCGCCGGACAACCTTCTTGAAGCTGGCGTCCCTGGTCATGGACAAGCCTCCCCATGACACCCTCGTCCCCCAGCAACGCGGTGTTGGAAGATGGCCTGTGACATTTGACGACCGAGAGGGCGAATCCCCTTCGCCGATGGAACCCCGGCTGGGGCGGATGTTCCACAGCTCGGCGACCGGCCGCCGCCGTGAACAAACTCTTCCTGAGGCCCTCGGTCTTCGTCAAGCGGTTCAACCACGAGATGACACTGCAGGAACTGCCGGCAGCGAGGCGCGGACGACCAGGAGCGATGCAGCCGACCGAACCTCGATCGCGAGCCCAGCCCGGATGCGCGACACGAATTCGCGAACTGACCGCATACGCGGCGACGGGCGACCGTCCCAGAACGCGCTCCAAGGACTACCCGAAAGACAAGGAGTACCGGCGGCTCACGTGACGCGGCCGGGCTCGCCGCGGTCTTCTACCGCGCGGATGGCACCAGCACCGGCGCGCCCGGGGCGGCGAGCCAGCCCTCCAGCCCGGACACATACCGCGTCTGCAACTCCCCGGCCGAGTGCGGGCCAGCCTCGGCGGCCGGCCGCGCCCGCTGTGGGCTGGCCAGCCAGCCATCGGCGTCCGCGCGGTTCGGAAGTGCGACACGATGGTGTAGATGGGCGGGCCGCCGGGGGCAGGCCGCAGCACGGTGACGTCCAGGTGACCGGCTGACCGCGAACCGCACCGGCGAGCGAGTGCAGCACTTCCTCGAACGCCCGCTCAAGCCCAGGTCTTGCCTGGCAGGACAGCACCAGGGCCACCGGCTCCGCGGCAGGCGCCGGGCTGGGTGGCGGTGCCGGGCTGGCGCTTCATTCGAACCAGTAGTCCAGGTGCACCTGGGCGCCTTCGCCGAGGTTGGCGCGGAACCCGCCCTCGCCGCGAAGGCCAGCCAGCTGCCCGGTGCCCGACCCGGCGATCACAAACCAGTCGCCGCTGACGATGTTGTCCTGGACTGTGCCGGCGTCTTGGAGCAGGAAGGTGCCGCGCCGCCCGCCGAGTTCGCCGGTGACCCGCTCGATGCCCACGAAGCTGGCTGATCCATCAGCCCGTGCCGCCTGCAAGAACTCGACGATGCCGTCACCGGTGATGTCACCGGAGAAGCTCTCTTCCACGTGAATCCTGGTCAGCACCGGCCCTTGGGCTGGCTCGTCATACCCCGACGGCTCGTACCTGTGCACGGTGATAACCGCGGTCGCGCGGGTTCGCCCTCCGTTTTCGCTCATGTCACTGCCGCCTCCGTTAAGTGGCTGGAAGGGTGTGCGCGATCTCGCCGAGCAGGTCGTCCAGCGATCGCGCCGGCCGGCTGGTGAGCCGCTGGATGGTGCCGGTGACCTGGGCGGCGTAGCCGCCAGTTCCCGAGCGGCGGTAGTCCTGATACAGGCCGACGAGCGCGTTGGCGAACCACTCGGTCAGCCCGGCACCGATGAGCGCTTGGCGGACCGCGTCGTCGGATGCGCCGGCGTAGCTGATGCGCCGGCCCATCGCGGCGGTCAGCTTGGCGGCGACATCTGCGTAGGACAGTGCCTCCGGCCCGGTGACGTCGTAGTGGGCACCGGCGTGCCCGGGCTCGGTGAGGGCGAGGCAGGCCACCGTGGCTACGTCGCGGGTGTCGACCATGCTGATCCGTGCCTCGCCCGCGTCGGCATAGAAGGTCCCTGATGCGTCGAGGGAGGGGATCGCCGATTCGGGGATGTTCTGCAAGAAGAGGTTGGGGCGCACGATCACATAGGGGAGCCCGGAGTCCTCGAGGTAGCGGTCGCAGGTGGTGTGAGCGCTGATGAACTCCGCCGGGGACTCCCGGTCGGCGCCAAGCATCGAGCTGCGCACCAGCAGTTGCACCTGTGTCCGGCGGGCAGCGTCGATGGCGTTGCGGTGCCAGCTGGCCGCGTCGGGATGAGGGCTGGAGAGCAAGAACACTTTCTCGACCCCTGCCATCGCTGTCACCAGCGAGCCCTCGTCGGCGAGGTCGCCGGTGACGGGCTCGGCCCCCGCCGGGAGGCGGCCGGCGGGCTCACCGGCGCGGGCCAGGGCCCGGACCTGCTGGCCCCGGCCCAGCAGCTCCCCGATCAGTGCGGCGCCGATCTTGCTGCGGCCCCCGATCACCAAAATCAACGCCCGTCCTCCCTCTGCTACGGATCCTTGCCCGGTCCCAACCTGGGGTACGGGCCGGGGCTGATCAAGGGCGAATCGCTGATCGGATCGATTAGGATCGCTGATTGATGTGGTCGGACGTGGAACTACGTGAGCTGCGGATCTTCCTCGTGCTCGCCGACGAGCTGCATTTCGGCCGGACCGCCGAGTGCCTGGGCATCTCCCAGCCCGGGGTCAGCGAGGCCGTGCGGGTCCTGGAGTCCCGGCTCGGCGTCAAGGTCTTCGACCGGACCAGCCGCCGGGTCCGCCTGACGCCCGCGGGCGAGGAGCTCAAGCGCAACCTCGCGCCCGCGCTGGCTGCGTTGGACCAGGCGCTGGCCCAGACCAGCCAGCTCTCCCACGCCGTCCGCGGGCTGCTGCGCGCCGGCTTCGTCCTCACCACCGAGGGCCCAGCGCTCAGCGGGCTTGTCGCGACGTTCCAGGCCCGCTATCCCGCCTGCGAGGTCCGGCTCCAGGAGGTCGAGACCTTCGACGCCTACCGGGCGCTGCGCCGGGGCGACATCGACGTGCTGTGCAACTGGCTGGCCGTCGACGAACCGGATCTCACCGCGGGCGCCGCGTTCGCGTCCTACCCGCGGGCGCTGGCCGTCGCCGCCACGCACCGCCTCGCCGGGCAGCACACGGTCTCCATCGAGGATCTGGCCAACGAGGACGTCGCCTTGCTCCCGCCGACCATCCCGCCGGCGGTCTACGACCTGATCGTCCCCCCGCGCACGCCGTCAGGACACCCGATCCGCCGCACCCAGCCCGTCCAGACCATCAACGAGATCCTCTCGCTGGTGGCGCGCGGGCGCATCGTCCACCCGACCAGCTCGACGGTCCCCATCTTCAACCGCGACGACATCGCCCTCATCCCGATCGAGGGCCTGCCCCCCATTCCGCTCGGGCTGGTCTGGTGCACCAGCCGGGACGGCCCGCGCATCCGCGCCCTCAACGAGGTCGCCCGTTCCATGATCGCGGCGCCCGGCACCGCACCATCCCGGCCCCGACAGCCTTAAGTGAAAGCCGCCAGAATCGGATGATCTGCGTTCGGGCCACCGGCACAGCCGCCCGAACACGCGCCGCGCGGAATCGGCGTTCCGCGTCCTGGCAGGCCTCCCGGACCCGGAAGTAGTCGTTCCAGACCTTCGGGCGGATCTGGTCTTGCCGGGCCAAGGTCGCCGCCAGGTGGATGTGATCCGGAGCGTGCCGGACCGCCACCCAGCGCACCCCGAGATCGTCCCCGGCCGGGGCCAGGCCGGTCCGGTCCATGATGGCGGTGGCGACCTGCGCCCACTCCGCATCCGATAGCAGCCGGTCTCAGGCGCGGCGCGGACCGCGCAGCCGCGAGATCCAGGCCCACCGCATCACAGATCATCGCGGCCAGCCCCGGCGTGAAGTGCAGGTCCAGCAGCAGCCGCGCGGCGGCCGCCAGCGTGCCCGGATCCGCCAGCAGCCGCTCGGCCCCGGGCCGCAGCCGGCCCACCGTCCCCCGCCCGGTCAGCCACGGGCCGCGCTCTGGAGCATCCGGCCCGATCTCGGCTCCCGAACTGTCCCGCAGGTCCCAGATCTCCCGCTCCAGGTGCACGAATGGCATCGCTGCCCGCTGCCGTCCGGCTGATGCGCTCGCGACGGGTGGCCCGAAGTCGTTGATCAGTGTGCTGACCGGCTCCTCAGCCTCCGCGTACGCCGCCGCTGTGCTGCCTGGCAGAGGCGAACCTTCCGAACAGCCACAGCAGTAACAGAGGCTTGTGCGGCGCGCGCAGACGCGCCCGGCCGACCGGAGCACACCGCAGCCGAGCCAGGACATCCAGGAACTCCTCACGAGTCACGCAGCCCCCTCCATCACCATCTCTCAGCGGACTCAACGACCGGATAAGAAATCTGGAATCTGTTCAACGGGAGTCGCCACTACGCCGAACAGCATGCCAGCGGGGTCCAGCCCGTGACGGTCACTGCCACCGACTGGCGTTCAACACCACGGTCAAATGAGGTCCTCCTGCCGGTTGCGTGGGTGGCTGGGTGATCATCTTCCTGGGAGGGCGGGCCTGAGTCCGCCGAGGGCGAGCATGGCCAGGGCGATGAGTGCGCCGGGTTTGCAGGATCCGAAGGAAATCCTGGTGAGGACGCGGATTTTGGTGTTGACGGATTCGATGAGGCCGTTGCTGAGCCCGTGGTCCAAGGTGGCGTGGATGCTGGGCAGGTGCCGCCGGATCTTTTTCGCCAGTTCGGTGAATTCGGGGATGCGGCAGCGGGCTGCCCAGGGCAGCCAGCGGGTCAGGGCGTGCTTGCCTTCTTCTCCTTTGAGCCTGAACACGGTCCGCAGCCCTTCTTTGAGCAGGTAAGCGCGCCAGAGATAAGGATGGGTTTTCTCGATCCAGGCGAGCTTGGCTTCCTGGCGGCCGGTCAGGTTCTCGGGGTTCTTCCACAGCGCGTAGCGGGCGCGGGCGAGGCTCTTGGCGTCGCCGGAGGAGATGCGGATCCTCCGGCTTCCATGCCTGACCGTGTCGGTGGCCCCGGCCTGGCGGGCGGTGCGCCAGACCTCGCGGCGGACTTCATCGAGAGCACCGGTGGCCCAGGAGACGACGTGGAACGGGTCAGCGCATACAACTGCCTGCGGGGCGCGGGCGGCGGCCGGGCCGGCGATCCAGTCCGCGCCGTCGGCGGACAGGTGGGTGAGCAGCTTGCAGCGTTCCTCGCCGAGCTGGTCAAAGAACGCGTGCACGGTTTTGGTCTCGCGGCCGGGTGCGGCCCAGATCAGCATCCCGGTGTCATGGTTCACCACGATGACCAGGTACTTGTGGCCGCGTTTATAGGCGATCTCGTCGATCCCGATGCGCCGCAGGCCGGCGAAGCGGTCGCAGGCCGCCGCCGCCTCGGCGGCCACCCGGGCGATGATGACACCTGCCGTGCGCCAGGAGATCCGCATCAGCTGCGTGATGGTGGTCTTCGGAGCACGCTGCGGCCAGCCAGGCGACCTGGTCATCGAAGAACCGGGTGTGCGCGGCGCCGTGCCGCGCCCACGGCACCGCGGCGGTGACCACCCCGTGCTCCGGGCACGACACCCGCGGCGCATCGGCCTCCAGGCAGGCGCGCACGGCGCCCAGATCCAGGGCCCGCCAGCGGCGCCGGCCCTGCCCCTGGTCATAACCGGGCCGTTTCTTCCCGCAGATACCGCACCGGGACGCGAGCCGCTTATGCGGGCGCACATGCACGATGAGCCGCAGCGCCGGCCCGCCGCCATCCCCGCTGTCCGCCTCCTGCCAGCCCACGTCCTCGATGACGGTATTTTCGCAGCCGAGCAGCTTTCCCCATAGCCTGGACGAGCGCACGCCGTTCCCTTTCCGCTGGTGCCTTGTGATTCGACACCTCAGACACTACGGACGGGAGCGGCGTGCCTGCCTGGCCACCGATTCTCCCCGGCGCTCGTTTTCCTTTGCTTCCGGCAGCCTTATCCCGCGCTGGGAGGCGGCTGGTGTCCAGGCTGGCCGCAGGCCACCCCGAAGGGGCCGCAGGGCCTTGACACCAGGCGTTCCCAGCGCACCCTGTCCAGGCTGGAAGCAAAGACCCCGCACTGGCAGATCACCCCGCCCCAAGCCGGCACCGAAACAGCACCCCACGCCCTCAGCCGCGGCCAGTCTGACCCCGCTGCTCAGCGCCCCTCCAGGCCCCCTTGGCCCTCAGCCCAGCCACCCACGGGACCGGCAGGGGAGCCTCAAATGACGGTCAAACGATCTTGGAAGCCACTTGGCCGTCCTCAGCAAGCCCTGTGACCTGCATGTTTGGTCGGGATGGCGAGATTCGAACTCGCGGCCTCCTGCTCCCAAAGCAGGATTAGCGTTCATTCCGGTTCCTGGTCCTGTGTCCCAATTCCGGTATTATTGCAGGTAGGGCACTACGATCGGTGCCATTCAATACCGCCGAATGTCGATCGGTTCCGACTATTCCACGGTCAAACGACGGTCAAACGATCAAGGTGATGGGCATGGGTTTCTCCCGCAAACGAACTGGTCGTGACGGGAAGCCGCGCTACACGGCCTACTACCTCGATACCCGGGGCCGGGAACGATCCGCGGGCAGCTTCGGCCGCAAGAAGGACGCCGACGACGCATGGAAGGACGCCGAAGGGGCCATCCGTGCTGGCAGGCGGGGTGATCCCAGCCGGGGCAAGCGGCTGTTCGAGACGTA
>Ga0208480_1000953_pt1 | contig 10757 bp, 13 predicted proteins | sample NGESurshal092012_4_FD_184485 | JGI IMG/M metagenome (GOLD analysis project Ga0208480, IMG submission 184485) | Arctic peat soil microbial communities from Barrow, Alaska - NGEE Surface sample F53-1 shallow-092012 (SPAdes) | ecosystem: Environmental > Terrestrial > Soil > Wetlands > Peat ... | reverse complement strand
CGGCCAGCCCCAAATGCTGGGTCATGCCGCAATAGAGCGCGAACCACCCGCCGTAGAGCGTCGGCAGGCCGACATACATCGCCGGCAGGATCGAGCGGTTCGCGAAACACGCGACAAGCACCGCTGCGTAAATGGCGAGGTAGATGCGAGCAATGAAATACACGTTCGACCGCTCAGCTTCAGGCACAAAGGTCGCTTCTTCCTCGGTCAGTCGGCCGCGAGCGTGCAAAAACACCTTCTGAAAGAAGACGACTGTGCTCTTTAGCGCGAAGATGTTGAGCAGAAGAGACACGACGTCCGGCGGACGCGGCGTGATGATCTCGGGATCGCGTCCGACGATGACCGTATCCGTGTGATGGCGGGTATGGCTCCAGCGCCAGATCGTCGGTTCGCGCATGATCATGAAGCAGGCGACCTGGTAGACCGCATCGTTCATCCATTGCGTTTTGAACGCGGTGCGATGGCCGCACTCGTGCCAACGACTGTCGGTCGAGGAGCCGTAGAGCACGCCGTAGATAAGAAAGAAGGGAACTGCGGCCCAGCTTCCCCAAAAATAGTAACCGAGGCCCCCGGACACGATGAATGCCGCAATCCAGATGAGCGTATCCCGGATCGCCGGGCCGTCCTCACGGCGCATCAGCTCCTTAAGCTCCGCGCGCTTGATCGGCGGCGTGTACCATTTCGCCGACGCGAGCCCGGCCGCGACGGCCTTATCGGCCTCCGGGCCGACGAGGCTGTAATCGCGAGTGATGGTCGTGGTTGACATGTGTCCCCGCCTCCAAAGCGGCTGCTAGCATGGCGAGCCTAACGGCAACTCAACTTCGGCTCAACGCCGCTTTCATTTTCGTTGCTCTCCACCCCTTAGGAACTAGTGCCTCACCAGAGGCGGCGGAAATCCTGACCCCACTCGTTTGACTGCCCTAGTGGGCGCACGACCGACGCCGCGTCGTCTGGACAATATGTGGGCGGGCCCACAGGATCGCCAGATGCAGCCATAACAAACTGCTTTTGCGCGAGCTTCCGCTGCAATTTCGTGCTCCGTGGGGCCAGTCAAATATCGCCGCCGCCTTTCGGGCGAGCCATCGCGAAGACCTTCTCGACCGCCGCGTAATCCTGGTAGCCGCAGCGGGCGAGCGGGTGCGCGCGGGCGGTGTCGAAGCGCCCGGCGACAACAAAGCGCTCATCGATATGGAAGGCGACCACCTCGCCGAGCGTGAGCACGGCTCCGCTCAGCGCCCCGCTCAAAGACCTGATTTCGATCACCTCGACCACCTTGCATTCCAATGCGGCGGGGCTTTCAGCGACGCGCGGCGCGGCGACCAAGTGGCACTCGGCCATGGTCAGTCCGGCGCGGGCGAATTCGTTGTCGCCTCGGGCGAACGGGGCCGAGGTTTCATTCATCGGACCTTGCAGATCGTTGGTCGCCAGATTGGCGACGAACTCGCCGCTTTCCCTGGCGAAGGACGCGGAATCCTTCCAACCTTCGCTGGAGAAGCCGACGATTGGCGGCGCGCTCGAAAAGCCGTTGAAGAAACTGTACGGCGCGAGATTGATCCGCCCATCCAGCGCACGTGTCGAGATCCATCCAATCGGGCGCGGCGCGACGATCGCCTTGAAGGGGTCGTGCGGCAGCTTTATCCGGTCGCGCTCTGCGGTCGCGTAGAACATGGCCTCAGGCTTTACTCCGGAAAGTTGGCTACAATCTCGGCGAGCGCCGGCCGCGGACGATCCTCGATCGCGGCCGTCGTCCGGCCAATGTGAATGAAGCCGGCGACGCGCTCGTGTTCGGCAAGGCCGATCGCCGCGCGAAAGCGGCCGTCATAGGCCATCCATTCGGTGAGCCATGTCGCCGAGAAACCGAGCGCGCGGGCCGCGACAATCATGTTCATGCACACCGCGCCCGCGGACAAAACCTGCTCCCATTCGGGAATCTTGGAGTGTGGCGCTGCGCGGGAAATTGCCGCGACAACCAGCGGCGCGCGTGTGAAGCGGCGCAACTCCTCGGCTTGAGCGGCCTCGTCCAACTCGGGCCTGTCGGCGAGGCGTATCTCAAGCGCAAGCCGGCTTGCGCGGTCGCGTGCACGCCCCGCGAAGACCAGGAACCGCCAGGGCGCGAGCTTGCCATGATCGGGTACGCGCGAGGCGACAGTCAGGATTGTGCCGAGTTCGTCAGCGCTCGGAGCCGGACCCGCCATCATCGGAGGCGGGACCGACCGGCGTCGTTTGAGAATCTCGATCGTGTCGTTCATGGGCGCTCTTCTTAAACGAACCCTGCTCCTTGGCCAAAACTCGGGGTGAGTAAACCGCCTTCGATCCGCCTCAATGTGTGGTCACGAGCCGCTTCCGCGACGAAGCATCGGCGTTATTTTGGGCTACGCGAGGCGGGTTGACAGCGACTTGGCGAATTCTGGCGGTTCTGGTTGCGCTGATGGCGCTGCTCGCGCCTGCCGGCGCTCAAACCACGGCGGGCGACTCCGCCCAGGCGACGCTCGGTCTTTCGGCGGCCCTTAACGGCGGCTCGCCGCTCACAGGCGGGTTGCGCTGGCGGGTGTTCGGCGCTCGGTCCGATCCGGACGGCTCGCATCCCTTGATTGTCGAATCCGGTCTGGCCCAGCCGACCCTGACCATACCGCCCGGCGACTATGTTGTTCATGTCGCTTTCGGGCTCGCCAGCGCGGCCAAACGCTTGAGCCTCGGCGCAGGGGTTCGCTCCGAACGGTTAACGCTTTCGGCGGGCGCGCTTCGGATCGAAGGGACCCTGGCCGACGCGCCGATCGACGCGTCGAAGCTGTCCTTGGCCATTTACGTGCCCCAGAACCGCAATCCGCTCGGCAAGCTGGTCTACGCCAAAGCCAAGGCGGGCGACATCATCGGACTGCCGGAAGGCTCCTATCATATCGTTTCGACCTATCTCGACACTGTCGGCGCCCACTCGGGGGTCAGCGCTCCGGGCAATTTCGGCAAATCGGCGACGGCCGGCCCGCCTACGGCGATCCCATCCAATTCGGTGGTCAACGCCGATATCAAGGTCGCTTCCGGCAAGCGAATCGACGTCACGATCCGCCATCGCTGTGCGACGCTGACGCTCAAGCTTGTGAATAAGCCCGCGGGCGAGGCCCTTGCCAATACGACCTTCACAGTGCTCACTCCGGGGGGCGACGTCATCCGCGAGCTGGTAGGCGCCTTTCCGTCGCTCGTCCTCGCCGAAGGCGAGTACGTCATCATCGCGCGCCACGAATCCAAGGTCTTCCAATCGACGTTCCAGGTTCAGACAGGGATGGACCGCGACATCGAAGTTGTTGCAGAAGAGAACGGCAAACAGGGGCCGTGACCGGATGCAGACCTTTTTTGTCCAAATCAAATGCGCCCTCGGCCGGACGTACGAGGTTGCGAGCGCGCTTGCGGAAGCGGAAATCGCCTCTGAAATCTATTCGATCGCCGGGGATTTTGACATCCTGGCCAAATTCTACGTGGAATCCGACGTCGATATTGGCCATTACGTGGGCCACCGAGTCCAGGTGATTCCAGGAATCGCCGACACCCGCACCATAATCACGTTCAAGGCCTTTTAGGCTGACGCGCCCGTCGCCCAATCTCCCAGCGCCGTGGCTTTTCAAGGGTCTCCCCCAGTGTCCAACAGCAAGCGGCCAGTTTCCAGGATGCGCCTACACCTCTCCCTCGCTCTCGTTGTTCTCGCCTCCTCCGCGAACGCGGCAGAAAAGGAGACGGGATTTCTGTTCGACGCCTTGCACGGCAAGACGCCCTACCACGCCTCGTGGGACAAACTGATGAAGCTCGTGCAACCGACTCCCGACTGGCTGGTCCATTTCAAGCGCAACTTCGATGGCGTGGCGGGGCAGATGACGAACCTCACCATCGACGGCAAGCCGTATGAGATGTCGTTCGTCTGCAAGCCGACGGAGTGCGGAGACCACAAGTTCGTGGTCCTGTTCGACGCCGCCGGCGCACACGCCTACGGGGCGCTTGGCGGCAAGGACAATGCGCCGGCGTTCTTTGGTTCTCCCACCCAGCCTGAGCAAGACGCGATGGCGAAGGCTGTGAAGGGTTGAGCTCGAACCTTCAGTTCAGCTCGAGCGCGAACGGCTGTCCTTCGAAACATTCCTGACCGCGGCCAATTTCCGCGATCGCTTCGTTCATGCGTCCGCGTCGTCCAAGGGCGTTGTCTGCGAGCGCCACGAGGAGAGCGTTCGGCGAGGCGGTGGGCGAAGCCGAACGCAGCGAGCGCGCAATGGCGAACTCGTCGCGCTTGGGCGCCAGCGCGCAAGCGGCGATATAGGCGGCGGCGGTCGAACGGCTGACGCCGGCGAAGCAATGGATCAGCATCGGCTCCGCGCGGTCCCAGGCATGGACAAATCGCAATAGCTCGTCGAGATGGGTCGCGCCCGGCAACACGTGGTTCGGCGTCGCCTCGACAATGTCCGACACGGCGAGGCGAAGATGCCGCTCGGGCGAAATTCTTATCGGCCGCTCGATTGCCGCGCCTGGGCTAAGCAGGGTGACAAGCGAGCGAGCGCCCGTCCTGTCGATGGTTTCGGCGATCCGGGCAAGCGAACAGACGTGAAGGCGCGGCATGAACGATCCTCGGTCGGCCTTATAGAGCGCCGCCGACCTCAGCGTCGAGTTGACCGAAACGGGCGAGAAACTGCGCTTCCACATCCGCCGGCCGCCTCGGCTCGAGGAAGGCGGCGATGGCGCGGATCGGTAGGTCAGGCTCGCCAAACAGCTTCCGCGCCTCTGCGGTCGAGAAGCCCGCGAGCGCGGTCGCCTCGAGATAGGCGGAGGCGCGGTCAGCGACTTTGATGCGGCGCTCAAGATCCCCCGAGGGTTCAGCGGACAGGCCGAAGCGGATGCGGACCGCGCGCATGAGGCGCGCCTCGACCAGCTTGTAATCGCCGCCAACCGCCGCCTTGAACGGCGAGATCATGTCGCCGATGACATATTCGGGCGCGTCGTGCAGCAGCGCCGCCAACCGCGCCTCGCGAGGCGAGGCAACGTCCCGGGCTGCGAACAGGGCTTCGACCAGAAGCGAATGTTGCGCCACGGAGAAGATCTCGGGCCCCTTTGTTTGGCCGTTCCAGCGAGCCACGCGCGCGAGCCCGTGGGCGATATCGCCGATCTCGACGTCGAGCGGCGAGGGATCGATGAGGTCGAGCCGCCGTCCCGACAGCATCCGCTGCCAGGCCCGGCGCGGCGGGCTCTCGCTCACGGGTCGATCTTGCGCGCCAGCGCGCGGCAGGCCTCGTGACGGCAGCAATCGGCGAGATGGTCGTTGACCATGCCGGTCGCCTGCATGAAGGCGTAGACGATCGTCGGCCCGACGAAATTGCCGCCCCGCGCGCGCAAGTCTTTGGCGAGGGCGCGAGAAACGTCGGTCTCGGCCGGCACGTCCTTGAAGCTATGCCGCGCATTGTCGATCGGACGTCCACCGACAAAGCCCCACAGGTAGTGCGCGAAGCCGCCCTTATCCGAGAAGTCGAGCACGATGCGGGCCAACGCCACCGTCGCCTCGATCTTGGCCCGGTTGCGGACAATGCCCGCATCCTGCATCAGCGCGTCCTTTTTCTTGTCGCTCCAGCGCGCGATTTTCGTCGGGTCGAAGCCGTCGAACGCCTGACGGAAGGCGGGACGCTTGCGCAGGATGGTGATCCAGGAGAGTCCAGCCTGGAAGCCGTCCAGCACCAGTTTCTCGAACATCGCCCGATCGTCGTATTCGGGTACGCCCCATTCCTCGTCATGATAGGCGACGTAGAGCGGATCGACGCCCGGCCACGGACAGCGCGTCAATCCGTCTGAGCCCTTGAGCGCCGTCAAGACGCGCGGGGGCTTTTCCTTTTCGAGCAGCAGCGGCTTTTCTTTTTTGGCCATGAGCGGCCTCCCCTCCTCAGCCACGGGCCCATGCCATTTGACCGGCCCGGAATCTCGCTCCTAGACTTCGCCACTTCAGTCGCCAACTCAAGGGCAAGCCCATGACGTTTCGCGCCGTTCGCGCCGACAAGACCGACGCCGGGCATGTCGTCAAATTCGTCGACATGGACGAGTCCGAGCTCATGGACGGCGACGTGACAATTCGCGTCACCCATTCGACCGTCAATTACAAGGACGGCCTGACGCTCAGCGGCAAATCGCCGGTTATCCGCAGGTTTCCCATGGTGCTCGGCGTCGATCTCGCCGGAATCGTGGAGAGTTCCCGGCGCTCGGACTTCGTTCCCGACGATGAGGTCGTGCTCACCGGCTACGGGCTCAGCGAGACCCATTTCGGCGGCTATGCCGAAAGAGCGCGCGTGAACGGCGACTGGCTGGTCAAGCTGCCGACTGGCCTCACCCGATCGCAAGCGATGGCGATCGGCACCGCAGGCTTCACGGCGATGCTGGCGCTGATGGCGATCGAGCGCCACGACCTCACGCCGTCCTCAGGGCCTGCTCTGGTGACCGGAGCGGCCGGCGGGGTCGGCTCGATGGCGATTGCGCTCTTCGCCGGCAAGGGCTGGCGGGTGATCGCCTCGACGGGGCGCGCCAGCGAGGCGCCATACCTCAAGACGCTCGGAGCGGAGGAGATCATCGACCGCGCGACGCTGAGCGCCCCCAGCAACAGGCCGCTCGGCAAGGAGCAATGGGCGGCCGCGGTCGACAGCGTCGGCTCGACGACGCTCGCCAATGTCCTGGCGCAGATCCGCTACGGCGGCGCCGTCGCCGCGTGCGGTCTGGCCGCAGGCATGGACCTGCCAGCCAGCGTTGCGCCGTTCATCCTGCGCGGCGTCTCGCTGCTTGGGATCGACAGCGTCCAATGCCCGAAGGAGAGCCGGCTCGAGGCCTGGCGGCGCCTTGCGCTCGATCTCGACCGCGACAAGCTCGCCTCGATGACCGAAACCATCCCGCTCGATGATGTCTTCGCGGCCGGGTCTCGGATCCTCAAAGGCGAGACCCGGGGGCGGCTGGTGGTGACAATCCCCTAGAACCTAGATACAACCCGAGCGCGCGAATGCGATTCCAATAAAAGCCAGTAAACGTCAGTAAACGTGCGTAAACGCTAGTAAATTTGCTAGCGTTTACTAGCGCTTATTTTTTTGAATCGTGCCTTTTCAATGGGTTCTGACCGATTGGAGTAAAAATTTCTCCCCAATCGCCGCCGCCCGCTCTGGTTGCAAAAAGGCGACGGCAGCGACGGCGTTGGGGCGTCGTGGTCAGGGCGCGGAGCCTTGCGAAGGGTGAGCCTGTCATCCTGGCGATTATAAGCCTCGCTTCCCCTTTGAGCAAGATAATGTCGATGAATTCTGAAATTCTGTCGGCGGTCGACCGACCCTACGCCGAAGAGCTTAACCGCGCCCGTATCGGTCAGGCGCCGGCGACGCCTCTGCAATTGGTCTAGCGTCCGCGAGACATAGGCGACAACCGATCGTGGAAGACCCATAAGAAGGAAAGAAATGACCAGGAAAGCAGCCCCGGTCATGGACGCAAGAAGGGGAGAGTGATGACAAAGCCAACCCTCTATTGGGCTTCGGTGGCGTTGCTGGCGCTTGTCACGATTGGGAGCTCCAGCGCGCAGGCGAAATACGTCGCGCGGTTCGAGGAGGTTGGCCAGAACGTTGTCGAGACCGGCAGCGGCTCGCTCGACGTGACCGACCTTACAAACCTCGGCGGATCGATCACTCACAAGCCCGCTGTGGTGCCCAACGATCCGTTTTTCAGTTCGGGCGCCATGGGCGCCGAGCTGCAGGTTTTCGTCGGCGACCTAACCGGGCCAGATGATTTCGGAGCAGGCCCCGAGACTTTCGCGGATCAAAGCAGCGGCGATGGCGTCGGGGTCTTCAAAAGCGACAGCTTCAGCCTTCTTCTCCCTCTCGGATACACATCCGGGTCGCCGCTATCCGACACCTCGACTTATCTTTTCGAAACCTTAGCTTCCCTCGGCGCGCGACCTGGCGAGTATGTCTGGAGTTGGGGCTCCGGCGCCGACGCGGATACGTTCACGGTTGAAATTGGCGGCGTGTTCCCTTCGCCCATCCCCGAGCCTTCGACCTGGGCGATGTTGCTGCTTGGCTTCGCCGGACTCGGCTATGCCAGCATCAAACGCAGCTGCGGATTGCGCACGATCCCTTGACCGGCGAGCAGGTCTTTCGCCAGACCCCTTTTCCGCTTTCAATCGTTGCGGACACGACATTTGTCGCTAACGGAGCGCGCTGGCGTTCGGCCCAGCAGGTCAAAAGCTGGCGACGGTCGCCCGTTTCGCCTTGCGATAGCCGGCGTAGCCCAGTCCGGCGAAGCCGAGCAGCATCATCGCCCACGTGGACGGTTCGGGGATCGCGCCGCTGACCTGAACGAAACTGACTGAAGAGCCGACGTCATCGGTATCGGGATCGGGCGTCGTGGCCGCGTCGAAATGGTCTTGCGAGGGCGCCTCGAAGGACGGAAGGCCGCTGGACGAGTAAACAAAAAGCCCCCCGAAGGGTCGACCATCGTCATACACAAAGCCATCAGCGCTCCCGCCATCCGCGAGATTGATGGCGAAGCTGCCGCTCGAGGACGAATATTCGAACGAGATGAAAGTGGCGTCGTTGACCATCCCGTTGTCATCGTCAAAAAAGTCGACAAGGGTCAGAACGCCAGTCGCCATTCCGGTGCAGCCGGAATCGCAAACTCCACTGAAATCGAAGACCGTGTCGGCGTGCGCTGGAGCCGCGCTAAGCAGCCCCGCCGAGAGGATGAGGGCGGCCATGGCGCTCAATACGCGTGAATTATTCATCGAAAATCCCCTAAAATCCCTCGTCGGCCTTTCACCCACATTCAGATTTGAGCAGGAATGCGGCGCCAGTCAATTGTGCACTCTGAATCTTGCGTTCGAGCTGCAGCTCTGTTCGGTGATCGCGTTCAATGCGTCCCACTCCGCGGCCATGGCGCCAGCTCCGCGCGGCAATACATGCGAATTATCGCGCGAAAATCTTCATCGGCGGTGCATCCGCGTTCACATCGTGAACAGGGATGCGCTCGTCGTCCCTTGTGCAATAGGCGCCAATCAAATCAGGCGCTGGCGGCGGCAGCTTGCCTCGCCTTGCGATAGCGGCCGTAGCCGAGCCCGGCGAAGCCGAGCAGCATCATCGCCCATGTGGAAGGTTCGGGGACAGTCCCACTTACCAGGGTGAATGTGAACGCAGTGCCAAAATCAGGTTCGCCATTGGGGGGTTCATACACCTCAAATTCTCGGGCATTTGCTGCTGATGCTGTGAAAACCGGGCCAATTGGCGCTCGTGTAAAGAAGTCCAATATGCCTTGCCAGTTGAACGAACCATCAGCGTTTATGCCGCCATCGCTGTTAAAATCCGGGGCTGCGATTTCGAAGCTGGAGCTGGAGGACGAATAGGCGAACGAGATGAAGTCGGGCCACCCGAAGAGTATGTCGGACCCGAAGGCATAAGAATCGGCAAGGGTCAGGACGCCGGTCGCGGTTCCGGTGCACCCGGAGGTGCAGACCCCGCTGAAGTCGAAGACCACATCGGCGCGCGACGGCGCCGGGTGAAACAATGCAGCCGTCAGGAAGAACGCGGCCATAGCCCCCGGAGCACGATGAAATGTCACGATAAAATCTCCGGAATTGCCCCCGTCGGCGATACTCGACTTTTACAGGATAAGTGAGGAGGCGCCCTTGTGTCAATTGTGCGCGCTGCATCTGCTGTTTGACATGCGAGCGCTTTCTGGTGATCAGCTGCGGCGCCTCCGCTTACTTGGTCGACCTTGAGTTTAAAGTCGCCGCGCAGGGCGGGGCTTTTATTTTCGCTGCTTCGCGTCTATCCGCTTCGCATGCGTTAAAGCAAGATTCCCTGGAGATGCGATTATCCCCCAGAAGCCGAAGAAGCGCAGGACGAGGCCAGTGGTCCGCGTCCAATATGGCGCGTTGCCTTATCGATTCACGCCCATGGCGGCGCTTGAAATCCTTATCGTCACGACGCGACAATCGCGGCGATGGATCGTGCCCAAGGGCTGGCCGATCAAGCGGCTCACGCCGTCGAAGTCGGCGGCGCGCGAGGCCTTCGAGGAGGCCGGCGTGAGGGGGAAGATCGGCGCACGGGCGATCGGCAATTTCACCTACAAGAAGACCACCGGTCAGACCGCCGACGATCCGAACTACGAGGTCAAAATTTTCCCGTTGCTGGTCAAAAGGCAGAGTGCGAGCTGGCCGGAATCCGAGCAGCGCGTGGCTCAGTGGGTCGATCCGGAGAAGGCGATCGCGCTCATCCGAGAACCGGAGCTGAAGTCGATCGTGGCGAAGTTCGCCAAGCGCGCGGCCGCCGCGGCAAGCAAACTCATCTACTGACCTCGGGTCCGCGACCCATTGCCGCGCCCTCAATCGGACGAGAGATTGCCGTCGCCCGCGTTGACCGAGGTCACGCCGTCGATTTCGCTCAAGCGCTCGGCGAGCCGGGCGACCGACCTTGAGCCGCGGACCTCCACCCGAAGCGTGACGATGCCCTTGGGCGGCGAGATCCAATCGCCGCCAATGGACTCCTCGGGGCTTAAAGTCTCCTCGCCGGGCACGCGGGCGGAGCCAGCCTCATGGGAAGGGTCCCGCTCGACCTCAACGCGACTGACCGCAAACTCGTGACGGGTGCAACACGCAAGCACCTCGCGAAGAATGCCGCGACCGTCCTGATAGGAAATTTGCAGCGTTGACGGCGCCCAACGGGATTTTGGCAGCCGGCGCTCGATCGAGGGAAACACGAACACCACGACGAAATGGCCAAAGG
>Ga0208480_1000949_pt1 | contig 10782 bp, 8 predicted proteins | sample NGESurshal092012_4_FD_184485 | JGI IMG/M metagenome (GOLD analysis project Ga0208480, IMG submission 184485) | Arctic peat soil microbial communities from Barrow, Alaska - NGEE Surface sample F53-1 shallow-092012 (SPAdes) | ecosystem: Environmental > Terrestrial > Soil > Wetlands > Peat ... | reverse complement strand
GGGCGTCCTCCCGGACGCCCTTTGGGGAAAGGGGAGTTCGCGGATGCCTAGCGCCCGAATCCCGCGCGAAGCCATCGCGGCGCGCCTTGCCGAGGTCGGCTACGTCGCCGACCGCGATCTCGCGACCGCGCTGTGGATGATGGACACCCTCAAACGCCCGCTTCTGATCGAGGGCGAAGCGGGCGTGGGCAAGACCGAAGTCGCCAAGGCGCTTGCCGCGCTGCACGGCTGCGAGCTCATCCGCATGCAGTGCTACGAGGGGCTGGACGCGAGCTCGGCCCTCTACGAATGGAACTATCAGCGTCAGTTGCTGGCGATCAAGGCGCGCGAGGGCGGAGGCTCCAGCGCCTCCGAGATCGAAGCGCAGATCTTTTCCGAAGACTATCTGCTTGAACGGCCGCTGCTCAGCGCCATCCGGCGAAAGACATCGCCGGTGCTGCTGGTCGACGAAGTCGACCGCGCCGACGAGGAATTCGAAGCCTTCCTGCTCGAGCTGTTGTCGGACTATCAGGTCACGATCCCGGAATTCGGCACGATCAATGCGCTTTCGATCCCGCGCGTCGTGCTGACCTCCAACGCCACCCGCGAACTGTCGGATGCGCTGCGCCGCCGCTGCCTCTATCATTATCTCGACTTTCCCGACGTCGATCGCGAAGCCGCGATTCTGCTCAACCGCCAACCCAGCCTCGACGCGAATTTCGCTTTTCAGATCGCGCGTATGGTCGGAATGCTGCGCAAGGAAGACCTGAAGAAGGTTCCAGGCGTCGCCGAAACGCTCGACTGGGCGGCCACCCTCGCCGGCCTCGAGGTCAAGGATCTGCATGACGACCCGGAGATCGTGCATGCGACGCTGATCGCGCTCCTGAAGACCCGCGAAGACCGCGCCGCGATCAGCCCGGAGACGACGAGCCGGCTCGTCGGCCAGCTCGCGTGAGGGGCGTCGCGTGATGGGCGCGCTGGGCTTTGCAGTCGAAGGACCGGGTCCCGCGATGCGCAAGCGCCTTGCCGGGTTTGTCGTCACCTTGCGCGACACGGGCTTCGTGATCGGCCAGGCCGAAGCGCAGGATGCGGCGCGGCTGATGTCGAGCCCGATGGCCGAGCGGCCCGAACGCCTGCGCGCCGCGATGCGAAGCCTGTTCGCTTCACGCCGAACTGAGCTTGCGCGATTCGACGAGCTGTTCGATGCGTTTTGGCGCGGGCGCGGCGTGAAGAGCGCCGTGAAGATCAGCGCCGAGGCGATCGCGGCCCGCTCCCCCCGGCGTTTCCAACATGGCCCAGGCGCGAACGAGCAGCGACAAGAGCCGACTCAAATCGGCGGGGAGGCTGCTCCCGACGGCGCTGCGACTGACGGGGGCGGCCGGCACGGAGGGGCCTCAGCGCAAGAAGCGATGTCCAAGAAAGACATCGCGGCGTTCGTAGGAGAGAGGGAGCGGGCCCAGGCCGCGGAGCTTGCCGAACGCTTAGCGCGGGTGATGCGGTCGCGCCTCACGCGTCGCGAGCGCGCGCGCCGGCGCGGCCGGCGGCTCGACTTGCGCGCGACGATCCGGCTCAGCGTCGCGCATGGCGGCGAACCGTTCGATCTCAAATTTCGCCGGCGCAAGATCAAGCCGCTGAGGTTGGTCGCCTTGCTCGACGCCTCCGGCTCGATGGAATCCTACGTCTCGCTCTTCACCCGCTTCCTGCACGCCGTCACTCAGGTCTTTCGCGAATCCGAGGCGTTCCTCTTTCATACGCGGCTGGCGCACGTTTCCTCCGCGCTCAGAGAGCGCGATCCGGCGCGCGCGCTCGACCGGCTCGCTTTGATGGCCGCCGGCGTCGGCGGCGGCACTAAAATCGGCGAGTGTCTGGCGGCGTTCAATCGGGTCCATGCGCGGCGCGTCATCCATTCCCGCACTTGCGTCATGATCCTGTCGGACGGCTACGACACCGGGCCGCCGGAATTGCTTTCGTTGGCGATGCGCGACTTGAGGCGACGCTGCAAGCGCATCGTGTGGCTCAACCCTCTGACCGGCCGCGGCGGATTCGAGCCCAGCGCGCGCGGCATGCAGGCGGCGCTCCCCTACCTCGACCTGTTTGCCCCCGCTCACAGTCTCGAGAGCCTCGCGGCGCTCGAACCTTATCTTGCGAGGATATGATGGCCGTGCTCGAACAGGCCGCTTTGCGCCAGGCCAAAGGGCAAACGTTCGCGATCGCCACCGTTGTCCGCACAGTCTCCGTAACCGCAGCGAAAGCGGGGGCCAAGGCCTTGATCGGACCGGACGGTTCGATCGAGGAAGGCTGGATCGGGGGCGGATGCGCGCGCGCCGCGGTCGTCAAGGCGGCGCGCCAGTGCATGTTGGACGGCCAATCGCGACTCGTCTCGATCGCGCCCAAGGACGCGCTTGCCGAACTCGGCGCGGCGGCCGGCGAGGAGCGGGGCGGCGTCTTCTTCGCCAAGAACTCCTGTCCGAGCCAGGGAACGATGGACGTTTTCGTGGAGCCCGTTCTGCCGAGTCCGCGGCTCCTGATCCTCGGCGCTTCGCCGGTCGCGGTGGCGCTCGCGAGATTGGCGCCTTCGATGGGCTTCGCCATAACGGTCGCCGCGGCGCCGGAGGAACATCAGCGTTTCGAGTCCGGCGTATCGCGCGTCCTGGGTTTGTCGCCGCCGGCCGAGGCCGGCTGGAACGCATTCGTCGTGGTCTCGACCCAGGGCGCAGGGGACCGCGCGGCGCTGAAAAGCGCAGCCGCCATGGACGCCCGCTACCGCGCCTTCGTCGGCTCGCGCCGCAAGGCCCGGACGCTCAAGAGCGAACTCGCCAAGGAGGGCGTATCCGAAGAAGCGCTGTCCGCGATCAAGGCGCCGGCCGGGCTCGACATCTCTGCGATCTCCGCGGATGAGATCGCGCTTTCGATCCTCGCGGAAATGGTCGCGGCGCGGCGCAGGCCCGAACGCCCGCTGATAGACGACGCAATCGACTGATCGGAGGGGCTCACTAATACACATATTTATTTTGTAATACATTCGACAATCGGGCGAGACGCCGCCGTTTTCGAGCACGGAACTAAAAGGGGTCGTAACCCACTGAAAGCATGAGGGGGCGCCGGTAAAAATGCTGCTGGACTAAAAAAGGGAACTAAGGGCGCGCACCCGTCGAATGCGCGCTCTCCCCAGACGGCCCGCTTCCGGCTCGGGAGCCAGTCTCTAAGGCAATTACCGGTTAGGGGTTTGGCTTCTGTTCCTGCGGCAAGGGCTTGACCGGCGAGCCCGGGCCGATCTTCTGCAAGTTGCCGACAATAATCTGCTCGCCTTCGCTCAGGCCCTTCGTCACGCTCACGAGGTCGCCGTCCATAGGTCCAAGCGTGAGAAGTCGCTGTTCGGCTTTATCGCCCGTGCCGACGACATAGACGAATTTGCCCATCTGGTTCGAGCCGAGCGCCGCCTGCGGGGCCATGAACGCGTCGGGCTCGTCCCTGATATGCAGCCGCACCCGAACGTATTGACCAGGGAGCAGGGCAAAGTCGGGATTGGCGATCGTGACGCGGGCGGCGATCGTGCCCGTCGCCTTGTCAACGGTATTGTCGAGGAAGGTCAGTTCGCCCCTACGGATCGTATCGGTCCCCGCGAGCGAGATCTCGGCGTCGACTTTGCCTGCGGCCCGCGCGGTCGTGATCTCGACCAGATCCGACTCGCTCGGGTTGAAGGCGACGTAGATCGGGTCCAGCTCGATCAACGTATTGAGCGCCCCGCTCGCCGGGCCGACGAGCGCGCCCTTTGCCGCCTGGTTGCGCCCGAGCCTGCCGGCAAAAGGCGCACGAATTTCCGTGTATCCCAGATTGAGCTTCGCCGCGTCGATCGCCGCGCGGTCGAGCACCAGCTGCGCCTCAACCTGATGCATCGAGCTCGCCCTCTGGTCGTAGGCGTCCCTGGTCACGAAACCGCTTTTGACCAGCTCCTCGCCTCGCCCGAAATTGGCCTTCGCATATTCGAGCGCCGCCTGGTCGCGCTGCGCCTGCGCATTCGCCTGATCGAGCGCAGCCTGAAGGTCGCGCTGATCGATCTGGTACAGGAGAGCGCCGCTTTTGACATCGGCGCCGTCAGGAGCCGGCTGAGCGTCAATGTATCCCGAGACGCGCGCCTGCAGGGCGATGCTGCGGATCGATTCGATGCGTCCGGGGTAATCGAGATAGATCGGCAAGGTCTTTTTGACGACTGAAACGACCGGCACCGGCATCGCCATCATTGCGGGCGCAGATGCGGATTCCGTGGCCCCGTCCGCGTGGTCGCCGGCAATGCGGAAGCCCGCGAACGCGACAACACCGATAGTCACGAGGGCCGCGAGAGAGATCTTGAAAGCGCGCATGGAAAAGCTCCTGGGCGTTATTCGGCGGCTTCAGCGCGGGGCGCAAGATGAGCGCCGGGGGGCGGCGCAGCGGCTGTCGTCGCAGCCTCGCGTCCCTCGCGAGCGCGTTCGATCAGGGCATAGAAGACGGGCACGAAGATCAGCGTCAGCAAAGTCGCCGCGACCATGCCCCCGAAGACGGCCGTGCCGAGCGACTGCCGACTCGCCGCGCCCGCGCCGCTCGCGAACATCAGCGGCAGCACGCCGAAGATGAAGGCGAAGGCGGTCATCAGGATCGGGCGCAGGCGCAGCCGGCCTGCTTCCATTGCAGCCTCAACGACGGAGAAGCCCTCCTCACGACGCCGCTTTGCGAATTCAACGATAAGGATCGCGTTCTTCGCCGCCAGCCCGATCAGCATGACAAAGCCGATCTGCGAATACACGTCGACCTGCATCCCGCGGACATAGATCGCGCCCAGCGCGCCGACCAGCGCCAGAGGCGCGGACGAGAGCACCATGAACGGCATCGACCAGCTCTCGTATTGCGCGGCGAGGATCATGAACACGAAGAAGATCGCGAGCGCGAGCACGATCGTGGCCAGCGAACCGGCGCTGAGCTCCTGGAAAGTGACGCCTGTCCATTCGTAGCCGAAATCGCGCGGCAACGCCTCGGCCGCGGCGCGCTGCATCGCGACCACCGCCTGGCTCGAGCTAAAGCCCGGCGCAGGCGCGCCGTTGATCAGCGCCGAAGCATAGTTGTTGTAGTGCGGCACGGTCTCCGGCCCGACGATCGGTTTGAGGCTGCCAAGCGCATTCAACGGAATCATGCCCCCGGTGTTGTTGCGGACGTAAAGCTTGCTGAGGTCGGACGGAGAAGCGCGTGACTTCGTGTCGGCCTGCATCGTGACGCGGAACGTGTGGCCGAACAGGTTGAAGTCGTTCACATAAAGCGAGCCGAGATAGATTTGCAGCGTATTGAAAACGTCCGGCAGGCTGAGGCCGAGCAGCTTCGCCTTCGTCCGATCGAGGTCATAGAAGAGCTGCGGCGTCGAGGCGGAAAAGGAAGTGAACAACGATTGCGGGTTGAGTTCAGGCTGCTTGCGCGCCGCGGCGATCAACGCCTGAGTCGCTTCGCTCAACTGCGCGCCTCCGCGCCCGGCCAGATCCTCGACCTGGAATTCGAAGCCGCCGGTCGTGCCAAGCCCATTGACTGAAGGTGGATCGAAGCTGAGCGCGAAGGCTTCCGGAATTGCGAGCAGCTTCGGGCGCACCGCGGCGACCAAAGCGGACGCGTTCTCCTCAGGCCCGCGTTCGCTCCACGGTTTCAGAACCGCAAACTCGATCGCCGAATTGGACTGCGCTGCGTTGGTCAGAAAATTGAGCCCGCTGATGAAACCGGCGATCTGGACGCCTGGCGTCGCCTGCAGGAGATCGCGCACTTTCTGCGCCACGGCGTCAGTGCGCTCGAGCGACGATCCGTCCGGCAATTGCACGATGACGAAGAAATAGCCCTGATCCTCAACCGGCAGGAACGTGGTCGGGATGACTCGTGACAGCACATAGGCGCCACCCACGAACAGAAAAAAGACGGCGACCAGCGCCCAACCGAAACGAATGAACTGCCGCACGCAGCGCGCATAAAAGTTCGCGAGCCAGTCGAAGCCGGCGTTGAACCAGCGGAACAGAACAAACTGCCCTTTCGGGCCATGGCGCAGAAACGCCGCGCTGAGCGCCGGGCTCAAGGTCAGCGAGTTGAAGGCCGAGATCCCGACGGAGATCGCGACGGTCAGAGCGAACTGGTTATAGAGGCGCCCCGCGACGCCCGGAATGAAGGCGACAGGAATAAAAACCGCCATAAGCACCGCCGTCGTGGCGATGATCGGCCCTGTCACCTCCGACATGGCTTTTCGCGCCGCCTGAAGCGGCGGCAAACCGGCTTCGAGCTGGCGCTCGACATTCTCGACCACGACGATGGCGTCGTCGACGACGAGGCCAATGGCAAGCACCATGCCGAGCAGGCTCAGCATGTTGAGCGAGAAGCCGAAGATCTGCATCACTGCCAGCGTCGCGATGAGCGAAACGGGGATCGCGATCGTCGGAATGATCGTCGCGCGCCAGCTCTGCAAAAAGACGAAAACAACGAGCACGACGAGGAGGAGCGCCTCGAATAAGGTGATGACCACGTCGTGCATCGCGGCCGACACGAAGCGTGTCGTGTCATAGTGCATCGCATAGGCGATTCCGGGAGGGAAACGCTTCGAGAGCTCCTCCATCTTCGTTTTGACCTGCTTCTGCAGGTCGAGCGCGTTCGAGCCCGGCATCTGGAAGATCGCCATCACGACCGTGGGATCTTTGCCGAAGAACGCGGACGACGAATATTGCAACGCGCCGAGTTCAACCCGCGCGACGTCCCGCAGGCGCACCACGGCGCCGCTCGCGGGGTCAGCACGGACGATGATGTTGCGGAATTCTTCCGGATCGTTGAGCCGCCCCTGGGCGTTGACCTGCAGTTCGAAAGCGGTCCCGGGAGGGGCCGGCGACTGGCCGATCTTGCCCGCGGCGACCTGGACATTCTGCTCGGCGATCGCGTTCTGCACCTCGACGGCGGTTACGCCGAGATTGGCAAGCTTGTCCGGATCGAGCCAGACGCGCATCGAATAGCGGCGCTCGCCGAACATCTGGACGTCGCCGACGCCGCGGAGCCGCTTCAACTGGTCGACGATTTGCAGATAAGCGTAGTTCGACAGCGTCACCGAATCGACCGAACGGTCCGGCGAGACGAGATTGACGATAAGAACGAAGTTCGGATTCTGCTTCTTGATCGTCACGCCGCCCTGATTGACGATCGCGGGGAGCGAGGACGCCGCCTGCGACACCCGGTTCTGCACATCGACGGCGGCGATGTTCAGCGGGTAGCCGACCTTGAAGGTGACTGTGATCGTCGAGGAGCCGTCATTCGAGCTCGCCGAGGACATGTAGGTCATGCCCTCGACGCCATTGATCTGCTGCTCGAGCGGGGTCGTCACCGTATCGGCGACGACCTGGGCGCTCGCGCCAGGGTAATTGGCGCTGACGACGACCTGCGGGGGCGTGATCTCCGGGAATTGCGAGACCGGAAGCAGAAAAAAGCAGATCGCGCCCGCGAGCACGAGGATCGCGGCAATCGCCGAGGCGAAGATTGGACGCTGGATGAAAAAGCCGACCACGGGATCGCCTCGGCTTTACCGGAGGAGGGTCAGCCGCAGAGCGAGGCTCCGCATTCACCGCCCGAAGCGCGCGGCGCAGGCCGCATCAGGAGGAGCGGTTGCCGAAAGGAGCCACGCCGGCCGAGATCCTGCCCAACCTGCACCGTGGCTGCGCGCCGCGCATCGGCAATGCGGCCGGCGGTCCGGTCGAGCAGGAGCTTGAGCGCTTGAGGCTCCACGCGGTCGGCGAGCATGACCTTCTGAATGAGCGAGTCGGCCAGTAGGTCGTCGATCGTTTCGGCGCTTCGATACGCCATGACGGGTGTTCCTTTCGACTGGGCGTCCGGGCTGTTACCGCGCCCCAGTTTGACTCTGCAAGCACGGAATGGTACCGGTCGGTATCGCTATCTGATACCGATCGGTAACGGGTTCGTCAAGCACCATGAACAAAGAAAAATCGACTTCGGGTCCGGATGTACAAATTCCCCGGGTCGGGAAACCCCGCGACCGCATCTTCGACTGCGCGCAAGACCTCTTCCACCGCAAGGGCATCCGAGGGGTCGGTGTCGAAGCGATCGCCGAGGCCGCAGGCACCAGCAAAATGGCGCTTTATCGCCACTTCGATTCCAAAGACGAGCTTATTATCGAATACCTCAACTACAAAGGGCGAAAGTCGGACGAAATCTGGGCCGAGATCGAAGCGCAGAATCCCGGGGATCCAGGTGGTCAACTTTACGGCTTCATGGACAAGGCCGCAATCTTTATCGCCGGGGACGAACGCGGCTGCGATCTCGCCAATGCCGCGATCGAATTGACTGAGCAGGGTCATCCCGGTCTGCGCGTGATCGAAGAATTCAAGATGCGGCAGCGCGAGCGGCTGGCCAATCTCTGTAAGGCCGCCGGCGCCACGCAGCCGGACCTCCTCGCCGACACGCTGTTTCTCCTGATCGAGGGTGCGCGCGTCAGCCGCCGCAGCGTCGGAACAAATGGCCCCAGCGCCAATCTCGTGCGCACCAGCCGGGGCGTCATCGTCTCCTTCGGCGTTCCGCTTCGCGAGGCTCGCGATTCGGTTCTGGAGCCCGTGTCGAGCGGGAAGTGAACGGTCCGAGCGGGAGACCACTCTCCGCGGATTGGGATCGGGCGGGCCTGAGAGCCAAACGCAACTGGTCATGTCGGGCGTGCTGCGGCGTTGGCGCATCTTCCGCAAGGCGCCGAGCGAGCGATGCAGCCTGCAGGCGAACGTCCGGGACTGCAATCACCTCCCAAAAAGCGGCTTGGCTCGTCGACCCCGCGCAAGACGCGTGCTAGCCCTCCGCAAGGGGCGCGCGAAGCGATCTCCCCCGAGAGCAATGGCTAGAGAGAGGCCCGCCTATCCCACGACAAGGTCGCGGGCAAGGCGGCTCGAAACTGCTCACGGAGCCGGAGCCTCGCAAATGTCCTTGACCGACTTGAGCACGGCCGCCGGAGCAAAAACGCGGTCAATCCATCCGTCCCGGAAGATGACCGGCTTGGCATTGTCGATCGCCTGCAGGGCGCCGTCCGAGAACTTTCCTTCCGGAAAAATTCCGAACGCGATCGCGAGCTCAATGTTGAGGTGGCCGATGATGAAGTCGATCGCGGCCTGTTTGGGCACTCCGCGGCGGACGGCCTCATCCGTCGCCTCTCTGAGCGCCAGCGCGAACGTCGCGCCAACCGTCTCTGATAGCGCCGGTTCAAGGATGGCGAGCTGCTCGACCGTGCACCGGTGCGCACGCATCACCGGCTTATAAATCTGGCGCGCGATCTCCTCGCATTCGGCGTAGTGCGAATCCGGCCCCTGCATCAGCGCGCAGACGATATGCTGCTTGGCGTGGACCCCGCCGAAATAGTCGACTTTCGCTTTTGGGTCGGCTTCATCATTGAAAATGGGCGGGTGGCACGGGTGCGTGACGAAATAGGTGATGTCTTCGCGCTCCGGCAATTCGCCCGCGTGCGGGGCCGCCGCGTCAAGCATAATAACCTTGGCCCCTGGGCGGAGCTCCTTGACGAACGTCTTGAGGATCTTCCCGATCAGCCGGTCCGGCACCGCCATGACAATTGCGTCGGCGGACGAAACCGCTTGACCCTGCTCCATGCATTCGATTCCGAGCGTCTGTTTGAGACGCGCGCGCCCTTCGTCGGACACCTCGACGTGATCGACGTCGAACCGGGTGTCCTTGAGGTTGGTCGACAGGCGCACCCCCATCTTTCCGCCGGCGCCCAGCAATGCGATTTTCGTCACGTCATTCCTCCACAAGCTGTCGCGCGTCCTGCGCGAACTGAACCAAAGAAATTCGCTTCCCCCATCTGCCCACCTTTGAGCGCGATCTCGATCCCATCCACTTTCGGATCGGTCGAGAAAACGCGGCAGAGCGGGGCTCCGGGCGCGATCGGCGCAATCGCCTCGAGCGCGTAGGCGCCGAGCGCACGCATGGCGAAGCCCGAAGTGTCGCCCCCGGAAACCGCAGCGCGCTTGATGCGCGCCGTGCTGATGAGACGCCTAACAATTTCACCAAGGCCGCCGCCAATTCGCGCGTTGATCTCAACGGGATCGCGGCCCGAGGCAGCGAGCTTTGCTCGAAATCGAGTTACCGCTTCGTCATTGGGGCCACGCGCGGTCACGACAAGCGGGGAGCGCCCGCCCGAAAGCGTGGCTCGCGCCCGCTCGACCGTCGCGTCGATTTCGGCTTGCCAGCGACGCTCGTCGAGGCTTGCTTCGGCGACGAAACCAATGAGGTCGAAGCCGTTTGCTTGCGCCCAATCGATCTGCGAAGCGGTGATCGGCGAGACCGAACCCGAAACGGCGACGATCTGCGCCTGTTCGGAGGCCGAATTTTGTCCGACCGAGACCGGAAGCCACCCCTTGGCCCGCCAATGCGCGACGAGCGCATATTCGACTCCCTGCGAACCGATGGCGAAAAGCGAGCGGTTGCGCCGACTCCACATCAGCTCTCCCGCCCATAGCAGGGTTTCATCGTCGACGATGTCGAGCGTGAGCAGGGACCGTCCCTGCTTGAGCTCGGCGTCGAACCGCTCGAGACCTGCGCCACTCTTCATGGCGGCGAAATCAATGAGGCCGACCGCGCGCGAGGTCTGCTGTCCGACGTGCAGCCGGACGTCCGCCTCGCCCATGGGCGTGACCGGATGCCGTTGCATGACCGGATGGCGGTCCAGGCGATAAACGCCGTCGCCGGACGCCGCGAAGAGATTGCCGAACGCCTGGTAGCGTCCAATCGCCGGCGCGGCGACGACGAGCGGCT
>Ga0208480_1000948_pt1 | contig 10784 bp, 8 predicted proteins | sample NGESurshal092012_4_FD_184485 | JGI IMG/M metagenome (GOLD analysis project Ga0208480, IMG submission 184485) | Arctic peat soil microbial communities from Barrow, Alaska - NGEE Surface sample F53-1 shallow-092012 (SPAdes) | ecosystem: Environmental > Terrestrial > Soil > Wetlands > Peat ... | reverse complement strand
GTCGGGAAGCTGCAGAGATTGCGCAGTTGATGATCGAATATGACCCGCACCCCCCTTTTAACTCTGGCCATCCAAGCAAAGCGACCGAGTCGGTTCGTGAAAAGGCCGCAGCAGAGCTCGCTCGCCTCGCACGCAACCCGCGCGACTTCATTTCTGTGCCAAAAGTCCTGTGGCGCCAGGCGATCGATCGTGGCCGTCGAGCCATGAAGGCTCGCGCTTGACGCAGCTGGTCCTCATCGCGCGCCCGCTCGACGAGGAGGGTTACACAGGGTCCGAAAGCGCGGGCGTCGCCGCGCTATGTTCAGGTTCGCTCCCGCGCCGGAGCGCCGTCGAAGATAAATTGGAGCGCGGCCCGTGCAGAAAGAGCAAGGCCGGGGGCGCCATCGTGGCGAAGCGCGAAGCGTCCTGCTCCGGAACCCGCCAGCGCGCCAGCGTCGCGCCGGCCGGACTTGAGATCGCCTTCAGGGTCGAGCCCGGCCGATCGACGACAACGATCGGCGCAAGATCGGCGATCGCGCGCCAGTGCCGCCAGAGATGGAACTGGCGAAGGTTGTCAGCGCCCATGATCCACACGAAATGGACGCCCGGCGCGCGGCGCTTGAGCCAGCGCAGCGTGTCGTAGGTAAAGCGCGAGCCGATCTGCGCCTCAATGTCGGTGACCACGACGCGCGGCCCGACGTCGAGCCTGCGCGCGGCCTCGATGCGGGCGTTGAGCGCCGCGAGCCCGGTTAGCGACTTCAGCGGGTTCCCTGGTGTCACCAGCCACCAGACGCGGTCGAGCGCGAGCCGGCGCAGCGCAAGCCGGGTGATAAGCGCATGGCCCTCGTGCGGCGGATTGAACGATCCGCCGAGCAGCCCGATGCGCATTCCCGGCGCGAACGGCGGCAGTCGTGGAATCGGCGTCACGACCCCGCCTGCGCCGCTAAGAGCTCCGCCTGACGTTCGGCCGTGAGTCCGTCAATGATCTCGTCGAGACCCTCCCCTTCCATGATCCGCTCCAGCGAATAGAGGGTCATGTTGATGCGATGGTCGGTCAGCCGCCCTTGGGGGAAATTATAGGTTCGGATGCGCTGCGACCGGTCGCCTGAACCGACCTGCGAACGCCGCTCCTGCGCCCGTTCAGCGTCGAGCTGCTGGTTTTTAGCGTCGAGGATGCGCGAGCGTAGAAGCGCCATCGCCTTGGCGCGGTTGCGATGCTGGGAACGCTCTTCCTGCATGGCGACCACGACTCCCGTTGGAAGGTGAGTGATGCGGATTGCCGATTCCGTTTTGTTGACATGCTGGCCGCCGGCGCCGCTCGAGCGCATGGTGTCGATCTTAAGATCGGCTTCGTTGATCTCGAAGTCCGATTCCTGGGCGATCGGCATTATCGCGACGGTTGCGGCCGAGGTATGGATACGCCCCTGGGTCTCGGTCGCCGGCACGCGCTGAACCCGATGGACACCGCTCTCGAACTTGAACCTGGCGAAAACGCCGCGGCCAGACACTTCGGCGACGATCTCCTTGAAACCCCCTGCCGTTCCCTCGCTCGACGACAGGACCTCGACCTTCCAGCGCTTCCGCTCAGCGTATTTGACGTACATGCGGAACAAGTCGCCGGCGAACAAAGACGCCTCGTCCCCACCGGTGCCGGCCCGGACCTCGAGGATTGCGCTGCCCTCGTCGGCTGCGTCCTTGGGCAGGAGAGCGATCTGAATCGCCTTGGACATCGCGTCCGCTTCCGTCTCGGCCGCAGCAAGTTCGTCGCTTGCCATAGCCCGCATGTCGGGGTCGAGATTCGGCTCCCGCAGCATCGCTGCGAGATCGGCCCGCTCCTTTTCTTTGGACTGGAAGGCCTCGATCGCCGCGACCACCGGGTCAAGCTCGTTGAGCTCGCGCGACAATGCGGAATATTGCGCTCCGGCCGCTCCCTCCGCGAGGCGAGCGGAGATTTCCTGGTGGCGACGGAGGATGAGATCGAGGTTGTCGTTGGCGGGCATGTGTGAGCTCAAGAAGCGGAAGCGGCGGGTTAAGGACGCTCGCGTCGCTAGAGGCGCACCTCGAGGCGTTCCGCCAACCGCTGGATCGGCGCCCGCAAGGACGCGTCCTCGCGCCCTTTAACCAGCATCGCCTCGACCTCGCGCTCCGCCTCGCCGATGTTGAGCGACAACGTCATCGCCTTGACCGGCCCGATCGAGGTCGGGGACATCGACAATTCCCGGTAGCCGATCGCCATCAGCGCCATCGCTTCGAGGGTCTGTCCGCCCATCTCCCCGCACAAGGTCACGGGCTTCCCGTGTCGTTTTCCCGCCTGCGCGATCGAGCGCAGCGCACGCAAGAAGCCGACGCTCAACGGATCGAAACGGTTGGCGACGCGGCGGTTCTGACGGTCGACCGCGTAGAGATATTGCATCAGGTCGTTCGAGCCGACTGAAAGGAAGTCCGCGGCTGTAGTGATCTCGTCGAGCTGCCACAAGAGCGACGGCACTTCGACCATCACCCCGAGACTGGACGTCCGCGGCAGTTCATGGCCGCGGCTTCGGCTCCAATTGAGTTCATGATCGAACATCGATCGCGCGACTCTGTATTCATCGACGGTCGAAACCATGGGGGCCATGATCTTGAGATCGCGCCCCGCAGCGGCGCGGATCAACGCGCGAAATTGCATCCGCAGCAGCGCCGGGCGGTCGAGCCCGATGCGAAGGGCGCGCCACCCGAGCGCCGGGTTTTGCTCGTCAACCCCCTTCATGTAGGGCAGGAGCTTGTCGCCGCCGATGTCGAGCGTACGGAAGGTGACCAGCCGCTCGCCAGCGGCGTCCAGGATGGCGCGGTAGAGCTGCTGCTGCGCGCCGGGCCTCGGAAAGCGCGCGGCGAGCATGAACTGCAATTCGGTGCGGAAGAGGCCGATCGACTGCGCCCCGGTTTCCGCCAGATGAGGCATGTCGACGAGGAGTCCGGCGTTCATGTGCAGGCCGATCGGCACGCCGTCGACCGTGGCTGTCGGCGTCTCGCGGAGAGCGCGATACTGCGCCTGGCGCCGGGCGCGCATGCGCGCCTTTTCGGCATAAGCCGCCTCGACGTCCGCCGGCGGACGCAGATGGATCTCGCCCGCGTCGCCGTCGACGATGATCGCGTCGCCATGCTCGACGATCTCGGAGATATTCGCGATATCGCTCACGGCGGGAACACCGAGCGCGCGGGCGACGATGGCGATGTGGCTCGAAGCGCCGGCCTCCTCCAGCACCAGGCCGCGCAGCCGGGCGCGGTCATAGTCGAGCAGCGCCGCAGGACTCATCGAGCGGGCGACGAGGATGGCGTTTTCCGGCAGCTCGTCTGGCAGCAGAACCAGGCTCTGGCCGGCAAGCTGATGCAAGAGGCGATTGGCGATGTCGGTCAGGTCGTGGAGACGATCGCGCAGATAAGGATCAGTCTGGCGCTGCAGCTTGGCGCGGGCGTCGTTGTGGACGCGCTCGACCGCGGCTTCAGCGGTCAGGCCGGAACTCACCGCCTCACGGAGCCGGCGTAGCCAGCCGCGATCGTGTGCGATCATTCGGAAGGCCTCCAGCACGTCGCGGTGCTCGCCCCCGACCCCGTCGTCGTTGCGGTCGATCAGATCGTCGACGGAGGCGCGCATGGCGCTGATCGCCGTCTCGAGCCGAATGAGCTCCGATTCCACATCGTCGGCGACGATCGTGGACACCGTCACGCGCGGCTGGTGCATCACCACATGCCCGAGCCCGAGCCCGTCGGCGATGCCGACGCCTTTGAGCGACATTTGCCGGCGAACGGCGATCGGCGCGCCTTGGGCTGCTATCCCCTGCAGTTCTCCGGAGGCGATCATCTCGGCCAGCAGCATGGCGGTCGTCTGCAGCGCCTCGAGCTCTTCCTCCGAATAGGCGCGCCGCGCGCGGTTTTGCACGACCAGCACCCCGATTGTCGCGCCGCCGCGTAACACTGGCACGCCGAGGAACGACTGGTAGATTTCTTCGCCCGTCTCGGGTCTGTAGGAAAAGGCGGGGTGATGCTGCGCGTCAGACAGGGCCAGCGGCTCGGCGCTGGAGACGATCAGGCCGACCAGACCCTCGCCTGGCCGCATCGTGGTCAGATGGACCGCCTCGCGGTTGAGGCCCTCGGTGGCGAACAGCTCCATCGCTGCGTCAGCGCGCACGACGTAAAGCGAGCACACCTCGGCCACCATGTTGGAGGCGATCAAGACGACGATCCGGTCCAGACGCGCCTGGGCGGTGACGGGCTCCGCCATCACTTCACGGAGCCGCCGCAACAACAGACGCGGTCCGCCCGGCGCGCGCATCAACAACGTCCTATTCGCCGCCGACCGATGGGTCGGCCGATTGAGATATGCAATGATCACGCCGGAGGAAAACCGCTCCCCGGAGTGCGTTTCCTACCCGTTTCCTCTTATTAGCTCGGCGCGGTATAGAAACGAAATGCGGGCGCGGCAAGGCCGGACGGGCCGCCTCTTTTGTGGAGCCGGTTCAGGGCGCTCGGAGGAGGGCCGAAGTCCTCGCAGCTCCGGTCGCACGCGCCGCTAAAACCTCGTCGAGCCAGTCCGGACGCATCTCGGGCACCGAGGACAGAAGCAATTCGGTATAGGGGTGATAGGGCGGGGAGAACACCGTGGCCGTATCCCCGCTGGCCACGATCTTCCCCTTCAGCATCACGGCGACCTTGTTAGCGATTCGTTTCACCGTTCCGAGATCATGGGTAATGAACAGATAGGCGACGCCCAGATCGTCTTGAAGTTTCTTCAGCAAACGCAGAATCTCTTCGCCCACCAGCTGATCGAGAGCCGAGGTCACCTCGTCGCAGATGATCAGATCAGGTTCGGCCGCGAGCGCGCGGGCGATCGATACGCGTTGCTTCTGCCCCCCGGATAATTCGCTGGTCTTGCGGGTGATGAAAGATTCCGGCAGGTCCATCTGCCTTAGCAGTTCGGCCGTTCGCGCGCGCACTTCCCGCCGCGATCGATTGAAATAGAACGCGACCGGCCTGCCGATCGTCTCGAGCAGGGTGTGCTGTGGATTGAGCGCGACGTCGGGCATCTGGTAGATCATCTGCACCCGGCGCAATTGGTCCTTGGTGCGGTCCTTCAGGCGCGGCGAAAGGCTTGCGCCGTTGAAGCGGACATCGCCGGCGACCCGCGGCAGGAGGCCAGTGACCACTCGCGCCAAAGTCGATTTGCCCGAGCCGGATTCGCCGACGACGGCGACTGTGTCGCCTTTGCGCACTTCGATGCTGACATCGTCGACGACTTTGGGCTTGCCCGGATAGTCGGCGCTCACGTGATCGATGGCGAGGATCGGGATCGGGACGGCGATATTGCCATCGACGAAGGCGCGGCCCGCGACGCGTTCGCTCACCAGGCGACGCGTATATTCCTCTTTCGGCTCGAGCAGGATTTGCCTTGAATCACCGAATTCAACCATTTTACCGCGTCTCAGCACCATAATGCGGTCGGCGATCTGGGCGACGACGGCGAGATCGTGGGTGATGTAGAGCGCCGCTGTACCGTGCTCGCGGATGAGCTTCCGGAAAGCGGCAAGGCATTCGACCTGGGTCGTCACGTCGAGCGCAGTGGTCGGCTCGTCGAAGATGAGAATGTCGGGCTTGGCGACCATCGCCATCGCCGCCATCACGCGCTGGAGCTGCCCGCCGGAGACCTGATGAGGATAGCGCGATCCGATCGTCTCCGGGCTCGGCAGATCGAGCTGCTTGAACAGGCTGACCGCCTCCGTGCGTGCTTCCGCCGACGACAATACGCTATGCCGCACGGCTGCTTCGCAGACCTGCTCCATCAGCGTATGCGCGGGATTGAATGACGCGGCCGCGCTCTGGGCAATATAGGCGATCTTCGGACCGCGCAGCTCGCGGCGCTCGTTCGGACTGATGGCGCGGATATCCGTGTCGCCGAAAATAATGTTGCCGCCGACGATATGGCAGTCGCGGCGGGTGTAGCCCATCGAGGCGAGACCGATGGTCGACTTGCCGGCGCCGGATTCGCCGATGAGGCCGATCACCTCCCCGCGCCGCAATTGCAGCGACACGTCATCGACGAGAACTGGCCCGTCGCCAGCATCCGTGCGCACCGCGACGCGCATGCCGCGAATATCAAGCACGATAGGATCATCCCTTGTCAGAGTCTGCTCGCTCATGCGCCTTCCCCCTGGCCTCTGGAATGAATCGAGAGCATCCAATCGACGATGAAGTTGACGCCAATGGTCAAAATCGCAATCGCGGCTGCCGGATACAGCGGCGCCGCGGATCCGAAATTGATCATGTCGCGGTAGTCCTTCACCATGCTGCCCCAGTCGGCGTCAGGCGGTTGCACGCCGAGCCCGAGAAAACTCAGCGCCGCGATGAAGAGAAATGTAAAACAAAAACGCAAGCCGAACTCAGCCGTCAGCGGCGGGATCGCATTGGGCAGAACCTCGCGCGTGACGATCCACCACCACCCTTCGCCGCGCAGGCGAGCCGCCTCGACGAACTCCAGGCTGACGATATTCACGGCCACCGACCTCGCCAGCCGAAACACCTTGGTTGAATCGAGGATGGCGATTGTGATGATGAGCACGGGCAGCGCCGTGCCGAGCACCGAGAGGATGACGAAGGCGAAGATAAGCGTCGGCATGGACAACAAAAGGTCGACGATGCGTGACAGCGCTTGATCGACCCACCCTCCCGTGACCGCTGCAGCGAATCCGGTGATGACGCCAATGAGGAATGAAAGGGCGGTTATGACCAGCGCAAGGCCGATCGACATGCGTGCGCCATAGATCAGACGGCTCACGATGTCGCGTCCGAGGTTGTCGAGTCCAAGCCAATGCTGCGCGTCGGGCTCCGCCCAGGCGTCCCCGACCGGAGTCGCCTGATCGAAAGGCGCGATGAGCGGCGCCAGCAAGGCGACGAGCAGGTTCACGACGACAATGACGATGCCGATCTGCGCGATGACGCTCACTTTATAGCCGCGGATACGCATAACGGCCTTTCTTTTGTCGCGCCCGACAGGCCCGATCAGCGCGGCTGGCGAAGCCGGGGATTGGAAAGAATGGCGAGGATGTCGGCGATCATGTTGAGCAGAATGAAGGTCGCGGCGAAGATAAGCCCGCAGGCCTGGACGACAGGCACGTCATGCTTGGACACTTCGTCGACCATCAATTGGCCAAGGCCAGGATAGACGAACACAGTCTCAACCACGACGACGCCGACGATAAGGTAAGCCAGGTTCAGGGCGACGACCGAAATGATCGGGGCCAGCGCGTTCGGCAGCGCGTGTCGAACGACGATGCGCGATTTCCTCAATCCCTTGAGAATAGCCATCTCGATATAAGGGCTCGCCATGACTGAGAGCACCGAGGCTCGTGTCATTCGCATCATGTGAGCGACGATCACGAGAACCAGAGTAAGCATCGGCAGGAAGGTGTCGTAAAGCCGTTCGAGGAACGGCGTGTCAGACGAGACGCTCGCCAAAGAAGGGAACCAGCCGAGTTCGACCGCGACGTATTTGATGAGGAGATAAGCGAGAAAATATTCCGGTACGGAAATCGTCATCAGCGTCACGACGTTCACGAGCCGGTCGAAGATTCCGCCCTGCCAGATTGCCGCCAGCAGTCCGAGGCCGATCGCCAACGGAACCGCAACAATGGCCGCGTAAGCCGCCAGGAACATCGTGTTGGCGAAGCGCGGCGCGATCTCCTGCAAGACGTCGCGCCCATTGGCGAGCGACTTGCCGAAATCGCCGTGCAGCGCCGCAAACAGCCATTGGAAGAAACGAACATAGGCGGGCTGGTCGAGCCCGAGATCGAGCCGCATCTTGGCGAGCGTCTCGGGCGTGGCGGTGTTCTGCAGGATGGCGGAGGCGAGGTCGCCGGGCAGGATCTCCGTCCCGATGAAGATCAGCGCCGACGCCGCGAACAGGGTGAGGATTCCGAGGCCGAAACGGTTGAGCACGAGCTTCAGCATGGGCGCCCTTTCTCCACCTCGGTCCGGATTACGACCGCAAGGGCATCGCGCGGGAAATTACGCCGTCCCCCGCGCTCTTCCTCATTGCGCCATCGATCATGACTTCAGCCAGGCGTCCTCCATGATCCAGCCGTTGTTCATGTCATAGCCGCCGTGGGGCGTGTGGCCGCCGACCTTCTGATTATGCGCGTCCAGCCAGTCGCGGAACACCGGAATGAGCGCGCCGCCGCGCTCATTGAGAATGGCCTGCATCTCCCAGATGTAGGGCTTGCGCTTGGCCTCGTCGGTTTCAGCCCGTGCATCTGAGAGCAGCTTCTCGAATTGCGCGTCGTTCCAGTGCGTCTCGTTCCACGGGGCGCTCGCCTGGAAGGCGACGGCGAGCATCTGCGTCGCCGCCGGCCGTCCGCCCCAGTAGCTGCTGACGAAAGGCGCTTTAAGCCAGATGTTGTCGAAGTAGCCGTCGGCCGGCTCTTTCTTCACATCGACCTTAATTCCGGCCTTCGCCGCGCTCGCCTGCAAGAGCGTGGCCTGATCGACCGCGCCATTGAATGCGGCGTCTGACGCCTGCAGGATGATCTTCGGATCCGTGATGCCCGCCTTCTTGAAATGGAAGGCAGCTTTTTCGGGGTCGTATTTGCGCTGCGGCAGCTCCTTGTTGAAGTAGGGGTCGGTCGGCGGGATCGGATGGTCGTTGCCGGCGGCGCCATATCCGCTAAACAAGGCTTTGAGCATCTGCTCGCGATCGGCGGCGAGCATCAACGCCATCCGGAGATCGGGATTGTCGAAAGGCGGCTTGTCGACCTCCATCGCGAGAACCGAGAACCAGCCGCCCGGCGCGCGCACAACCTCGATCCTTGGAGTCTTGGACAGGAGGGCGACAGCCTTGTGGTCCACCCGGTTTATCGCGTCGATCTGGCCCGAGATCAGCGCGTTCAGGCGGGCGGAGCCGTCGTTGATGACGGTCACGTCAACGCCATCCAGATGTCCGCGCCCTTCCTTCCAATAAGGCCGCGCCTTCTTAAGCCGGATCCGCACGCCCGGGTCGAAATTCTCAAGCACAAAAGCCCCCGTGCCGACCGGCTTCGCCCAATCCTTAAAACCGGCCGGAACCATCATCAGATGATAATCGGTGAGCCCATAGGGGAAATCGGCGTCGGGAGCGGAGAGGGAAATCTGGATTTGGTGTTCGTTGAGCTTCTTGATGTCGGTGACGCCCTTGACCGAAGTGGCGCCGCCTGATTTCGTGTCGCCTCGGTGAAGGTTGAGCGAGTAGAGCGCGTCGTCGGCACTGAATTCCTTGCCGCTCGAGAAGGTCACACCCTTACGCAGGTTTACAACCCAATCCTTGGCGCCGTTGGTCGCCTCCCAGCTCTCCGCCAGTTCCGGATGCGGTTTTCCGTCCTGTCCCCATTCGGCGAGGCAGTTCCAGATGCCATGGTTGGAGTCGATCATCACAGAGTCGGTCGTCGTGCGGAAGTCGAGACTGTCGGTGGTGCTGCCGCCGGCGAGGCCGAGTCTCAACACTCCGCCATTTTTCGGCGTGTCGGCGGCAATCGCATCGGCGCTCGCCAGCATGGTCGAAATCGCAACGCTGGAGGCGCCAAGCGCGGCGGCGCGGCCCATGAACTCGCGGCGCGAGATGGCTCTCTTGATCAGGCGCCCGTTCCAATAATCCAGTTCGCTCATCGGCTTGGATCCTCTCTAGATTGCGCCCTTCCCCCAAATCTCGACCGGCAGTTACTCCTCTACTTTCTTTCCGCGACTTGGCGTTAGAATTCCGGTTCTGTCAATCGCGCGAGAGCTGACCAAGGATTGCCCATGTGCTGTCGCGGCGACAATTCGCGAAAGCGGTAGGGCGCGTGTTCTTCACGACGATTTCTGCATGGCGCCGCACAAGCTGACCGCAACCTCAACCCTGCGGATTTGCGCCTTGGCGCAACGTCGACACGGATTCCTCGCTTGCGTTGACTCGCGCCGGAGCCACGATTAGGGGTTCGGCCTCGAATTAGCTTGGGCGAGAGCCCAGTTCGGCAGGAGTTCTGGCGCGGATGAAGATCCTCGTGCCCGTCAAACGGGTGGTCGACTACAACATCAAGATCCGCCTCAGGTCGGACGGCTCGGGAGTTGAACTCGCCAACGTCAAGATGTCGATGAATCCGTTCGACGAGATCGCGGTCGAGGAAGCGCTGAGGCAAAAGGAAGCCGGCAAGGCGACCGAAGTGGTCATTGTCTCGATTGGCCCGCAGCAGGCTGGCGAGACCATTCGCACAGCGCTCGCCATGGGCGCCGACCGCGGAATCCTCATCAAGAGCGAGGGGCTCGTCGAACCGCTGACGGTCGCCAAGCTGCTCAAGGGGGTCGTCGCCGCCGAACAGCCGGGCCTTGTCATCATGGGCAAGCAGGCGATCGATGACGACTCGAACCAGACCGGACAGATGCTTGCAGCGCTCACCGGCTGGGGCCAAGGCACGTTCGCCTCCAAGGTCGTCATCGGCGACGGCTCCGTCGAAGTCACGCGCGAGGTCGATGGCGGCATGCAGACCGTGTCGTTGAAGCTGCCGGCGATCGTCACCACCGATTTGCGCCTGAACGAGCCGCGCTATGCCTCGCTGCCCAACATCATGAAGGCAAAAAAGAAGCCAATTGAGGAGAAGACGGCGGCCGACTACGGGGTCGACGTTTCGCCCCGCCTCAAGGTGCTGAAGACCGTTGAGCCCCCTGGCCGCAAGTCCGGAGTCAAGGTCAAATCGGTGGCGGAGCTGGTCGCCAAGCTGCGCGACGAAGCCGGGGTGATCTGACAATGGCGACTCTTCTTCTGGCGGAAG
>Ga0208480_1000945_pt1 | contig 10795 bp, 8 predicted proteins | sample NGESurshal092012_4_FD_184485 | JGI IMG/M metagenome (GOLD analysis project Ga0208480, IMG submission 184485) | Arctic peat soil microbial communities from Barrow, Alaska - NGEE Surface sample F53-1 shallow-092012 (SPAdes) | ecosystem: Environmental > Terrestrial > Soil > Wetlands > Peat ... | reverse complement strand
ACTTGGTTTCGTCCCGCCGTCTTGGCCCGGTACAGCGCAAGGTCCGCCGTCTCGACAAGAATCGTCTCGCCGGCCGAAAATGCCGCCGGCGCGACACGTTCGCGCGAGAACGCCGCTGCCGCGTCCGGATATTTGCCGATGCTCGCCACGCCGGCGCTGATCGTCACGTGCGGCGCAGTGCCCGATTGCTCGTGCGGAATCTGGCAGTTGCGCACGGCATCGCAGATGATTTCGGCGAGCTTGCACGCTTCGCCAATTCCGGTCTGCGGCAGCAGCACCGCAAATTCCTCACCACCATAGCGGGCGGCAAGTTCGCCAGCACGCCGCGCCTTGTTCGCCACGACCTGCGCCACCCTGCGTAGGCACTCGTCGCCCGCGACATGGCCATACGCATCGTTGAATCGCTTGAAATAGTCGACATCGATCATGAGCAGCGACAGCGCGGTGCCGTGCCGCAACATTCGGCGCCATTCCTCGCCCAGGGCCTCGTCGAAGGCGCGGCGGTTGGCGATGCCGGTCAAGGCATCGATCGTGGTGATGCGCTGCAGCTCGGCCGATTTCTCGCGCTCGCTGCGATGCAGCTTGATGAGCTGCAGGTAGAGCCGGCTGTGCCCGCACAGCAGCATGACGAGGACGAGGCTCGCCGCCGTGAGCCCGTAAGTCCGCCCGGCGTAAAAGCCGAGATCATAGCGCCCGGCATTGAACAACGCGCTAAGCGCGATGTCGTACATCCATGCGCACATCGTGACAATCAGCCAAAGATCGAGAATGGATAGCGGCCGGCGGCGCGACACAGCGATGGCTGCAAACAGATTGATCATCCACACGCTCGAAACGACGAGGAACATGACTGAGGTGTGCAGATTGCCCTGCATGATCGCCGGCAGAAAGCGCTGGCCCGCTGTGGCAAATGCCGCGGCGGAGATCGCGAGGGCGCCAATGAATGCCGCCATTAACAGCATCACCACGTAGGGACGCCGTGGCTGCTCCGCGCCGTAAAACACATAACCAAGGACGAACAGCGGAAAACCGCCATGCCAGAACATATAAAGCCACGCCGTCGTTTGCGGGCCGGCATGGAGCAGCCCCCCCGGCGCAAACAGGCCGGGAAACGTCAACGCGTGTATGCTCGACATCAGGGCGGTGAACAGATAACCGCCGGCCAATATGATCAACGCCCGGCCGCGCGAGAACTGGCTTTGCCCCAGCAGAAACACGACGGTGATCAGGTCATTGATCACGAGCGCCGACTGGTAGATGGGAATGAACGCCGGGACCGGCGTCAGCGGCAGCCTGGCGAAGGGAGCCAGCCCAAGAAAAATCAGCGTGGAGCAGCCTATAACCGCGGCGGCGAAGCGGCACTCGCCGCGGTCGGCGGGCTGATCCGATAAAAATACCGGGCGATCATGGCTCTGGCCATCCGCCATTTGCATCCACTCCGCAATCCGGCGCGACAGCGACGCGCGCCGCCGCTTGGCCGCTCCCGAGTCGCCAACACGGCCGCGCCCAGGCAGTTTCACGTACGTGGAATTGCGGATACCGGTATACTTGACGAACGATTGCGGCCATCGCTGCAATTGATGAAAGAATCGAGCAATTTTCGCGTGTCTCGTACCAACGGCCGTGGTTAGCTGTGACCGGTCAGGTACGGAGTGCTCCCATGAAGCTTTTGAGTTTTACCGCCAGCGGCAGAGACTTGTTCGGCGCGGTGAGCGGCGACGGCGTGGTCACGCTGAATGATAAAGTCGGGCAGCCGGACCTCGCCGCAGCGCTCGGAGCAGGTAGCCTCGAGGCGCTGCGGCAGGCAGCCCAGGGGGCGAAGGCCGACCACAAGCTCGCCGACATCAAATTCCGTCCGGTGATCCCGCAGCCTAATAAAATTCTCTGTGCTGGCGTCAATTACCGCGCGCATGCGGCCGAAGTGTCGCGCGAACTGCCAAAACAACCGAGCATGTTCATCCGCTTCACGGATACACTGGTCGGCCACGGCGGCGACATGATCCGGCCGAAACTCTCCGACAATTTCGATTACGAGGGCGAGCTGGCGTTGGTCATCGGCAAAGCCGGCCGTCACATTCCGCCCGAGCGCGCACTCGACCATGTCGCCGGCTACACGATCTTCGTCGATGGCTCGGTCCGCGACTATCAAAAATTCTCCGTCACCTCGGGCAAGAACTGGCCCGGCACCGGCCCGCTCGGCCCGTGGCTCGTCACCACCGACGAAATTCCCGACCCAGACAAGCTCGTGCTGACGACGCGGCTAAACGGCCAACAGGTGCAGCACTCCGGCACCGACAAGCTGATCTATTCGATCCCGCAGATCATCTCGTTCTGTTCCGACTTCACGGCGCTGTCGGCGGGCGACATCATCGCCACCGGCACGCCCGAAGGCGTCGGCCACGGCCGCAAGCCGCCGCTATGGATGAAGCCCGGCGATATGCTCGAAGTCGAGATCACCGGCATCGGTATCTTGCGCGCGCAGATCGTCGACGAATAGAGATAAGAAGCCTTTTCGGCGCTACGGGTCCCGCCCCCTTCACTGAACCGCTATGCCCGCCTGCTTGACCACCTTCGCCCATTTGGCGATTTCGGATTTCAGGAACGGGTCGATATCGGCAAGCGGCATGTCCATGGTTTCACCGGCGACAGCGGCAATGCGCGAGCGCACGGCGGGCGCGGCGAGCGCCTTTTCCAGCTCCGCGTGCAGCTTATCGACGATGGGTTGCGGCGTCTTTTTCGGCGCCCACAAACCGAACCACGTGTAGTACGTGTAGCCCGGCACTCCCGCCTCCTCGACCGTTGGCACGTCCGGCAACAATGGCGAGCGCGACTTGCCTGTGATGGCGAGCGCGCGCACGGAGCCGCCTTTGATCTGGCCGAGCGCGCTCGCCAGGTTATCGAAAAAGACCGGCACCTGGCCGGAGATAACATCCGTATAGGCCGGCGCCGCCCCTCGATAAGGCACGTGCGTAAAGTTGGTCCCGGTCATCAGCTTGAACAGCTCCATCGATAATTGCTGTCCGGTGCCGATGCCCGCCGAGGCGTAGTTGATCGCGCCGGGCCGTTCTTTGGCCATCGCGATGAGTTCTTTGATCGAGTGCGCCGGAAAATTCTTGCTCACCACGATGGCGAACGGGAATTCCGCCATCATGCCGACCGGTGCGAAGTCGGCGATCGGGTCATAGGGCATGTGTTTGAACAGGCTAGGATTCACCGCCATGCTGGCATTGAGGCCGGTCTGCAGTGTGTAGCCGTCCGGCGCCGCCTTGGCGGCGACCTCGGTGCCGGTGAGCGAGCCGGCGCCGGGCAGATTCTGGACAACGAAAGGCTGGCCGAGCTGACTGGAGAGTTGCGCGCCGACGATCCGCGAAACGATGTCAGTGCCGCCGCCGGCCGTCGAGGCGACGATGATGGTGACGGGCCGGGTCGGATAGTCTTCCGCCAAAAGCGGCGCCGCTGCCACGATGCCGGCCGCGACTGCAATCGCGGCGGTCGCAATGCGAAAACGATTAGACAAGTTCTCCCCCTTTGATGAGCCGAACGCCGCGGCGTTTTTGCCTTGCGGAAACCTTACGGCCAGCTCCGCAGCGCGTCCATCAGGTAGATGGTCGCGCTCTTGTTCGACGGTGGAGTCGAGCGAGGCCTTGGCGTCGCACAGGGCGTTGGCGATGCGGCCGACAGGCTCCGAGGATCAACGGGAACGCAAAGGCGCCGGGCGTGGCCGTTCGATCTCAGGAAGGAAAGCGGTGAGCACGCCAATCAGCGGCAGGAACGAACAGACCCGATAGACGAAGTCGATGCTGGTGAGATCGATCAGCTCGCCGAGCGCCGCCGCGCCAAGCCCCGCCATGCCGAAGCCAAGTCCAAAGAACAATCCCGACACCATGCCGACGCGGCCGGGAATAAGCTCCTGGGCATAAACGACGATGGCGGAGAACGCCGAAGAGATAATGAGGCCGATGAAAACGCTGAGCACGATGGTGGCAGAGAACCCGACATAAGGCAACGCCAAGGTGAAGGGCACCACTCCCAGAATCGAGCACCAGATGACCAGCTTGCGACCGACGCGATCGCCGACCGGGCCGCCGATAAAGGTGCCCGCCGCAGCCGACGCCAGGAAAACAAACAGGCAGAGCTGCGCATTCTCCGCCGTCAGCCCGAAGTGGTGGATCAGATAAAAGATGTAATAGCTGGTGATGCTCGACAGATAGAAATATTTCGAGAAGATGAGTGCGACCAGCACCGTCATCGCGCGCCGCACCGCACCGGGCGCCAAGTCTGTGGCAGCCGCCATGGATGACCGCGCGCGAGGCCGAGCCAAGGACGAACGGCCGAAGGTGTGTCCCACCCGCGTCAATATCGCTATTCCGGCTATCGCAGGCAATGCGAACCAGGCCATGCTGCGCTGGCCGTACGGCAATACGAGCAAAGCCGCGCCGAGTGGCGCCAGCGAGTTGCCGACATTGCCGCCGACCTGGAACAGCGATTGCGCAAAGCCGTGCGCCCCGCCGGAAGCGAGCCGGGCCATGCGCGAGGATTCCGGATGGAAAATCGACGAGCCGATGCCGAGAAACACGCAGCCTACGAGCAAGGCGGCGTAGTTCGGCGCGAAGGCGAGCACCGCGAGGCCAGCCGCGATAGATGCCATGCCAAACGGCAGCGCGTATGGCTGCGGCCGGCGATCCGTAAATAATCCGACCGCCGGCTGCAGCAGCGACGCGGTGCCCTGGAACACGAGCGTGAGCATGCCGATCTGGCCAAAGCTCAGATCGAACCCGCTCTTGAGCAGCGGGTAGATGGCCAACAGCAGCGAGGTCGAGAGATCATTGATCAAGTGGCAGAAGGTCAGCGCACCCAAAATCGAAAACGATTTGGCGCCGGTCGCTCTGCCAATTACGGCTTCAGTCACGGAAAACGGTATCCTCTCTGTCCGCCGCAGGCAGCCCCGGCAGCGGACGGCACAATCACGAGTCTTGCTTGGGTGCGATGCACTTAAACGTCAATCGGATGAATAGGAAGTAAGCGGGCCATCCCAATCTGCATTGCACCCATGAGCATGCCGACCGCGAAGTGCGGGCCGGCAAACGATGGATAGAGGGCGCGCGTCTTGGGACCGCCGGCTTGGGGCGGCCGGGCTTGAGGCGGGGCGGGCTGGGGCAGGCAGCTCGGGGCGCGCGGTTCACTCGCCGCGGAGAACAGCGGCGAGGCCTGAAGCGTCGTCGGTGCCGATGCGGCGGATCTCGCCGTTCTTGAGATGCAGTTCGACCGCGTCGAGGCCGGACACGTTATACAGCCGAAAGCCCGGCCGCACCCTGATGCCGAAGCCCGTCAGGACGCTGTTGCGCACGATGCTGACGTTGGCGATGTCGGTGCGGGCCATCCGGTATTTCCACGCGCCCGGGCCGAAATACCATTCCAGCTCGTTGCCGTTGACCACAACGGTGAGCGACGAAAACAGCCAGGCGAGCGCGACGCAGCCAAGCGCAATCGCCAAGCCCAGCCATCGTCCGGCGGTTGGGTTCATGAATGCCGCGGTTCCCGCCACGGCGGCCCCCACGCACAGCACCACAACCATCAGGGTGCCGACCTGCCGGTGTTCATAATGGTCGGACATGGGACTTCTCCACATGCGGTTTGAAGGCAAACCGCCTCAATCACATGCTTAGTCCACCGTGATCTGGAGAAGGTTCAAGGGCCCTGAAACGCCCGCCGGACCAACCAACCTGTTAACCAGCCAACCCGAACAGCGTCTGCGCGTTGCGGTAATAAATCTTCTGGCGGTCGGCGTCAGGCATCTCGATCGAGTTGAGCACCTTGAGCGTGTCGCGGATGTAGCCCGGCCCCTTCTCCTTGTCGAACGGGCAATCGGAGGCGAACACCACATGGTCGGCGCCAAAAAAATCGAGCCCGCACACGGTCGCCGCTCGCGCGCCTTCGACCGCCGTGTCGCCATAGAAATCCTTGAAATAATCGAACGGCCGCTTCTTCAGCGATTTGCGCAAGCCCTCATAATCCTCATCGGAGGTACGCGCCCCCATCTGATCGAACGAGTGGGCGACGCGGCCTTCCAGATACGGAATCACACCGCCGAGATGGTGCGCGATGACTTTCAGATCCGGATACGTGTCCATGATTTTCGAGAACACCAGCCGCGCCAGCGTCACGCCGGTCTCGTAGGGCCAGCCGAGCACGCTGCAGATCTCGTATTTTGACACTTTCTCGGTCGGATAGTCCGGCATCTCGCGGGTGCGCGACGGGTGCAAGAGAATCGGCCTGCCGGACTTGGCGATGACCTCGAAGATCGGCAAAAACTGCGGTGCGTCGAGCGGCACGCCATTGGCGTTGGTCGCAATCTGCACAGCGTTGGCGCCGTTGTTGAGCGCGCGCTCGGCTTCCTTCGCCGCCGCCTCCGGCGCATTCATCGGCAACAGCGCCGACCAGCCAACGAAATGTTTCGGATGCTTGGCCGCGACCTCGCCGAGACCATCGTTGGCGATCTTCGCCATATCGGGCGTCTTCTCAGGTCCCCATAGCCGCTCCATCGGCGGCAACCCGTGAGAAAGCACCTGCGCGTAATCGGGAAATGATTCGACGATGCGCAGCCGCAGTTCGAGATCGGACAGCGCCGGGATGCCGCGCACGCGCTTGCCGAGGTCTTTCGATCCCGCCGGCGTTTCAAGCAGCGCCTCGTAATAGCGCTTCGGGAAGAAATGATTAAAGGCGTCGATGGTGCGCATGCGTTGCTCCTTGTTCGTCATGCCCGCGCATAGCCGTTCGAAGAACGGCGTCGCTTCGCTCGCCTGTGTCGCGGGCGTCCACGTCTTTTGTCATCGCACACAGACGTGGATAGTCGGGCGAAGGGGTTTGTTATTTCTCCGCTCACTTCGCCCGCATCAGCCATGACGCCATCGCCACGGCGTCGGCGTCGGCGTCGAAGAAGCTGATTAGCTGCAGGCCAAGCGGCATACCGCCGTCCTCGAACAGCGGCAGCGACAACGCCGGCACGCCGAGCAGCGAGGACGGCACGCCGAATTCCGGATTGCCGGTCGAGGCCAAGCCCTCGGGGGCGGCGCCGGGCGCGGCCAGCGTGATGAAGCCGTCGCAGCCTGCGGCGAGCGCCGCATAGACCCCGCGGATGCGCGCGCGCTCCTTGATGTCGGCACGGTATCCGGCAAGCGTCAGGTTGTCATATTTGTACGCGCGCTCGAGCGTGATGCGGCCGAGCTTGGTGGCGTCGCGGTCGCGCATGGTGCGAAAGAACCACTGCCCCTCGAAGCCGTTGCAACGATGCGACAGTTCCGTCGCGTTGAGCAACTCGTTCTCCAGCGCCGCAATGTCTTTGTCGTTATGGCGGCTGCGGATCGCGACGCCTGCGGATTTCAGCCGGGCGACGCAGTCGTTGAACTGCGTCTTGGCATCGGCCGCGGCTACATCCCAGCCGGCCGTTTCCAAAACGGCGAGCGTTTTGGGCTTTTTCGCCGCCGGCAATTGCTCCGGCCCCTGCAATCCGGGCGTACCTGCATCGCCGCCGACGCGGGCGACGATCTCGTAGGCCACCTGCCAGACGTCGGCGAGCGACGCGCCGAGCACGCCGGTACAGCTCTGGCTCTGAATATCGTGGCTGCCTTCGCGGTTAAGCGCGTTGAGGCTCGGTTTGAAACCGACGCAGCCGCAATAGCTCGCCGGACGAACCGTGGAGCTGATCACCTGCGTGCCGAGCGCCGCCGACGCGATGCCGGCCGCGACCGACGCCGCGGAGCCACTCGAGGAGCCGCCCGGCGTGCGCGCCGTGTCCCACGGATTCCGCGTGCCACGCGGTTCGGAGGCGGCGAACTCGGTGGTGACCGTCTTGCCGATGATGACGGCGCCGGCGTCACGCAGCGCGCGCACGCAGGCCGCGTCCTTCTCCGAGCGCCAGCCGGCAAACAGCGCCGAACCCATTTCGGTCGGCATGTCGACCGTTTCAATAATGTCCTTGATGCCGACCGGCATGCCATCGATCGGCGAGACCGGCTTGCCGGCGCGCCAGCGTTCGGTCGAGCGTTCCGCCGCATCGCGTGCTGCCGCCAGATTGGTGCAAACGAAAGCGCCGATCCGCGGCTCCCACTGCTCCAGAAGTGCAAGCGAGTCTTCGAGAAATTGCCGCGGTGTTTGTTTCCCGGCGGCGAAATCGGCGGTTGCGGCGAGATAAGGCCGCATCACGGGTTTTGTTTGGTTGGGGAACATGAACGTTCCTCACGCCATTCCGGGACGCGGGCGGAAGCCCGCGGGCCCGGAATCCATAGCCACAGATTTCTCAGTCATGGCACGATGTGGAAGATTTCGAACGACGGTGATTATGGATTCCGGGCTCGGCCTTCGGCCGCCCCAGAATGACAGCTATTTCTTGCTCTCGTCGTAATAATGGATTTCGTAGAGCACGCAGCCGCGGTCCGACTTGAACGGGCCGTGATAGGCGCCGGGCGGCCGGCACGCATAGGTCGGCGCGGCGAAAGACTCGCCGCCCTTGCCCTTGTCGTCATTGCCGACGATGAGATCGCCGGAAACGAGATACACCTCTTCCCAATGGTCGTGCACGAATGGCGCGGTGGTGTAGACGCCGGGCTCGAAGCGCAGCAGCCGAGTGCGACTGCCCATCTTGTGCGTTTCGTCGAGATCGCTGGCAAGGATCTTCTGTTGAATGCCGGACGGATAGCCCGCTGGCGTCGCCCAGCCGCTTGTCATGTCGACCTTGTGAAATTCGAGATGCGGCTTGTTCATCGGCATGCGGCGGTTCCTCGTGTCAGGCCGGGATTATGCGTCGTTTACGGCGCCGCAGACGACCGTGGCGGCGACCGTTGCATTGGTTGGACACGCATTGTACATGGAGTAAAAGTTCGCGCAAACAAGCGACAATAGAGATCGCGACGAGCGCAGCGTTGCGCTGCGGGGCTGCGACTTTCATCGTCGCCGTAACGAGGAGCCCCGCCATGCATGAGATTACCGGCCAGACCCATTGGCACGAACCGTCGGGCTTCAAGCGCGCCGGTTTCGGCAAATTCAATCGGCCGAAGACGCCATACGACCTGTTCATGGAATCCGAGGAGATTCCGATCTACCGCGATATCGGCGTCAGCAAGGTGCAAAATCTGCCGTTGCAACCGTGGAAGCGAACAGGCGGGCGCGGCAGCTACATTCAACTGCACGGTACCGAAGGCAAGTGGGGCTCGTACGTCGTTGAAGTCCCGGGCGCAGGCGCGCTCAATCCCGAAAAGCACATGTACGAGGAGATTTATTTCGTCGTGGAGGGGCGCGGCTCGACCGAGGTCTGGCTCGAAGGCGACAGCAAACGGCACGTCTTCGAATGGCAGAAGGGCTCGCTGTTCTCGATTCCGGTCAACGCCATGCACCGCATCGTCAACGCCAGTTCGTCACCGGCGCTGCTGCTTGGCGGCACCACCGCGCCTAATCTGATGAACCTCATCAACAGCACCGACGCGATCTTCAACTGTCCTTATCAGTTCCGTGACCGCTTCTCGGGCGCCGACGACTTCTATAAATACAAAGACGACATCGAGCCCGATCCGGTGCGCGGGCTCGCCATGCGGCGCACCAATTTCATCCCCGATATCGTCAACTGCGATCTGCCGCTCGACAACCGCCGCTCGCCCGGCTGGCGCCGTGTCGAACCGTTCATGACCGGCAACACCTTCTATCTGTGGATCGGCCAGCACGAGAACGGGCACTATTCAAAGGCGCATGCCCACACGTCGGCTGCGGTGCTGATTTGCGTCAAGGGCAAGGGCTACACTTACACTTGGCCGGAGCGGCTTGGACTGACGCCGTGGAAAGACGGCAACATGGCCGAGGTCAAGCGCGTCGACTACGAGCCGGTCGGCATGGTGTCGGCCGCGCCCGGCGGGGCGCGCTGGTATCACCAGCATTTCGGCGCGTCCAAGGAAGCGTTCCGGCTCACCGCGTGGTTCGGTCCGCACAATCCCGGCCGCGAGCCCGGGCCGCCCGGCGAGAAGCACACCGACTACACCGCGATGGATATTCCCGAGGGCGGCACCGCGATCCCCTACTACATGGAGGATCCGTTCCTGCGGAAGGAATACGCCGAGCGTATGCAGCGCGAAGGCGCCGAGAACCGCATGCGCTCGGAATATTATGAGCGCGACTACCGCGGGCTGCTGCCGCAGGAATGATGGTGCTTTTCACATCAGCCGTCATGGCCGGGCTTGTCCCGGCCATCCACGACTTATCAGCCTCAGCAAAGACGTGGATGCCCGGCACAAGGCCGGGCATGACGCTTTATGGAAGACGAGTGGCATGACCGACGACGAAGCCCAGGGCGGCCGCATTTTCTTTTCCTCGACGGGACGCACGTTCGGCGAGGAGGATGAGCTGTGCGTGCTCTCGGTCGGCGTCGATATCGGTTCGTCGACCTCGCACCTGGTATTCTCGCGCATCGTGCTGGAGCGCCTCGACAGCCGCTATGTCGTCACCGAGCGCGAGAGCTTCTATCAATCCGACATTCTGCTCACACCCTACTCGGGCGAGGAGACGATCGACTCTGCGGCGCTCGGCGCCTTCATCGAAAAACAATACCGCGACGCCAAGGTCGATAAGGACGAGATCGACACCGGCGCGCTGATCCTGACCGGCGTCGCCGTGCGCCGGCGCAACGCGCGCGCGATCGGTGAATTGTTTGCGGCGCAGGCCGGCAAGATGGTCGCGGTCAGCGCCGGCGATTCGCTGGAAACCGTCATGGCGGCCTACGGCTCGGGCGCCGCGGCGCGCTCGATCAAGAACA
>Ga0208480_1000944_pt1 | contig 10800 bp, 11 predicted proteins | sample NGESurshal092012_4_FD_184485 | JGI IMG/M metagenome (GOLD analysis project Ga0208480, IMG submission 184485) | Arctic peat soil microbial communities from Barrow, Alaska - NGEE Surface sample F53-1 shallow-092012 (SPAdes) | ecosystem: Environmental > Terrestrial > Soil > Wetlands > Peat ... | reverse complement strand
TATCGCCCGTCGAAAGAATCGGGGACGCCCGCCATTAACAGGAAAACATCATTGCCGCCGAGTGCCCGGCAGCCCGTCCACGATGGCAGCGTCCGTCCCTTGTTATCGGCGAGTAGCCGCGTGGCGAGGCGAAGCCGGTTGACGAAAATACCATTTCCACGCGCGCAAACCGTATCGCCTTCTATGGCCGCGACACGTTTGACGAGCGGAACGCCCATCGGAAGATACCCGCGCCCCGCCGCGAATACCGCGACGGAGTGGTTCGGAATCGCGAGAACAAGATCGCCGCGCGACACAGTGGATTCACGAACAACGCGATAAAGACCGACGGGAGCACTGGCGCTCGCATTCCAGACGAGCAGCGCGCGGCGCGGCGCGGAATTGCTGAAGGCAATCGCGCAAATTGCTAACGCCGCACCGACCGCAACGGCCACGGGCGGCGTTATGTAGTTCCGTTTGCGATAATTACGAACGCGATGTGTCATTGTTGCTGTGTCGAATGAGAGACATTTCCGACGCATTTTTCAGTTTGCGTGCGTCCGACCATGCTTCGATATCCGCAATGTGATAACGCACATTACGGCGGCCATGCTTGCGGCACGGCGGTCCCTCACCTTTCTCGCGCATATCTTCCAGGGTCCGCTCCGAGAGTCCCAGATAGTGGGCGGCTTGCGCGGAGTTGAGGAACGGACTGCCTTTGCGGGCTGCCGCCGCGCGCTCGAATTCGTCTTCCATCGGTATCTCGTCTTCGCCTGCGTGGACATCGCGCCCTGCTGCGGTCAAAAACATGCCCGAAGATTTGAGGCTTGACGCGGGGCTAAGATGGCGATCCGGCAAATTCGCCCCGCGATAGACCGCAGCGTGTACGGAAAGCGAAAAAAAGCTCCCGCACTTTCGCACGGGAGCTTCTTCGCGGTTTCAGTTCGCCGCGTTCCAGATGATCGCGAGTACGTCCGAGTCGTCCTGGCCCGCCGCGCGGCCGAGATTCGCATATAGCTTCTTCGGCCCGAAAGACGGATCGGAGAGGCTCAGGCTGACGTAATCCTGACCGGAAGATTCGCTGCGGCGGACCCACCCGGCGCCGATTTCAACGCCCTGGCAGAGGACGCGAAAGTCAGGTTGCTCGCTGGTTTTCTTGTCAGCATTCGGCACGATGGAGATATCGGCGCGAAACGCCAGCGTCTTCAATTGGCCCTTGTACGAGCCGTTGGCCTGCTTGGTGACTTGTCCGATGGATGACATGGCATGGTTCCTTTTGAGTTTCGCGAAAGACCATTCCCTCGCGATGACGAACCGTGCGTGGGCGGCGTCCGGCACCCGAACCGGAACGGGCGCAGCGACAGCGGAGCACCGGAGCGGACAACATTTTGGAGCGAAGCGTCCGCGAGGAGCGCGCGATAGCCGCGCGGGGAAAATGTTTGTCCCGCGATGGTTTCGGGGAGGGCCGGACGCCGCCCACAGGTTTCGTCCAAAGAGCGAGGAATGGTTTTCCGTATGCAAAAGGACTTTGCCCGTCGCATCGGAAAAACCACGCGCGCCAGATGCAAAGGGCCATCGCTGACGCGGGCCGCACGCTGATCCGCCGTGCCAAACGCGATAAAACCGACAGTCCGGCGTGATCACATGAAGCATGTCGAAGCCGGTGGACAGCATGAATCTTCACAGGGAAATTCTGCCAGCCAATCCCATCCGACTGACCGCCAAGCGATCCGCATAGCGTGTCGGGACGGCAGCGATGCCGCCGCCCCGTCGTGGAATAAGCTTCATCCAAGCGCCTGCGAAGCGGCTTTGGTCGCCTCGGCAATCGCAGATTTACCCTTGCCGTAGGGTTTGAACGGGAATTGCATCCAGCCGGGAAGCCAGCCCTCAACCTTGGAACGCCAGTTCTCGCCCGCAAGACAGTCGCGCATGATTTTCTTCTGCGTTTTGACTTTCTCATCCGCGTTGCCCTTGGCAACGCTCTTGCCCGCGACTTCGGCCAGCATCGCGTTGACGGTGATGCGATCGCGCAAGAGATCGAAAAACACATCATCCGGTTTCCAGACCTCGCCCGCGTTGGCCTTGAGATAAAGGCCAGCGGCTTCGACGCATGTGTCGCCTACGGCGAGTGTGTTTGCCATCGCGAAGGCCGCGATACGCATCACTTCCGCATCCGTAAGCGTCAGAAGATGCGCGAAAATCGCCGCCGTATCGCCCTCTTGTTCTGCGGCGATCAAGGCGTCCACCGCGCCGCGTTCCTCCTCAAACTTACCTTGTGCGGCGCTTGCGGCGATGCTCGCGCCGATCTCGTTGGCGCGGGCGCGCTGTGCATCCGGTTTGATGGACCAATTGCCGGACGGCGCAAGCGCGTGCGCCACCATGAGCCGAAACGCGACGGTGGAATCGCGCAACAGCGCGAGCCGAACGACGGCGTGACGGTGGAGTTCAAGGTAGTTTTCCATCGCCTGCGTCATCTGCGGGCGGGCGTCTTTCGCCGCCGCTGCGACTTCGACCGCCTCGCCTTTCGCGGCCCGGCGCGCGTCTTTCCGGCCTAGCCAGCCCTCGTGCAGCACGATCTCGCCGCGATGGGAGATTTCGATGAACGCCTTGCCGCCCTTCTTCTTGGGCGTCTTTTCGTATTCCCATTGCGAGAAATGCGCGCCCACATCGAGGATCACCACATCGCTCCATCCGGATTCGCGCAACGCCTCGGCTTTCGCCTCAATCGCTGCGTTCTGCATCTGCCAGAACAGATCGGCGTCGGCGAAATAGCATTCCTCGTCGAACAAGTCGGTGACGGTATGGCCATTGTATTCGGCGAGATCGAACAGCGCGACCTTGGTAGAAATCGACTGTCCGCCGAAAAGCCACTGCTTGAGTTGATAACCGAACGGCGCGTTGCCGTCCTCGCTCTCGAACAGCGCCAGCCATTCCTTCTGCTGCGATTTCGAGGCGAGCGTCAGGTGACGAATGGTTTCGTCGTCGATGTCCTCGTTGCGGTATGCGTCGCGAATTTTCGGGAGAAGGTTGGCGAGCGCGAGGCGTTGCTTGACGACGATTTCGGTAATGCCGAAGGTCGCGGCGATGCTGTCAACGGTTTTACCCTCCTTGATGAGACGGCAAAACGTCTCGAACTCCGTCATCGGATCGGCATCGCGCCGCGCGACGTTCTCGATGAGCGAGGCTTCCAGAGCCGCCGCGTCGTCGCCCGGCTCCATGATGGCGCAGGGCAGCGGCGCGATTGCGCCCTGCTCGTCGGCCACAGCTTTGGCGCTGAAATACCGCCTGCGTCCCGCGACAATCTCGTATCCGTCCGCGTTCGGGCGCACCAAAAGCGGTTGCAGAATACCGCGCGCGCGGACGCTCGGCAGAATGTCGGAAATATCCGGCGCGCGTTTGCCGTGACGCATATTGATTGTGGCGATATGCAGTTTTTCGATGGGAATATGGGAAAGTTCCATGACACTTACACTCCTTCGGGTTGAACGCGGATTTCCCCGCGCGGGATTTCCGCCGCGTCATGCGGCGGAATATCGTTCGACCAATCAGCCAGCGCGTAACGCGCGCCGTCCGCATCGGTCAGAAGATCGGGATCGTCGGCCCCGTCCGTGTCGTAGTCATGGACATGGACGCGAGCCTTGCCGCCTGCGATGGCGACGTCCTGCACGACGCCGCCGGATACGATGATGGTTACAAGCGGGGCTTCGCCGCGCTCGGTGAAACGCTGTGGGACCGGCAATGACGAGGCAAAATCCGTCCACGGATCGGCGTCCGCGCCTTGCGCAACGGCATCGACGAAGGTTTTTGACGAAACGTCGAGCGGCGACCAGCCGTCGCTCTCATTGGCGAGCGCGATGGCGGCATCACACGCATCTTCGAGCGTGTCGGCTTCGACCTCAACAATGTTGCATTCGTAGGCGGCGAAGCCGCATTGCACGGTCCAGACATTCATGGCGTTGCTCCGTCAGAAAAGTTCAAGTTGGTTGCGCGTGTCCTCATCGAACAGGCCGATGTTCATGGACTTCTGGTTCTTGCGCGGCATGAGCGGCGCTGCCGTCAGATGCGTGAGCCGTTCGCGCAAGCTGATCGGTTTCACGCCGGGAACGAGCATCTGCTCGCCCCACTCGCTCCACTCGGTTTGCAGCCGCGCACTCATGCCGCAAGCTCCGCTTCACTCGCCTTCGGCGCGCGAAACGCGAGAATGAAGTCCGCCGCCTTGGAGGCGAGGCTTGCCGCGTTGAAAATCGCGCGGCTGTCGTCGCGCAACACGGTCAGCCAATTGCCGATGTAATCGGCATGGCGCACGGTGGGCACAATGTTCAGATGGGCGCACAGAAACGCGCAAGAAAGCTCTGCGACAAGCTCCTCTCTCGCGTACCCGGAAGAGCCGAAACGGTTCTCAAGATCGCGCGCGAGGCGCGATTTACTTCCTGTCCAGTGCGATAATTCGTGACAGCAGGTCCGGTAAAAATTAATCACGTCGAAGAAGGATGTTTGCGGTGGAACGCAGATGTAATCGTCTATCCGGTGATAAAATGCTTCGCCGCCACCAATTCGAATGTCCGCTTTTGTCGCCGCGATCAACGCTTCGGCGTCGGCGTGAATTTCGCTTTCCGAAACCGGGCGCGGCTGTTCCAGCAATTCGGCGGGGAGGTTTTCGCATTGCGAAACGTTGAACAGGGTGAAGCGTTTGAGGAACGGAATACGCTGCGGTTCTTCTTTCTCCGCGCGTTCGTTCGGCCGGAAATCGCTGCTGCCGCGCGATTTCTTTTCGGCCTCACCACCTCGCGGAATGAAGCTGTCAGCGTAGCAGGCGGTCGTTCCGCGTTCGCCCTTGCGGACGTTTCCGCCTAGCGAAAGCGCCTGCCGAAACGTCAGCCACCGATTTGCGCCGAAGCCGCGCGCGCTGGCGGCATCCCACAGGATCAGAATATTTATGCCTGTGTAATACCGCGAGGTCGCGGCGTTCACCGGCAGCGCGAATGCTCCGCCGCTCGCCTGCCACGGCTGCACCCAAGGAACGCAGCCCTGTTCAAGCTGCTTCACGATGCGGTCGGTTACTTCGTCATAGAGATTGACGCGGGGGCTTCCGCATCCTTGCTGTTGCTCGGTCTGGCGCATCTGTCGATCTCCGGCTCGGTCCTCGCGCGCATTCCCCGGGAGCGTGGGGTTGGGCGGCGTCTGGCGACCGGCAGGCCCGCCGTCAGAGGCGGGCCGCACCCCTCAAGGGATCCATCGCGAAGCGATGGGATGGGGGCTGGAGCGCAGCGGAAGACACGCGGAACGCGTGTTGCGGCACGCCGCGGCGGGCCTATGAGGGAGCGCCGCCCAAGCCCGCGCGGACGGGGAATGCATATAAGAAGTGCCACCGCGTCAGCGGGGGCGCCTTATGGCCTTTGCGGCAGGGATTGAAGCCCCGTCAGGGGGCGAAACCGGCCCCTTCGGCCGGGTTCGATTTACGAGAGCCCGGCGCGCACCAGCGCGGCCGCCCAGATCCTACTTGCGGGACCGGCGGGCGGGCGGCTTCACCAACTCCATGTAGCTCACGCCCATCGCCGTTGCGATCTCATAGATCGTGACGATCGTTGGATTGGCGAGGCCGGACTCAACGGTGCTGAGATATTGCTGGGTAAAGCCGCAGAGGTCTGAGAGCTTTTCCTGCGTCAGGCCTTTTTCGGTCCTGGCGCGCCTGAGATTGGCCCCGACGAGCTTGCGCATATCCATGCGCCGGAGGTCAGCGGATTACATGAAATAAGTTTATCTGGTATATCATGTAAGAGCGTCCTCGACGCCACGGCCGACCGGAGGTCGCGGGTTGCGTTCCAGGAAAACGTGTATGGCCGGGTGTAACGCCCCGACCTTCTCAACCGGCAGCTTGTGGCATCCCCGGCGCTACCAGCGCCAAATCGGCATACCAACGCCGACTTAGGAAGTTCAATGGCAGGCATCCCGCAGGATTCCACTGTCGCCGAGGCAGCACCAACCTCCGCTTATCTGACCGATTATGATAAGTCACACATGCTCATCTACATTCGGCTGCTCGACGCCGCGCTCGAAGGAGCGATGTGGGAAGAAGTCTGCTCGGTGCTTTTTGGTATAGACGCTGCCAAGGAGCCACAGCGCGCCCGGCAAACATTCGACAGCCACATGGAACGCGCCAAATGGTTCAGCCGTCAGGGGTATCGCGATCTGCTCGGCTAAGTAACGCAACAGCCGCATTCATGCTATTTGAGATATTTTTCATAGCCGCCCTCCATCAACCATTTGCCGCGCGCCACGGCACGGCGCACGCGATCCTTTAAATGGCGATGGTCGTCATCCCAATCCTTTACGACCCGATCGGCACCAAACAAGGCAACGCCTATTTCGCGCAAGCTCGCATCGGCGAGGAACCCATCGAGGGCCTGCAGGACCAAACTGAACCTCTCCGTGCGCAGTTTGGGGACGTTTTCCGAGAATGCCAGCTGCCCGCGTGTGCGCAATTCGCCGAGTAGCGTCTGCACTTGCAGATGGGATTTTACATCGGCGGTATCGGGTATTGCGTCGATCAAGAGATGAACGGATTCGAGCACGCTGGCACCCGCGACCGCGAGCTGCAAGCCTCCTCCGTGCCCATGAAAGAGAATGTGCTGTCTGCCGTCAGGCGCAATGACCACCAGTGTCGAACAGCGTACATCACTCAATCGAATGGAGCCCAAACCACGACGCGAGCCTTCCGGCAGCGCGACGGTTTTGAGGACTTGTGTGCGCGGCGATTGCCAAACGATGGCGGCATTTCTGGCATCGATGTGGGGGGAATCCGAATAAAGTATGCCCCAGTCATCCAATCCGTTTGCGCTTTCGCGCGCCTTAACAACCGTCACACCATTTCCAAGGTCTTCGCAGTCAAAACCCGGTCGCGCCTCTTGCCAGGCTTGTCGAAACTCGCGATTTCGGCGAAGCCCTTCCCAAGCCCAGCCACGGTCGGAAATTCGGTTTGTATATTCATAATGCGCACGCTCGCGCCAATCGAAATCAGGATGATCCCTGCCGGCGTGCTTGGTCATCGTGACGTAGGCACCGCAACGACGACCGTTTCGCGTAGAGTATCTTGCATCGCGACGCACACACAGCGAAACCTTTGTCCCAATCGTATCCGCACCAAAAAAGCGAGCGGCGTGATCTCATCCGCCGCTCAGTTTGGGAAATGCTGTGCCCTATGCGCGCACAGCATTCATGATTGAAGCTCTTTTATCCCCCCAAGCCCACGCTGATGGTCGCGAACGGGCCATAGAAGCCTTGGTTTTCCTTTCGCGCCGTATCAATGCCACCATCCATGGCGCCGAAGAAAAAGTCCGCGCGATAGCCGAGGCTCAATTTGGCGTTGGAATAGCGGAACGACCACCCTGCGAAGCCGCCGACATTGGGAACAATTACAGTTCGCGTACGAGAATGGTCCGCATTGTGCTGACTGCTGATCGTATAATTGCTCTGGTCTGTGACATCATTATGATACCGCGCGGTTGTCTGATGATGCACCTGAGCGCGTTGCCGCCCGAAGAGGATTGCGCCGTTCACGCCCCAATCGAGGGCGAGTTCGCCGTCCGGTACGCTTCCCATCAGCGGCGACGACGCATTCCACGAAATGGACGGACCGATGCCGTGGAAACTGCGCGCAGATTGCGCCGATGCGTGGAGAGCGTCCCAAATCGAGGCGCCATTTTTGTGGTACCACGGTACATGCGTCGGCAATCCGGGGTGAGATAGTAGTTGGTAATATCCGAGATAATATTGATTCACGAAGGTGCGCCCGACATGCAAATCCGGATTTGCGTCGATGCTGATCTTTGACTTCGTTTGGAACTGTGCAAAGCGCACACCAAGGCCCAGCTCGGATGTGCCATCTCCAATTAGCCCTACTCCGACATCTCTTCCGGCCTGAAAATCGGCAACAGTATACGATTCACTATTGGTCGCCTTGGTGTCGGCATAACCGGTGCGAGTGAGATGAAATGGTGGTCTTTGTCGGACAATGCCAAGGGCTGGAATGGATGACTGGGTCACCCCTGTAAAGTGTGTGGTTTTCTGCAGGCGGGTGTCCTTCTGACCATTCGCCCGGCCAAAGCGCACTGAAGCCGAAAAATGCCAATCCGAAGCCCTTGGTTGGAACGAAATTCTTCCTTCACCGCCGACCATCCAACCCGAGCCGATTTCGGAGCCTATCGGGGACGGATAACCGTTTTGAGTGATGGTATCTCTGAATGGCGGCGTGAATGGCTCCTGGTTGTCGCTTAACTTCTCTGCCTGACCTCCAAGTTCAATCCAGACAAGCGGACGATCGGAATCGCCATCAGCTGCCTGCGCCTTATCGATCAAGAACATCGAGCCAAGCAAGGCGACAGCCGATACGGTGGCTAGAAGTTGCCTGCGGAAAGTGTTTTGGTTGGTCGGCGCAACTATCAATTCGCTCATTGTTTTCCCCCTCACCAGTTCTTCGTGACGCGAATGCCGATCAATTTCGGATCGGTCAGAAACACGTTGGTGGTTAGTCCGCTGTCATCGCTGTTCAGGAAATCACCGGTGATCGCCGTCGTGTTGAAGACATTCTTGTCATAGAGCATCACCTGCCAGCCATTCTGGTTGGTGAAGATCAGGGTGAGATTGACGTTGGTGTAACCGCGTAACCGGTCGTACGGATTGTCGTTGAATACGCGCGCCCAGGAATAATCCTGCCAATAATAATCGCCGCGTAATGTCCCTGCCCAATCCGTCGTCAAAGGGATGGTGTATTGCGTGCCGAACGACACGGTGAACGGCGGCGCATTTGGCAACTCCTTGCCACTTAAATCCTTGCTAAAGCCCTCACCATTGTTGGGCGCTGTAGCAGGATTGAAGCCGATATATCCCGGTGGTATTACAGCGCCAGTGCCATCGGGCACCGTGGGATTGGGTACGTAGGGCAGTCTCGTAATGGGATCGAGGCCGTCGTTGTAAGCATTCCCACAACCCGTACTGACAATTCCGCCACCTCCGAGATTCTGGGAAATCAACATTTCTGCAACGACATAAGTCGGCAAAATGCAATTCGACGCTTGCGTGACAAACGGCTTGATTACCATCCAATCGGGATTTCCCGCCGTTCGGTCCATCAGGTCAACGGCGCTCGTCCCCTTGGCAAGTCTGGCATCCTCCCAGCCGCCGGCGAAATTGAACCGCAGGCCCGGCAACGGTTCCCACGCCGACTCGATCTCCGCGCCTTTGATGTGCGCGTCGAAATTGTTGTTGATCGCCGTGCGGTCGACGATTTCGGAAATCTGATAGTTCTCGTAGTTGTAATAGAAGACATCGGCATTAAACGTCAGCGCGCCGTCCAGCAACGTGTTCTTTGAGCCCAGCTCGAACGCGTCAATGAACTCCGGTTTGAACGTCAGCGGATGAATCGGGTTCCCGATATCGCCGTCCCTGTCGACCAGCAGGACCGCACCCGGCGGGTTGGCGCCGCCCGCTTTGTAGCCGTGGGCGTATGAGCCATAGACCAATGTCTGGTCGGTAAAGTCGAGCTTGGGCGTCCAGTTTATCGCGGTGCGCCCGGTAAACTGGTCCCACTGCTGATTGACGACACCGGTACTGGCATAGCCGTACCCCTGCACAAGCAGCTCGCTGGGAATATCGACAAAATGCTTTTGGTCTTCGGTCCAGCGCAGGCCGGCGGTCAGCTTCAGATCGCTAAGGATGTTGTAATAGGTTTCCCCGAACGCCGCATAGGAATTCAGAGCATAGGGATTCTGGCTGAGAAAATAATTGTGCCCTTCATTGTTGACGCTCGTGATCGGGTTGGGATCGACATAGACGCAACCGCCGTCTTGAGGGTTATGCGGAATCGCGGGGTTCGAATCCACAAAGCCATTTCTGAGACAATATGCATTGTCGGTAACGCCCGGAACGTACGGTTGCTTGCCACCCTCGAAGCCACTTGCGCCGCCGCTAACCGATACCAATGTGATCGTATTGATAAATACGTAGTAGTTTTCTTCTGTTTCATAATGCAGATAATTGCCGCCCACGCTGAAATTGAACGGCCCGCTGAAATTCGAAGAAAGCCGGAATTCTTGCGCGAGTTGCCAGGCATGTTCGTCGGACAAATCCTGAAGAACGAGCCGGTCGCTGCAACCCAATTGGGGGTCGCAAAACACGCCTGCATTCACGGGTATTCCATTTGTGCCGGCTAGCGGATCGGGAGTGAGCGAGTTAAGGCCGCCGGGATAAGCAAATGCGCCGGGCGTGGTATCGAAACGGTTATAGTCCTCAGTTGACCACAAGAAGTCGTGATTGAATCCCGTTTGCGAAGTGAATGTGAGCGCGGGCGTGACTTTGTAATCGGCGTTCAGTTCCACCGTGTCATTTTTCGCCTTATAGATGGGGTTGAGCTGCGTTTCGATGACCCGAAGATTGCGCGATTGCGTCGTACTGGCGTAAGGATCGAAACTGTTGAAATCGCCGCCCTGGATGGGCGCTCCAATTTGTGCGAGCCCTTGATAATAGGCCAGCGAATCTCCGTTCGGCACTTCGAAGGCATCGGGTGAATAGAGCGAGGTTGGAACACATCCCTGATTGAGATATCCGTTTGGATCTCGCACTCTGTTGCTTCCACCTCCCTCTCCGACGCTAACCGGCACGCCATCAACAACGGTCGGATTCTGCGCAGTTTCGCAGAGTTGTTTTGCAGTGCGCATGCGGTCGTCGTCTTCGGAGAAATGTTCCCAGACGAAATTGACATCCAGTTTGGGCGACGGCTTGAAGCCGATGCTGACGCGCCCCGACCACAGGTCGCGGCCGTCGATG
>Ga0208480_1000943_pt1 | contig 10802 bp, 10 predicted proteins | sample NGESurshal092012_4_FD_184485 | JGI IMG/M metagenome (GOLD analysis project Ga0208480, IMG submission 184485) | Arctic peat soil microbial communities from Barrow, Alaska - NGEE Surface sample F53-1 shallow-092012 (SPAdes) | ecosystem: Environmental > Terrestrial > Soil > Wetlands > Peat ... | reverse complement strand
GGCCGATGAGTGCAGGAAACGAGGATAGTGCGACGGTCAAGATGTCGGTATCGAGGTCCTTGATCGATAACGGGAGTTTCGAGAAGGGCAAATGGGGTCCAGTCGGAAACTGTCAAGACGTGCGACCGTTAAAGCAATCCAGTGACCTGAGCGCAACAATTGTAAAGGGCGTCGCCCCCGGAGGTCTGCCCGCATTGAAACTCACTGCCTTGGTTGATAGCGCCTGTGAGACCACCGTCCTCAAATGGCACTCCGGACCGGCGTTGCTTTCACTCTGGACGAGGAGCGTGAACGGTGCGGCATCGAGCATCTGCGTATGGGAACAGCCGAGCAATACGTGTGCACCGATGCCGTCGCTCACTGCGTCGCGTGGCTGGCATCATTTCGGAGCATCGATCACTCCGGCGGATGGAACGACAAGTCTCACGGTGTTTGTATACGCCAATGCAGTGACCAACGGTGGACCGGCGTCGGTCGAATATGCCAATGTCGAGGTCGCCTCCATCGCCGGCGCACCCAACCTTGATCTCATAGGCACGCCGTCAGGGGTAGTCGTGAAGCGAAAGTTGGAAGTGCTGCATACCAGTTACGTCGCGACAGCAACCGCGCCGAAGGGCACTAGGCACGTCGTCGTCAACGGGCTAACGAACGGCTATCTCTATCGTGCTGGTACCTAGAGCGCGCATCATTCGTGCCAACCCATTCTCACTTCACCGCTCACGGTCATACGGTTACGATGAAGCTCGCCGACGACGGCAAGCACACCCGACTCACGGAAAGAGCGCGTCTGACACCTCGCGTTTACTCGCAAATGAGTTCACATCGTCCGTGTCATAAAAGTCACTCTGGGTGAAGACACTCAGCGCGTGCAATCGTTCGTTTATCTCGAAAGAATGGTCAAAGCCCGCCAAGAGTTCGATGAATGCGTCGACTCCGCCAATCGCTTGAATACTCACGCGATTGTATTCATTGAGAATTTGGGGGTCGATACTCAAAAGAAATTCGGCAAAGGACCGAATCGACTCCGCGCTCCTTCCTCAATAACGGCCTTACATCTGCGAATGATCTTTCGGGTGTCCTTCAAGCCAAATATTGGCGGAGGTCGGACGACGCTTTTGGTAAACGTGAGATGGTTCGTGCGACGAGATGAACCGGGAGGACTTATATCCGCGGTGGAGTATGTGCTTTGAGAAGTACAGCAAGAAGGTGTCGAGGGAACTCCAAAAGTTTCCCGAGTAATGAACTTTTTGCACCTCCAGTCCTGCTGACGAGAAGATCTGCGTGAGTGTCGCGAGACTGTAGTGCCGGTGGCCAGTGAGGATCCATGCGGGATCGAGAGGTGCCGAAATGCCCGCCGCTGGGGTCGAAAGGATGAGACGCCCGCCTGGCGCAAGTAATGCCGTCAGAGCTGAGATCGCAGCAGCTTCAGACCCCCGAGGCAGGTGTTCAAGTGTCTCAAGGAGCGTAACCACATCGAAGTGATGCTCGAGCGACGGCGGTAGCTCCGACAGGGTCGCCACTTCGAGAAAACGAGCGCTCGGAACGTTCTCTCCAGCGGCATTGATCCAAGGTCCGGCGAGGTCTATGCCCATGAGTTCAGCCGGTTCCAGCGGCACCAGAAGTCTCAGTAGTCCGCCGGTCCAGCAACCCACGTCCAGGATTCGTCGGCCAGCAACCGGTTGCGCCAAATCGCGAGCCCACATCAATCGCGGGGGCGGCTCGCTGAGCGCCCCATGGTCAACGGTGTCAGAGAAGGTCAGCACGCCGCTTCGCGAACGAATCCGCTTGAACAGATCCACGAATCGAGAGTGTTGAGACATTGCGCAACCAATGGTATTGGCACTTTGGAGTGACAAAGCACCGCGCCACGTAATCGGGAGGCAAGATCATCGGACCTTGGGTCCAGCTGGAAATACTCAACTCGCACCTTGAATGACTAATCCCCCCTGTTAGCGGGGGGATTAGTCAATTCGGCTCTTGATTGATTAGCGCAAGCGGTAGCCAACGCGACAAGAGAATCCATCGGCATTCGTGATGGTGAAGATGAAGATACGTCCGACGTGTCCAAATCCCTTCACTTGAACGACCGCGCCCAACGTCGAGCCATTGTCATGGCGCACGAAAGCCCGGGTTCCGGGATCACTCGATCGAATCGTGGGCTGGGCGTAGAAGTCATGACCGGTGATGGAGAAGTTGGTCGTCTTCCTCGAACGAACAACGCCGTGCAACGAGCAGCCACTCGGTCTCTTCGGTGGCTTGGTGACGACCGTCGTGGTCGTGCCACCGGCCACCGTGGTCGTCGTGGTTCCGGCCAACGTGGTCGTAGTTGTACTAGTCGTACTCGTTGACGTGGTCGTGGTTGTACCGCCGCCGCCGCCGCCGTTTGGCGAGATCGCGATCGAAAGAGTTCGCGTCGCGGTCTGTCCATTGCCGTCAGTTGCGGTCGCATTGAATCCGAAGGTGGCGTTGGCCGTCGGCGTACCGCTGATCAGTCCGCCGGCTGAAATGTTCAGTCCGCTGGGCAGAGCGCCAGAGGTGATCGCCCACGTGTAGGCGTTCGTCCCGCCGGTTGCGGTGAGTTGCGATGAGTAGGGGGTGCCCACAGTTCCCGACGGGAGCGTCGCGGTCGTGACGAACATTGGGCAGACCTGGTCGCCGTAGCCAAAGTGGAACGTGCCGCCGGAGCCGTAGCCATAGCCGAAGGCGTTGCCGGTGCCGTAGCCAAAGGTGCCGGCAGATGAGTACCCGTAACCACACCCCACGGCATAGTCAGCCAGTGCATTTGGCGTGACCGCGAGACTCACGAAGAGTCCCGATAACAGCGCTGCCGCGACTGCCACTGGAATGAACCTCTTCTTGTGGTTCGTAAATGACTTCTTGGCACGTGCGATCATGGCTACCTCGAATCGGTAAAGTCCGCATCCACTTATAAAAGTGGGTTCAAAAAAACGCTAGCGGCACGTTGGCGGAGAGCAATCGGAACATCGCAGCGAGGGCTACCGCATTTGTTACGGCGATGTCGAAAAGGGCTCGGCTGCGTAAACAGTTGTCATCAGGACTGACACCAGAGCGATCCGAGAAACGTGAATACTTTGTTGAACTGTCTCGTAACGTGCATTACACGCGCACAGCACGCAAGATAAGTTTTGAGCACGCCGTAAAGTGTCCTTCATCAGGAATGCAGCAAATACTCTCTGTTACTTTCTTAGAAATTCCTCAATTCGCGAAAACTTTTGTACCACGCGTACCTCAATAAACGCACGCGTGTCTCAACCGACGTTGACCAATTGGCTCTTCGTCCTCGGTCTCGTGGATGTCAGATGAGTATTTGTCGAAATGTGGTGCGAAGGGCGAATCGACCACTGCGAGTGAAGAACGCCATTGAACGTACGACGCGGGTTCTTCTCACCGCGCACAAATAAATAATCCCCCTCGTTTGAGGGGGATTACTTATTTGTGCGACGATCGCGTTACTTGCGAAGCACGTACCTGATGTGACCTACTCGACCATCAGCGTCTCGGATCGTGAAGGTGAAGACACGGCCAATGTGACCGATACCTCGTACCTGCACAACGGCCTTCAACTGCGTACCAGTGTCGTGGCGAACCACAATGCGTGTACCCGGGTCATTCGAGGTGATCCTCGGCTGGCCGTAAAATCCCGATCCGATGATGGTGATGTTGCTCGTCTTGCGGGATCGAACGGCGCCGACAATCCTGCTCGGGTGCGGCGTCTTGGGCGGGGACTTAACTGTGGCCGCGGACACGGCGATCGACAAGTTGCCGGGAATTGACTGACCGTTCGCATCTGTCGCCGAAACCACGAACGCGAAAGCGCCAGACGCCGTTGGCGTACCAGAGATCGCGCCGGCACTGGAAAGGGTGAGGCCCGCAGGCAAGGTGCCCGACGCGAGCGACCAGGTGTAGGTGTCGGTGCCGCCGGTGGCGGTCAACTGCTGGGTCGGGTAGGCGACGCCAACTTTGCCAGCTGGCAGTGTCGACGTGGTCACGAAGAGCGGACATACCTGATCGCCGTAGCCAAAGTGGAACGTGCCGCCGGTGCCGTAGCCGTACCCGAAGGCGTTGCCCGACCCGTAACCGAAAGTGCCCGACGAACTGTAACCATAGCCACACGCGGTGGCGTAGTCAGCTTGAGCGTTCGGCGTCACGACGAAGCTCACGAGTAGCCCCGCGACCAGCGCAAATGCAATTCCGATAACCATGAAACGCCGTTTTTGGGCGGCGATGGACTGTGTGACCTGAGTAATCATGGGGGTACCCCTTACGTTAGAGAACGACAAATACATTGAAGGTCAATGAAAAAAGGTTAACCCCATCACGACCCGTCAACCAATCGACGTTGCGCCCTGCACTTCGCGACACGCGAAAGGAGAATACGGTTCGGTCCCGCCCTTGATCAGGGAAAACCCTTACAACGCGTCTTTATATAAATAGATTGTTCAACAAAGCGACCAGGACGAATGTCGGTTTTGAGTTTGGGTGCGTTGCCCGTTCTTGCTCATAATCGACCGCTCATCAGGTACGCAATCACGTGCAATTTTTCGAACCCACTCGTTATGACAATTCTGTAGCAACTGCATGTGAATATCTTGTGAATCAATATACGAACCTCCATGCGAGTTTCGCATCCGACAATTTCGTCGGTTCTTCTTTCGCGCCATTGAGCCGCGCGCGTCGCCCTCGGCTAGCTTCCACGATGCAACGGAAAGCGTCGACAGATGTCCCGTTGTAGGTGATGCGCTATTTCGGCAGTCGGGCGTACTCGCGACGGACCGTGTTCGTTGCGAACGCGAGTCCCTTCAACTGATTCGTCGCGCTCACGCCAACCACCCAGACGAAATAGTTGGACCGGGAGAACGCGAACTGCCAGCCCGGTCCGACGTTTCGCATGTGCGCGCCCGGAACATGGAGACCCGCTGGCGCGCTGGCAAAATCCAAGGCGGCAACTCGATTGCGGTTGGCCGTCGCGGCCTTCGCGCTTCGGAGTTGCGTCACGCAGAGGATTACGTAGGTCTCGGGGTCGGTCGGGTTGTTATCGAAGTAGCGAAGGACGCTCCCTATCCATTGGCCTTGCGTCAAACCAGCCGGATCACAGTCAGCAGATGCCGCCTCGCTGAAGCCGATCTTTCCCGTTGGTCCACCGCCGGTCTCGTCGGTCGCGTCAGAGTCGAATCCGGCGGGGCCCGGAACGACCAACGACAACAACGTCGGAACCTTTGAGTGCGCGGTGACGGCGCCACTGGGTGTTGCCACGAACGGCGCTGCCAACATGAACGTCCCGGTCATGAGTGCGGCGGCGGCGAGTAATGACGTTCGTCGATTGTTCACGAGTTGACCGCCTTTCTCTGTCGAATGCGAAGGTGAGCGTAGTCCTGGTCGCTCGAAAAGACCGGCGACGACAAGGATGTTCGACCTCGGTAGGCTTCCGCGAGTGACTACTCAAACACCCACCTCTGGCTTCGACCCGACAACGCTCTCCACGACTGTTCGACCGCAAGACGATCTGTATCAGTACGTGAACGGTTCCTGGATCGAGCGAACCAAAATGCCCGAAGACAAGGCGCGCTACGGCACGTTCGACGTCCTCAACGACATGTCCGAACTGGCGATCCGTGAGATTCTCGACGAGTCGCGCGACGCCCCGGAAGGGAGTGAAGCCCGAAAAGTCGGCGACCTGTACTCGAGCTTCCTCGACGAAGAACGAATCAACGCTCGTGGGGCGCGCCCGCTCGTTGATCGTCTCGCGCAGGTCGAGTCGGTCACCGCCGTGAACGAACTGTTGGCCCTGATCGGCCGGTTGCAGCGTCGCGGTATCGGTGGTTTTTACGCCGTCTTCGTCGACAACGACCCGGGAGACCCCGAGCGATACATCACAATGCTCGAACAGGGTGGCCTCTCGCTGCCGGATGAGAGCTACTACCGCGAAGAGCACTTCGCACCGATTCGCGAGGCCTTCGTGGGACACGTGCAGCGGATGCTCGACTTGGCGGGCCTGAGCAACACCGCCGATCGAGCGAAGCGAATCTTTGAACTGGAGACACAGATCGCGGCCGGTCACTGGAACAACGTCGACTCGCGTGACAGTGAGAAGACCTACAACCTGAAAGCGTGGGCCGAAGCCTCCGAGCTCTTTGGTGACGTTCGACTCGAGCTGTGGCACAACGCGTTGGAGTCGCCCGTGGGATCCTTCGACGAGGTCGTCCTTCGCCAGCCCAGCTTTGCGAGCGCCGTGGGGGCACTCTTCACCGAAGAGAATCTCGAAGCCTGGAAGGACTGGTTGACGTGGCAGATCATCGCCGGGGACGCACCGTTCCTCTCAAGTGAGTTCGTCGACGAACACTTCGACTTCTACGGTCGCACGCTCACCGGTGCCGAGTCGATTCGCCCCCGGTGGAAGCGCGCCGTCGCTCTCGTCGAAGGCGCGATGGGTGAGGCGACCGGCAAGATCTACGTCGAGCGCCACTATCCACCCGAGGTGAAGGTGCGAATGGACGTGCTCGTCGCGAACCTCATCGAGGCGTACCGACAGAGCATCACCGATCTGGAGTGGATGGGGGAGGCCACGCGTCTTCGCGCCCTCGAGAAGCTCGACGCCTTCACGCCGAAGATCGGCTATCCCGTTCGTTGGCGCGACTACACGACGCTGCGCATCGACTCGACCGACGTGCTCGCGAACGTTCGCGCGGCCAGTGAGTTCGAGTTCAATCGGAATCTGTCCAAGATCGGTCAGCCGGTCGACCGTGACGAGTGGTTCATGACGCCCCAGACGGTGAACGCCTACTACAACCCCGGTTTCAACGAGGTCGTCTTCCCGGCGTCGATCCTCCAACCACCTTTCTTCGATCCCGAGCGTGACGAGGCGGCCAACTACGGCGCCATCGGCGCGGTGATCGGCCACGAGATCGGTCACGGATTCGACGACCAGGGTTCGAAGTTCGACGGCACCGGCAAGCTCGCCGACTGGTGGGAGCCGTCGGACCGAGCGGCCTTCGAAGAGCGCACGAAAGCGTTGATCGAACAGTACGACGCGCTCTCACCGAAGTTGACGCCCGAACTGCACGTGAACGGCGCGCTCACCGTGGGCGAGAACATCGGCGACCTCGGCGGTCTGTCCATTGCCTGGAAGGCGTACCTCATCTCGCTCAACGGTGATGACTCACCGGTCATCGACGGGCTCACTGGCGCGCAACGATTCTTCTTCGCCTGGGTTCAGACGTGGCGTCTCAAGGCGCGCAAGGAAGAGGTCGAGCGGCTCTTGGCCATTGACCCCCACTCACCGGATGAATTCCGGGCCAATCAAATCGTTCGCAATATCGACGAGTTCTACGAGTCCTTTGACGTCTCGGAGAACGACGCGATGTGGTTGGAACCGGCGGCGCGCGTCACGATTTGGTGACGCCGACTCGAATGTGAGTATCGACTCGACCGTTTCCCCATGACCACACTCTCCGAGGAACAGTCCGAGCTCATTGATTCGTGGTTGGGGCAATGGGAGATCGTTGAGGACCTCTCATGGCCCCTGCAAGACAATGCCGTGCTCCTCGTGCGCAACCACGACGGCGAACACATCGTGAAGGCGAGTCTGTGGAGTCATCACATCGCTCGCGAGATCCGGGCGCACCGATCGGTGCTCTCCGATGTCGCACTGCGAACGCCGCGACTCGAACACGCGGACCTGGAGTCAAAAGTCCTCGTCACGAGTTATCTGCCCGGCGAACTGGTTCTGGGCACCGCGTTCGAATGGAGTCCGGAGACCTATCTGCAAGCGGGTGTCATCCTGTCACAGCTCCAGGTTCCCCTTGGGACATCGGCGCAGTATTTCGATGACGTACTCACGCGCATCAGAACGTATCTCGATGAAGCGACGGCGTTGGTGCCGACCGAACAGATCGAAGCGCTGCGGCACTACGTGGAGCGTCTACGAAGAGTCCCCGTCGACATTCACTTCACGCACGGGGACTTTCAACCGCGCAATTGGATCATCGACGACGGACTCGTCGGCGTCATCGATTTCGGACGCGCCGCGGAGCGATCGTGGGTGAGTGACCTCGTTCGACTGCGCAGTCGCCAGTTCGTCGGTCGTCCCGAACTTGAATCGGCCTTCATGGCCGGCCTCGGTCGAACGCTCAATGAAGCGGACGACGAAACGCTGAAGCTGGAAACGGTGGGCGAAGGCCTCGGCACCGTGATCTGGGCGCACAAGATCGGCGACGACGAGTTCGAAGACCACGGGCGAGGGATGATCACTCGCATCCTCGATTCGGCCACGTAACGACGAGGAGGTCGTGATCGTCAGTCGGTCGAGTCTTCGAGACTTGGTGAGGCCGTAACGCTGTTGAGCGCGAATCCGAGTCCACTCCGCGGTGCAATGACCGAGTCGATGATGCCGTAGGTGACGGCCTCATCGGCCGTCATGAAGTAGTCGCGGTCGATGTCGTGCGTCACCTCCTCGACAGTGCGACCGGTGTGGTGCGCGATGATCTCTGCCATCCGTCGCGTGAGCGACAGCGCCTCTCGGAGTTGGATCTCCATGTCACTCGGAGCGCCGCGCGCCCCGGCGCTGCCCTGGTGGATCATGATCCGCGCGCTCGGCAGCGCCAAGCGCTTGCCGGGCGCGCCGCCACAGAGCACCATGGCCGCGGCCGACATCCCCATCCCGACGCAGATCGTCGACACGTCGGGACGAACGTGTTGGATCACGTCGTAGATCGCCATGCCGCCGTAGGCGAGACCGCCGGGGGAGTTGATGTAGAGGTTGATGTCACGCTCGGCGTCTTGGGCTTCGAGGTACAGCATCTGGGAGATGATCAGGTTCGCGATCTGGTCGTCGACCTCTTGGCCGAGAAAGATGATGCGCTGGCGCAGCAGCATCGAATAGATATCGAAGGCGCGTTCACCGCCCTTGGACTCCTCGAGCACCATGGGGACAAGTGAGTGGCGAATCTCTCGCGGCAGAACATCGGTCATGGGGCCTCCTCACCGCGCCCGGGCGCGGAGAATCTATGTGCAATCAATTAGTTGCATGATAGTCGCGTCCGCGTGGTTGTGCAATAGAGTGGTTGCATGACAGACACCGTGTACCGAGAGCTGGATCTTCCTTGTTCACCGAGCGAGGCCTGGGAACACGTCATCGATCCCTCGTGGCTGGGCGACGACGGCGAGTTGCCGACCACGCCCGGATCCGATGGTTGGATCAGCGAGGGCGATGACGTTCGCTACCTCATCGTGGAGGAGGTGGACGAGGAGAACCGACTGGTCTATCGCTGGGCCACCTTCGCCGAGGAACCTTCTCGCGTGGAGATCGAGCTGACGCCGACGCCAGAAGGAACACGAATCTCGATCTCGGAGTCGCCCATCGAAGTGAGAGCCCAAGCGAGCCTCGTTCTTCGATGAGTGACGACATTTCGGTCGTCTTCGCTGCGCTCTCGGATCCCACGCGACGCCGAATCTTCGAACGACTGCTCGATTTCCCACGGGGTTTGACGGCGACCGAACTCGCCACAGACGCCACCATCTCTCGCCAGGCGATCGTGAAACACTTGCAGTTACTGGCGAATGCTGGACTTGCCGTGGCCGAGCGCGACGGTCGAGATGTTCGTTATCGCGCCTCCACGGACGCCGCGCAGAACGCTTCATCTTGGCTCAGCGTTCGGGCCAGCGCCTGGGATCGGCGTATCGCGGCGCTCGAAAAGAACGTCCGAGACGTCCGAAATTCGAAGTCGCCATCGCCGCGACGACGATGAAGGTCGGCCTCTGGCATCGGTAGTTACGAATCTGGGCGAATTAGGGCCGTTCACGCTGGTGGATCGGCGCAAAAAGTGGCGGCGATTTGCCATTGGCCCTGATTTTTCCTAGACTTAAGAGTCCTTCGGACGCGGTTCGGTCCGACAACAAACGATTCTGGGAAGTTCTGTGCGCACATTTTCGCCAAAAGGCAGTGAGATTACTCGCGACTGGCTCGTGATCGACGCCGAGGGCCTGGTCCTCGGGCGCGTCGCCACCGTCGCCGCTTCGCTACTTCGTGGCAAGCACCGCGTGTACTTCGCTCCACACATTGACTGCGGTGACAACGTCATCATCGTCAACGCCGACAAGGTGGTCCTGACGGCCAACAAGGCCGCCCAAAAGTTCGCCTATCACCACTCGGGTTACCCGGGCGGTCTGCGCGCGACGTCGTGGCAGACGTTGCTCGACGAGGACCCCGTCAAGTTGGTCTTCGACGCGGTCAAGGGCATGGTTCCCAAGAACCGCCTCGGTCGCGAGATCATGGGCAAGCTCTTCGTCTACGCCGGCCCCGAGCACCCGCACGCCGCGCAGACCCCTACGAAGTACGACACCACGGCGATCCGCCGCGGTTAAGGAGAACGACGTGTCAGCACCCCTCACCCAGACGACCGGTCGCCGCAAAGAGGCCGTCGCTCGCGTGCGCCTTCGCCCGGGCACCGGCACCATCACGATCAACAGCCGGGCCTTCGACAACTACTTCACCTCGGCGACGCACCGCCAGATGGTGATGGAGCCACTTCGCCTCATCGACGCCCAGCAGACCTACGACATTGACGCCACCATCGAAGGCGGCGGCATGGCCGGACAGGCCGGCGCGCTGCGCCTCGGCATTTCTCGTTCACTCCTCGAGATCGACGAGGCCGTTCGTCCGGCTCTCAAGAAGGCCGGTCTCCTCACTCGTGACTCGCGCAAGAAAGAGACCAAGAAGTACGGTCTCAAGAAGGCGCGTAAGGCTCCGCAGTACTCGAAGCGATAGCTCGTGGCCGTGCAATTCG
>Ga0208480_1000941_pt1 | contig 10816 bp, 9 predicted proteins | sample NGESurshal092012_4_FD_184485 | JGI IMG/M metagenome (GOLD analysis project Ga0208480, IMG submission 184485) | Arctic peat soil microbial communities from Barrow, Alaska - NGEE Surface sample F53-1 shallow-092012 (SPAdes) | ecosystem: Environmental > Terrestrial > Soil > Wetlands > Peat ... | reverse complement strand
TCATTGGACCCAATGGCTCCGGCAAGACCACCCTCTTCAACGTCATCACTGGCTACGAGAAACCGGATTCCGGTTCGGTGACCTTTGAAGGTACTGAGATTACGCGCGCCAGTCCCAGCAAGGTGTTCGCCCTCGGTGTCGGACGCACATTTCAGATCACCCGAATCTTCGCTCGCATCACGGTCCTGGAGAACATGCTGGTCGCGACCCAGCGTGACGAAGGCTGGCTGCGCGGGCTGACCCGATCGAAGTCGTCGAAATCCGAATTGGTCGCGGCAATGGAGTGGCTCGATTTCGTGGGCATCGGCCGATTGGCGTCCCAGCCCGCGGGGTCGCTCTCGTTCGGACAGCGCAAGCTTCTCGAACTCGCCTACGTTCTGGTCGCCGACCCCGACGTCATCTTGTTGGACGAGCCCGCCGGTGGGGTGAATCTCACACTCATCAATGAGATCGCGCAGAAGATCCAGGCGCTCAACAAGGACGGAAAGTCGTTCCTCATCGTCGAGCACAACATGGAGTTCGTCATGAATCTCTGCGATCGCGTCACCGTCATGCACCAGGGAGCCGACCTGGTGAGCGGCACGCCGAGTGAGATTCGAAGCAATCCTTTGGTTCTCGACGCGTACCTTGGCGGCAGCGACGAGTACGACGACGAGGACGCATCGTGAGTTCTTCCATGGCGTTTCTGAGTTTCGAAGGCATCGTCGCGGGCTACGGCGGCGGTGACGTCCTCAAGGGCGTGAATTTCACGGTGCGAGAAGGCGGCGTGACGTGCATCGTCGGCCCCAACGGCTCCGGTAAGTCGACCCTGCTGAAGACCGTGAGTGGGCTGTTGCGGCCTCGGCTGGGTCAGATCGTGTTCAAGGGGACGCCCCTGGTGGGAAGGACGCCACGCCAGATCTTGAAGATGGGCGTCGTCCAAGTCCCACAGCAGCACAGTCTGTTCAAGGAGATGACCGTCGAAGAGAACGTCACACTCGGCGCGTTCCTCGTACGTGATCGCAGTGAGGTGTCACGACGTCTCGACTCGGTTCGCGAGATGTTCCCTATCGTGTCGGCTCGGGCCAAGGACAAGGCCGGCAGCCTCTCGGGTGGCCAGCAGCGCCTCGTGGAATTCGCACGCTGCTTGATGCTCGAGCCCGAATTGGTGGTCTTGGACGAACCGTCGATGGGACTTGATCCGAAAACGCTGCGATCAATGTTTGACACGGTGAAATTGATGAATGAAATGGGTCGGACGGTGCTGTTGGTTGAACAGAACGCACGCCAAGCCCTTAAGTTGAGTCACCACGGGGTCGTACTGGAAAATGGGCAGGTACGCCTCATGGGTACCGGAAAAGATGTGTTGAACAATCCTGAAATCGGTGCACTGTATTTGGGCGGCTCCTTCCACGCCACGCCCCCGACCGAGGACACTGTGACAAAGGAGACCAACTGATGGCACACCAACAACGAGTCGGATGGATCGGTTGTGGACGCATGGGCAGCGCGATGGCCAAGCGACTCATCGCCGGCGCGAACGAAGTCGTCGTCACGAATCGCACGCGGTCCAAGGCTGAGGCCCTAGGCGAATTCGGCGCCAGTGTCGTGGACAATCCAATGGACCTCGCGCAGTGTGATGTGGTCTTCATGATGGTGTCGGCGGACGCGCAGTTGCTGGAAGTTCTGAATGGTCCACACGGTGTACTGGCGAATGAAGACGTCGCGCCGCGCGTCGTCATCGACTGCTCTACGGTCTCAACCGGCACCTCGGCCACCGCGCGCGAGGCGTGTTCGCTGCGGGGCGTCGACTTCCTGGCCGCTCCGGTGAGCGGGAATCCGAAGGTGGTCGCGTCGGGAAAGTTGACCCTCGCGGTGTCCGGTTCGCGAAGCGCCTTCGACGAAGTTCGCCCGCTCCTCGACCAACTCGGCCACGGCGTCACCTACGTCGGTGAGGGTGAAGTCGCCCGACTGGTGAAGATCTGTCACAACATGTTCCTCGGCGTCGTCACCCAAGCGATGGCCGAGATCACGGTGCTCGCCGAGCGCGGCGGCATCGAACGAAGCGCGTTCCTCGAGTTCTTGAATGATTCGGTCATGGGTTCAGCGTTCACTCGCTACAAGACGCCGGCGTTCGTGAACCTTGAATTTGCGGCGAGCTTCACGCCGGTGTTGCTGCGAAAGGACTTCGATCTCGGCATGGCCGAAGCCAAGACCATGGGCGTGCCCATGCCCGTGTCAGCGTTGTGCAGCGAGATCGTCGCGAGCGCGATTGGTGCGGGTTACGTCGACCAAGACTTCGCGGTGCTCTTACTGGAAGCGGCTCGAAGCGCCGGACTCGTCATGGTGCCCGAAAACAAAGTCATCGACGACGGACTCGGGGTGAAGCAATGAGGGAGAACTTCGGTCCCATCATCAACACCCCGGGCCACAACGGCGTCGACTTCGAGACCCGGGTCGATTTCGATCGCCTTCGTGCGTACCGACTTGGCCGAGCTCGCGAGGCACTCGAAAAGAGCGACCTCGGGGCGATCCTTCTTTTCGACTTCTACAACATTCGCTACGTCTCTCAGACGTGGATCGGCGGCGCCCTCGGGGACAAGATGTCGCGGTATTGCCTCTTGACGCGCGGTGGTGAAGCGATGGTGTGGGATTTTGGTTCCGCAGCGCTGCATCACAAGCTCTTCGCACCGTGGCTGGAACCAGATAATTGTCGAGCCGGAATGCTCGGTCTGCGTGGCGCGATTGCCCCCACCGCCGGCCTCTTCGAATCGGCCGTCAAAGAGATCGTGGGCGTCTTGAGTGATCATGGACTGCTCGGTCAACCGGTCGGCATCGACATCGTCGAACTGCCGTTCCTGTTCGAGATCCAAAAGGCCGGGATCGAGATCCGTGACGCGCAGCAGTTGATGCTCGACGCGCGCCAGATCAAGAACCCAGACGAATTGATGCTGCTCTCACAAGCCGCCGCCATGGTCGACGGCGTCTACCAGGACATCTTTGAAGCACTGAAGCCGGGAATACGCGAGAATGAGATCGTCGCGCTCGCGAACAAGCGACTCTACGAGATGGGTTCGGATCAAGTGGAGGCCATCAACGCGGTCTCGGGCGAACGGTGCAATCCCCATCCCCACAACTTCACCGATCGAATCATTCGCCCCGGGGACCAGGCATTCTTTGACATCATTCACTCCTACAACGGCTATCGCACGTGCTACTACCGCACGATGTCGGTCGGGAGTTCGACGGCGCCACAACGCGAGGCCTACACCAAGGCTCGAGCGTGGATGGATTTGGCGATCGAGCTCGTCAAGCCCGGTGTCGGCACGGACGAGATTGCGCTCGCGTGGCCCGCGGCGACTGACTTTGGTTTCGCCAGCGAGATGGACGCCTTTGGTTTGCAGTTTGGCCACGGCCTCGGACTCGGATTGCACGAACGACCGGTCATTAGTCGGCTCAACAGTCTGCGCGATCCGATCGAACTGCAAGCGGGCATGGTATTCGCGCTCGAGACGTACTGCCCCGCGAGTGATGGCGTGTCGGCGGCGCGAATCGAAGAGGAGATCGTCGTCACCGAGCAGGGTCCGTCGATCCTCACGCACTTCCCCGCCCAAGAACTCATGGTCGCGAACAGGTACTAGGAGGATCAAATGACCACTACACAAGCCACACCCGAACTCAGCTACCTCGAGCACAAGGTCGCGATGTATCGCTCCCAGGTCGCGTTACGGCGCTTCGAGCAACGCGCCTACGACCTCTTTCTCGAGAACTACGTGAAGGGAACGAGCCACCTCTCGATCGGCCAAGAAGCGATTGCCGCCGGTGTGGCGGCCGCCATGCGACCAACGGACTGGACGTTCGCGACGTACCGCGGTCACGCGCACACGCTCGCGCGAGGAGTGCCGATGACGCCCATCTTCGCCGAACTCATGGGCCGTACGAACGGTCTCATGGCGGGCAAGGGTGGCTCGATGCACTTGACCAGCGTGGAGCACGGCGTGATGGGTTCCTACGCGATCATCGGTGCGCACCTGCCCATCGCGTGCGGGGCCGCGTGGAGTGCGCAGTACCGCGGCACCGACCAGGTCGCGGTGGCCTTCTTCGGCGACGGCTCCGTGAACATCGGCGCGTTTCACGAAGCGCTCAACTTCGCGGCGGTCTGGAAGCTGCCGGTGATCTTCTTCTGCGAGAACAACCTCTGGATGGAGTACACGCGAACCTCCGACGTGACGGCCGTGGCGAATCCCGCGGCCGACCGCGCGGCGGCCTACGGACTTGAGAGCATCATCGTTGACGGCAATGACGCCGACGCCGTCTTTGAAGTCACGTCGCTCGCGATCGCTCGCGCTCGAGCCGGCGAGGGGCCGAGCATGATCGAGGCCAAGACGTACCGTCATGGGGGGCACTCCCGAGCGGACCCCGGAAAGTACCGTCCCGACGAAGAACTCGCCGAATGGCTCTTGAAAGATCCGATCCCCATGTATCGATCACGACTCGTGGAGATGGGCGTCAGTGAGGACGATCTTCTCTTCTTGGAAGCTGAGGTGGACACCGAGATTGAAACGGCCACGAACGAAGCGAAGGCCGGCGACGTGCCCGGCGAAGAGTTCCTATTGAAGGATGTTTGGGCCGACGGAGGTGCCTCATGGCGCAATTGACGTTTCGAGAAGCAATCGCTCGCGGTATCGCCCAAGAGATGCGCCGCGACGAGTCCGTGGTCTTCCTCGGCGAGGACGTCGGGGCGGCCGGTGGTGTCTTCAAGGGCACCGTCGGACTCCTCGAAGAGTTCGGCGACGTTCGAGTTCGTGACACTCCAATTAGTGAGCAGGCGATTCTGGGCGCCGCGATGGGCGCCGCCATGACCGGCCTACGTCCGATCGCCGAGATCATGTTCGCCGACTTCTTTGCGGTGTGCTGGGACATCGTCGCCAACGAGATCGCGAAGAGTCGCTACATGACCAACGGCCAAATGACGTTTCCACTCGTCATCCGTTCGGGCAATGGCGGTGGCCTGCGCTTTGGCGCCCAACACTCCCAGAGCGTCGAGAACTGGGCCATGATGATCCCCGGACTCAAGGTCGTCGTGCCGTCGAACGCGCTCGACGTCATAGGACTTATGGCCGCGGCGATTCGCGATCCCGATCCCGTCATCTTCTTAGAAGCCAAGGCGCTCTACGCATCCAAGATGGACGTTCCCGACGGGGAGATCGTCGACACCCTTGGTTCGGCCAAGGTGCTTCGCCAGGGTTCGAACGCGACGGTCGTGGCGCTCGGATCAATGGTTCCTCGCGCGTTGCAAGCCGCGGAAGAACTCGCCGAGAGCGGCATCGAGTGCACCGTCATCGACGTTCGCTCACTGGTCCCGCTCGACACGACCACAATCCTTCGCGAAGCCTCGGCGACCGGACGAGTCTTCACCGTTGAAGAGAATCCGAGATTGTGCGGTTGGGGTGGCGAACTGGCGTCGATCATCGCCGAAGAGATCTTCTATGACCTCGACGGACCGATCGTTCGCATCACGACTCCTCACATTCCCTTACCAGCGGCTGACGCGCTCGAGGACCTCGCGATTCCCTCAGTCGAGCGCATTGTGAGCACGATTCATAAATCAATGAACTCCTGAGGACGACTCGTCAAGTCGACACGTGCCGACATTGGTCAGAGTGAGGCGAGTTACGTGGTCGTGGTCGTTTCCGACGGCCATGAATTCAGTGCGTTGCCACCGGAATTACGCGGCGAATCTCCTACGGCTCAATTCTTCGAACGAGTGCGAGTGCACCGCCGGCCAAGATCAACCCGGCCGATAAGTAGAGAAGTCCTTCACGCAACTGCAGCGTCCAGAACTGGTCGTCGGCAATATAGACGGCAACGTTTTCGACGTGGAGTTTCTTGTAGCACGCGAGCTCGCCCTTTACGTATTCGCTCTGGGTCTTCATTCCGTAACCGTTCTCGCAGGTCAACACACCTGGCAAGGTCGCTAATACTTCACTCCACGTCGGTATACCGATGGTCGAGCGCGGAACTACGCCCGCGAGCAGGAGCGATGCACTCTGAGGAGGTTCGTTGGTATAGGAAACGCCAGAATAATCTCCTTTGGTCGCTAGGTAGGGTTGCGACCACGAGACCGTTGGCGTCACGAGATGCGAGCGCACTCTCGACGGCACCGCCAGTGCGACCACGAGAAATAAGAGGACCGACACCGCAAGGGTCCAGCCCACGCGCCGAATCACGGCACCGAGCAGCACAGTCAGCGCGAAGATGAAGAGTCCGTACGCCACGAGATCCCATCCGGCGATTCCGTACGTATGGGGTGAGAAGAGATCCTTTTCGCCGATCGTGCCGTTCCACCACGACAAGACAACCGCAGTGGGCACGAGAATGATCGCCACGATGGCGCCCCCGACACCCACCTTTACGGAAAACCAATGAGTGCGCGAGATCGACTGTGTCCAGGCCAAACGCACCGTGCGGCTCTCGACCTCGTTTGCCAGGGCGAGGAGACCGAGAATGGCTCCCACGAGCGGCGCGATGATGAGTCCGGCCGCCTCAATGGAAGTGTTGTAATTCCTTAGGTGGGACAGATTGACGTCCAGCACACCGCAGTAGTCGCCGCGACCTAGTAATAGCCTTTGTTGTCCATGGCAGGGCGCGCCCATGAATTGCATCAGGTCGTGATGTTGCATCGTGCCGGTGATCACCGCAAAGCCGATAATGATCAGAGCGAGAAGAGCGAGGGCGCAGACCACCGAGCGCTGAAAGCGCCACGCGATCCAAATCATGGTGCGCCACTTTGTTCAAGTCCGGAATCCGAGGACACCGACGTTGAGCGATGACGATCTCTCAGATAGGCGATCACGATCTCGTTCAGCGTCGGGCGTTCGATGCGCCACCCGTCGCGCTCGAGCGGCATGGCCAGACGAACGAGATACGTGATTTCGCGCGTCGTTCGCCGCTCTTCCAGCACGGTGGCGCCGCGCGGCACCGGCACACCATCGTCGAGACCGCGGCTCAAGAGCCGATGGCTCTCGAGGACATAGTCAAGGTCCTCGCTCAAAACAATGCGCGACTGCGAAAGGATGATTACGTAATCACAAATGGCCGCCACGTCATCTATCGCGTGAGTCGCCATCAGCACACTGGCGTCATTATCGGCGAAGAGTTCGGTGATGTTCTGGAGGAGGTCCTGGCGAGCCACGGGGTCCAACGCCGCGGCCGGCTCGTCGAGCAAGACGAGTTCAGGTCGCTTGGCGAAACACACCGCGAGGGCGACTTGCGCTCGTTGACCACCCGATAGTTCCCGTACACGGCTTTCCAAATCGATGTCGAGCACTGAGAGATGCCTAGCGGCGAACTCGGAGTCCCAGGCGGGGTTGGTCCGGCGACCAAACTCCAAAATTTCGCGAACGCGCCATCGCGGATACAAGGGTCGATCCTGGTCGAGGTAGCCCACGCGAGCACGTAGATCGACCTTCGACGCCGACATTTCCTCGCCAAAAACCATGATCCGTCCTTGGGTCGGTTTCGATAAACCCGCCAAGAGCCGCAACAGCGTCGTCTTGCCGGAACCGTTGGGCCCGACGATGGCGGCCACGCGACCACGTGGGACTGTCAGCGAACAATCATTGAGTGCAGTACGACGACGGAATCGTTTGGTGAGCGCTTCGGTCTCAACAACAAGTTCGTCGCCGGTCATGAGTGGGCCTCCGCGTCGCTCGACAACATTCCGCGCACGCTGTCGAGGATGTCTTCGTCTCCGAGACCATTGGATCGTGCCAACGCCACTCCCTCGCGCAACGTGTCGCGCCACGACTGTGCCCGGTACTCTCGCGGTGCACTGTCGGCCGCATCGACGACGAATGTCCCCAATCCGGGGCGTCCTTCAACGAGCCCGAGATGCTCAAGTTCCCGATACGCCCTGTGCACGGTGTTCGGATTAATTGTGATTTGACGAACAACCTCGCGCACCGAGGGCAACTGGTCACCGACCTGAATTTGGCCGCGTTCAAAGGCATCAGCGACTTGGTCAACGAGTTGGCGAAAGGGTGCCCGATCCGAACGGGGATCGAGGCGAAAGACTATAGATGGACGCTGTTCACTCATGTACTAGTACACTAGTACACCCACAGATTCCTGTCAATGAATGCAAACAGCCGATCTCGAATTGCGTTGGTTCCCCGCAAGAATGGGGTGATGACACTGCGAAGGTTGCCGAGCGGGTTGGCCGCGATCTCACTGTTTCTCGCCTTGTTCGTCTCACCCGCAAATGGTGCGACCTCGAAATCGATACCGACGGCGTCTCCCTGTGGTGTGGCGACCTCGGTGCAGTACAGCCACGTCGTATGGATCATGTTGGAGAACGTCGGCTACTCGGTCGTGGGCTCGCCCAGCGCTCCGTATTTAAACCAGCTCGCGTCAAGGTGCGGACTGGCAACCAACGACGACGCGGTGTCGCATCCCAGTTTGCCGAATTACATTGCGTTGACGTCGGGTTCCACTCAGGGAATCACCGACGACGGCGAACCGAGTGCACATCCGCTCAGTTCGCCCAGCATCTTCTCCGAGCTCGGATCGAATTGGAGAGTCCTGGCTGAATCGATGCCGAGTGCGTGCGACCACGTCACGACTGGTCAGTACGCCGCGCGGCACAATCCCGCCGTCTATTTCACAAGCAGTGCCGCATCGTGTCGACGAGACGATGTTCCGTTGAAACTGCCGATGAACCTCAGCGCTGGATTCACCATGATCGTGCCCAATATTTGTGATGACATGCACAGTTGCCCGGTGGCCAATGGTGACGCGTGGCTCCGTCGATTCGTTCCCTTGATTCTCGCGAGCGCGCAGTATCAATCACGTTCTCTGGTCTTGTTCATCACGTTCGATGAGAATGACTCGATGGCGTCCAATCAAATCCCGACCCTCGTCATCGCCCCGTCAACACCTCGTGGCGAACGCGTCGCCGTTCCGTTCACCCACTACTCACTCTTGAAAACGACCGAGTCACTCTTGCACGTCGGACTGCTCGGCCGAGCGACGACGGCACGATCGATGATTGCGCCCTTCCACCTTTGAGGGCGGTCCGGGGACCACTTCAACGTCGTGCGCATCGTCGTCGGCCGCTTCGCCAATGACAGTGCGCTGACCTAACGTGGCGTCAACCAACAACACCAGGAGCGTTTCATGCCGGGCATGAGTCCCAACACCTACGACTTGAGCAATCCGCTCATCGTGGCGCTCTTTCGCCACGCGTTGTTCGTCACGGGTCTGTTGCGTCTCACGGTCATCGCAATGGCGTTTATGGTCGCGTTGGTCCTCTCGAGGCGGATCCTTCAATTCAATCTCTCACCCGAAGGGAGCAATGAACCTCGGGCGCGCACGTACCTTCGCTGGGGTTTCGGTGTGATCTGGCTCGTCGACGGAATCCTGCAGTTTCAGGTTTCGATGCCGCTCGGCCTCGCGAACAACGTCGTCAAACCACTCGCGACGAACACACCCTCGTGGCTCCATTCGCTCATGAACCACGGCGTCCTCCTTTGGAACAGTCACCCCATCAACTTGGCCGTGGGCGTTGCGTGGTTGCAGATCGGCATTGGCCTCGTCCTGATCGTTTCAAACGGGACGACCGGGCGAATCGCCGGACTCGTGTCCGCCTGCTGGGCGGCGCTGGTCTGGCTTATCGGTAATGGCGCTGGCGGCATCTTCGTCTCCGGGGCGTCATTCCTTTTCGGCTGGCCTGGCGCCACGGTGTTCTACGCCGTGGCCGGCGTTTGGCTGTTCTTGAAGCCGGATGTCTTCCATCGATGGTTCTCGCTCATCACACTGCGTGTGATTGCGGTAATCGTCGCACTCGGGGCCCTGTTACAGGTCTTGCCGTCGACGGAGTTCTGGCACGGTGGTAATTCCAACGCGCTGACCGTGATGACGTCGTATATGACCAAGGCCGCCCAGCCGCACTGGGTGGCGTGGCTCTCTCGCGGCGTCGGTCGAGTCGCCGGATCGATTGGCGGAGGATTCAATGTCGTGGTCATCCTTTGGCTCGTGACCTGTGCTGGCGGACTCTGGTTCGCAACGAAGAATGGGTGGCGTTGGCCCGTCTGGACGCTGGTCGGGGGATGCCTTTTCTTCTGGCTGACGTCGGAAGATACGTCTCTCTTCGGCGGACTCTCCACCGACTTCAACTCTCTTCTGCCCTTGGCAGTGTTGGCGTGGTGCGCCTCTCCTTCATTGCGCGACGCTCCCACGCGCGTGCGTCGACTTTCGCGAGAGTTGACCTCCAGTACGGGCGCGGTCGTCGCAACCTTCGCCGCCGCGATGATCGTCTATTCGACAGCCCTCATGGCGACGTCGTCGTTCGCGAGCACCGAAACGACGCTGTATCAGGCTCAAAATGGCGTGGCGTCGGCGACGTCGACAAAAGCGTCGGCTTTCACTCTTACGGACCAGTTCGGAAGGACCTACTCACTCGGTGAGCATCCGGGCTACGTGACGCTCTTGACCTTCATTGACCCGCGCTGCTATACCGACTGCCCGCTGCTCGCCCAACAGCTCAAATCTCTTCGCGGGGAACTACCGGTGAACACGAAACTGGACCTCGTCGCGGTCGCGGCCGATCCGTATCACGAGCAACTGAGTGACCTTCGCCACTTCATCGCCGTACGCGGGCTCGCGCACGTGAAGAACTTCTACTTCGTCACCGGCAAGCTCTCAAGCGTGCAAAAGGTCTGGGCGTCCTACGGCATTGGCGTGACCATGACGAAATCCGACATCATGAGCATCCACTCGGACTACATGTTCGTTATCAATTCGAAAAACCTAGTGAAATGGGTTATTCCCGACGATC
>Ga0208480_1000940_pt1 | contig 10817 bp, 13 predicted proteins | sample NGESurshal092012_4_FD_184485 | JGI IMG/M metagenome (GOLD analysis project Ga0208480, IMG submission 184485) | Arctic peat soil microbial communities from Barrow, Alaska - NGEE Surface sample F53-1 shallow-092012 (SPAdes) | ecosystem: Environmental > Terrestrial > Soil > Wetlands > Peat ... | reverse complement strand
GTCACCACGCGGAGGCGGGTGCACTCGATCACGCCACCACCTACGAGCGCGCCGCCGCCGACCGGGCGCTCGGACTTGGCACGTACCGGGAGGCCGGGGAGTACGCCGGCGAGGGTCTCGTGCTCGCCGAGGGCATCGCTGAGGGGAGCGACCGCCGCCGCGAGGAGCTCGGGCTATGGCTCGCGCTCGGCGCGGCCCGGATGATCACCCATGGCCAGGCTGCGCCCGAGACCAAGGACGCCTACGACCACGCGGCCGCGCTGAGCGGCGAAGCTGCGACCACGCGCGAGGGATTCCGAGCGCTCTTCGGGCTGCGGACGTTCTATCTGTTCGCGGGCGATCACGCGACTTCGCTCACGATGGCCGAGCGCTCGCTGAGCGTGGCGGAGACGGTCGGCGACGAGGAGCTGCTCGTGCAGGCGCACCTGATGGTCGGCAATGCCCGCTTCTGGACGGGCGATCTCGAAAGCGCCGAGCGACATCTGGACGAGGTGCTGGGTCGCGTCCGCGACGACGGCCACGCGAGCCACCTGAGCTCGTTCGCCCAGGATCCACAGTTCACCGCGGTGTTCCCAGCCGTGATGGCGCGCTCCCTGCGAGGCGATCCCGACGGCGCGCGCACGATGGCCGAGCAGGGACTTGCGGCTGCCCGTGCCGTCGGTCACCGCTTCAGCGAGGCGATGGTCCTCCAGGCGCTGGGCTTCCTGCACTTCCGCGACGGCCGCGCCGAGCCCGCGCTGGCGACCGGCGAGGAGCTCGTCGCGCTCGCCCGCAGCGAGGGCTTTCCCGTCTACATTGCGATCGGCTCGCTGATCGTGGGGTGGGCACGCGCGAGGCTGGGCGAGGTCGAGGCCGGTCTCGAGCTGCTGAACGCCACCGAGGCGCGGATGCGCGCAGGCGGGATGAAGGTCGCGGGCACGCTCATCGGAGTGCTCCTCGCCGACGCCAACCTGACCGCAGGCCGGCCACAGGACGGCCTGGCGGCGGCCGACGCAGCGCTCGCCGACGCGCATGAGCGGCGCGAGCTCGCGTTCGTGGACGACCTCGAGCGCCTGCGCGGGGCGCTACTCGAGCAGGCTCAGACCATCGCCAGAAAGGCATCCGCATGAACGACGCACCCGCCCAGGTAAACCTGTCGGAGACCGACCTGGAGGACATCGTCAACGGTGCGTGCCTGTACGGCGCGGGCGGGGGCGGTCCCTGGAGCCTCGGTCAGAGCCTGATGAAGGAGATCGTTGCAGCCGGGAAGCCCGTTGCCCTGGCGGACCCATCGGCCATGCCGGCGGCGGCCACTGCGTGTGTCTCGGCGGGAGTGGGCTCGCCTGACGCGGCGTCGAGCGGCTTCCCATATGACGCCGCGAGCAGCGCGTTCGAGGCGCTCAGCGCGATGCAGGGCACTCCATTCTCCTATGTGCTCCCGGCCGAGCTCGGGGCGGCCAACTCGATCCTGCCGATGACCGTCGCGGCCAGTAAGGGCTTCCCGATCCTCGACGCGGCCGGTTCGCCTCGCGCCGTGCCCGCGCTCCAGCTCTCGTCGTTCGCGATCCGCGGGGCCCCGCTCGGGACGGTCGTACTCGCAAACGATGCGCAGCGCGTCTTCTTCGACGGCCACGACGCTGCGACCGCCGATCAGACGATGCGCCAGATCATCTCGAGCGGCGCGTTCACCGAGGACGCCGGCGCAGCCCTATGGGCGATGGACGGTAAGACCCTGAGACCGGCCGTGATCGCAGGCACGACGACGGCAGCACGGCGGCTCGGAGCAGCGCTGCGCGAGGCGCTCGCGGCGAAGCAGGATCCAGTCGCCGCCGTCGTAAAGGGACTCGGAGGTAAATTGCTCACCGTGGGGAAGATCGTCGGGTCCGTGGAGCAGACCGGGGGAGGGTTCGATGTCGGCGTCCTCACGATCCGCGGCAGTGACGGAGCGCTAATGCGGATCATCAACCAGAACGAGAACATCCTCGCCTGGCCCGAGCGCTCGCAACACCCGATCGTCCTCGCGCCCGACTTGATCTGCTTCATGTCCGTCGCCGGACAACCGTTCTCCAACGCCGATCTCGACCTCGTCCACGACCAGGAGGTCGCCGTCATCGGCGCGCCGGCCGAACCGGCCTACCGCGATCGCGCGACCATCGCCGCGTTCAGCCCCTTCCTGCAGAGCGCCGGCTACGGCGGACCGTACGTGCCGATCGAGGAGCTCTGGGGCTAGGCGCGCGCCATGACGATTGCTCGAACAATGACGCGCGCCTTCCCATACCGCCTTGATCTTTACCGCACGTACAGCGTCTGACGCATGGTGTAGGTGTCACGGCCATGATCCGGGCGCCGTGAGGCGTTTCGCCCGGGGGGAGGTGGATCGTTTACTGTTTGCGTGGGCGTAAGAGGACGCCTCCGGGTCCGCGGACAGGACAGAGTCCACCTCTGAGGGTCGTATGTCGATCGTGACGATCTCCTCGGGCCTGGTGTGCGGACCGCAGGCCGATAAGGAGACGTCATGGCGAATCTTCCGGCTCATCCCCACCTCGGCCAGCTGCGCCATCAGGCCAAGGATCTGCTGCGCGCCGCTCAGGCGGGCGACTCCGCGGCGCTCAGCCGTATTGAGGCGGTGTCTGACCGGCTGACGCTAGCCGCCGCCCAGCTCGCGCTCGCGCGCGAGAACGGATTCCCGAGTTGGTCGCGCCTGAAGGACGAGATTGACGCGCGCAGGCAGGAGATTTCCGAGGAGGCGCGCCAGTTCATCGAGGCGAGCATCCGAGGCCGGATGGGCCGGGCCTGGAGGCTCCTGGCCGATACACCCGAGATCGCGGGATACAACTTCGCCACGGCGGTGGTCCTCGGCAATGCTGCACGTGTCCGTGAGGAGCTCGAGCGCGAGCCCGCACAGGCCACCCGTCCCGACGCCGATTCGGGGTGGACGGCACTGCATGCGGTCTGCGGCTCGCGCTGGCACCGCGTTGACGCGGCGCACGCCGAAGGGCTGCTGGAGGTGGCCGGGCTCCTGTTGGACTGCGGCGCTGACCCGAACGCGACGATCGGCGGGCAGCCTGGCGGCCGGTCGGCGCTCGAGTGCGCGACGGCCACCGCGAGTGGCGGTGCGGTGAACTTCGCGCTGATCGAGATGCTCTTGCAGCGCGGCGCAATCGTCGGCGACCACGACCTGTATCTGGCCGGCTTCGCCGGTGACGACCACGAGTGCCTGCGGCTGCTCATCGCCCACACGCCGGACGTGGCTGAAATCGCTGAGATGGCGCTCGCCGCGCCGATCAGCGCAGACGACGTCGAGGGGCTGCGGATCCTGCTGGAAGCCGGCGCCGACCCGCCCCGGTACTGCAACGACGAGCACCAGCCATGTTCTGTGGTGTGGGATGCGGTCTCCTGCGGCTGTAGCGCGGAGGCGCTCGAGCTGCTGTTGGCCCACGGCGCTGACCCGAACGCGCCAGGCCCCGATGGGCGCTCCGCCTACCGGCAGGCCACGGCACGAGCGCAGGTCGAGCTCGTCGAGCTTCTGCGGCGCCATGGCGCCGAGGATGACGCCACCCAGGCAGACAGGTTCCTGATGGCCTGCCTGCGCGCCGATCGAGACCAAGCGCGCCGCTGCCTCTCAGAGCGTCCCCGCCTGCTCGACGAGCTGACCGACGCCGAGCGCGGGGCAATCGTCGAAGCGGCCGAGGTCGGCAACACGCGGGCGGTGGAGCTCATGCTCGAACTCGGTATCCCGATTCAGGTCCAAGGTGGCGATCACGGCGCCAGCGCCCTGCACGCAGCTGCCTACAGCGGATGCGTCGAAACCGTTCGCCTCCTGCTCGACCATGGGGCTGACATCGAGGCGACGGACAGGACCTGGGGCGACGCACCGCTGGATTGGGCCGTCATCGGCAGCGGCGACCAACCAGGGCGCAGCCCGGCGCCCGACTGGATCGCCATAGTGCAAACGCTGATCGACGCCGGCGCCTCCACGCAGACGATCAGTCTCACGCCCGACGATCCCAAGCCACCCAGCCCCGAGGTGGCCCAGCTTCTGCGCGAGCGCGGCATTGGTGGCGGGGAACGCTAGTCGCTCCCGCAGGCGTCCGCCCCAAGCTACCGGCCGTCGTCGCTCTCGAATGCTCGCTGCGCCTCGGCGGCGCAGAAAGCGCGTCACTCGAGCAACGCGGCAGCCGCCGCAACCTCTCCGCGCGGCGCACAGACCGATGGTACGACGGACCCTCGTACCGTCGACCCATCTTGTTCCCCGTCCGGCTGTCGCTTGCCCGCTTCCTAGCGTGCGAGTACGGGTAGGACGATCCGCTCAAGCGCCGGCGGTGGTGATGTGGCCACGGTCTCGTCACGGAAGCGCTGCGCGAAGGCCGCGAGCCAGACCGCTCCGCGCAGACTCGTGGGCATGTTCCGCGCGTTGTACAGGCCCTCCCGAGCGGCCCATCCGGATTCGGCCAGGAACTCCTGCAGCCGGCCTGCGGGGAGCACCTTAGTACGGGCGTGGGCCTCGCGACCGCTCGTGTTCTTGAGCTCGTGGCGCACGTAGGGCGGTACGGGAACGGGGCCGTCCACGGAGGTCAACGTGCGCCAGCTTCCATCTACCTTGACCTCGGCGGCTCCACGTGGTGGAGGTTTTCCTTGCGTGCGGTCATGGACAGCACCGTACGGGCCGCTGCCATCCGCCGAAACACCCCGCGGGAGGATCCTGCCTGCCCCTGCAGGAGGACCCAGATCCTTCTTGCGGGTGACTCTGGCGCGGTGCTCGGACGCCGAGCTGCCCGGGGGAGTCATTCGTGCGACCCTGCGCGATCAGCTCGAGGGTCTCCCGCTCGCGCCTGGTCAGCGTCTCGAGCCCGTCGTCGGGGGACGCCACGAGGTCACGGTCGCGGACAAGGGAGATGACAACTTCACGGTCGAGCACGGTGCCACCGGCCGCGACCCGTTCGATGGCCTCGATGAACGTCCGGATCTCTGGTGGCTGCTGTCGGCCGCGCGATTGCTATTTGCGGCGCTTGCGCCCCGCGGGCCACGAGAAGCTGCTGAGCACGGATTCCCAGCCAGCAGCGTCGCCCGAGGACCCGGCGAGTGCGATCAGGGCGGCGAGAACGAGCGCGAGAATCCCGAGGACGGCGACGCCCAATGTTGCAGCCAGCGGAACCGCGACGAACAGGGTGGACCTGCGCCTGATAAAGGGCCGCGCCATGACCACACCGCCTGCGACGAAGAGCACGACGCCGAGCACGATCAGCGCCACGTCTGCACGGTTACGAAGCATCTCGTGCCAAACGAGTCGGACGGTGTAGTGCGTGACGTTCCCCAGCAATCCGGCGCGGTCCGCCCGCCGCAGCGCGGATGTGACAGGAATCCCGATGCCGATTGCCTGCAGCGCGAGTCCCCAGGTGATCCACGCCGCACGGTGCGCTACGGGCTCCAAGTCCCTGCCCCCACCCGCCCGCGCCCCCTCGATCATCGACCAAGATTACCGTGCCAGCGAGCCAATTTCGCAGCGGCACGGCTGAGTAGGGTGACAAAGCGCAGTCGCTGCGCGGGAGTGATGTCGAGCCCGAGGTGCCGGCCGAGCATGTGCTCGTAGCCCCCGAGCTTCTCGGTGTATTCCGCTCGGCCACCCATGACCTCGCACCACCAGCTCGTTGCGTGTTCGACGTCGTTCTGGTTGACGATATACCGGTGGACGATATAGTCTATGCCGCGTGACCTCCTCTTCTCCTCAGCGCCGCGATCAAGACCCGGCCGAGCTGTCGGCCCTCGGTCGGTATGCGGGCCCGGCGACGCTGATCCTCTCGAGCTTGGCCGAGGGGGATAAGCATGGGTACGGGCTGACCAAGGACATCGAGGGCTTCGCGGGAATCCGCCTGGCCCCGGGCACGATGTACGAGGCGCTGTCGCGGTTGGAGCGCCAGGGGCTGATCGAGGCGCTCGAGTCGCACGATCGCCGTCGCCCCTACCGGCTCACGGCGCTCGGCGCGACGGCGCTTCGCGCGCATCTGGCGGATCAGCGGCGCGTTGCCGAGGTGGGTCTGCGACGCCTGGAGTCCGGCGAGGGCACGGCGTGAGCGCGTCCAGATCCGATGCGCGTCGCGCGGAGCGGCTTGTGCGGGTGTACCCCCACGCGTGGCGGGCTCGCTATGGCCCGGAGCTCGCTCAGCTGCTCATGGATGACATGGCCGAACGCCCGCTGTCGCCGGTTCGGACGGCCGACGTTGTCGGCCATGGCCTCTGGACACGGCTCGCGTTCGCCGGTCTCGTTGGTGATGCGGTCGCTCCGGAGCGACGGTCGAGGGCGGCCCTGGGAGCGCTCGCCGGGTTGGTGGCCGCGTTTCTCGTCGTTGGCGTCGCGCTCTGGTCGCAATTGACCATCGGCTGGCAGTGGTCGGCGCCGGCGGCGCCTGGGACCAAGGCAGGGATGATCGTGATGTCCGGCGCGCTGCTCGGCTTCGGGTTGATCGCCGCGCTGGCGGCAGGGCCCATCGCATGGGCGCTGCTCGGGGCGCTGCGCCGAAACGCCGACGCGATCTGGCGGCCGCTGGTGCTGAGCTTCGCTGGAGCGGTGCTGCTCCTCCTCGGTTCCCGGCATTTCGGTGCCGGCTGGCCGGGTACGGGCGGTCATGCGTGGGCCGGGCGGAACCTGGTGCCGGGGTCGGTGGCTCGCCTGGGGTGGGCGGCCACTCTGTGGATCACCTCCTACTGGGCCCATCCGGGAGCGCTGAGATCGTTCCCCGCGGGTGAGATCGCGTGGATGGCAGTGAGCCCATTCGCGCTGCTGGCGGTGATGGGCGGCGGACTGCGCACCCTGCGGCGGTTGGAGCTCAGTGAGCGTACGCAGCGCTGGGAGACGTGCCTGGCCCTGGTCGCGGCTGGGGTGATGGCAGCATTTGTCGCTGGTGCCGGCAGCTGGGTGTTATCCGGTGGGCCCGGGCCGAAAAACCTCTTCCGCGTCGGAGCGATCGACATGCTCGCCCTCGCGCTGCTCACCGTCGCGCTCGTGGCGGCTTCTCATTCCCTGCGGCGAGCAGTTGGCGGATCGAGCCGCCGACGAGCAGCCTGAGAGTGCAGAAGTCGACCTCGAGTGGCTGGACGCGACGCCGAGTCCTGGCCGCCGGCCTGGGGGGAGCCGTCGCCGTCGTTGCCGGGGGCCTCGAGCTCGTCGACCACGGCGTTCTCCCGGGCAAGCACACGCTCGATGAGCTCGACGGTGCGTGCTCGGTTGGCGTGCCGCGGGAGACCTTCGGGGCCGAGGGACCGACGATCACGGGTGCGTTCTTCTCCCAGGCCCGTAACCGAGAGGTCGGCTATACCCTCGCCTACCCCCCGGGACATCGTCGGGGAAGCCGGCTTCCCCTTGGGGTCTACCTTCACGCCGATGGCGGGAACCACGCGAGCACGCTCGGTGGTCTGACGCTCGCGAAGGCTCTCGCCGACCGCTCAGGCGAGTCCGGCCTGCCGCCAACCGCGCTGGTAGCGGCCGACGGCGGCAATCTCTACTGGAACGCCCATCCTCGGGATGATCCGATGGCCATGGTCATCGAGGAGATCATCCCCATGTGCCGGCAGCTCGGCCTCGGACGAGCACCCGCGAGCATCGGAGCTATAGGGATCTCGATGGGCGGCTACGGCGCCCTCCTGCTCGCCGAGAAGCACCCCGAGCTCATCGCCGCCGTCGCCGCCATCAGCCCGGCAGTCTGGACCTCCTACGCGCAGGCACAGGCCGCCAACCCCTCCGCCTACGCGACCGCCCAGGACTTCGCCCGAGACGACGTCATCACCCACGCTCGCGTCTTGGCCAACACACCGGTGCGCGTCGCCTCCGGAGACGACGACCCCTTCCATCCGGGAGTCCTCGCTCTCGCCAGGCGTCTACCCGCGCACGCGACCGTAGACCTCACGGCGGGATGCCACGACGGCGACTTCTTCGCCAGCCAGCAGCACGCCTCGCTCGAATTCCTCACCCAGCACATCGCGAGCACATGACCGGACAGGAGTCGCGTTCGCCGAAGCCGTGGTATGGAAGCCTGACCCTGGTCGGCGCCGTCTCCATGAGCGTCGCCGTACTCGGTATCACGACGCTCGTCCCCACACCGGACTGACCACGCGATGAGCGTGTTCACAGAGGCGGAGCTTCGCTACATGACGGGCGGGCGCCAGCTGGGGCGGATCGCGACGGTCGGCGCGGACGGGACGCCGCACGTGGTTCCCGTCGCCTGGATCTACAACGCGGCGCGCGACGCCATCGATGTCGGCGGCCACGATCTGGAGCGGTCGAAGAAGTTCCGCGATATTGCGCGCAGCGGGCGGGCGGCGATCGTGATCGACGATCTGGCGAGCGTTGACCCGTGGCTTCCGCGGGCGATTGAGGTTCGCGGGCGGGCCGAGGCGATCGCGCTCCCGACGCCGCTGATCCGGATCTACCCGGAGCGGATCATCAGCTGGGGCCTCGGGCGGGGGCGCAGCGCGCGCACGGTGGCGAGGTAGCAACTCGCCAACGCACCAGCGCCCGGGCCGCGAGGCGTCGCGTCGCATCTCAGTCGGTCCACCATCCGGGCTGCATGTCCGACTCGTTCTCGGCGTGGCCACCGAAGGCCAGGAGCTCGAGACCCTCGGGCCCGGCCTCCCATTCGCGCATCGCCGCCGGCGGGCAGTAGACGATGTCCTTGGTGGCCACCTCGAAGATGTCGTCCTCGACCTTGAAGCGCCCGGAGCCGGCGAGGACGACGTAGATCTCTTCGGACTCGGTGTGGCGGTGGCCGAAGCCGACCCGGCGACCCGGGTTCATGCGGTAGTGGCCTAGACCGATGCGCTCGGCTCCAAGCGCACTGCGGATGAAGCGGGCTTCGCCCATCTCGCCCATACCGTATTTGGGGGCGACGTCCTCGGCCGTGTTCAAGTTCGCTGTTGCGTATTGGGTGGTCATTGTCCCGACGGTAGAGCAAACGAGCTCGAGGGTCTTGGAAGAATGAGGTACGGACTGGACACGCCTCGCCCTCGAACTCGGCTACTTCGACCACGCGCACTTCATCACCGACTTCCAAGCGCTCGTAGGACGGTCACCCGCGCAATATGAAGCCGAGGCTGCGGTGCCATCCCCTCACGATCTGGCACGCTAGCGGCGTGCTGCTGAGATCTCTGGCGCAGATCGATGAGCTGGTTCGTTCCTGCTGGTCGCTCGAGACATGCGACCCTGCCGACGCGGCGGACTGGTCGCCGGAGGAGCCCTCTCGGGGGCAATGCGGAGTCACCGCTTTGGTGTTGCAAGACCTACTCGGAGGCGAGCTGCTCCTCGCTGAAGTGCGCCGTGAAGATGGCTCTCGCCAGGGGCTCCACTATTGGAACCGGCTGGGCGGCGGCGTCGAGATCGACCTGACGCGCGACCAGTTCTCATGCGGTGAGGTCATCGGCGAACCGCAGGTCATTCCTCGTCCGGCGGACATCACGAGCGGACGGATGGCTGGCCAATACCGCGTGCTCGCGGAGCGCGTTACCCGCCGGGTGTCGGGTTGACTTCTCAGTAGACGAATGCCGACAGCGCGCTGGCGATCTCGATCGAGGATCGTCCTCAGCGGACTTCGGTTATCGTCCGAGCGGTGGCGATCGGGCGTCGCCGCGACGTTTTCAGACGCGGTCGAGAGGCTGAATGGACGTTCCGGAGCTCGTGATCTTCGACTGCGACGGAGTGCTCGTGGATAGCGAGGCCATCTCCAATGAGGTTCTCGCGCGGGCGCTGAGCGCCGTGGGACTAGAGACCTCGACGGCCGAGGCATTGCGCGACTACAAGGGCTTGCTTCTGCGCGATGTCGTGGCCCAGGCCGAGGCCCGGTTGCATGCGCCACTCCCGGACGGATTCATCGAGGCCTACGAGCGTGACCGAGTCACCGAGTTCCGACGGCGGCTGGAGCCGATCGCGGGCGCGTCGGCCGTCGTGCGCTCGCTCCAGGCGGCCGGCGTGAAGGTGTGCGTCGCCACGCAGGGGAAGCTCGAGAAGACCGAGCTCACGTTGGGACTGACGGGGCTACGTGACCTGTTCGGGGAGAACGCGGTGTTCTCCGCTTACTCCGTACCCAGGGGAAAGCCGCATCCTGACCTCTTTCTCCACGCGGCCGCAGTCATGCGCGTGGCGCCGGATCGCTGCGTGGTCGTCGAGGACACGACGATCGGCGTGAACGCGGCCCGGTCGGCGGAGATGCGCGTACTCGGGTATGCCGCCGATGCCGACGAGGCCGCACTCCGTGCCGCCGGAGCGGAAATATTGCGCTCGCTGGCGGACATTCCCGCGCTGATCGGCCTGGCATGAGCGGTGAGCCGCGCAGCCTCGGCGACGGGCGCTCCGTGTGCGCCGATGACTTCTGCGCCCTTGACCGGTCTGGGTTATCGAACATCCGCTGGCGACGACCAGATCCACCGGCAAGGAGATCACCATGAGCAAGATCCTCGTACATGAGTTCATCACCCTCGACGGCGTCATCGAGGCCCCGATGTGGGCGCGGGACTACGCCTTCGATCCGAAGATGGGTGAGGCGATCGGCGGGATCATGGGATCGTGCGCGGGGCTATTGCTCGGACGGAATACCTTCGAGATGTTCGCGCCGGCGTGGTCGGGCCGGACCGCCGAGGACGACCCCGGGGCGCCGTTCATGAACGACTCGCCGAAGTACGTGGTCTCGGCGACGCTCCAGAGCGCCGAGTGGAACAACTCGACGATCCTCGGCCCCTACGATAAGCAGGCGATCGCCGAGCTCAAGGACCGCCTCGAGGGCAACCTCTACGTGAGCGGAAGCGCCACTCTGGTTCGCGCTCTGCTCGCCGACGGCCTGGTCGACGAGCTGCAC
>Ga0208480_1000938_pt1 | contig 10841 bp, 9 predicted proteins | sample NGESurshal092012_4_FD_184485 | JGI IMG/M metagenome (GOLD analysis project Ga0208480, IMG submission 184485) | Arctic peat soil microbial communities from Barrow, Alaska - NGEE Surface sample F53-1 shallow-092012 (SPAdes) | ecosystem: Environmental > Terrestrial > Soil > Wetlands > Peat ... | reverse complement strand
TCGGATTCGGCGGTGCAGTGCGCGCAGGTCTCCAAGTGGTCGAGCACCACGGCGCGGCTCCGACCGGATAGCGTGCCGAGGGCGAACTCGTTCAAGTCGTCGCGCATCGCTTCACACTCGCTGGACTGCTCGGGGACGCGGCTCATGGTCGCTCGATCATGGCGCCGGCGTCGCGAAGCTTGGCCAGTCCCAGTCGGACGCGGCTCTTCGCAGTGCCGAGCGGAATCGACTCGAGTGTCGCGACCTCAGCGACGGTTCGTCCGTACATGACGGCCAGCACGACCGCGCGGCGTTGGTCGACCGGCAGCGTCGAGAGCACGGCGTGCGCGTGCTGTACGGACTCTGACATCACCGCGGCGTCATCGGGCGAACGTTCGTCACTGACGAGCGAGAGGAAGACGCGGTCTTCCGGGGCCGTCGGGACACCTCGTCGCACCCGCACCGCGTCGATGGCGAGATTGCGAGTAATCGTGAGCGTCCACGTGGCGACCGAACCACGGCGCACGTCGTAGACGGCGGCATGGCGCAGGATCCGGATGAACGCCTCTTGGGCGACGTCTTCGGCCATACCCGAGTCACCGACGATGCCGAGGGCCAGTCCGAAGAGACGGCGTTGGTAGCGCCGGACGAAGGCGAGGACCGCTCGGTCGTCGCCGACCGCGACGCCCGAAAGGAGGGCCTCGTCCGAGGTCTCGTCGTCGTAACTGCCACGCGTCCTCATCAACAGATAGTACGGCTGGGGTGCCAAATGAGATCATTCTGCGCGTTCCTCACCTGCAATCCAGGCGGTTTTCCTGGACCCGAACTTCCACCTCGCCAAATCCCCATCTGCAAGAAAACTGCGGCTAAGTCTTCGCAGTCTGCGAGGAAAACACGTTCGACGCGATACCTACTCGACGTAGTTCGTCACACCGCGACGTCGATTCACGTCAAGTGTCGAGAGAGAAACAGCAACGACGGTGGCTCTTGTTCCAAGAAGAACGAATTCGTATGGCAGCCGGAGGAGAATACGTCGATGCTGCCTCGAGGGAGAACCCCTACCAACTTCTCGACGCCGGGGTGGAATGGATCGTCGTCACCGGACGCCACTCGCACGGGAATAACCTTGAGAGCATTCGCGTGCTCGATCACGTCGCCCTCGTGAAACGCCTTCGACGAGGTAAAGGCGCCCGCGTCAACGGCGCGCGCCTGAGCGTACGTCGTCCAAACGGCGGGGCTTATCGCGGCGACCGCGGAGGCGAGACCCGCGTTGCGTTCGGCGATGGCGAGCGCGCCGTAGCCGCCCATCGATATTCCCATGAGGCCGATCTTCTTCGGTGACACGCCGAGACCCCTTCGTTGACAGAGCGGAATTAGTTCGTCGACGACCATGGCCATGGGGTCGTCACCGGGATGCGGATTCCAATACCCGTCGCCTCCGTCGACGGTCACCAGCGCCATCGGTGTAAGCGCCGTGCCGTTGACGTCTAGCGCCACTGCCTGCGCTGGCGTCATCCCGACGAGCGCGGTCGTGTGTGTCTGTCCGTAGCCGTGGAGCATCACGATGAGTGACAGCGCGTCGCCGGACCGGTAGCCCGAGGGATAGCCAATGGTGTAGCCGACGCTCCGTCGTCGCGCCTTGGAATAGAACCGACCGGACTCATTTCGGCCAACGGATCGAAAGGACAACGTCGTTGCTGGAACGCTGCAGCCGCCGTCGATTTCATCGAGCGTCTGTTTGCCCGGCAGGACCCCGTGGTTGATCAGTTCGAAACCGACCGCCCCAACGACGACGACTGCCCCAACTCCTCCGACGATCCATTTCAAGAAATGTCGACGCTGCACCGTGTCCGTCGCAGCAGTTGCATTCGAATCGTCGACCGACCGATCGCCCTCGCCGTTCATACGTCGACGTCACCGACTCTTGATTGCGTTTCAGAACTCAGTGGTGACGCGGGACCCGCTTGCACGGCCCAATACTCCCACAGGGATTGTCGTTTCCTTCAGTTCACTGCGTGCACTGCGATTCCTACGCCGACCGGAATCAGCGTGAAAATCTACAGTGTGCGGAACAGTTGTCCCGTCGACTTCGATCGAGCTGCCACCACTGCCGGCACTAACGCGAGCACGTTGGCCACGATGAGCACTCCGGCGACAAGTGCGACGAGCACTTCGACGGGAACGACAGAGACCGGTACCGCACCCAGGTTGGCCGCGAATGCCCGCCACACGACCTGACCGATCGCGATCCCCAGCGGCGTTCCCACCACGATTCCCACGATGGCGACCGTGCTCGCTTGCCAACACACCGTCGCACCGATTTGGCGCCGCACGAAACCGAGGGCCTTCAAAAGTCCAATCTCGTGTCGCCGACGAGCGCCACTGACGACCAAGAGATGGAGCAGCGTGGCGGCGCCGAAAAGGGCGAGTACCGCACCGAGAATGAGCGGAAAGTTCACCGCCTCGCCGAAATTGACGAGCGACGTTGGCGTCGAGGGGACGGTGGCGACGCCCGGGAAGGCGCGCAGATAGTGGGCGATGTCGGCTCGACCGACCGCACCCGGTACCATCTTCACGACCAAGGCGTACTGCACGTTGGCGTCATAGGCCTTCAGACACGAGCGCTGCGTCGCACCCGGTGGACACAGCGCTTTGAGATAGCCCGCTTGGGTGAACGCCGCACCGGTGCCCAGACCCCCGAGGCCCAGGTCACTCGGGAACGACGCCGTTCCGACGACGCGAAATGAGTCGGTGTGCGTTCCGCCCGTCGGCAACTGGAGCGTCACGTGAACCGTCGAGCCAATGTGCGCACCCACTTGATGCAGCGTGGTATTGCCGAGCGAGATCTCACCATCACCGCTGGGCAAGCGACCCGCCACCGTTGAAATGAGTAGAGGGCCGCGAATTGCATCGCCAGCGACGGACAGGACGCTGACGCCGTTGATCGAGATCTCATCTTCCGTTCCGATCATGATCGCCGTCACGGCATGATCGCGCTCCACGACGGGCAACTCCGAGGTCGGATTTCCTTGGTTGCCATTGAAGGTCAGTTGGTAGTTCTGGCCGTAGAGCACCGGTGTCGAGGTGAGGTGCGACAAACTCGCGCCGAAGACCGCCGTCGCACAGAGCGCGGTCACCGCGACGACAGTACCCAGCAGCGCCGTGCCCACCGGGACCGACGCGACGCCTCGTCCGCGCTCTAAGGCGTGACGAACGCCGATTACCGCACTCGGTGGTGCACCCGTGGAAGTGAAGCGAGCCGCGATTGGTGATTGGCGTCCTCGACTCGACGGCGTCTCGCCGGCGCGCACTCGTGAGGCGCGTATCGATGGCCACAGCCCTAGGGCTCCCACGACGACGACGGTCGCGAGCGCGCCCAGCAGTAAGACCAGAGGATCGAAATGGAAGCCCGGTGACGGCTCCGCGAGACGCGCCTCTCCGACCGGGGCCAACGGCGAGAGCGCGAAGGCGACGAGTACGGCGCCGATCGCCCCCGCGATGGCCACGACAATGTTGCGCGCCGTACCCAAGGCAATGAGCTGGCGGCGCGGCAGCCCGAGGGCGACAAGTTTTGGATACTCCTCACTCTCCACGACACTCTGTCGCCCGAGTGCTTGACCGATCACCGCCAGGCCGCCGAGCGCGGCCAGGATCGCCAGGATCCACCAACCAACGGCCTGCGGGCGAATCGACGCCGCCACGGCGTCGGCCGTGGTGTCTTGATTCGAGACGTAGACGACGTGCTTCGAATTCATCGCGTTAGCAAAACGCGGGAGGTCGGCGGTGCCATGTTGCAGGCGAACGAGGTAGACCGAGGCCTCCAACGTGCGGTGGTTCACCGAACGCGCGAAGGCCGGCGTCGTGAACAAGTCGTACTCGGGTGTCTGGCCAGACGGGAATTCGAACTCGGCCGCGACGATGCCCACGACGTGAAGTGCCAATGTCGGCCCCGTCGGTGCCACCTGGCCATTGCTGTTGACGGCCGCCGCTTGGGAGCGCGCGTAGAACGGGACGTGCATGACCGAACCGATGTGAATCCCATAGTCCTGTTGCAACGTGAACGACGCCAGGACTTGGTTCGTCGACGAAGGATTGGGCATTCGTCCCGAAACCAACTTGATGACCCGGTGCAGTCCACGTGGCGTCAACTCGTTGACGTAGAAGTTCGTGGGATTGATGGTGTGGCTGCAGGCACACGTCGGTTGTCCGTAGCCCGGAATGACGACCGAGGTGACCGTCGCCACGCCGGGGAGATGAGCGAGACCGGCGACCGGCGTGTCGTTGAAGATGTAGACGTCATAACCGTGCGCCGCGACGAAACGCGGAAACGCGGAAGCGGTGCGACGCCCGGCCGCGAGCGAGGCCAGCGCCAATCCCCCGACGACGGCGACGAGGACGACCAGAATCAGCCACGATCGCCACCGACGGCGAAGTTCAGAACGAAACACCAACAGGACCGCGCTCACCTCGACCTCCCCCGATGATTCTGACCGGCTTGAGGCTCAGCGACCAAGGAGGTCAGTACGTGGTTTTCGAAGGTGTTAGCACTACACATTCGACATGGTTAGCCAGCCACAGGGCGCGTCGCATACGCACATGCGTTGCGTGATGCTGGGAATTAAGCGAGCGCGAACTGCTCCGCGAGTGAACCAACGATCTCGTCGTAGAGCGCGGGTGGAAGATCGTGGCCCATGCCGGGAACGATCTTGAGTCGCGCCCCCGCGACGGCGTCGGCGGTAGCGCGCCCTCCCGATACGTCCACGAGCGGGTCATCGGCGCCGTGGATGACGAGCGTCGGCACACTCAGTGCCTGAAGGGCCGACGTGCGGTCCGGCTGCGTGACGATTGCCGCAGTCTGGCGCACCATTCCCGCAGGGTGAAAAGCTCGGTCGTAGGACGAGGCCGCGTACTCGCGAATGGCTGGCTCATCGAAGTCATAGCCGGGCGAGCCGATCACTTTTGCCGACTGCACGCCGCGCTCGATGGCTTCGTCGCGCGTCGTGGGTGCTGGTCCTAGTAATGCTCCGAGGGCCTCGGGCGTCGGCTGTCCCACCCCCAAGTCACCGGTCGTCGACATGATCGACGTCAGCGTTCGCGTCTTGGCCGGAAAGTCGATCGCGAACGTCTGGGCGATCATCCCTCCCATCGACGCACCGACGATGTGAGCCGACGCGATACCGAGCGCATCGAGCAGACCCGCGGCGTCCGCCGCCATGTCCGACATTGAGTACGGGGCCGCGACGTTGCCAGCCATCACGTCGCCGAGCTCGATCTCGTCGAGGTCATCAAGCCACGTCGAAAGTCCGATGTCTCGGTTGTCAAAACGAATCACGTAGAAGCCGCGGTCGGCGATCGCCTGACAGAACACGGGATCCCACAACGTCATCTGGGCACCGAGCCCCATTATCAATAAGACCGGCGGCGACGTGGGGTCACCGAACGTGTCGTACTCAATCTGGATTCCGCTGGCTGTTGTGCTGGGCATGGGGCGAGACTAGTGCGCGTCAGGCCTCAGCAATGTGGTCACGCCACGAGTGCTGGGGAACGTAACCAATCAGGTCGCGAGCGCGGTCAATCGCCAGCAACGTTTCGTGCTCCCCAATGTCGCGCGTCAGCGATACATTCGGGAACACTTCGCGCAGCACGTCGGCCGACGGGCGGTTCATGACCGTGTCCGCCGCCGCGATGATCAGACCCGGGCTCCCCTCGAGTGACGCCGACGGCGCCGTGAGAGAGAGGCGACAGGCGGCCGCAACGTCGCGACCGTCGACGTAGCCCCACAGGTTCCACTTGCGCGCGTGCGGATCCGACCACATTTTCGGAAATGACTGGTAGTCGTCAACGTCCATGATGTTCGAGAAGCGAAGTGCGACGAATGGTATCCCCGACCACTGCGCAACGTGGCCCGCGATGGTCTCGCTCGCGACCTTCGACAACGCGTACGTCGAGGTCGGTACGGGGTAGTGATCTTCGTCCACCGGCGCATATCGAGGCGGCAGACCGCCGTCCTCGGTGAACGGCAGACCGAGGGTCGTCTCACTGGACGCCCACACCACGCGCTTCAGTCCACAACTGGCGGCAGCGTGAAACACGTTGAAGTTCATCGTGATGTTCGTGTTGAACGTGACCGCTGGCGTGTTGATACCCGGTGCGGGAATGTTGGCGAGGTGAACGACCGCGTCGACGTCCTTCAGGACTTCGAGGGCCTGACCGTAATCGGTGAGGTCCGCTCGCACGGCTCCGTTGCCTACCTCTCTATTGGATGACGCAACGTCCGTCGCCACGATGTCGTAGCCGTGTTCGAGGAGATCGTGCACGACGGAGCGCCCGGCTTTGCCGCTTGCTCCGGTCACGCACACTCGGTGGATCGTCGGATCTGCCATGCCACTACCTCTCGTCCAATGTCGATGTCACAACGACTAACACTATGAAGCCACGAGACCGACGCGCGCAGCGATCATGGTGGGGACGCGTACTCACTAAGCGGAGCGCCGTCTCCGTTTCCTGCTAGTGTCTCGAAACGGAGTCGCCTCTCCGTTTGACCTGGGAGAGACTCGATGACGGTAGAAAAAGCACGACGGCCCTATCAGGCGACGTACGCCGTATTAGCGCTCGCGGTCGGTGGCTACGCGCTGCTGCAGTCGCTCGTCATACCGGTGTTGCCGACGATCCAAGCGGGACTCCATACCTCACAGAATTCCGTCACGTGGGTGCTCACCGCCTACCTGTTGTCGGCGGCGATATTTACGCCCATCATGGGACGGCTCGGCGATATGTACGGCAAGGAACGGCTGCTCGTCATCACGTTGGTAGCCCTGACCGTTGGCTCTCTCTTGGCCGCGGTCGCCAGTTCACTGTCGTTGATGATCGTGGCACGGGTCATCCAGGGAGTGGGCGGCGGCGTGTTGCCACTGTCGTTCGGCCTCATCCGCGACGAGTTCCCGAAGGAGAAGGTCATCGGTGCGATCGGTGTCATCGCGGCGCTGGCCGCCGCGGGCGCCGGACTCGGCATCGCACTCGCGGGGCCGATCGTCGACGCGCTCGACTATCACTGGCTGTTCTGGATTCCCATGATCGTGATGGCCATGGGCGCCGTCGCCGCGCACTACGTGGTGCCCGAGTCGGAGGTGCGCATGCCCGGCATGATCAGTTGGTTGGGCGTGGTTTTGCTCTCGGCGTGGCTCGTCGCGCTGATACTCGGAATCAGCGAGGCGCCGACGTGGGGTTGGGGCTCGACGAGCGTCATCGGTCTCTTGATTGCCGCGGTCGTGCTCGCAGTCGCGTGGGTCGTCGTCGAGGCGCGTTCGGCGCACCCGTTGATCGACATGAACATGATGAGGATTCCCGCGGTGTGGACGACGAATCTCGTCGCGCTGCTTCTTGGCGTCGGGATGTACGCGGTCTTCGCGTTCTTGCCCGAGTTCCTGCAGACCTCGACGTCCGCGGGTTACGGCTTCGGCGTCAGCATCACGAAATCGGGACTGATCTTGTTGCCGATGAGCATCTTCATGTTCGCCTTTGGCATGTTGTCGGGCTCGCTCTCGAGACGATTCGGCAGCAAGTCTGTGCTCGTGACGGGTCTCCTCATCGGAATCGTCGCGTACGCACTCCTGACCTTCGCCCATGCCGCGCAGTGGCAGATCCTCCTCGCCATGGTGATCCTCGGCGTCGGCTTCGGACTCTCCTTCGCGTCGATGTCCACGCTCGTGGTCGTCGCGGTGCCACCGGAACAGACGGGTGTCGCGAGCGGCATGAACGCCAACGTACGAACCATCGGCGGGTCGATCGGCGCGGCGGTTATGAGCAGCATCGTGACCTCCGGCGTCCGCGCCGGGTCGGTCCCTCGTGAGACGGGTTACACGCACGGCTTCGCGCTGCTAACGATCGCAGCCATCGCCGCCACGGTCGCCGCCTTCTTCGTTCCCGGACGCGTCCGTGCGCCGGCACCCGTGACCGAGGCGACGATGCCGCACGCCGAACTCGGCATGGTCGCGGCTGGCACACTCGTCGGCGATGAGTCCGAGTGACGTCGTCATGACCGTCGCCACGACGACCGAGAGGCGCCTCCGCAAAGACGCCGCACAGCACCGCGAACAACTACTCGCAGCGGCCGTGCAGGTATTCAACGAACAGGGACTCGACGCCAGCGTCACCGAGATCGCGCGCGTCGCTGGTGTCGGAATCGGGACGCTCTACCGGCGCTTTCCCACCAAAGAGGCGCTGGTCGACGCCCTGATCCATGAGATCCTCAGCACCACGATTCAAATGGCCCGCGACGCGCTCGGGTCTCCGGACGGCTCCGGTCTTGAAACGTTTCTGGAAGCGTCCATCGCCTACCAGGCCGAGCACGCGGGGTACCTGCGACGGCTCTGGAACACCGACCACGAAATGGTGAAGACCGCGCGTCAACTCATCGCCAAACTCCTCCTCGACGCGAAAAGACACGACCGCATTCGCCACGACCTCACGAGCACCGACCTGTCGCTCGCAATGTTTTCTCTTTTGGGCGTCCTCGAAGCGACACTGCCCGTCGCTCCGAATGCGTGGCGGCGCCACCTCGACCTGCTGATCGCCGGTATGCGACCGGCCGCGTCTGATCTCCCCCACCGCGCGCTCAGCCCAGCAAGCCTCGAAAACGTTCAGGCCGTGCACGATCTGTCCTTCGAGCCAAAGTGAGCGATGCGTTCAGGGACTCACGAAAGGATTGTTGAGCGTCTGTCGTGAGAGGTGTGCGATGGTGATGCGAAAGTGGGAAGACAGCAACGAGGACACACTGTGAGAAACACTCCGATCATTCGATTCGCGAACCTCGCAGCGGCAACGGCGTTGATTGCCGTGGCCTGTTTTGTCGCGTCGCCCCCACCCGTCGCGTTGGGTAGTCCGGCGGGGACAGTCTGGAATGTCGCGACGCAGCCTTCACCAACGGGCAGTTGGTACGCCGTCATCTACGGCGACGCCCAGTGGGTGGCACTCGGTGACGCGGCAGTTGTCGCGGTCTCGTCCAACGCTGCGACGTGGACCGAATATCCCATACCCGCCGGATCGTGGCATTCGGTCGCCTACGGGAACGGACGCTTCGTAGCACTCTCTGCCACCAACACGAATCCGGAAGAACTCATCTCGACCAATGGGCGCGACTGGACCTCGGTTGCCGGACCGACCGGACCCTGGAGCGCCGTTACCTTCGGCGGCGGGCGCTTCGTAGCGGTCAGTTCATCCGGTCAGATCGACACGTCGACGAACGGGATGCAGTGGCGGCCCGTGTGGCATCACGGCAACCTTGACTTCACGTCGGTCGCCTACGGCGGCGGACACTTCGTTGTCACCGATTCAGCGCTGGGCGCGATAGGGCTCTCCACCAACGGCGTGAACTGGAGTCGCATCTTTCCCGCACGAAATACGGTGACCGATTGGGGCGCCGTTTCCTACGGCGAAGGCGAATTCATAACGCTCGAAGGCGCCAACGCCGGCTACTACGCGACCTCGGTGTACGGATACGTTTGGACCCTTCATTCACTCGCACCCGCGGAGGAGGTAGACGGCGCGACGTTCGGCTGCGGCAGCTTCGTCGGTATCGGTCAGTCTGCAACGCCATCCGAGAACTTCATCGCGTCGACGTCCGGGACGACGTGGACGTCAACCGCGGCGCCGATCGATACGACCACAAACTGGAGCGCCGTCGGCTACGGCGCGCATCGATTCGTCGCGGTCGACAACCTTGGCAACATCGCCTGGTCGGCGACGACCGCCAACTGCGCGGCGATCGTTCCCACGACACCGCAACAGGTCTCGGGAAACATCCATAGCGGCCTGGTTTGGACCTACATGCATCCGCCAGCCAGTGCGGGCGGCGCGCCGGTGAATAGCTACCGCGTCAACATCTCCAACGGAACCGTGACCCGGCAGTGCTCCGCACCGGTGTACTTCGAGCCCAACTGCAAGATCGGCGGACTCAAGAATCACGAGGTGTACTCGGTCACCACGCAGGCGCACAATCGATTCGGCTACTCGGTGACGACCGACCCGGAGTTCGTGATCCCGACCGCGTCATTGAACCTCAGCGCGACGGCGACAACGGCAGTGGTCGCTCGAGGCGAACCCGTGGTGGTGCAGGTCACGGGAGTCCTCGCCAACAACGAGGGCATCTATCCGATCACCACGATCACGGTGCACGTCGGTTCGGTGATCGCTCACTGCAGTCCCAACCCGTTCGGCGAGTGCCTCTTGAGTGTCGCGAATCCGCCAATCGGGTTCGACGCGATCTTCGCGACGTATTCCGGCTTCGGAAGGTCGTATCATTCGCCGACGTCGCACGTTCGAGTCCAATCGTGAATCTGTTGTCTGAACGAATCAATCGCAATACGACTGCTTGCGAGATCGTTCTACTGCGCTGAAGAGCGAGTCCCCTGGAGTTTCGAGGCTGGGAGAAAACCGGCTTTCGAAGTTCCCGTCATCGAATCGCCTTCGACGGTGACGGCGAACTTCAACGTCAGTTTCATCGGTGTCGTCACGTCCTGCAGCCACGTCAACTGATTGCCATCGGCGACCACGTTGTAGAAGGGAACGGACTCCTTGTCGGTACGCCCGACACCGCTGATCGCACCATCCTGTTCGGTGATGTCCAAGTGGGCTTGAATCGCGCCAATCGGCGTATCGATTGTCACGTCCCATGTTCCTGCGAATGTAGCCACTTTGTAGTTGTCCTCTCGAGCGAGCCCAGTGAATTCACCATCAACGTTAACTGGCTCGACGAACGATTTACGTCTACTCGTTGACAACACCGCTCAATCGTTCGACGTTGTCTTCACCGTCACTTTGCGGATCGACGCCACTCGAAACCACGTGCGCCCGTTCGACGTCGA
>Ga0208480_1000937_pt1 | contig 10843 bp, 10 predicted proteins | sample NGESurshal092012_4_FD_184485 | JGI IMG/M metagenome (GOLD analysis project Ga0208480, IMG submission 184485) | Arctic peat soil microbial communities from Barrow, Alaska - NGEE Surface sample F53-1 shallow-092012 (SPAdes) | ecosystem: Environmental > Terrestrial > Soil > Wetlands > Peat ... | reverse complement strand
CGACCACGCGGTCGAAGGCCAACTTGGACCAGTCGACGGCGTCCATCTTGTTGACCGCGACGATGATGGAACGCACGCCGAGCAGTGCCGCGATGCAGAGGTGTCGACGAGTCTGTTCCTTGAGTCCGCAGGCGACGTCGAGCACGACGAGGGCGAGGTCGGCAGTTGAAGCGCCGGTCGCCATGTTGCCGGTGTACTGCACGTGGCCCGGGCAGTCCGCGATGATGAACTTGCGCGTCGGTGACGTGGCGTAGCGATAGGCCACGTCGATCGTGATGCCCTGTTCGCGTTCCGCGCGCAGTCCGTCGGTGACGAAACTGAGGTCGAGGTCACCAACGCCGCGCTTCTCTGACGCTTCAGCGACGGCGTCGAGTTGGTCATCGAAGAGTTGGCGCGTGTCGACGAGAATTCGACCGATCAACGTTGATTTCCCGTCGTCGACTGAACCGATCGTCGCGAGGCGCAAGAGATCCTTGGTGGCGAGTTGCACGACTAGAAGTACCCTTCGCGCTTTCGGTCTTCCATGGCGGTTTCGGAGAACTTATCGTCGGCGCGCGTCGCTCCACGTTCCGAGACGTTGGCGAGCGCCACTTCGTTAATGATCGCCTCAAGCGTGCCCGCGCGCGAGATGACGGCGCCGGTGCAGTTGGCGTCGCCGACGGTGCGAAAGCGCACCGAGAGGCGTTGGACGTTCTCGTCGGCGCGCGGCTCGACGAACGGACCGATCGCGAGGTACATTCCGTCGCGCATGACGACGTCGCGTTCGTGGGCGAAGTAGATCTCCGGCAGCGCCATCCGCTCGCGATGGATGTACTGCCACACGTCGAGTTCGGTCCAGTCCGACAGGGGGAAGGCGCGCACACTCTCGCCGGGATTTACCTTGCCCTGGTAGATCTGCCACAGTTCCGGGCGCTGCTTGCGCGGGTCCCATTGACCGAACGTGTCACGGAACGACAGGATGCGCTCCTTGGCGCGGGCCTTGTCCTCGTCGCGACGCGCACCGCCAAAGGCGGCGTCGAAGTTATTGTCGTTGATGGCGTCGAGCAAGGTCACCGTCTGCAGTCGGTTGCGTGAACCCATGGCGCCGGGGTCTTGGACCTTGCCCTGGTCAATCGTGTCTTGCACCTTGGCCACCACGAGCCTCGCGCCGACGCGCTCGACCGTCGCGTCGCGAAACTCGATGACCTCCGGGAAGTTCTGGCCGGTGTCGATGTGCATGACCGGAAACGGCAGTTGCTGGGGCGCGAAAGCCTTCACGGCCAGGTGCAGCAGCACCGCGGAGTCCTTGCCACCGGAAAAGAGCAGGACCGGGCGTTCGCATTCTGCGACCACCTCTCGGAAGATGAAAATGGCGTGGGACTCCAGCAGGTCCAGGTGGTCGGTGGTCGTGGAGGTGCGCAAGGGTGTCGTCGTCATAGTCCGTGAGGTCTCCGTATATCCTAGTAAAACACTCGAGAATGTGAGGCAGTTGCGCAAATGACCCTGATGACGCCGACCGGTGACCTCCTCGATGAACTCGAATCGGTGAACGAGAGTTTTGAGCGTTCGACACCGATCAAGATTCTCGAATGGACCTTCGAAAGGTTCAACGACGACGTCGCGATGGCGTGCTCGTTCGAAGACGTCGCGTTGCTGCACATGGTTCATCAACTTCGTCCCAATTCTGAAATCATCTTTTTGGACACGGGCGGACACTTCGCCGAGACGCTCGAATTCGCGTCGCGAATCGAACGCGATTGGTCGCTCACTATGACGCGAACGACACCAGGTCGTGACGCGGACGCGTGGCCCTGTGACACCGAACGATGCTGTGAACTACGAAAAGTCGAGCCGCTCGGTCGGGCCGTCGCGGGAAAATCGGCGTGGATTACGTCGGTGAAACGGGTTGACGCGCCGTCGAGAACGAACATGAAAACCCTGATGTGGGATGAGAAATTCAACCTCGTGAAGGTGAACCCACTCGCCACGTGGACCGACGACGACGTCGCGTACTACCTGGCGTCGAATGATCTCCCCGAGCACCCCCTCTGGGCCGAGGGTTACGCGTCGATTGGGTGTGCCGCGATGACCGAGAAACCACTCGTGCCGGGCGACCGCAGGTCGGGTCGCTGGGTCGGTGCGGACAAGGAAGAGTGCGGGCTCCACGAGGCGTGACATCCACCAAAAAGCCTTAAAACGCTTGTAACTTTGACAGCAATGTCAAGGTGGCGTGTCGCGGGGTATGTCGGATGCTTCTAATAGTCCTCGCCCTTTTCTGGGTGGCGCTTTTGGCGCCCGTGGCGATTCGACGGCTCCGTGACGGCGGTGCCGAACGCTCGATCCTGTCGTTCCACGCCGAACACGAGGTCCTGAGCCGCCAGGAGTACGCCGTCAACCCGGCCCACCGCCTAGACCAGCCCGACGACACAGAATCCGCTCTCCAGGGGCACGCACGACGCTCTCGACTGACCGTCGTTCACGCTGACGACACGTACCGCTCGCTCGAGTCACGAAGTTCGTGGGACGAGTGGAGCGAGGACTACGAGTACGACGATCAGCCGAACAACGAACGTGAATCGATGAACCGCTACGCCACGGCCTACTCGTCGGTGCCCAACGAAACGACGGTTCGTCGTAGTTACGACGCACCGATTCGTCAACGGACAATGAAGTCACGCCGACAGATGATGTTCGTGCGTCTCGTAATCGCATCAGTGGTGTTGTCGATCCTCGCCTTTACGGTGAGTTACTCGTTGATCATGGACTTGGCCGTCGCCTCGTGGGTCTGCGTCGTGTCCTACGTCGCGCTCGCGCTCTACGCCGTCTCCCAGGGTTTGTTGAACGAATCGTCGCTACCGCTTCGTCTGCCCCAACCACGCAAACTGGCGTCGGTCCAGCGGCTCTACGACGCGGTCACACCTCGCTACGAAGACGAATTCGAGTCCGAGTACGAAGCGGATGATGAGGACGACGGGTGGCAGCGTCAATCCCAGCCGCGCCGAGCGTTGGGCTAAAGTAGAACCCTCTTCGGGGGTGTAGCTCAATTGGTAGAGCGCTACGTTCGCAATGTAGAGGCAGTGGGTTCGAATCCCATCACCTCCACCACGAAGGCTTTGACCCCATGAGTTGGACAGCTCCCATTAGATTGTGGTGAGACTTCACAAGTTGTTGCGTAATCAGGAAGGCATCTAATGACGCAGGCGGTCCGAGTACACAATTTCATGGTGTCGAGCGATGGCTACGGCTCCGGTGCGGGGCAAAGTCTCGAGCACCCATTCGGTCACGCGAATCCTGCCGAACTCTTTTCCTGGGCGGGAGCGACCGCGCACTGGGTCAATCGAACCGATCCGGGAGGAACCTACGGTATCGACGACTACTGCACTCGCGACTTCACCCGGAACATCGGTGCCGAAATCATGGGGCGCAATAAGTTTGGCCCCCAGCGCGGACCGTGGGAAAACCTTGACTGGGAAGGGTGGTGGGGCGACGACACGCCGTTCCATACGCCGGTGTTCGTACTCACGCATCATGTGCGGCCTTCAATAACTTTGGGGGACACCACGTTCCATTTCCTCGATGCGTTGCCACAGGACGCACTCGCGCAGGCGTGCGAAGCGGCAGATGGCAAAGACGTGCGCCTCGGTGGTGGCGTCGCCACGGTGCGCGAGTTTCTCGACGCTGATCTCATCGACCAGATGCATTTCGCGGTTGCGCCCATCGAGCTTGGTCGCGGCGAGAGACTGTGGGACAGTCCTGACGATCTTGTCGACCGTTTTTTCTTGGAGAAGGTACCGAGCCCGAGTGGAGGGACGCATCTTTTTTTCTGGCGTCGCTAACTGTCAAACATGTGAGACGTCGGTGCGTAGATCCAGTCTCGGTCAAGGGTTGGTCAATGACTAATGCAGCGGCGATTCGTCCAATTCGCGCGGCTCCAGATGAGGCGTAATCGATAGGCGTATCGCCCCACCGAACCCCGCAAAAAGAGGACATCGAGCGCGAAAGTGAAGTCCCCTCACTTCCACGAAGTGGCCTTCAACCCAAACTATGGACTGCGCCTACAAGAGCGTTGTCTGGAATTGAGGTAGCCGCAATGTTTCAGTTCGATTCACCGGGCGGCTTCAGCCGGTCAGCGAAACAGTTCCGAGAACTGTGACGCGGTTTCGGATTGGGGAGATTCTCGATGTGCTCCGTCGGACTGGGTCGCCATTCTCTCCAAATTGTCCAAACTGGTCACCATCGCGGATCGCCAAAACTCCCCGTCTTTGATGAAGCTTCTAAGACCTTCCGATAGACGACTACCATCGAAAAACTCAGTCACTCGAGTACTTTCTTCACTCAACGGCTCCAGTTGCCATCCCCATTGGCGCGGCTCGAGATGGTCAGAGTCCGAATCAAAATCGTGATTCTCACTGGTCTGCGCGACGGGTTCCCACGCGATGCGACGATCTTGTTCGAACTCGACAACACGATTCTCCATGACGTAATCGCCCCTATCCCAGTGGGTCATTTCAATGAAGAACACGTCGCCCACTTTGGTGATGACCGCGTTGTCAACCGCGCTTCGCAACATTCCGGTTCCATCCACTTCCGGTTGTAACGCAGGATTGGACAAAATGGAGAAGATTCGAGTTGCGGGTGCATTGATGTCGCGAGATTCTGCGACCGATGGCTGGGTCAAATGTTCACCTGTTCATTGGCAAGTAATTCGAAGAAAACGTACCACTGCGCACAACGTTCCCCAATTCGATCATTGGTGCCAATGGTGGGCTATTTCTTCTTGGCGGACCGTTCGGCGAGGGCCGCTTTGTTCGCTGCGACGGCGGCACGAATGAGTTGCTTGAACGCCGCTTCATTGACCTTGTCGCCTTCGTGAACATCGATCGCACGTCGGACGTTTCCTTCCAGACTCGAGTTGAAGAGCTGCTTCGGGTCCTTCACTGACGCTCCACGAAAGAACGTGAGCTTCACGACCGCTTTGTACACCTCGCCGGTGCATACGCCTCCGTCGTGGCTCCAGACGGGGACGCCCGGACTGGTGGGTTTCACCCACTTCCATTCCTCTTCCATTTCAGGGTCGGCGTCGAGGATGAGTTGACGCAGTCGCGCGAGCGTCTCACCGCGCCAATCGCCGAACTCTTGTGCGCGCTTCGTGATCTTGCTCGACGCCGATTCTTCCTTTGGAGCGCTCTTTGGCACCGTGTTCCCCTTTATCGCATTCGTTGGCCACTGTATAGGTCACCGGATCAGTGACGAATGTGACGTCACCGACCGAGGATCAGGAGTGAATTACGAATCGTCCCGGGGCAGGGTGACGCTGAGCCACTCGGGTTTACCGGCGGAATCGAGCAGGAGTCGATCGAGGTCGTCGACGGCGAGCGGGCGCGCGAACAAAAAGCCCTGACCGGTATCGACGTGTTCGGTCTCGAGGCGCGAGCGCTGGTCGTTCGTCTCGACGCCTTCGGCGATCGTTTCAATGCCGAGGACCTTACCGAGCTGCACGAGTGTGTGCACGAGCGCTTCGGACGCCTTCGAATCGCCGATACCGGACACGAAGGAGCGATCGATCTTCAAGATGTCAATGGGGAACTGACGCAAGTAGGCGAGGGACGAGTAGCCCGTGCCGAAGTCGTCGATGGCGACGCGCACACCGAGGGCCTTCAACAGCATCAGACGAGACAGCGTTGCTCCGGAGTCGTGCATCAGCGCGGTCTCGGTGAGTTCCAGGATGAGCTTGGTCGAGTCGAAGCCGCTGATCGAGATCGCTTCTCGGACGTCGGTGACGAGTTGGTCGCGTTCGAGCTGTTTCGCCGATATGTTGACCGAGACCGTGAATCGGTGGCCTCGGCCCAGCCACAGTGCGCCTTGTCGGCACGCTTCGTGCAGGACCCACGCACCGACGGGGATGATGAGCCCGGATGACTCGAGCGCGGGGATGAAATCGTCGGGCTGGACGACACCACGATCAGGATGCCTCCAGCGAAGCAGAGCTTCGACGCCGGTGAAGGCTCCGGTCGCCAGGTCGACGGTCGGCTGGTACATCAAGAAGAACTGGTCGCCTTCGAGGGCGCCCTGGAGGTCGACTTCAAGGCGTCGGTGGTGGTCGACTGATTCCTGCATCGACGGAATGAACTTCACGGCCCTCTGTTTCCCGGCCGCCTTGGCCTGGTAGAGCGCGATATCGGCGTCCTGGAGCAAGGCCTCGGGCGTCGCTCGGTCTCCTTCGGCGATGCCGATACTGGCCGAAACGTTGAGCGGCACTTTGCTGGCGGAAATGATGAACGGCGTCGCCATGACGTCGAGGAGACGTTCGGCCACCATGTCCACGCCGGCCTCCAAGGAGACACCGTCGGCGAGGACGACGAATTCGTCGCCTCCGAGTCGACCGACCGTGTCGTTCGCGCGTACCGCACTCATCAGTCGAACGCCGACGCTGACCAGCAACTCGTCGCCCGCGCGGTGGCCCAGCGTGTCGTTGATGTCCTTGAAGTTGTCGAGGTCCAGAAAGAGCGCGGCGACCTCGGTATGCTCACGCCGCGAGCGCGCGAGCATGCGGTCGATGCGGTCGAGGATCAGAGCACGGTTGGGAAGCCCGGTGAGTGAGTCGTGCAGCGCCTGATGTTGCAGTTCATCGGTCCGCTCTTTCACGAGTTGCATGGCGCTCGATCGACTCGTGCCGAGGACGTAGATCAGCAGTGCGAGCAACAGGCTGAGAAGGGCACCACCGAGAAAGAACAGCGTGGAGCCGCCTTGACCGAAAGCGCCTCCGGCAACGGCAGCCGTGAAGACTTCGACATGCCAACCGTTGTGAAGGTTCACCGTTGCCGAGAATGCGTTCCTCGGGTGACTTCCGGCCACGAAGGTTTCGCCCGTCCCACTTCGTTCGTAGCGAAAGGCGACCGCCGTGTCGGGGTGACCCAGCAGTGCCGTGGTCAAGATCGTCTTCGGCAGAATTTCGGTGCCGGTGAATCCAATGAGGTTGGCTCGACGGGCAGCGGCGGTGTCCGGGTGGCTGCCGTTGCGATAGAGCGGCGTACCCACGGCCAAGGCGGCCGGACCGCCCAGACTGTCGGGGGCGTAGGTGGGCTGTCCGGAAGCGGCCGCCTGGAGAAATTGTGGTCCCAGTGACGAGTCGCAAAGGTCGAGGCCAATCGGAATCTGCGGTAAATCCGATCGAGCGGAATCGACGTCAGCCAAGCAGTAGAACGGTCGTCGACCAGCTGGAATGAGGGTGAAGGTCTGAACGGGTGCTTTCGATTCCTTCGCATTGATTGTCGCTCGAGCCGCGAAGGCCTTTAGTTGCGAGGGTCGAACGACGTCGACTTCGGCGACAGAGAGGATCTCCGGGTAGCGCTGGAAAGCGTCGACGTTACTCACCCAGCGAATGAAGCTCGACTCCGAGGCGTTGGGATTCTCGACCATGAATGCACCGGCGCTGATTGCCAGGTCCTGTTCGTGTTGAATTGCGAGGTTGAGCGCGGACGCGATCTCGACCGACGATGTCTGGAGATTCTGTCGAGTCCGCTGCACCTCACCCTGGGCAAAATTCTTCGCGCCGAAGTATGACCCCAAGAACCCAATCGTGACGACGCCGACGGCGATGGCTATCCAGAAACGCCGTCGCGGACTCTTGCGGCCCGGCTCCGGTGTCGTCGATTCACTCACGCGGGGCCAATGAAGAAATGTCGTGAGCCTCCATTTTAATTGCACGAAGTTCTTGACTCGTGTCACCACTACAACGACACGAGAAATCCAGTGCGGACAACGTTAGCCAAACCTGAGGCACGGGAATATTTTACTGTCACTCGTTCAAAACATTCACGCAATGCCGTGATAATTCAGTGTCGGAATCAGTCAGTTGTGACAGAAGAAATGTGACTTTCGACTCTAGGTACGCGTCTCGACTCACGCCCGACTCGAGCGCGAACGCCTGACCACACGTCGTGACTCGCCAAAGGGCTCACTACTACGAATTCCGTAGTAGTATCATTTTTGCGGAGAGGTGGTGACGGTGGAATCGAAGCGACTCGGTCGTACGCAGGACCCGACGATTCTCGTGCTGACGAGTCTGACCGGCGGTGCGAAGCACGGCTACGCGATCATCAAGGACATCGAAGAGATGACCGGCACGGTCTTCGGTCCGGGCACCCTCTACGGCGTGCTGGTGCGACTCGAAGAGGAGGGACTCGTCGCGGCGTTACCGATGAACGATCGTCGTCGACCGTATCGCATCACTGGTGCGGGTTCAGCAGTACTGACGGAACGCCTGCAAAGCGCCATGAAAGTCGCGACGATCGGCCTACGGCGCCTCGGAGAGATCGGCTGAGCGTGGCAAATTCACTCGTCGAACTCGCACTGCGCTGTTATCCGAAGTGGTGGAGTGAGCGCTACGGCGATGAGATGCGCGCGGTGATTGACGATCTCAAAAACGAAGGTCGCTCCGAAACAAGGATCGCCATCGGTTTGCTCCGTGATGCCCTGCGTTCTCGTTTTCAAGCTCGAGGCATGCCGCGAACCTTCGGACTCCTCGCGAGCCGAACGAGAACCTCAGTCGCGACGGGAACGTTGCCATGGTTGGCGATTGTGCCGTTCCTGTCGTACATCATCGGGAGATTCACTCTGTATTCGAGTTCCGGTGCGGTCGAGAGCGGCTATCCATTCCAATTGACGCTCTTACGAGCCAGAGTTGTGTCCGAGCCCGGTGTTCACTGGGTCCACCCATCGATTTCCACCTCCACATGGATTATCGGGAGTGCCACCATGTTCATGGACGCTCTCTTCTCATTGACGCTGCTCGTCTTAATTGTCGGATTGGGAGTCCTGCGTTACGGCATCGTTCGTGAGAAGAGTCAGAATCGTCGCTCGATGTACCTTCTCACCTGGGTGCCGGTCGTTGCCGTCGTTGTACTCGTGGCCATGCGCATCGCCCAGCAATACCTCACGGACGGTTCGCGCCCGGAGGGGCCGAGTCGGCAGTTTATTGGCGATCACTCCGCACTCGCCGCGCTCATGGGCAACATCATGTGGGTCGTGGCAATTGGCGGATGGCTACTCACCATTGTTGGCGTCGCCGTCGTCGCTCGCCGAGTAAAACTACCGCCCGAGACACTTCGATTTGGGCGAACAGTAAGTGTGCTGACGTCGGTGTCGCTGACGCTCACTTTCGTCGCGTATCTCGTGTGGGGCGTCGCCGTCGCAATTCAAAATCGCGAGTCGCACGTTGCCGGAGCCATCGTGGCCACGTACTCACTCCACGACGTGTGGCTCCCCATGGCGTTTGCGTTGGGTTTGGCGTGCGTTACATCGGTTTGGGGCGCGACCGTCGCACGTCGATCATGGCGGATGATTTATTCAGAGCGACTCTGGGATACGTAATCGCTAGATGTGGTGCACGTCAGCACTCATCGTTGCCGGCGCCGTTCGCGTAAGGGCGACGACGCCAGCGCACATCACAGCGAAGGCAACGACGCCGATTGAGATATGCAGCGCACCGTGGTGTAGTCGGTCACGGTACAGCCAGATTCCGAGGGCGACGCTCACAATTGGATCAACGATCACGATGAATGTTTGCGACACGCTGAGAGGACCGACGTGCAGCGCCGCCTGCTCGCACAGCAGCCCGACGATGCCGCCAACGACCAGGGCGTAGATGGGCCATCGGGTGAACGCACCACCAAAGCCCAAGGCGCTGATGCTGTCGGTTGTGGCCTTGATGAACGTTGCCTCCAAGGCCCACATCACCGCCGTCGCACTCGCGAAGAGCGCCGCTCGACGGGCCGGTGAGCCGCGTTGGGCGAGAGCGACGAGGAGTGCGACTGCGCCAACACAAACGATCGACGGGACTTTCCACGCCGACGACGCTGGCAGAAACAATCCGCCATGCGGCGACGTCATCACGAGAAAGATCACGAGTCCCGCGGCGGTGACACATGCGGCCAACCACGTGACGCCACGGATTGATTGGCGGAGCCACAACTGACGAAGCACGAGCGCGAGAATTAATTCGGTCACGAGAATCGGTTGCACTAACGAGAGTGGTCCGAAGTGCAGGGCCAACGCTTGGAAGACGAGTGATCCACCCAGAGCGATCCAACCCAATAGCCAAAGTGGATGTCGCAGCAGATACTTCACGAACTTCCAGCCGGATGAATTCTCTTTGTCACTCGTGCTCGCAATGTGTTGCAACGTGACGGCCAGTGCGTTGGTGAGTGACGTGAGCAGCGCGAAGAGGATCGTCATCTATCGAATGCGACGATCGAGTTCGCGCGACAAAGATCGTTGACGAAACGCGCACGACACCGGTCGGGTGCGTCGAAGAATTAATCGATTCGTGACGGCCGGAGCGCGCGCATCGGGCATAGGTCGGAGGTTAAGGCAATCCTTCGAGGGCGTCGCTTACCGATGGAGCTGAATGACCATCGCCAACACGGTGATTCTCCGGGACAAATACGCTCACTCGGAGTCAGGAGCACGGCTAGGGAGACCACCGGGCTGTGGAAAACATGAGCCTAAATAAGTTCGAGGTTGTGCTCTGTGTGAACAAACCGGTGGATAACGTGACAACTTTTGGGCAAAAGTTCCTGATATCACCATTTCACCCGACGTCAACTCGCAAGGTCTGGCACAGTATCACTCGTAGTTCACGTAGCACCTGTCGAATGAGACGGAGAACCGCGAGGGGATTCGGATCAGGAGGGGAGAGGGGCCTCGCAAGAGGAACAGAACTCCTCCAACGGGCAGCGGAGTTCGGTCCGCGGTCAGTAACGACAATGACGTGAAGTGCCAGCCGTCAAGCGGTGGCCTGTCCGACACGGGTCAGCGAGTGATGTGCCTTCGGGAACCCCGAGGGGCGGGTGAGCTTCGGCTC
>Ga0208480_1000936_pt1 | contig 10862 bp, 12 predicted proteins | sample NGESurshal092012_4_FD_184485 | JGI IMG/M metagenome (GOLD analysis project Ga0208480, IMG submission 184485) | Arctic peat soil microbial communities from Barrow, Alaska - NGEE Surface sample F53-1 shallow-092012 (SPAdes) | ecosystem: Environmental > Terrestrial > Soil > Wetlands > Peat ... | reverse complement strand
CAGCAATACGAGCCCTGAAGATCCACTTCGGAGACAGAATCCCCTACTAACCACAACCAAACAAACCCAACCCCACACACAGAAGATCTGACAGCCTCGTAGCGGGCACGGAACCTGTCCGCCGCACGCACGACCTCACGCGAACGACCCGAGAAAGCGTCCCGCAACGCCTCGGGGACACCGGCGACCTCGAAATACTTGCCGTCCTTGCCGGTCCCTCCTTCGATCGGATATCCCTGTGCGGCGAGTTCTTGCGCGAGCGTGGAACGGTAGAACGCGCCCAGCTCGCCAGCGGCGCGAAACACTGGCCGCGACGCCACAGCCACAATCCGGTCGTCCGCACGCACAGCGCTCGTGATGACGACATGGCTGTGTAGCTGCGGATCGGGAGCATCGGCGCCCGAGACACCACGGGCGGTCGTGGGCCGGTACTCGACTGCGATCAGATCCTTCGCAGGCTCCTCGACCACCTCGGCGCCATAGCGGCGGCGGACGAGGGGGACGTTTTCGCGCATGTAGGCGACGGTCTGCTCGACGGCGTTTGCGTGTGCTTGCTCGATCTGCTCTCGCTGCCACGGATCGGCAAGCGCCCAAACCGTCGAGACGGACTTCGGTGCGCTGAACACACCATCGATCCCGCCTCCGCGAGCACCATCAGGACCAGCCCGTCGCAACCACGCTCCCGTCTCTGGATGCTGACCTTCCATCAGCGCGACGAAGTCCTCACCGTTCGCTGGTCCTTCGGGTTCGATGCCGAGCGCTTCGAGCGTCTTGGGGTCTGCCAACCATCGTCCGGGTGCCTCTGTCAGCTCGCCGTCGGGGGTTAGGTAGTAGTCGCCGCGCTCGGGAGCGACGGTCTTTCCCTCCAAATATCTGGCGTAGTCGCCGCCGCGTGTCGCCGGGATGCTTGCTGCGCTCATCACATAGCTATTGACCGTGAGCACCGCAAAGCGGCCACCGACTTCGTCACACAGTCGTCACACAGCAATCGCACCTTGTGCATCTGGTCTGCAACGGCGCCTCGGAGCGCCGCGAGCATCGCGACGACCTGCGCTGTGGGTCCGTAGTGGGACCGCCGGACCGTCCGTTCAGAGCTTGCTAGCGGCGGTGGAATACAAGACGGAAAGCTGCGGGAGGAACGAGCTGTAGACAAATTGCTTGGCCGCTTTCGCGTTCTCACGGTCAATAGCACTAGATGGATAAGTCAGATCAAAAGCGGTCGCACCCATATCTCGACACCGAACTCACTCCCGATGGGCCTGATAACGCTCACGTCGAGGCGCTCGCGCAGCGAGTCGTCGAACTGCTGCGCGCGGACGACCGCGAGAGCGCTTCTCGTCGCTTTGTGGACGCTGCAACCCTCGCTGCCGAACTCGGTGTGGAGCGCTCCTGGATCTACGAACACGCCAACGAACTACACCCCATTCGCCTCGGCACCGGACCAAAGGCCAGGCTCAGATTCGACGTACGGATTGTTCGCGGCACGCTCATCGCGCGATCCATCTCGGAGCAGTCTGGAGCTGACTTCGCCAACGCAGCACAGCGCCTGCCGACGCGTCGCCGTGATCGCAAGCTCACAAACCACGCGCTCACGGTCGGCCGCGTCCTCGCCGTACGACCACGAGACGCCTCATGAGCCCGCTTGCGCCCATCACCAGTGGCGAGTCCGAGTGCCGCGCGATCTACTTGTCTTGCTGCCTGTCGATCTCGGCGCCAAGGTCGCTCACGCTCATCCCCAGCCCTCTCAGGAGTCGCATCACGGTATGCCAGCGCACGCCACGCCGGCCATTCTCGACCTGGGACACGTACGTCACGTCGATCCCCGACCGCTCCGCCAGCGCTTCCTGTGTCAGCGACGCTCGATGGCGCAACGCACGCAGAGCGCGACCGACCTCCCGGTGGTCGTTCGTCGCATCGTCGGTGTCTGTCGTCTTGTCGTCCATTGCGCGAGATACCGTCCGGGTCACTTGGTACTTTCAACCAGGTTGTAGTTGTTCGACCCAAACCAAAATAGTGCCCCCGCACCGCTGGTACGGCCGGGGGCGTGGCACCGGAAGCGTCAACTCCCGGCGCGTCAGACACCCTAACCGACCCCGGTTGGGTCTCTCGCTCGCTAGAGCCGTTCCCGAGGCCTCCGACAAAGGAGGAACCGACATGACCATCACCCGCATCCCGGCCGAGGCCGTAGTGATCCTACGCTCCGCCCTACTCAGCGAACTGGGCGTGCCCGCCAGCCGAATCGAAGAGGCGAGCATCACCCAGGACAAGGAGAAGCACCCCGAATTGTTCTTGCAGCCGCTCGCGCTGCTCGACGACCACAGAGCCGTGCTCCACCTCCTCGGGTGGGGCGAGCCCGACATCCAAGAGGCATTGTCGCTCGACCTTGACCCTCATCGCGAGGTAATCGCCAAGGCGATGCGCACTCGCCTTGAGGTCGAGCGCGACTACATGAGCGAACACGCCGACGTCAAGGGGCAACGCGACACAGCCGCCCACAACGCTCGTGTAATCGAAGAATTCCTGAATGCCAATGGACTGAGGGATCGTGAGTAATGCCTCGTCCGGCGACAGGGCAAATCCTTGAACGCAAAAGCAAGGATGGCCGGGTCCTCCGCACCTTGCGTTTCCGCGCGGGAGGCCGGCGGCACACGGTGCCGCTGGGAGTCGTCTCTCGCGCGGAGGCCGAGCGCGAGCTTGGCTTTGTCATGGCGGATGTCGCGCGTGGCTGTAGCGACCACCACAGCGCGTGGATGTCCCGGTCGAGACGGTAATCCCGACATTCCATGAGTTCGCAGAGACTTGGTGGACGCTTCACGAGCGGGAGTGGCGACCGAAGACTGTCGCGGACTATCGCTGGAAGCTTGAGTGTCATCTGCTGCCCGCCTTTGGCTACCGGCGGTTGGATGAACTCGGGGTTGCCGATGTTGAGCAGTACGCCGCAAGCAAACTCGCCGAGGCCCGCCCGCTGTCGGCCAGGTCGGTCAACGCGACGATCACGCTCCTTGCACAGATCCTCGAAGCAGCAGCGGATCGTGATCTGATCGGCCGCAATCCTGCGCGCGGTCGCGGGCGCAAGGTTCGTGAGCGGCCACCGATACGAACGTACTTGGAGACGGCGGGACAGATAGCCGCCCTGTTGAACGCCGCCCACGAACTCGACGAGGAAGCGCGGGAGGATCGCAAGCACGTACAGCGCCGGGCGATCCTCGCGACCTTGACCTTTGCGGGTCTGCGGATCGGTGAGCTTTGCTCGCTGCGTTAGTCTGACGTTGACCTCAGCACCGGATAGCTCACCGTAGGCGAGGCAAAGACACCCGCCGGACTGCGCCGCGTCAAGATCCGAGGCGCCCTGCGACCCCTGCTGTCGGCGATGCGCGCAGACCATCAAGACTCGGATGGGTTCGTGTTCGCGACGCGCACCGGTCGTCGTCCCTCCCGCGAAAACATTCGCTCCCGCGTCCTCTTGGCGTCTGTCGAGCGAGCCAACGGGAACCTCGCCAAAGATCGGCTGCCACCGCTCCCACAAAAACTCACCCCCCACTCCCTGCGCCGCACCTTCGCGAGCATCCTCTACACCCTCGGCGAAGATCCCGGAGTCGTCATGGATGAAATGGGACACACCGATCCCGCGCTTTCATTGCGGGTCTACCGGCAATCGATGCGGCGCGGCGAGGACGAGAAGCAAGCGCTTCGGATCCTCGTCGAGAGGACCGAAAACCGCAAGTAGGGCCGCGTCGCTGTTAGCGGCGCGGTTTCGCGATTTCGCGAATCTCGACCGCGATGACGTTCGGCGGCGGAGTAGCCGGCATCGGATTCGATGTGAGCGGCTTGGGTGAAGGGGGTGTATCGCTCATCAATTGATAAGTGTAACGAGCAAAGCGGCTGCCAAGGCAAGTATCTCGGCCGTCAAGAAGACGATGGCCCGCGTTGCGCGCCGTGCGGCGTCTTCGAGGATCACCTGGTTGTGCTTGTAGCCGTTGTCGAGATAGCCCGCTGCGGCAGCCTGCATCTGTCGAAGGTCGGCGCCGCTCGCCTTCGCCGTCTCAAGCAGCTCGCCACCGAGCAGGCCGACATGAACACCGCGAGGAAGCAGAGCGGCGCCACACTCGCGCACACAAAGCGCGTATGCCACCGCAGCGACACCGAACGGAATCGCCACGCCAGCCGGTCCATGACCGACCGCCAATGCGGCAACGGGAACGACTATCGACGCTGCCGCAAGAACAGCGGTTGCCTTCTCCCGAAGCTGTGTCTCGGTCTGTTCCTGTGCTCGAACCGATGTGTTGGAAAGTTCGAGCGCAAGCTCCTCTGGTGTTGTGGCCATTACAACAACCTACGCGCCGCACAGGACGAGACTCGCTCGCTTGCCCTGTAAGCGCATCGCACGGTCCAATTAGATGTCTCGTTTGGGCACATATGGGCACACGAGCCGCCGATCTGTCCCCCAAACGACCTCAAGCCGAGCCCCTCAACACCGCGAATCCCGCATGGTTACTGAGGATTCTTTAATGGGCCCGCCTGGACTCGAACCAGGGACCAACCGATTATGAGTCGGCGGCTCTAACCAACTGAGCTACGGGCCCGCGTCGCGCTTCCCGCGACTTCTCAGAAGCTACCAGCGCGACGGCTGCCTGCGCTTGCGCGCCCGGGATGGTTTGATTCATCGGTCAACCAACGAGAGGAGCGGCAATGGCAGCGCGTGCAGCGATCGTCACGGGGGCATCGAGCGGGATCGGCTTGGCTATCGCGCGGATGCTCGCCGAAGAAGGCTATGGCGTCACGATGGCCGCCCGGAGGCCGGAGAAGCTTCAGGCAGCCGTTGACAGCATCGCAGCCGACGGGTTCGACGTTCTCGGTGTTCCTGCCGCCCTCTCTGATGAGAACGAGATCCAGAAGGTGGTTGCGGCCCATCGTGAGCGCTATGGCCGGCTCGATGTGCTCGTCAACAACGCTGGCGTCGGCATCGGCGCTCCGGTGGGAGACATCCAGACCAAGTACCTCGACATGCAGCTCGACGTAAACGTGCGCTCGATCGTCCTGTTCTATCGCGAGTGCATCTCGATGCTGAAGGAGTCGGCGGCCGAGCACTCCAACACGCTGGTCGTCAACACCGCCTCGATCTCGGGCAAGCGCGCCGAGGCCTGGCTGTCGGTCTACTCGGCCACCAAGCACGCGGTCGTCGGCTGGACCGAAGCGATGAACAAGGAGCTGGGCTCCTCCGGCATCAAGTCCACAGCCCTCTGCCCGGCGTTCGTGGACACGCCGATGACCGATTTCGTCAAGGGCCAGGTCAAAGCGGAGGACATGATTCGTCCCGAGGACATCTCCGAGGCTGTGCGCTATCTGCTGCGCGTCTCCCCCGCCTGTGTCGTTCCTGAGATGATGTTCGTGCGTCCCGGAGACGCCATCTAAAGGAAAGGACGCACATGAAGCTAGGCGTACACATCGGCTACTGGGGCCTCGGGCTCAGCTCCCAAGATCAATTGGAAATCGTCCAGGAAGCCGAGAAGCTCGGCTACGACTCTGTCTGGACGGCCGAGGCCTATGGTTCCGACGCCGCGACCGTGCTCTCCTGGCTCGCTGGGCAGACATCGAAGATCCGCCTGGGCTCAGGCATCTTTCAGATGCCAGGCCGCTCGCCCGCGATGACCGCGATGACCGCCGCCACGATCGACCAGCTCTCCGGTGGGCGCATGATCCTAGGCATCGGCTCCTCCGGGCCGCAGGTCGCCGAGGGCTGGCACGGGCAGCGCTTCGCCAAGCAATTGCAGCGCACGCGCGAGTACGTCGCCGTCGTGCGCAAGGCGCTTGCGCGCGAACGGTTGGAGTTCCACGGCGAGACGCTCGAGCTGCCGTTGCCCGACGGCCCGGGCAAGGCTTTGAAGCTCACGATCGCCCCAGTCCAGGAACACATTCCCGTGTATCTCGCGGCTATCGGCCCAAAGAACACCGCACTGGCAGGTGAGATCGCCGACGGCTGGATCCCCACGTTGTTCTCTCCCGAGCACGTCTCCGAGCTGCGCCCCCTCTTGCAGGAAGGCGCCGATCGATCCGGGCGCTCGCTCGAGCACTTCGACATCGCCCCCACCGTCAACGTGTTCGTCACCGACGACCTTCCCGTCGCGCGTGACGCGATGCGGCCGTTCATCGCGCTCTACGTGGGCGGCATGGGCTCGCGCAAGCAGAACTTCTACAACAACCTCGTGTGCCTCTACGGCTTCGAGGAGCAGGCGAAAGTCATCCAGGACTTCTATTTGGAAGGCAAGCGCGAGGAGGCGATGGCGGCGATCCCCGATGCCCTGATCGACATGGTCTCGCTCTGTGGCCCAAAGGATGTCGTCAAGGAGCGCCTCGCCATATATCGCGACGCGGGCGTCGGCACGCTCGGGTTGACCCCGATCGCTTTCAACAAGGACGATCGCCTGGAGCAATTGCGTCTCGTGGCCGAGCTCGCCGCCTAGCACAACTCCAGCTGCGGACGCATTGCCCGCCGCCCACCGTCCTGACGCAATGCCCATCTCCCCCGCCCATCCCGCCATAGGAGACGACAGCTGGCAACCAGCCTCACGGCAGCGACGTTTGCTGCTCGGCGCCTTTGGCGACCCTGGGCACGCATTTCCGATGATCGCGCTCGGGCGCGCGCTCCTCGCCCGCGGACACGACGTGACACTGCAGACGTGGGAGCGCTGGCGGGCGCCGGTCGAGGCCGAGGGCATCACCTTCACCCCGGCCCCCGAGTACAGCGCGTTTCCGGTCGGCGATCACCCGCTCGACTTCTATGAGGCGGTCGTCTACGCAACGCGCGACACGCTGCCGCTGGTGCGCGAGCTAAAACCCGATGTAGTCGTCCACGACATCCTCACCTTGGGACCGTCGCTCGCGGCCGAGCTGCTCGGCATCCCGCGAGCGACACTCGTCCCCCACGTGTTCCCTGAGGCCGGCCCGGGCTTTCCGATCTACTCCTTCGGCGCTCGCCTGCCGCGCACCGCGCTTGGTCGTGCTTTCTGGGAGCGCGCTCATCTGCCCGTGCGTCGCGGCCTGGAGAGTGGGCGCCTGGCGCTCAACCACACACGCGAGCAGGTCGGCCTGCCTGCCCTGTCGCATCCGCACGGAGGCACCAGCCGGGAACTGGCGCTCCTGGCCACCTTCCCCCAGCTCGAGTATCCCCGGCCCTGGCCTGCGCATGTCCAGGTCGTCGGTCCGCTGATGTGGGAGCCGCCGGCACAGGAGGTCCTACTTCCGCCAGGAGACGCCCCGCTGGTACTCGTCGCCCCCTCCACCTCCCAAGACCCAGATCACCGCCTGCTTCACGCCGCGTTGCGCGGCCTCGCGGACGCCCCTGTGCGTGTATTGGCGACCTACAACCGGCGCCTGCCCTCGCGCCCCCTCCCAGTTCCCGAGAACACGACCGTCGTGGACTGGGTGTCCTACGCCCGCACCCTCCCCCACTGCGACGCGATTGTCTGCCATGCCGGTCACGGCACACTCGTCCGCGCGCTCTCCCTGGGTGTTCCGGTTGTTGCCTGTCCGGTCGCCGGCGACATGAACGAGAACGCGGCGCGTCTCGTCTGGGCAGGTGCAGGAGCACGTTTGCCGCGTCGCTTCATCTCCCCCCGACCGCTTCGACACGCGGTCGAGCTCACGCTTGACGACCCCTCAATCCGGGCGCGCGCCAGAGAGCTTGCGGCTTGGGCAGCAAAGCACGATGCCGGCGCTCGGGCCGCGGCGCGTATCGAGCGGCTTGCGGAAGCTCAGGGCTCGCCCCCTAGTACGGCAACTGTTCTGTCTGCACGCCGCTAGAGAAGCTCTGGGAACGGTTCCCGTCAGGAGCGGAGGGATGCTTAAGGCTCCGGGGGTGGGAGTCGAACCCACAACCTCTCGATTAACAGTCGAGCGCATCTGCCAGTTGAGCTACCCCGGATCGTGCTACCCCGGATGGTCTCCAGGAAGCGCCAACCATTCTATCCAGCATCGCCGTCAGCGGTAACGGTGGCAATTCCAGCCTCCACCTCCACATGGCAGTTGGCGCAAAGGAGGACACACTTGCTTGCCTCAGCTCGTGCCCGGGCGATCGAGCGGGTTACGCCGCGATGACTGAGCGAAAAGCGCTTACTGCACGGGTCTAGGTGATGGAACTCAAGCGCCGCGATGCAGCGCCGGTAGCCACATATTGAACAGACGCCACCGGCTTCGCCAACAAGAATCCGCTTGACTCGCCGGCGCCGTTCGGTGACCGCATCAGATCGGCACTTCAAACAACGGTACCCGCTTGGCGACCGCCTCCTGAACTCAGTGAGGCCATGACGAAGACACTCCCTCATCACAACATCTCCGGCGTCGTCGGACTGGCGGCGATTTTCCTGGCGGATCTTGGCTGCGCTGGTTGTCAGACCGTACTCTTTCAACCAGTGACGAACAGTTCCCTTGCTTCGTTCTACTGCTTCGGCTATGTCTGCGATTGACGCGCCGGAGGCGACCATCATCTCGAGCTCGTGGCGGTCGAGCCCCCCGCGCGTCGCATGCTTCTGTTGGTTGACCGCCGCAAACCCGTGCTTCTTCATCCAATAGGCGACCGTCGCTTCATGCCGGCCGACTCGCATGCCGATCTCTGCAAGCGACAGCCCCTCACCCAACATCCGCTCCAAAGATTCACGATCCATGCACTGTATTGTCTACTATGGATCGGACGGAAAACTACAAACAAACGTTCGTCAGGGCCCGACGCATCCGCGCGCCGAGAGCTCGCACAAGCCGGCCACCAGTCCTACCCCTCCGGCCCCGACTCCGCCAGCGCCCGCTCCTGCGCCCGGTCGAACTCCTGCTTGACCTCTCCGCGCAACCTCGCCAAGTCGCTCACCTCGCCAACTCCCTGCGCGCGGGCCGTGTGAATGCGCCGGTCGATCCACGCAAGCTGCAGCTGCAACTGTTGCACCTCGAGCATCGGTGGCTTGGTGGAGCGAGCCGACACCGGCCAGCGCCCGGCTTCGACCGTCAGCTCCGCGAGCAAGCCGACCAGCTCGCGGTCCTCGGCGTCGACGTCTTTGAGTGGCTCGCCCAAATGCTCGGCCTTCAGGTGTGCGGCAGCGCGACGCATCAGCTCGCTCGTGAACACGCCGTCCAGATCCACTTCTGCGAGCGCCGGCTCTCCGTACTGGGGTGTTGAGATGCAGAGCGCCAAAAAAGCGCGCTCGGTGTCGGCGCGCCCCGAGAGCACCTTGTCGGCGCGCGCAGCATTGTCTGCTGAGCGCTCGCTACCACCATTGCGGGCGCTGCCGCTCGACACAGAGCGTTCACGTGCCGGGGCCTGACGGGCGCCACCGGCCAGCAGCGTCTCAGCCAGGCCCTCGCTCAAGCCAAGACGCCCAGAAACAAGCCGTGTGAGCTCCATCCGCATCGCGCTCGGCGGCAGCGTCTCGAACACAGGCCGCAGCTCGGCGATCATGCGGTCGCGCCCCTCGGGGCTCGAATCGTCGCCGCTCGCGAGCGCCCGCTCGACACGAAAGCGCACGAACGGCACCGCCTGCTCCACGGCGGAGGCGATCGCCTCCGCCCCGCCCTGCTGCACCAGCTCCGCGGGATCTGCCCCGGGCGGCAGCTCGACGACACGCAGCTCCAGCTTGCGCCGCGCGGCAAGCCGCGAGGCCTTCAGCATCGCCTCCTGGCCGGCGCTGTCGGCATCGAGTGCCAGCAGCACCGTCTGGGCCAGACGTCCAAGCTCGCCAACCTGCTCGTCGGTCAGGGCCGTGCCCATCAGGCCCACCGTGTTCTTGAAGCCGGCCTGGTGCAGGGCGATCACGTCCGTGTAGCCCTCACACAGGATCACCGCGCCTGCCTTCGTCGCCGCCACACGGGCGAGATCGGCGCCGTAGAGGTGACGGCCCTTGTGGTAGACGTCGTTGTCTGAGGTGTTCAGGTACTTCGGTCGTTGCCCATCGCGCATCGCGCGCGCGCCGAAACCGAGCACGCGGCCGCGCATGTCGGCAAGCGGGAACATGATGCGCGAGCGGAAGCGGTCGTACAGGCCGCGCCGCTCCTGCGAGCGCTGCGCCAAGCCTGTCTCGTACAGCTCCGCCTCTGAGAAGCCGCCGCGCCGCGAGGCGAGCAGCACACGATCCCAGGCGCTCGGCGCGTAGCCGACGCGGAACTCCTTCAGGATCGCCTCCCCCAAGCCGCGCTCATCCAGATAGCTTCGAGCGCCCGCGGCCTCCGTGGACTCCCACAGGTAGCGCTCGTAATAGGAGGATGTGCGCGTCAGCAGCTCCAGCAGCCGCTCGCGACGTGCCCGCCGTTGGGCTTCTCGGGGATCCTCCCGCTCCAACTGGAGCTCGACCCCGGCCCGGTCGGCCAGCAGCTCGAGCGCCCCCTTGAAATCGACGCCCTCGGTCTCCTGCACGAACGTGAACACATCTCCGGAGGCCTGGCAGCCGAAGCAGTAATAGACCTTCTCGACGGGCTCTACGCTGAAGGAGGGCGTGCGCTCGTCGTGGAACGGGCACAATCCCTCATAGCTGCGCGGCCCGGCGCGGCGCAGCTCGGTGCGAGTGCCGACCAGCTCGACGAAATCGATCGCATCGCGCACGCGATCGCGGGTCTCAGGTGTGTATCTGGCCATCGGGGCCTACGCTAGCCCTTCGCGACGCCCACTGTTGTCCTCCATTCCCCCTCCCAACTGTCCCACGCCAGGCGCTCCTCAACGTGCGAACACGCGTGGGACTTCCAAATCGGTGTACTGGCGGATGCAGTAGCGGTCGGTCATGCCTGCTACGTAGTCGGTCACACGCTGGGCAACATCGTCACCGGGCGTGGCGGATCCACCCGTGAGACTGTCCGCATCGCCGTCAGTGGCGGCGCGGAGAACAGGG
>Ga0208480_1000935_pt1 | contig 10862 bp, 9 predicted proteins | sample NGESurshal092012_4_FD_184485 | JGI IMG/M metagenome (GOLD analysis project Ga0208480, IMG submission 184485) | Arctic peat soil microbial communities from Barrow, Alaska - NGEE Surface sample F53-1 shallow-092012 (SPAdes) | ecosystem: Environmental > Terrestrial > Soil > Wetlands > Peat ... | reverse complement strand
CGGCCGGTCGCAACAGGCCGATCGCCTCGTAATGGCGGATCATCTTGGCGGTGACTCCGCTCGAGGCCGCCGCCGCGCCGATGTTCATGTCGAGAATTCGCTTGACCTTCCCATGATGGGAAGGTGTATCGGTCACGCCCATGGAACACAAGCACCATTTGCCGACGACTCTCGCCAACGCCCAGAGTGCGCTCGCGAAGGATCCCGTCTGCGGCATGTCGGTTGATCCGGCGACGGCCAAGCACCGGGCTGAGCATGGCGGGAAGACGGTCTTTTTCTGCTCAGGCCGTTGCCGCGAAAAATTCGTCACCGACCCCGCGCGATACTTAGCGGAGCCGGTTCACGCGTCGGCGGGCTTAACGCATGCCCATGCCAACGGCGCGACCTCGGCGCCCTCGCCGATCTCTGGACAGCCGGGCGCGATCTACACCTGCCCCATGCACCCGCAGATCCGTCAGGATCATCCAGGCGCTTGCCCGATCTGCGGCATGGCGCTGGAGCCGGAAGTCGCCACGGAAGCCACCGGCCCGAGCGCCGAACTCATCGACATGACCCGCCGCTTCTGGATCGCGCTCGCGCTCTCGATCCCTGTCTTCGCGCTCGAGATGGGCGGCCATCTCGTCGACTTGCATCGGTTCGTGCCGGAAGGGGTTTCCAACTGGATTCAGTTGGCGCTTGCGACTCCGGTCGCGCTCTGGGCTGGCTGGCCGTTCTTCGAGCGCGGCTGGGCGTCGCTCAAGAGCCGCAATCTCAACATGTTCACGCTGATCGCCTTAGGCGTGGGCGTAGCCTGGACCTATAGCGTTGTCGCTACCGTTACGCCGCACCTGTTCCCGACCGCGTTACGCGGGGACCATGGAGCCGTGGCCGTCTATTTCGAAGCCGCGGCGGTCATCACGACCCTTGTCCTGCTCGGGCAGGTGTTGGAGTTGAGGGCCCGCGAACAGACGGGCGGCGCGATCCGCGCGCTCATCGATCTTACGCCAAAGACTGCGCGGGTCGTTCATGCGGAAGGCGCGGATGAAGAGGTCGCGCTCGAGGAAGTGAAGATCGGCGACGCCTTGCGCGTGCGTCCGGGCGAGAAGGTCCCGGTGGACGGCCAGATCGTCGAGGGGCGAAGCGCTGTCGACGAGTCGATGCTCACTGGGGAATCAATGCCAGTCGGCAAGATTGCGGGCGACAAGGTGATCGGCGGCACGCTGAACCAGAGCGGCGCCTTCGTGATGCGCGCGGACAAGATCGGGCGCGACACGGTTCTGGCGCAGATCGTGCAGATGGTTGCGCAAGCGCAGCGCAGTCGCGCGCCAATTCAGCGTCTTGCCGATCAGGTTTCTGGCTGGTTCGTCCCGCTCGTCATTGCGGTTGCCGCGCTCGCCTTTGCCGCATGGGCCATATGGGGTCCCGAGCCGCGCTTGACCTATGGTTTGCTGGCGGCGATCTCGGTCATGATCATCGCCTGCCCTTGCGCGTTAGGATTGGCCACTCCGATGTCGATCATGGTCGGCGTCGGACGGGGCGCTCAGGCGGGCGTCTTGATCAAGGACGCGGAAGCGCTCGAGCGTCTGGAAAAAATCGACACCCTGGTCGTCGACAAGACGGGCACGCTGACCGTGGGAAAGCCGACGCTTGTGGCGCTAAAGCCCGCAAATGGGGTCAGCGAGGAAATGCTGCTCAAGCTTATGGCCAGTCTTGAGCGCTTGAGCGAGCATCCTCTCGCGGCGGCGATCCTGCGCGCGGCGGCGGATCGGAATCTCACGCTCGTCAAGGTCGACGGCTTCGAGAGTTTTTCCGGCAAAGGGGTGTCAGGAACCATCGACGGGCGCAAAGTCGCACTCGGCAATCGGGCCATGATGCAGGCGGTCGGCATCGACGTCAGCGCGCTCGAAGAGATGGCAAACGGCCTGCGCGGCCAGGGCGCGACCGCGATCTTCGCGGCGATCGACGGCAAGGCGGCCGGGGTGATGGCGGTCGCCGACCCGATCAAGGCGACCGCGCTTGATGCCATTCGCGCGCTCAAGGAAGCAGGCGTGCAAGTCGTGATGCTCACCGGCGACAATCGGGCCACCGCGGAGGCCGTGGGGCGCAAGCTCGGCATCGCGCAAATCGAAGCCGAGGTTTTGCCGCAGGACAAAGGCAAGACAGTCGAACGTTTGCGGAAGGAAGGCCGGGTCGTCGGCATGGCCGGCGACGGCGTCAACGACGCCCCGGCCCTCGCGGCGGCCGATGTCGGCATCGCGATGGGCACGGGAACCGATGTCGCCATCGAATCCGCGGGGATCACCCTGCTCGGCGGCGATCTCGGCGGCATCCTCGCGGCGCGCCGACTGTCGCAAGCGACGATGCGCAACATCCGGCAGAACCTCATGTTCGCCTTCATCTACAACGCCGCGGGCGTGCCGATCGCAGCGGGCGTCCTCTATCCGGCGTTCGGCCTCACGCTGTCGCCAGTGTTGGCTGCGGCGGCGATGGCGCTTTCGTCGGTGAGCGTGGTCGGCAACGCGCTAAGATTGCGGAGCGTGCGCCTCGGGCAGTCGGATGCGAAGCCCGCGACCTGAAACGCTTTGGAGAACCTTGCGGGGAGCGCGGGGTTGCTCTGGCTTTGGGCCTCCGGCGTGTCGGGCCTGGCTTTTTGAGGGTAATCAAATGCCTCCGCGGTTCGCATAGGGCCGTTGTTCGAGCCGCCTCGATTTGGACGTTCTTTCTACTCAGGAGGAAAGCCCTATGAACAAATCCATTCTTATCGCCGCCCTGATCATGTCCGCATTCTTGTCTCCAGCGCAAAGCGCAGACGCCGAGGACATGAAGGGCATGAACATGACGACGAAGCCTCCGGCGATTCCGGCCGACAAAGCGTTCGCAGCCTCGATGAAGACGATGATGATCGGCATGCACGCGAAGCCGACGGGCAAGCCGGACAAGGATTTTGCTCTCATGATGATTCCGCATCATCAAGGGGCGATCGACATGGCCAAGGTTGAACTCCAGTACGGAACCGATCTCGAATTGCGCCAGTTGGCGACAGACATCGTCGCCGCGCAAGAAAAGGAGATCGCGCAGATGAAGGCTTGGTTGGATAAGAACGGCCGATAGTCCGCGCAGGCGCGGCAGCCGCTGCCTGCCTCTCCTCAACGAGGCCAAACCGTCTCGAATGGTGTCGTCACACTCTGCGTAGGACTTGTTCGCGTCCGCTCGTGCTTCACGTATAATTGATAGCTCATTAATTGATATGCCATCTATTACAGCGGCCATGCCGCTCGCTGCAAAAGACGCTCGCGCTCGATTCGCTCCTCTCGTCGCTAATGTTGCGCGCGAATGGCGGCGTGCGGTCGACGCGCGTTTGCAGACCCATGGGCTGACGGAAGCAACCTGGCTTCCCTTGCTTCGGATCGCGCGATCCGGAGCTCCGATGCGGCAGAACGAGCTGGCCGCTTCCCTGTCACTCGATGGGTCGTCGGTCGTTCGCCTGCTCGACGCGCTTGAAAATGCTGGCCTCGTTGAGCGATGCGAGGACCGGGCTGACCGGCGCGCAAAGAGCTTGGTGCTCACGCCGCGCGGGCGTCGGAGGGTCGAGCAGGTCGAGCGCGTATCCCAGGACATTCGCGACCTTGTCCTCGGCGAGGCTTCGGACGAAGACTTGGCGCGGTCGCTTCGCCTGCTCGAAACCGTCAGGGACCGGCTCCTAAGCCTCGCGGAAGCGCGAACCGCCGCCCCCGAGCCCAAGCGATCGGCAGCCCGATGAACCTCGATCGCCGACGCGCCGTACCGCTCTGGCTGTTGGGCGTGTTCACTTTCAGCGGGCCTGTCGGCATGCACATATTCGTGCCTGCGCTGCCCGCCGCGGCGAAGGACCTTCACGCGACACCGGCGGCTCTGGAGCTGACGATCAGTCTCTACATCCTGGGATTGGCGGTGGGGCAATTGGTCTACGGGCCCGCGTCGGATCGCTTTGGGCGCCGGCCGGCGCTGCTGGTCGGCCTCTCCATTTTCACGATTGCGAGCATTGCCGCGCTCTTCGCTCCAGATATCCACACGCTCGTCCTCGCGCGTTTTTTCCAGGCTGTAGGCGGCTGTTCGGGACTGGTGCTCGCTCGCGCCATCATTCGCGACACATCGCAGGCGCATGAAGCTGCGCGCCGTCTGGCGCTCACGAATTTGCTGGTAACCGCGGGCCCTGCGGTTGCGCCGCTGATCGGCTCCGCTCTCAGCGCCTTTTGGGGCTGGCGAACGATTCTGGCGGGGCTCGCCGCCTTGGGCGTGGCCAACTTCGTGTTGGCATGGCGCATGTTGCCGGAGACGCGGCCTGAGGCGCTCTTCGTCAGCGCCTCGCGATATGCCCGAGACTATGCCGGCCTGCTGCGCTCCCGGCAGTTTCTGGGCTATTCCGTCGGCGGAGCCTGCGCGACGACCTCGCTCTATGCGTTCATCGCGTGCGCGCCTTTCATTTTTATTGATCGGTTGCATGTTCCCAGCGCCAGCGTCGGCCTTTATCTCGCGCTCCTCGTCTCGGGCATCTGGCTCGGCAGCCTTCTCGCCAGTCAACTGATTTCTCGTTTTTCCTTGACCCGCTTTGTGGTCGTCGCCAATGCGGTCAGCGTCGTAGCTGCGGCTGCGTTCCTCGGCTTTGTGATCGCCGATCGCGCGACTCTCGTAGCGATTGTCGGAACGATGTTCGTGTTCAGCGTCGGGGTGGGCGCGGCGGCGCCCGCGGCCCTCGTCAAGGCGATCAGCGTGAACCCGCGCGTCACGGGAACAGCGTCCGGACTTTACGGTTCGGTCCAGATGGCTGTCGCGGGCACGCTGGTCATGCTCGCCGGCTGGGGGTCGAATCCGGCGTTCGCCTCGGCGTCCGTGCTCCTTGCCGCAGGCATTGTGGCGCAGGCGTCGTTCTGGATCGCGCGGAACCGGAGCGCAGCCGTCCCCACGCCGGAAAGCGAGGCTGCGTCAAAAGCCGCGACCTAACGGCCTTATATTAAGCGCCGCGTCGGGCGAGTTGGTCGCGGATCTCGGTCAGGAGAACGACTTCCTTGGTGGGGGGCGCCGGCACGGGAGGCTCTTTGGCCGCCCTTCTGGTCATGGTGTTGATCCCCTTGATGACAATGAACAGCGCGATCGCGATAATGAGGAAGTTGATCACCGCGCTGATGAAATCGCCGTAGGCGAAAACCCCGCCCTGCTTTCTCGCGTCGGCCAGGTTGGTCGCGGTCACGCCGCTCGAGAGCGGGATGTAATAGTTGGAGAAGTCGGCCTTGCCCGCGATGCCGATGATCGGCATGATGAGGTCGTTGACCAAGGCGTCGACGACCTTGCTGAACGCCGCGCCGATGATGAAGCCGACGGCGAGGGTGAGCGCGTTGCCTTTGAGCGCAAACTCCTTGAATTCATTCCACATGAGCTGTTGTCCTCTCAAAGGCGGACCCCGGTTGCGCTGGGCCCATTCCACGGTCAGTAAGCTAACCGAGCCAGCGTGAGAGATAAAGTCCGTTGGTCGGGGCGCAGGGCTACCCGGATCAGGACGCCGCGCCACTGCGGCGGTCGCCGTCTTCCGTCGAGGGCTGCCCAAAAATCATCGCGTAGAGCCGTCCCTCGCCCAAGGCCACGCTTAAATTCCTGAGACCAAAAAACGGAATCAGCGCGATGAACAGAATGGCGGTGATGCTGAGGAATCCCACGAGACCGCCACCGCCGATCACAGGCACACTGTCGATGATCGTCTTTCCACGAAACAGGCCTTCGATCGTCTTTTCGACGACATGGGCGACAAGAAAAAGGACCGTCAGCAGGAGAGTTTCGTAGAGGATGGGATAGATAAGCGGCCTCTTGCGCAGCCAGCGACCGGGGTCAAAGACTTCAAACAGCATCATGACTTTCGCGAAGACGAGGGCGTTAATGAAGGCGAAGCCAAGCATGGGGAAATTAATCCCGTGCTCGCGCATGACGACGCCCTGATTGAGCGTGAAGACGCCGAAGAGAATCCAAAGATAGAGGAAAAGGACAAAGAACCTGCGAAACTCGTCGACCGCTTTGGCTTTAAGGGACCGCCCACCGTGAGCGTTGGCTTCAGACGCGACGACTGTGTTGGCGCCTGTTGGATCCGCTGTCATCGGAGAGCCTCCCAAACCATCATAGCGCTCGCGCCCAGGATCGACCCCTAAGGCTGCTTGGCGCCCTTTTTCGACTTCGCCTTTTTGCCCTTCTCGCTCGCCGCCTTGGAGCCCGTTGCAGGGCCAAGCTCGTTGAGCCTTGTCTGCAAAAGCGCCACGCGCGCCTCGGTGACGCGCAGGCCGCAATAGCCGTGTACGCTTTCCTTTGCGTAATCGCGGCAGAGTTCGTCGCGCTGCCCAGCGAAGCCGTTCTGATCGCGCACGAGGGCGGCCGCCTGCGCGCTGTCCCCGGCGCGGTCCTCGATAATGTGCAGGATTTTGCCCATCGCCTTTTCAGCCGCGGCGCGCTCCTTCACGATCTTGGCCGCATCGCCGACCAATGACGCGCCGTCGGGACCCCAAAGTCCGCCGGGAGCGGTTTGGCAATCCGCGGCCTTGAAGACGCAGGCGGTGATTTGGCTCGGCACGAGCAGCGCGCCGCTCAGAACGTCGAACGAGATCGGGCAGGCGGGGACCTTGGCCTCGTACCGCTCGAGTCCGTCCGGACGACGGCCAACATTGGTCGCCTCGATCGGCGTCTCGCCGACGATGTCGACGATACAGCGCTGCGACGAGTCGGAGACGCCTTCGCCGACGAGTTGCAGCTTGTCCACTGTGACCGACTTCTCGTCGCCGGAAATCTGCAGGAGCCCCGATTTGCCGTTAAGCATGAGCGGACGCCCGACAAGGCTCGCGAGTCCTGCCGCAGGGCTCGCCTCAGCGTCCTTGCCGCCGGATCCCGCTGCCGTTGCGGGGGCGCCCGAACTCTTATGCTTCGGCTTCGCAGGTGCGACTTTCGCGCCCTGCGGCTCGGCGGGAGCGGCGCCAGGGAGCATCAATTGCGCGCGGGTTTGACTCGCCGCCAGGGCTGCGACGAAGAGCGCTGAAATCAAGCGGCGGAAGCCTCGAGTCATCGGCGAAGTGTAGAGGCGCTGACGAGAAAGGGGAAGGCGCGAGGGGATGGGAATAGGGAGCTCAAAGCTTGAAAATCCACGGCTTCCGCGCCTTGCGCCACTAAAACGCCCCACCTATATACGCCCCGACTGGCCGGTTGGGGCGCGAAGCCCGATGGATCGGCCGAAATCTGGTTGAAAGATGGGGACCGGAGGACGTCAGCCGTCGGCTATGAAGCGACCGGTGAAACGTCTCTCCTAGGCCTTGCCGCTTTGGGGCTCGGCGGTCCCGCAGAAGAACAGGGGTGAGTAATGGCGAAAGTAATTGGCATCGACCTTGGCACAACCAATTCGTGCGTCGCTGTCATGGAGGGCTCGGCCCCCAAGGTGATCGAGAATTCCGAAGGCGCGCGTACGACGCCTTCGATCCTTGCGTTCACGGACGACGGCGAACGTCTCGTGGGTCAGCCCGCCAAGCGGCAGGCGGTGACCAATCCCGAGCGCACCATCTTCGCCATCAAGCGGCTTATCGGGCGCCAGTTCGACGATCCGATCAGCAAAAAGGACATGTCGCTCGTCCCTTACAAGATCGTTCGCGGTCCCAATGGCGACGCATGGGTCAACGTCGATGGCAAGCAATATTCGCCCTCGCAGATTTCCGCATTCATCTTGCAGAAGATGAAGGAGACGGCCGAGGCCCATCTTGGCGGTCCGGTCACTCAGGCGGTCATCACGGTTCCCGCCTATTTCAACGACGCCCAGCGACAGGCCACCAAGGACGCGGGCAAGATCGCCGGCCTTGAGGTGTTGCGCATCATCAACGAGCCGACCGCGGCGGCGCTCGCCTACGGCCTCGACAAGAAGAAAGCCGGCACCATCGCGGTCTATGACCTTGGCGGGGGCACCTTTGACGTGTCCGTGCTCGAGATCGGCGACGGCGTGTTCGAGGTGAAGTCGACGAACGGCGACACCTTCCTCGGCGGCGAAGATTTCGACATGCGTTTGGTCGAGTATCTGGCGGGCGAGTTCAAGAAGGAGCAGGGCATCGACCTGACCAAGGACAAGCTTGCCCTCCAGCGCCTCAAAGAGGCGGCTGAGAAGGCGAAGATCGAGCTGTCGTCCGCGACCCAGACCGAAATCAACCTCCCCTACATCACTGCCGACGCGACGGGGCCGAAGCATCTCGCGCTCAAGCTGACGCGGGCGAAGTTCGAGGCGCTGGTCGACGACCTCATTCAGAAGACGGTCGAGCCATGCAAGAAGGCGCTCAAGGACGCCGGCCTGTCCGCGGGCCAGATCGACGAGGTGGTTCTGGTCGGCGGCATGACGCGCATGCCCAAGGTGCAGGAAGTCGTCAAGCAATTCTTCGGCAAAGAGCCCCATAAGGGCGTCAACCCGGACGAGGTTGTCGCCATAGGGGCCGCCATTCAGGCGGGCGTGCTGCAAGGCGACGTCAAGGACGTGCTGCTGCTCGACGTCACTCCGCTCTCCCTCGGCATCGAGACGCTGGGCGGCGTGTTCACCCGGCTTATCGAGCGCAACACGACCATCCCGACCAAGAAGAGCCAGGTGTTCTCGACTGCCGAGGACAATCAGACCGCGGTCACCATCCGCGTGTTCCAGGGCGAGCGCGAGATGGCAGCCGATAACAAGGCGCTCGGCCAGTTCGATCTGGTCGGGATTCCGTCCGCGCCGCGCGGCGTGCCGCAGATCGAGGTGACCTTCGACATCGACGCTAACGGCATTGTCAACGTGACCGCCAAAGACAAGGCAACCAACAAGGAGCAGCAGATTCGCATCCAGGCCTCGGGCGGCCTGAGCGAAGCCGACATCAACAAGATGGTGAAGGACGCGGAAGCTCACGCCGCCGAGGACAAGAAGCGGCGCGAAATAGTCGATGCGAAGAATAGCGGCGAGTCGATGGCGCATGACGCTGAAAAGGCGCTGAACGAATATGGCGACAAGGTCGCCCAATCCGATCGCAGCGCCATTGAGGCGGCGGTCGCTTCCCTGCGCACGGCGCTGCAGGGAGAGGACGTCGAGGCGATCAAGGCGCGCACCAACGATCTGATGCAGGCGCAGATGAAGCTTGGCGAGGCCATGTATAAGGCCCAACAGGCAAGCGGCGCGCCGGGCGACGTCGGCGCCGAGGCCGGCGCGGAGGCCAAGGACGACGTCATCGACGCGGAATTCCGCGAAGTCGACGACGACAAGAAGAAGTCCTGAACGACTGAAGCCGGTCGCCAAGCGCGGCCGGCCTTGACTTTAGGGGACGCCGCGATGGCGGGGGGAGATTGGGCTGATTGCGAGCCGGCGTTCAGCACGCCGACTTTCAGCACGCCGGCTTTCGTTTCAAGAGTCGGGTCCGCCTCTTGAAACGCGGCGTAGCGTTAGTAGGTCTAACCATGCATAGGCTGCGGGCGCGCTGAGGATGGCCAAGCGCGATTTCTACGAAACTCTGGGCGTCGCCAAAACTGCGACGGACGTCGAGCTGAAGTCCGCCTTCCGCAAGGCGGCGATGCAGTGTCATCCCGACCGGCATCCCGGCGACAAGCAGGCCGAGTCGCGGTTCAAGGAACTGAACGAAGCCTACCAGCATCTGTCGGACGCCCAGAAGCGCGCGGCCTATGACCGCTATGGTCACGCCGCTTTCGACCAGAGCGGCATGAGCGACGGCTTTGCGTCGTCGATGTCGGACATCTTCGACGATTTGTTTGGCGACATGATGGGCGGCGGGCGGCGCGGCGGCCGTCAGGCGGCCTCAGGCCGGGAGCGCGGCGCCGACCTGCGCTATAACCTTGAGATCACGCTCGAAGACGCGTTTCACGGCAAGACCGCAGCGATTCGCATGCCGACGTCGGTCGCCTGCGAAGCCTGCTCCGGCTCCGGCGCGCGCGCCGGTTCACGGCCGGCGACCTGCAAGACCTGCGGCGGACACGGGCGGGTGCGCGCCCAACAGGGCTTCTTCGCCATCGAGCGAACTTGCCCGACCTGTCACGGCCGCGGGCAGACGATCGAGAACCCTTGCGACAAATGCGCTGGGGCTGGCCGCGTGACCAGGGAGCGGACGCTGTCGGTCAACGTTCCGGCTGGCGTCGAGGATGGCACCCGCATCCGCCTGACCGGCGAGGGTGAGGCTGGAATGCGCGGCGGGCCGCCGGGCGATCTCTATATTTTCCTTACCGTCAAGCCGCATGCGTTCTTCCAGCGCGACGGCGCCGACCTCTATTGCCGCGTGCCAATCTCGATGGTGCAGGCCTCGCTCGGCGGCGAATTCAACGTCCGGACGCTCGATGCAACCGAGTCCAAGGTCAGCGTTCCGGAAGGCGCGCAATCGGGGCGTCAATTGAGGCTGCGCGGCAAGGGCATGCCAGTGCTGCGCGCCCGCGATTCTGGCGACCTGTTCGTGCAGCTCGTTGTCGAAACGCCGCAAAACCTCACACGGCGCCAGCGCGAACTTTTGACGGAGTTCGCCTCCGAATCGTCGAACACGACCCATCCGGAAAGCGCCGGCTTCTTCGCCAAGATGAAGGAGTTTTTCGAGGGCCGCACCTGATGTCGGCTTTGCGACGTGGGGAGCGACCGGTATAAGCGCCGAACCGCGCCAGGAGCGCGCTGAAGAAATCTAGAGCCTCGTCGCTCGCGGAGCCGAAATGCAGGGTCGAGCGCTGGACAAGACAGGTCGACGAGGGCTCGCCGACAGCGCGCGTTTTCTCAAGACTCTCGTGGCGTCGCCGCGGTTGACCGGCGCGGTCGCGCCGTCGGGGCGAGCGCTCGCTCGCGCGATGGCGACCGCGATCGGCTCGCCGTCGCAGGGCCTCGTTGTCGA
>Ga0208480_1000934_pt1 | contig 10870 bp, 11 predicted proteins | sample NGESurshal092012_4_FD_184485 | JGI IMG/M metagenome (GOLD analysis project Ga0208480, IMG submission 184485) | Arctic peat soil microbial communities from Barrow, Alaska - NGEE Surface sample F53-1 shallow-092012 (SPAdes) | ecosystem: Environmental > Terrestrial > Soil > Wetlands > Peat ... | reverse complement strand
AACGAAGACAAGCAGTCGGGCGCCGCCGTTCGCGAAAGGCAGGGTCCTCGAGAATCACGGCAGAAGCGATCGACTCGGGTCGATATCAACGGCTGGATCAATCTCGATAAGCCGACCGGAATCTCCTCGACTCAAGCGGTCGGGCGAATCAAGTTCCTGTTCAACGCCAAGAAAGCAGGCCATGCCGGAACGCTCGATCCGCTCGCATCGGGGGTGCTGCCGATCGCGCTTGGCGAGGCGACCAAGACCGTGCCGGTCGTTCAGGACGGAGCCAAATCCTACCGGTTTCGCGTGCGCTGGGGCGAGGAAAGCGCGACCGACGACGCCGAAGGGGAGATCGTCGCACGCTCGGATCGACGTCCCTCCCCAGCCGAGATCGAGAGCTTTCTCCCCCGCTTTGTCGGCGAAATTCTTCAGACGCCACCGACCTTCTCCGCGATCCGCATCGCTGGCGCGCGCGCCTACGATCTCGCGCGCGATGGCGAAACCTTCGAGATTGAACCGCGCCCGATCCATGTTTACCGGCTCGACCTGATATCGGCTGAGCCCAGTGAGGCGGTGCTCGAGGCCGAATGCGGCAAGGGCGCCTACGTGCGCGCGATCGCGCGGGATCTCGGCCGCGCGCTTGGCTGCTATGGACATGTGATTGAATTGCGCCGGACACGCGTTGGCCCGTTTTCAGTCGAAACAGGCATTCCGCTCGATCGTCTGCCGGACGACGCGGAGCTGATGGCTCGCGCGATTCTGCCCTTGCAGGCGGGTCTGGGCGAAATCCCGATCGTGCCGGTCGATCGCTCCGGCGCCGCGACTCTTCGGCGCGGCCAAAAACTGCTGCTTCGCGGCCCAGCCCCAACCCAAGGGCGCGCCTACGTCGAGTGCTTTGGAACGCCAATCGCTTTTGGCGTCGTCGAAGACGGCTATTTTGTCTCGACCCGGGTGTTCAATCTGCGCGGATAGACCTTCCGCTCACTTCCACGCCTCGAACGCCTTTTCCAGCATCGCTTGGCCCTCGGGCGACTTCTGGAACACAATCTTGGCGATGCGATCGTCGTTGAGCAGCAGCGGAAAGTCGAACCAGGAGCGGGTCTGCATCAGGTCGAGGTTGCGGGCGGTGTCGGATTCGCCCTTGGCCAGCGCGATAAGGAAATAGATGTCGCTGATCTTGACCTTCACGCTGGTCAACGCCTCGGCCGCGGTCGAATCCTCCTTGCGCATCTGCGGCAGGCCGACATCCTTGAAGCCCGTGATCGGGGCGCCCGGGGCGAAGGAGAATTTCAGGTCGATGGTGTGAGTCGCCTGCAGCGTCGGATCCGTGTTCTTTCTCAAGGTCATGGTGGCGTGCATCTTGAGGTCGGGGATGTCCGCCTCAGCCTTTACCCCGACCGTCGCCGGCTGGCCCGTCGCGGCAGGTATCAGCGACCACACTGTCGAGCCCAAGCTCACGGCCGGTTTCTGCGGGTTGTCCGCCGAAGCGATCAACATCGCCGCCCTGCCGGCCGCCGGCGCAGACGCGGCGGATTGGGTCGGCGGAGTCGACGCCTCGGGGGCTGAGGGTGCTGGCGCCGCGCCCTGCGGACTTGGCGGGGTCGCTTGCGGTGCGCTGCTCGCCGGCGCAGCGGGAGCAGCAGGCGGGGTCGTTTGCACCCGCTCGGCGATCTTCGCCGAAGTCTCCGGCGGAGCGGGTTGCTGCGTCTCGACGGTGGGCCTGATGGCGAGGTCTTGGGGCTTCTGACGCATCAGGATTGCGGCCCCGGCCACCGCGAGAACAATTCCAAGGACCACCGCCGCCGCGATCCAGAGGAAGCGTTTCGGCTTGGCGACTGCGGCGCCCGGAGCAACCGGACGCTGCATCTCCGCCTCCGGTCTGGACGCCAAGCCGGGGCGGTCGAACTCCGCCGCCACTTCGGGCGCGCCAGCCCATTGCCCAGGTTCATCGTGACGGCTCGCGACAACGGGCGGAGCGTCGGAGGTGGTCCCGTCGTCCGTCTTGTTCGGTCGGATCGCCTTGGCCGGGTCGAGCGCAGCCAATCCGGGCAGACCTTCATCCTTGCCGTCCCTCGTCCCAACCGGTGGAGCGGCCCGGCCGGTTCTCGGCACGGAGGAGGGCTGGTTGGCCATTGCAGCGGCGAGCTGAGATCGAGCCGGCGAAGCCACCGTCGGCGCCGATGCGGCTGGCCTCCCCGCAACCGGGGTCGGCGCTTGCTGTGGGCCCCCGCCTGGCTGGGTCCGTCCCTGCGCCGGCAGCGGAGGTCGCAGCACTGCGCCCTGAATGGGCGTCGCTGCCGCGCCGAGTTGGCCGGGCGCGCCGGTTTGCGAAGGCGATCGCGCCGAGGGAGCGACCGGCCCGGACGCCGTGGGCGCGCTGGGGCGCTGGACCGTAGAGAATTGCGGGGGCGGGGTCGGCGGAGCGGCCCTCGGCGCCGCGACCGGCTTTCCAGCTACAGCCGAGGCTGGCGTCGGCGAATCAAGAGGTGGACCTGGACCTTGCGAACCGTATCTTTGCTCAATCTCGGCGATCGCTGCGTCAAGCGCGGTCTCCTCGCGAGTGATGTCGCTTTCCGGCAGCGGCGGGCGCAAGCTTCTGAGCTGCTCAAGCAGGGCTTTGCGAGCCCGTTCATAGATCGCTCCGCGCGATGCCGGCGTGCCCGCATTGGGCAAATTGGCGACGGCTCGCATGAGCAGCGAATGATAATCAGCCATGAAGCGTCCGCTCAACCGCTCCGCGCGATACCGCGCGGGGTCCCTTAGTCCTGGAATGGATCATGCACAAGGATCGTATCGTCGCGCTCGGGACTCGTCGATAATAAGGCGACGGGCGCGCCGACCAGCTCCTCGATTCGACGCACATATTTTATCGCCTGCGCAGGCAGGTCGGCCCATGACCGCGCCTTGCTCGTGGCGCCTTTCCAGCCTTCGATCGTTTCATAAACCGGCTCGATGCGCGCCTGCGCCGATTGCGAGGCCGGAAGATAGTCGATTTCTTCGCCGTTCAGGCGGTAACGGGTCGCGACCTTGATGGTCTCAAAGCCGTCGAGAATGTCAAGCTTGGTCAAGGCCAGCCCGTCGATGCCGCTCGTGCGAACCGCCTGGCGCGCGAGCACGGCGTCGAACCATCCGCACCGGCGCGGGCGTCCGGTATTGGTGCCGAATTCGCGGCCGCGCTCGCCGATCAATCGGCCGACTTCATTGTCGAGTTCGGTCGGGAATGGCCCACCCCCGACGCGCGTCGTGTAGGCTTTGGCGATGCCGAGCACGTAACCGATCGCCTTGGGCCCCAGGCCGGAACCGGTCGCTGCATTCGCCGCGACCGTGTTTGAGGACGTCACGTATGGATACGTGCCGTGATCGACGTCCAGCATGGCGCCTTGCGCGCCTTCGAACAGAATGCGCTTGCCCGCGCGCCGCTCGCCGTCGAGAATCTCGAATGTCGGCGCCATGAACGGCAGAACCTTGGGCGCGACCGCGAGCAGTTCTTCGCGGACCGCGGCGGCGGTTGGAGGCGGCAGGCCTAAGCCCCGGCACAAGGGAACATGGTGCGAAAGCAAGCGATCGATCTTGTCGTCCAACGCGTCGGGATCGGCGAGGTCCATCAGGCGGATCGCGCGCCTCGCGACCTTGTCCTCATAAGCGGGGCCAATACCGCGCTTGGTGGTGCCGATCTTGGTTCCTGCGACGCTTCCGGACTCCCGATGCGCGTCGAGCTCGCGATGCAACGAGAGAATCAGCGGGACGTTCTCGGCGATCTTGAGGTTGGCCGGCGTCACTTCGACTCCCTGGCCGCGCAGCTTCTCGATCTCTTCAACCAGATGATAGGGATCGAGGACGACGCCATTGCCGATGATCGACAGTTTCCCGGGCCGAACAATGCCGGACGGAAGCAGCGCAAGTTTGTAAGTCTTGCCGTCGATCACCAGCGTATGGCCGGCGTTATGGCCGCCTTGGAAACGCACCACGACGTCAGCGCCGACGGACAGCCAATCGACGATCTTGCCCTTTCCCTCGTCGCCCCATTGGGCGCCGACCACGACAACATTAGCCAATGTCGATTGCTCTCCCGATTGCTTAAAACGAGCGAAGCCCCGGCGCAGCGGCGAAAAGCCGAGCCGGGGCCCCTGGGGCAACCGCCTAAACGATCGGCAAGCCTGAGTAAAGGCGCGGCGCGGGCGAGCCTCGGGTGAAAAGCGCGTTCGTCGCTCGAAAAACCCAACCAGAAGCCTTGGATTGCCCGCTTGCGTCGCTATATGCCGGGCGCGGCTATCCGGCCGCAGGGAGAGCGACATGACCCCCGAAGAACGCCAGATGCTTGGTGGCCTGTTCCAGCGCGTCAACTCGGCTGCCGCGACGCAGCGTGACCCCGAAGCCGAATCCTTCATCAATGACGCGGTTCGCACCGCGCCCCACTCGCCTTATGTGTTGGCGCAAACCGTCCTTGTTCAGCAGCATGCCTTGGAGGCCGCTGCGAACCGGATCTCCCAACTCGAGGCGGCCGCGCAGCAGGGCCCCGAGCAAAACGAGGAGCAAGGCAGTTTCCTCGGCAATCTCGGCAAGTCCATTTTCGGCGCCGGTCCGTCCTCTCCCCCGCCGCGGCCGGACTCTGATCCGCAGGCCTATCAGCGCGCGGCGCCTCCGCCACCGCGAGGCTACGCGCCGCAAGGGCCTCAGGGCGGCTATCCCCCGCCGCCCCAACAGGGCTATCCTCCGCAACCTGGCCCATGGGGTCAGCCTCAAGCTTCGGGCGGCGGCGGTTTCTTGCAAAATGCAGCTTCAACCGCGACGGGCGTGGCTGGCGGCGTGGTCCTTGGCAATCTGCTAGGCGGCCTGTTTGGCGGCCATAGCGGCGGTGGAGGTCTCTTTGGCGGCGGGGCAAGCGCCGCCGGGTTGGGCGGCTCGGGCCTTACCGGCGCCAACCCGACAGAGATCACGGAGATCAACAACTATTATGACGACAAGCCGGATCGCGGCAGCGACGCGAATTTTCAGCAGTTCGATCCCGGCGCGCCGGGCGTCCAGGACGCGAACTTCGACAATCTCGACGATTCGACCTTCGACAACTCGGACGGCGGGTCTGACGACGGCGGCGGCTACGACGACGTCTAAGGGTTCGGTTTATTAGATCAGATCATTGGCGAGGCGTACTTGGGCGCGCCTCGCCGTTTTCGTTTCAGAGCACGATGACCTTCGCGCCGACGGGCACGCGATCGTAAAGGTCGATCACATCCTCGTTCATCATCCGGATGCAGCCTGACGAGACGTTGTGGCCGATGGTCGACGGCTCGTTGGTGCCGTGAATACGGTAGAGCGAGGAGCCGAGATAGAGCGCTCTCGCGCCGAGCGGATTATCGGGGCCGCCCGCCATATGGCGCGGCAGGTCGGGGCGGCGCAACACCATCTGCGCAGGCGGCGTCCAGTCTGGCCATTCGGACTTACGGCTGATCCGCTTGACGCCCGACCATTCGAAACCCGGACGCCCGACGCCGATTCCATAACGCAGCGCTTTTCCATGCGGCTCGACGAGGAACAGGAACCTGTCGGGCGTATCGACGACGATCGTTCCCGGCGCCGCAGGCCCCGTGTAATCGACTTCCTGCCGGCGGAATTGCGGCTCGGGCTCGGCTTCCACGTCCGCCGGCTCGCTTGCAGTTGAGGCCACCTGCGACTGCCCTGCGCCGCCGGTCAGCAGCGCTTCGATCAAGCCGCCGCCGTATCGCCCGCGCACGGGAGCCGGAGCGGGGACGGAGGCGGGCGCCGCGCCGGAGGCGTATTCACTCAACTGCGTCTCCGGAGGCACGAAGACAATGACGCCATCGTTGGCGGCCATGGAAGGGGCGGGAACGGCGAAGAGAAATGCGGGAAAACAAAGATTGGCGAGGCGGCGCATGCCTGTCTCCGGGTCAAAAGAATGAGGAACTGACTTGGCCTCACCATGACTCGGGAGAATTATATTAGACCGACAATTAATGTTAAAATGTGCGCGGCTGCCTCTGAATCTAACCGTAGATTGCGGCGAGACGGGCTCGTTATCGCGAAGAGGCGCAGGGCGGCGAGAGAAGCCCTATCGCTCGCAATACCGATCCTGCAGATCGCATGATGCTCTAAGCCTCACCTGACTGGATCGCCTCGCTCGGCGCGCCTGCGCCGCTCAGCGGATTATCCGGGTCCCAGGCATAGCGCAGAGTCTCGAACCGCATCGCGCGCGTGTCGATCATCAACAGCCGTCCGACCAGCCCCTCGTCGCCATCGCCGAAGCCGCCGACCAGAACGCGGATCGCCTCGAGCGCCATCAGCGAACCGAGCACACCAGCCAGCGCGCCCAACACCCCGGCCTCGGCGCAGGTGGGGATGGTCCCCGGCTCAGGCGGGTCGGGGAAGAGGCAACGATAGGTCGGATTAGGTTTCCCGTCCGGCTCATTCTCGTACGGCTTCAGCGTCGTGAGGGTGCCGTCGAATTCGCCGAGCGCGGCCGAAACGAGCGGCCGGCGCTCATGGAAGCAAGCGTCGGACAGCGCGTAGCGAGTGGCGAAATTGTCCGAGCCGTCGAGGACGACATCGAAACGTCGAACAAGCGCCCGAGCGTTGTCGGCGTCGAGCCGCATCGAAATCGGCTCGACCGTAACATGCGGATTGATACGGGCGATCGCGGCTTGAGCGCTTTCGGTCTTCAGCTGCCCGACATCGTCGGTCGCATGAATGACCTGTCGGTGGAGGTTGGAGAGCGAGACGGAATCGTCGTCGACGATCCCCAGCGTCCCGACTCCGGCCCCAGCCAGATATTGCAGCGCAGGCGAGCCCAGGCCTCCCGCGCCAATCACGAGGGCGCGCGCGGCCTTGAGCTTGGTCTGGCCGGGTCCGCCAACCCCATGCAGAACGATCTGGCGCGCGTAGCGCTCAATCTCTTCACTTGAGAGGGTCATGGGCGCGTATAGTTAACGAAATCTTGCCGCATAGGCGAGTGCGACGCGTGTCCCGCCAGATTTGGTGAAAGACGAGCGTGGAACAAGTTCCAGCCGCCAAAGTTTATCCTAACAATATGGCGGAGGGAGATCATCAAATGACACGGCATAGATTTGCACTGACGTTCCTCATCTCGCTGATCGCCGGCCCCGCTCTAGCGGAAACGCTTTCTCCGGAAGCGGATGCCTGCAAGGCCAGCGGTCTGCTCGCGCTTAAGCAAAAGTTTCCGCGGGTGAAGGACGTTCTGATCGATCTGGATAGCGCCAAGGTCATCAAAGCCGATACGACGATTGAAAACGTCCCGATCAAGACCGTCGTCATCGGCGACGCCTATGTCGAGCGGACGAAAACAACCAAACCTCAGACGCTTGTGTGCATCATCGGAGACAAAGGAAAGGTTTTGCTCACGCTGTTCTCCGACAAGTGATTACGCCTCGCGCAGATAACGTTCGCCTTTGCGTAGGAGAATGTTGTTAGCGCCGGCGACGCCAAGCTCCAGGCTCTCTGCGACGCGGCGGGCGCGCTCAACGAACCGTTCGGCCGCGGCGGGCGGGCAAACCTCGCGCGCCGTCTCCTCGAACAGCGCGAGCCATCGATCGAAGTGGCGAGCGTCCACGGGCAAGGGCATATGCTTCGCCATCGGCTGGCCGTGATAGCGCCCCGTGTGGAGCGTCAGCGACGACCAGAACGCGAACATATTGTCGAGATGCGGCTCCCACTCGGCAATGCGCGATTCGAAGATCGGCGCAAGTAACGGATCTTGCCGAACCCGCGCATAAAAACCGCGAATGACCGTCTCGATCATCGCCTCGTCGATGCCGGTTTCCTTCTCCGTCAGCGCCACGATAGCGGCGCGTCGCTCCTCGGCACTGCGAAATTCATGGTCCATTCTCGCGTTCCTAATTGCTCGCTCATCGCTTATATGATGGTTCGAGGCCTCGCGCGCCAGTTCGGCGAAGATTACGACGACAGCAAGCCGCTTGTCGCGCGTCGAGGCTGGTACAGCATCAGCACCGCGGGGCCGGTTTCGGTCACTGCTCTCGCCTCAACCCGAAAGCCCGCTTTCTCATAAGCGCGCCGCGCACGGAGGTTCCCTTCCGCCGGATCGATCGCAACCAGCGGCGCGCCCGCCGCGCAGAGCCGCTCCGCCAGCAGCGTTAAGTACGCTTGTCCGTGACCGCGCCCGACCATCGACGGCCAGCCGATGAAACTGTCAATCGTGCGCGATTCCTTCGGCAATTTGGAGAGATGAGGCTGCGGCCAAGAGTGCACGTCATAGTCTTGCGCGTAGGCGAACGGCCGTCCACCAAGTGAGACGATGCACATTGTCATAAGCGGCTCGTTCAAATCTTGGCGCAGGAGTTCGAATTGCTCGCTTGGGTTTCCCCACCAGCGTCGAACTTCGGGTGCATTGAGCCATCGGGCGAGACGTGGCAAGTCGTCGGCGGAGGCCGGCCGGAAAGAATAGGCGGAGCGATCGGATTTCATTGGGGTGACATAGCCATCCTTGTGGACGCCCTGAGGCGCCCATAGCTGACGATTGGGACTTAACGAGGAGAACCATCAATGAAAGTCGGGATCATTGGTTCGGGGGTGGTTGGACAAATGCTGGCCGCCGGTTTTGCCAAACACGGCCATCAGGTTGAGATCGGGACCCGCGATCCGGCCAAGCTGAAGGGTTGGTCAGCGAAGAATCCGGACGCGAAGGTCAAGTCGTTCGCGGAAGCAGAGGTTTCGGCGATGTTGTCGTCCTGGCGGTCGGAGGAGAGGTCGCGCAACAGGCGTTGGCGCTGATCGGCCCTAACGCGCTTCAGGGCAAGACGGTGATCGACGCCTGCAATCCGATCGGCGGCGGCCCGCCCGTCAATGGAGTCTTGTCATTCTTCACGCCCCAGAATGAGTCGCTGATGGAGCAGTTGCAGAAGGCTTACCTGTCCGCTCATTTCGTCAAGGCGTTCAATTCCGTAGGCAGTGGGCAGATGGTCAATCCCCAGTTCGCCAGCGGAAGGGCGACCATGTTCATCTGCGGCAATGACAACGGCGGCAAGAAGACCGTCGCGCAAATTCTGGACCAGTTTGGTGGGACACGGAGGATATGGGCGCGATCGAGGCGGCGCGGCCGATCGAGGCGCTTTGCATGCTTTGGTGCATTCCCGGCATCGGAAAGAACGATTGGTCGCCGCACGCGTTCAAGCTGTTGCGATGACCCAAAAGCTCTTGCCGGCCGCTTCGCGAGTGGCTGGCGTTCCTAATCGCTCGCCTCTCCCCTATATGGAAAGAGCGGCGCTGCCCGGAAAAGCAGGACGCAGGCTGCTCCAACGCCAACGGAGGTCGGCTTCATGACTGCTCCAGATCCCATCGTCATCGTTGGCGCGGCGCGCACGCCGATGGGCGGTTTTCTCGGCGACCTGAAGGACGCGCCTGCGCACGCCCTCGGCGCGCGCGCGATTTCGGCCGCGGTCGAGCGGGCCGGGATTGCGGCCGACAGCGTCGACGAAATCCTGATGGGCTGCGTCTTGCCAGCGGGGCAGCGCCAGGCGCCGGCGCGACAGGCGGCGATCGGCGCTGGATTGCCGCTCGGGGCGGGCGCGACCACCATCAACAAGATGTGCGGCTCGGGCATGAAAGCCGCAATGGTCGCCCACGACCTTTTGCGCGCTGGCTCCGCCGACGTCGTGGTCGCCGGCGGCATGGAGAGCATGAGCAACGCGCCCTATCTGCTCGACCGCGCGCGTGTCGGTTATCGCATGGGCCACGGCCGAACCCTCGATCACATGTTTCTCGACGGCCTCGAGGACGCCTACGACAAGGGACGCCTCATGGGGACGTTCGCCGAGGATTGCGCCGAAGCGTATCAATTCACAAGGGCTGCGCAGGACGCCTATGCGATAAGTTCGCTTGAGCGCGCCAACCGCGCGATCGCGAACGGCGACTTCGCCTGGGAGATCGCGCCGGTCAGCGTGAAGTCTGGAAAGTCCGAGACGCTTGTCGCGACCGACGAGCAGCCGCCCAAGGGGCGCCCCGAAAAGATTCCGACGCTCAAGCCAGCGTTTCGCGACGGCGGGACGGTGACGGCGGCCAATTCGAGTTCGATTTCTGACGGCGCCGCGGCGCTCATCCTGATGCGCGAAAGCGAAGCGGAGAAGCGTGGAGTGACGCCTCTCGCACGCGTCGTCGCTCACGCGACCCACGCCGCCGCGCCGAAAGATTTCCCCACCGCTCCGATCGGCGCGCTGAAAAAGCTGTTCGAGAAGACCGGATGGAGCAGGGATACCGTCGATCTGTTCGAGATCAATGAGGCTTTTGCCGTCGTCGCCATGGCCGCGATGCGGGACCTCGGGCTTCGGCACGAGAAGGTCAACGTCAACGGCGGCGCCTGCGCGCTCGGCCATCCGATCGGCGCCTCGGGCGCGCGCATCCTGGTGACGCTGATCGCCGCGCTGCGCGCGCGCGGCGTCAAGCGCGGCGTGGCTTCGCTCTGCATCGGTGGCGGCGAAGCAACCGCTATGGCGATCGAGATGGCCTGAAACTCTCCTCCCGGCTTGGAGAGGGGTCGGCGGTGAGGATCGCCCTTGTCGCCGCGCCCGATTTCGGACATGGTCCGGCGCCGCCGCCAGCTAACATGTCAGGCCGGCGCCAGGGAGGACCATTTCATGCGTATCACCCGCCGAATCGCGACCGCCGGCATCTTGGCCATGGCGCTCTCCGCGCCCGCCTTCGCCGACGACAAACCGACCATTCTCGTCTCGGTGCCGGGGCTCACCTTTCCGTTCTTCGTCCACATGATGGAGGCCTTCAAGGCCGAGGCGGTCAAGCAGGGCTATACGCCGCTTGAGAGCGACGGCCAGGTGTCCTCGCCGAAGCAGACCGCCGATATCGAGGCGGCGCTCGCCAAAGGCGTCAAGGGGATCGTACTGTC
>Ga0208480_1000933_pt1 | contig 10872 bp, 10 predicted proteins | sample NGESurshal092012_4_FD_184485 | JGI IMG/M metagenome (GOLD analysis project Ga0208480, IMG submission 184485) | Arctic peat soil microbial communities from Barrow, Alaska - NGEE Surface sample F53-1 shallow-092012 (SPAdes) | ecosystem: Environmental > Terrestrial > Soil > Wetlands > Peat ... | reverse complement strand
AGGATGCGGTCCCCCACCCGCCGCAGCACCTCCAGGTAGCGAGCGTGATCGTGCCCCACCTTGATGCCGCACACGTTCGGGATGCCGGCCAGCCGGTCGATCAGGTCCAGGGACAGGCTTACCTGCGCGAACCGGGTATCGAATAGCCAGACGCCGATGTCGGCGCAGGCGCAGACGCGGGCGAACCACTGGTACAGGCCGTCATCGTCCGCCGCGGGGTAGTAAGGATTAATCACCACGACGAAGTCCGCGCCCGCCTGCTGCGCGTGCCGGGTCAGCTCGATGGTCTCATCCGCACTGTGATGGCCGGTGTGGGCCATGACCTGGCATTTCCCGGCGGCTTCGCCGATCACGGCCTCGACTACCTGGCGGCGCTCTGTGCCGGTCAGGGCCCAGAATTCGCTCATCACCCCGGCGCAGAACACGCCATCGACCGCGAGGTCGCCGGTCAGCCGGGCCGTGTCGCGGCGCAGCGAAGGGAGGTCCAGCCCGCCGTCCGCACCGAACGGCACGGTGCTGGCCGCCCACACCCCCCGGAAGCGTTCCCGGGCCGCCTGCTTGGCCTGGTCCGGCGCATAATCCACGGCCATCAGGGTGTCCCACCGGTAAGAGTTTCGGCCAGCCAGTCGGCCACCAGCGGCCGGGCCTTGTACCAGATGTTGTTCAGGATGTGGACGCCGTCGTCGAACACCACATTGGTCACCGGGCCGCCGTACTCGGCCGCGATCCGCTTGCCGTGCTCCGGCGGCGAGCCCGTGTCCAGGCCGCCGTACACCTGCAGCAGCGGGGCAGTCGCGCGGCCGGCCACGCCGGCCAGCGTGATGGATTCCATCATGGCGGCGGGCTCGGGTCCGAGGTGCTGGTACTGGCCGGTCTTCAGTAGCGGCGGCATGTGCTCAAACCGTCCGGCCGGGGTGTACCAGCTCGAGATCGACACCACCGCGCTGACCCGGTCGTCGATCGCGGCCGCGCGGATGGAGAACAGGCCGCCGTAGGAGATGCCGCCGATGGCGAGCCGGCTGATGTCCAAGTCGTCGCGGCCGGCCAGGCTGTCGATGACCGCCTGGATCACGTGCTCGTAGTCCGGGCGCAGCGGGGTGTCGAAGCTCGCCATTCCCTGGCCTGGTCCGTCGAAGGCGGCAAAGGCCAGGCCGCGGGCGACGATGTAGTCACCCAGGTTATACAGCTCTTCTTTGACCGAGTCCCCGCCCGGGAACATGATCACTACAGGAGGGCGGGTCACCCCGGCCGGTATCCGCAGGTAGCCGGGGAGGGCCAGGTTCTCGAACGGGACCTCCAGGATGCTCATCGGCGGGTCGAGCAGCGGCGCCGCCTGCTGCCAGGCCGCGGCCATGGCCTGCAGCGCGGCCCGGTACTGGTCCTTATCGTGGCTGAACATGAAGCTCGCCCAGTGATAGAACAGCCCGGCCCGCAGGTAGGCGTCACCGGCGGTCAGCCGCCGGCCTGATGCAAGCGCGGCATCGCCCCGTTCGACGTGCGAGCGGGCCTGCGCGCTCCAGGCGCCGCACCACTGCTCGTAGTCGGTGATTTCCTGCCTGAGCTGCTCGAATTCCCAGGGAGAGACATAGTTGGACAGGATGCGCCAGGTGAAGCGCTCCAACATCGTTTCGAGCCGGTCGTCCATGAGCTCTCCGATCAGGTGTGCTGGGCTGCGGATGAAGAGGCAGCGGAGATTTTCACTGGTGGCTTCGCCCCTGGCCGGCCAGCCAGCCGGGCCTCCGCCTGCTGCTCGCCGATGCGCAGGGTCATCAGCGCACTCGTCCCGTTGCCGTGGGTGAGCGTCAGCGCGTCGCGGACCAGCTTTTCCGCCGGATTGCCGGTCATGATTCCCCGGCCGCCGAACAGGAACATGGCTTTCTGGGTCACCTCGATGGCCACCTCGGCCGCGTGCACGCGCACACCCCAGGACAGCTGCGGGTGGAAGGCGGGCGACCAGGAGTACTCCCAGGCGGTGCGCATCAGGTGGCTGTGCGCCGCGTCGAGCAGGAGTTTCATCCGGCCAAGATCGTGGGCCACCAGCTGATGGCGGTAGATCGGGACGCCACCCTGCACGCGGTCCAGTGACCAGTCCAGGGCCGCCTCGTAGGCGGCCCTGGCCACCCCCAAGGACATGGCCGCGTTCGTGATGTTCGCGGCGGTCAGGCCGCGCTCGGCAGCCTCGTATCCTTCGCCGACTGCGGTTACGGCGTGGTCGGCGGGGACCCGGCAGTCCTGGAAGAGGATGTCAGCCTGCAGGGAGCCGCGCTGGCCGAGCTTGCGGTACACCGGCCCGGTCGTGACTCCCCGCACGCTCGATGGCACGGCGATCATCGTCGTCCCGTGGCGCACGCCCACCGTGGCGTCGGTCCGGGCAAGGACGAAAATCAGCGACGCGATCGGGGCATTAGTGATCATGAGCTTGTGGCCGTTCAGCACCCAGTAACCGGCGTCGAGCCGTGCGCTGAGCATGGCTCCGTGACCGGGGGCGTCAAAAGGCAGCGCGTTGTCCGACCCGGCCTGCGGCTCGGTACTCGCACTGGCCGGGACGAACTTCTCGTCCTCGGCGATCCCCCGGACGATCAGCTCACGCACCGCCCGGGGCAGCCGGGGCACCAGCCGGGCGAATCGCCAGTAGTGCCGGAAGAAGTAGGCGGCCGCGATGTCGCCAGCAGCCAGCTCCTCCGCGACCAGGCACTGGGTCACCATGTCCGCGTTCAGGCCGCCGAGGTCATGAGGGAGCGGGAGCGCCTTGAGCCCGAGCGCCGAGCCTTCGCGCATCAGGTCGAAAGGAAAGTCCTCGGCACTGTCCAGCTGATCCAGGCGGGCAGCCGCCGGCCGGATGACCCGTTCGGCATAATCCCTCGTCTGCTCGACCAGGCGCTGCTGGTCTCCGGTCAGGTCAAAGTCCATCAGTCAGCTTCCGTCCGGGGCCTTCCCTCACCGCGCTTTCCTCTGCGCGGCCTCCTCGTCGGTGACGCCGCTTTCCTCGATCGTTCCGCCGAGGTAGAGCGCGCGCATCTGCGGATTGGCAAGGACCTCGGCGCCCGTGCCCTCCAGCCTGACCCGGCCCGCTTCCATCACCACGCCGTGCGTGGCGAGTTCCAGGCCCGCCCGCACGTTCTGCTCGACCAGCAGGATGCTCCGCCCGGTCTGGGCCATCTCCCTGACACTGTCGTACATGGCCGCGGCCGCACGCGGCTCGAGTCCCATCGACGGCTCGTCCAGCACGACCATGGCCGGATCGAGCATCAGCGCCCTGGCCAGCTCCACCATCCGCTGCTGGCCGCCGGAAAGCTGGCCGGCCCGTTCTCCGGCGCGCTCCCGGACGATCGGGAACTGCTCGCTCACCCCATCCAGGCGGCGGCGCAGCAGGGCCTGGTCCTTGATCAGGTAACCGCCGATCTCCACGTTCTGCCGCACGGTCAGATCAGGGAACAGGTTCCGCGACTGCATGACCTGGACGATGCCCGCCTCGAGCACCCGCCGGGGCGAAGTTCCGCCGATCGGCGCATCCCGGAAGGTGATGGTGCCGAGCCGCGGCCGTATCAGACCGCTGACCACCTTGAGCAAGGTGGACTTCCCGGCCCCGTTGGGGCCGACCAAGCAGGTGATTGAGCCCTCGGCCACGGTGAGATCCACGCCCCGCAGCACGTCTCCCCCGCCGTAGCCGGCGAACAGCCCGGCGATGGTCAGCATGTCAGCTTCCCTTCTTCGGCCCGGCGCCAAGGTAGGCCTCGAGCACGGCCGGGTCAGCGCGGACCTGTTCGGGCGGGCCGCTGGTCAGCGCGGATCCCTGATGCATGACGAGCACGTGGTCACACAGTCTCATGACGAATTCCATGTCATGCTCGACGATGATGAAGGTGACCCCTTCGGAGTTCAGGGCGCGGATCCGGTCGGAGATGTGCCGCAGCAGGCTGGGGTTGACGCCACCGGCTGGCTCGTCGAGGAGGATGACCGAGGGCCGGGCCATCGTGATGAACGCGAACTCCAGCAGCTTCTGCTGTCCGTAGGACAGGTCCCCGGCGATCTCCGGCGCCAGCCGGGCCAGGCCGACAAATTCGAGCACCTCCATCGCGCGCTCTCGCTCTGCCGTTGAGTCCCAGCCGCGCGCCTGCGCGACGAACCCCTGCCGCTGGGCGGCGACATGCACGTTCTCCAGCACGGTGAGCTGGGGGAAGATGCGGGTGATCTGAAAGGTCCGGCCGATCCCGTGCTCGAAGACCTTGTCCGGCTTGGCGTTGGTGATGTCCTGGCCCCGCAGGCTGACCTGGCCCGAGTCGGCGGTCTCGTAGCCCGTGATCACGTTGAACAACGTGGTCTTGCCAGAGCCGTTCGGGCCGATGAGACCGTTGATGGCCTTGTCCTCGAACGACATCGAGCAGCCGGCCAGCGCACGGATCCCGCCGTAGGACTTCTTCAGGTCGGTGACTTGAATGACGCTCATGCTCTGTCCTTCTGCCCGGCACCTGGCCTGGTGTCTTTCGGCCCGCTGTCTTTCGGCCCAGCGCCTCCAGGCGGTCCAGCGCCTTCCGGCCCAGTGCCTCCCGCCCCGGCGAGCTCCTGCCTGGCGCGCGCCCGGGCGACCAGCCGGGATCGCCACGCGCTGGTCACACCCGGCACGATGCCGCCGGGCAGCAGCCGCAGGATGAGGATGAAGAGGACGCCGTAGGCGATGAGGTACAGGTTGGCGTTGCCGAACTGCAGGTAGAAGTACTGCTGGAGCGGGATGAGCACCAATGCGCCCAGCACCGGGCCGGACAGGGTGCCGATGCCGCCGACGAAGACGAGCACCGCGATGGCCAGGTCGAAAGTCGGATCGAAGGCGAACTGCGGGTACACCGAGCCCACGAACGGCGCATACAGGCCGCCGGCGATCCCGACGAAGAACGCCGAGGCCGCGTAGGCGATCAGCTTGGTGCGGGTGACCTTGATGCCTAGCCCGCGGGCCCGCTCCTCATCGTCGCGGATGGCGAACAGCCCCAGCCCGTACTTCGACCGCCGGATCCACCAGGCCACCGCGCCCGCCACGACCGCGGCCAGCAGCCCGACGTAGTAGAAGGGCATATTGAAGAAGTCGCCCGTCCACGTCGGGAACGGCAGGGTCAGGCCCCCTGACCCGTTCGTGATCGTGGTCAGGTTGAAGGCCAGCAACTGGAAGATGAACATGACCGCGATGGTCAGCACGATGAACGTGTGCTTGCGCACCCGCAGCAGCAGGAAGCCGATCGGGATGGACGCCAGGGCGGCGACCAGGCCCGCCACCGGGAGCAGCCCGAACAGCCCCCAGCCGGCGGGCAGGTGGGCGTGGATGGTGATCAGGGCCACGGTGTACTGCCCGATGCCGTAGTAAGCGGCATGGCCGATGGAGATGTACCCGGAGTACCCGGAGAACATATTCCAGCCGATCGCCGCGATCAGGTAGATCATCGTGAAGACGCCGATAGACGTCACGGTCGGGTTGGGGAACACCAGCGGGAACGCGATCAGCAGCGCCAGCAGCCCGGCCGTCGCGCCGTACCGCAACGGGCGAGGCGGCCGGTAGGGGACGTGCTCAGGGGCGGCCGCGCCGGCGGGAGCGATCTCGGTCGTGGTCATTGAGCGCGCACCGCCGTCCGGCCGAAGAGCCCCTGGGGTCGCAAGAGCAGCACCAGGATCAGCACGAGGTAGAAGGTGGTCTGGCCCCACGTCGGTGACCAGACGACCGCGACCACGTCCTCGATGACCAGCATCACGATGGAAGCCACCAGCGCCCCGGCGAGACTGCCGAACCCGCCGAGGATGACGATGGCCAGCAGCCGGGAGATGAGGTCGTAGGAACTGGCGGCGTCGAAGGAGTTGGTCGAGCCGAAGACCATGCCGCCCGCCGCGGCCAGCGAGACCCCGATGCCGAGAGTGAAGGCGGAGATCCGGTCGACGTCAATGCCCACCATCTTGGCCGCGGTCGGGTTCTGCGTGGTCGCGCGCAGGTTGCGGCCGAACTTGGTCCGGTACAGCAGCCAGTACAGGGCGCTGAGCAGGATTACGGCCATCCCGAACGAGTAGAGGTAGATGACAGGAAAGATCAGCGAGCCGACCTGGACCGAGGAGTTGACATAGGGGGTAGTGATCTGCACCAGGTTGCTGGTGAAGATGAGATCGAGGATTCCCTCGATGACCGTGCCCACCGCGAACATGGTGAGCAGGGACATGATCACCCGGTCCCGCCGGATCGGCTTGATCATGGTCCAGTAGATGACCACGCCGACCACGAACATGGCCGGCAGCGTGATGAGCAGGCCGAGGAACGGGTCGATGTGCAGGTGCGAGTACAGCGCATAGCTGAGGTAGGCGCCAAGCACCACCAGGATGCCCTGCGCGAAGTTGACGATTTCCATCACGCCGAAGACCAGGGTCAGGCCGGCGGCCATCAGCGCGTAGTACCCGCCGATCAGGATGCCGTCGATGATGGCCTGCAGGATCAGCACGGTTTTGCTCCCACCCTAGAAACCCTCCGTCAGCTCCGGTGCATCGCCGCGGGCGGCCCTCCGGGGGCGGCGCCGGGAAGGCCGCCCCGGGAGGTACCGCCCAGGCTCACGGCGTCTGGCCCCAGGGGGTCTTGACGACCTGGACCGGCTTCGTTTGCCCGACCCCGAGGGGCAGCACGTCGACCAGCTGGCTGTTCTGCCACTGGAACACATACGGAGTGGCCGCCTTGTTCTCTCCGTCGGAGGCAAACTGCACCGGCCCCTGGACGCTCTGGAACCTAGCGCCGGACTGGAGATAGGCATTGAGCTTGGCGTTGCTCGTGCTCTTGGTGTGACTGACCGCCTGCGTCAGCACCTGCCCCGTGGAGAAAGCCTCAGCGACGTCGGCGCTGATGTTGGCCGCCGTGCCGCCGAACATCTTCAGGTACTTGGCCACCATCTGGTTGTTCTGGTAGAACGTGGAGCCCGGGTACCAGGTGTTCGGAACCATGAGGCCCTGCGTGTTCTTGGCCCCCACCGCCTTGACGAACGCGGCCCCCTGGTCCGGCCCGGAAGCCTCGATCAGGATCTTGGGGTTGTAATGGTCCTGGATGAAGTCCTGGATGAAGCCGTAACCGTCGGGCGGCATCGAGCCGATCACGACCACGGGCGCCTTGGACGCGGCGATCGCCGAGGCGATCGGCGTGAAGTCGGTCGTTTCCACCGGGTAGAGCTTGTACACGGCGCTTTTAAAACCGTGCGCGGTCAGGTAGGCGCGCGCGCCGTCCAGCTCTGGCTGCAAGAACGGGTCGGTCATCGACGCGTAGGCCACCGGCTCAGGCTTCTGCGTGGCGGCCAGCCACTTGGCGAAGGTGATCATCTGGTACTTGGCCGACGCGCTCACGTCGTAGACGCTGTGCAGGCCCTGCTGGAACACCGACGGGCCGCCGCCGATCCCCTCGAGCATCACGTAGTTGTACCGGTGCGCGATCACGGACGCAGGCTTGGTGAGCAGCGTGGAGTAGGGACCGACCACGAAGTCCACGTGATCGAGCGTGATGAGCTTCTGGTAGTTCGTGACGACCTGGGTGGGGCTGGAGCCGTCGGACAGGAACTCCAGCTTGATCTGGCGCCCGAGGATGCCGCCATGAGCGTTCTGGAACGCCGCCCAGGTCTCGTAGCCTTGCTTGGTGGCCAGGCCGTCAGCGGAGAAGTCCCCGGACATCGAGACCGAGATACCGATCGTGATCGGCCCCGATGAGCTTCCTGAGCCGCCGGACGAGGACGCGCCGCACGCGGCCACGAGCAGCGTCGCCATGCCCGCCGCCAGCCATCCGGCCACTCTGCCTGGCTTCAGCGCCGACGGCCAGCGAGCTGCCGCCGCGCTACGTGTCTTCAGCACAAGTGATCAACCTCCTGAGGGATGCCGGCCCGGGTCGGCCGGCCCGTGACCAGCGACAACTGGCGCTCAATGAGTAGGCGCCCACGTGCAGCGGTCTCCCGCCACGGTCCAGACGGTGTCGGTCGGCGGCGGCGCCCAGAACTCCAGGAACGAGAACTCCTCCTTCGAGTCGTTCTCGAACCAGTGGACCTCGCCGGGAGCGACAAGTGCGCTCATGCCTGCTTCCAGCCTGAGCGGCCCGGCCGTGGTATGCAGCAGGCCCGAGCCGGTCAGGATCCAGAAGACGTGCGAGCAGTTCTCGTGATAGTGCGCAGCAGCGGTGTCACCCGGGTGATAAATAATCCGGTCGGCCCGCAGTAGCTCCGCCCCGACCGGCACGTTTTCCGTGACGAGATCCAGCCGGTCGCGGGTGTCGCGGGTGGAGGTCAGATGCGGCAGATCGCCGACGGGGAAGAGTTTTACCGGCACTGGGCCATCCCTCCGGATTCTCCAGTAGCAATGCTCGTCATTGGGCACATATGCCGGAAGGTACTTCCGGATCCCCGCACGGCTATTGACCGGACGACCGGACGGCGCCCGGCCGTTAGCCGGGTACTCCAGCAGGTGCCTGGGTACCGGCCCACGGCGGCACCTTAAAGCACGCGCCGGCCTGACTCGTTATACCTTCGGTAACCGGCGCGCACTCTTGGTAATCCGCTTAAACTGCCGCGTATCGTGTTGCATCCGCGTAAATCAATCGATTGCAGTAATGGTACGATTCGCCCCCTAGCGTGTCAATGATCAAAAATTAAACATCGCCAGGAGCCCGATTTACCGGCAAAATCCCTGGTCACGGGCGGACAGCATGGACGCTGGACGGCCGTGCAGCCCTCCGGCGATTACCCAGTCGCGTGCAATCAATTGCACAGAGTGCCCGCCCGCGATGCGGAGCGAGTGGCTGATGCGGTCAGCCAGCGACGCGGTGACCGCGCGTTTCGCCGGTCACCCGCCCAGCTCGGTCATGCGCCCGCCGACTGGGCCAGCATGCATTCCAGACCGTTCGGGCCGGCGGTGAGCGCGATCTCAGTCGCCGGGCTGAGCCACAGCATGCTTTCCCGCTCCAGCGGGTACCGCTCCGCGCCGACCTGTGCCGTGCCCGAGCCCTCGGCCACGTAGACCATCGCCTCCTGGGCCGCGATCGGAACCGGCGGCATGGTGGCCGCGGGGGCGAGCGTGAACAGGCGGGCCTGCATCTCGACCGGCGCGCCGAAGGCGGCCGGGCCCGCGCAGACCGTCTCGGTCCAGCCGGCTTCCTGCCGGGTGGTCATCTCGCTGCGGTGGCGCACAACTGGCATCTCGGGTTGCTCCTCAGTGAGCAGGCCTGGGGCGGGCCGGGATGGTCACATGGTGACGATCGGGCGGATGGCCTCGCGCCGCTCCAGCATGGCGTAGGCGGCCGCGACGTCGCTGAGCGGGTACTGGTGGGTGGTGAGCGGATCGGTGTTGATGACCCCGGCGGCGAGCAGCGAGATCATCGCCGGGTAGGCACCGGGGCTGGACCGTACGCCGAGTACGTCCAGTTCGTTCAGAGTCACGGCGTCGACCGGAAGTTCCGCGGTCTGACCCCCCGCCAGCCCGAGCAGCGCGACCTTCCCGCCGCGCCGGACCGAGCGCAGCGCCTGCGCCACGACCGGCGGGCTGCCAGAACAGTCGAACACGCAGTCGGCGCCGCGGCCGCCGGTGGCCGCGCGGATGGCCGAGACAGGGTCGGCGTGCTCGTAGTCCACGAGGTCGGTACTGCCGAGCTCGGCCGCTGTCACCAGCCGCTGGCCCCGGCCGACCATGATGAGCTGGGTGGCCCCGGCCGCCCTCGCCACCTGCAGCATCAGCAGGCCGAGCAGCCCGGGCCCGAACACGGCGACGGCGGCGCCCGGGCCAAGTGCGGCTCTGCGCACCGCGTGCACGGTCAGCGCGCCCTGGTTGACCAGTGCCGCGGCGGCGTTGCTGACCTGCGGCGGCACCTTATGCAGGGCAGTCGCAGGCCGCACGGCGTATTCGGCGAGCGCTCCCGGCGCGGTGTGGCCGTACAGCCGGAATCCCGGCTCCCTGACCCGCTCGCACAGGTTGTAGCGGCCGCTCCGGCACATCGGGCACTCGCCGCAGCCGGTATGGTTCTCCGCCACAATCCGGTCGCCGACAGCCAGCCCGCTGCGCTCGGTTCCCGGCCCCAGCGCGGCCACCTCGCCGGACCATTCGTGGCCGATGATGAACGGCAGCTCCGGCGGCCAGGTGCCCTTATAGGCGCCCTGCACGATCTTCAGGTCGGTACCGCAGATCCCGCACGCCCGGACCCGGCACAAGACCTCCCCCGGCCCGGCGGCCGGGACAGGCACCTCTTCCAGCTCAAGGCGGCCGAAGTTACGCAGGACGGCTGCCTGCATCAGCGCCGGGACGTCCGTGCCGCTCACCGGGCCGCCCCGGCCTCGGCGGCGGTCACGGTCCCGTCGCCAGTGGCGAAGTTCCCGGCGGCGGGGGGCGCCAGCGCGGCCCAGATCTCCCTGGCGCGCTGCACCACATAGTCGGCCACGGCCTCGGCGATCTCCTCGGCCCGGGCGCGCTCCGCCCGGGCCGGCTGACCGTACCAGCCGGTCGGGGCGATGTCGCGGAAGTCGCTGAGCACCGGGTAGACGTCGGGGCGCCGGTACAGGCCGTGGGCGGCCTCGCCCGCGGCGTGATCGCTGGGCTCGGTGGCCTCGTCCAGCCGGACCAGGTCGGCGTCGTAGGCGAGCACCGCAGCCGTCTCCATCGCTCCGGCGTGGGTGAACTCCATCTCGCCCGGATACTGGCTGCTCGTGATCACGTGCGCTTCCGCGATAACGATCTGCACGCCGTGCTGCTGCTGGGCCGCGCTGGCCGCCAGCCGCAGGGTGGGCGAGTTGCCCTCGTGCCAGTTGACCACGACGATCCGCACCGCCCCCGCCGACCGGAGGCCGCCGCAGATGTCGACCACGATCGCGGCCAGGGTGGCCGGGGCCAGGGTCAGCG
>Ga0208480_1000932_pt1 | contig 10880 bp, 9 predicted proteins | sample NGESurshal092012_4_FD_184485 | JGI IMG/M metagenome (GOLD analysis project Ga0208480, IMG submission 184485) | Arctic peat soil microbial communities from Barrow, Alaska - NGEE Surface sample F53-1 shallow-092012 (SPAdes) | ecosystem: Environmental > Terrestrial > Soil > Wetlands > Peat ... | reverse complement strand
AGTCGGCAAACATCGCGTCGATGTCGTCCTGCGAGGCATGGCCGTGATCGCCGTCGAGCCGCGGACCGTGCAGCGCCGCAGCGGCGACGGAGGCTGTCTGGATCTCTTCCAGCACGCGCGCGATGTGATCCTCAACAAACTTCATCGCTGTAAGCACCTTGGTCACACGCTGGCCTATCAGATCCTGAAAATTGCAAGCCTCAAAAATCTGGATGACGAGATCTTGGATGTCCTGCGCCAGTCCCTGCTCAAGCTTACCGTTGAGCGCGGCTGACAGGTTGTTGGCGGCGATATCGATTTCTTCGGCGGCGGCGAGGATTTTCTGCGTCGCCTGCTCGGTGCCACTGACCACCGCAAGCAATTCGCTGTCGATGCGCGACAGCGGCGTCTCTGCGAGAGGGCCGTTTCGTTTGCCGACTTCAGCAGCGGCTGCGGCGGCCCCGTCGCCCCTGATCGCGCCGGCGATCAGATTGAGATCGGTCGCGAGTTGCGTGACGCGGCCATCGGCGCGCTCGCCGTTTGCCTCCGCACGCAGCGGTGCCGCCACCGCCAGCGCAGCGCGCAGCGCACGCAGTTCCCGCATGATTTCGCCATAGGGCAGGCCGGACGGCGCGTTTTCGGCCGTCTGTTCGAGGCGTGCGGTTGCGGTTTGTTCGATGCGGAAAATCTTGCGCGGCTCAGGCATCCCTGTACCAGTCTCTGTTTGTTCCTCACCGCCCATTTCCCAACCTATCAATAGCATTAGGGGACTTAATACCGCGTTCATGCCGGCGCGCCTCATTTTAGCAGCCGCCGACCACGTTCGGTTAACCATGGGGTGAGCGCGTTGACGCAAAATAAACCCTGTCTTGATGAACAATGTGCAAAGACGCAGGCTGCCGCGTGGCGTGGAACAAAATTTACCAAACAGTCGAGGTTTGAGCCTGTACTGAGCGCGCGCGGAGAACACGCTGCGCGGCGTAAACAGTACAGAGTTCAACATGCGGCGTATCTGCATTTCGGCGCTCGTTCTGGGCGCGCTTTCAGTTCCGGCTGTTGCCGAGCCACTTCCAATCACTCCCGATGCCTATAGGGCAGCTCCCGCTGCGGTGCCTCCAGGTGCGACCGCGGCGACGATACCTGCTGCAGCGCCGCTGCGCGTTGCCAACGCGCAAGCCAACCTCGGCGGCGGCTTTATTCAATTACTGTTTGGCGGCGGCTCGCAGGGTGGTGCAGCGCCTCAGAACTATCCGCAGGCGCCGGCAGTCACGCCAGTTCCGCAGCCGCAGACTGCGGCGCTCGGTAGCGATCCCGATGCGGCGGTTGCCGATGCCGACGAGGGCAGTCACGCGCCGGTCGATCCAAAATTCGACCGTCAGGTCGTCGCCTATACCGGCAAGGAACCGGCCGGCACGATCATTGTCGATACGCCGCACAAATTTCTCTATCTGGTCGAGGACGACGGCAACGCGATGCGCTATGGCATCGGCGTCGGTCGGCCCGGTTTCACCTGGGCGGGCGTCAAGACGATCACCGCCAAGCACGAGTGGCCCGATTGGCGGCCGCCGGGCGCGATGCTCAAACGCCAGCCGGAATTGCCGCGCTTTATGGCTGGCGGTCCGCAAAATCCGCTCGGCGCCCGCGCCATGTATCTCGGCTCGACCGATTACCGGATTCACGGCTCCAACGAGCCGTGGACCATCGGCCACAATGTCTCGTCGGGCTGCATCCGCCTGCGCAATGCCGACGTCATTGACCTCTACAATCGTGTGAAAGTCGGCACCAAAGTCGTGGTGATGTGACGTGTCATCGTCCGCGAAGGTGGACGATCCGGTAAACTCGAACAGTGGGTACTGGATGCTACGACTTCGCGGGCATGACAGTTTCAAGCCAATTCCACGCTGCGCTCAGCCAGCAATTGCGGAAAAGCGTCGTCGAGAAAATACGCGTATTCGCGCTCGCGCAAATCGGTAAGCGGATCGAGCCGTGCGAGCTCGGCGTCGACGCGGCCCGGATGACACATGACGAGACCGCCATCGGGCAGGTCATCGAGAAATTCGGGAAAGAGTTTGGTGTAATCGGCGCCGGGGCGAAAGCTATAAGTGCCGGCGAAGGCCGCATTAGTCCGTCGGCCCGCTTGCGCCGCGAACTTCCTGAAACGCCTGCTCAGAGCGTCGAGGATAAGCCCTTTCGGCTCGAGATTGCGCCGCACCGCGCGACCGCACTGGCGCAGCCATGCTTGCGGCGCCGCTTCGCTTGCGACGAGAACAAGTGCCTCGCCGATCTGCGGGAAGACGTGGATGTGCTGATGACCGTCGATGTAGTCGGGCGCACGGCCGAACGCGGCGCGGAATGCCGCGATCTGAGCGGCGATCTCGGCCTCCAACAACGCCGGCGTTAACATGCGCGCGAGGCCACGGCCGGCCATCGCCGCCAGCGGCAGGAATGCGCTGTCGCGCAGCGGTGCGAAGCCGCGACTTAATGGAGAGAATGGCGCCGTCAGCGTCAGGTGCAGACCGATCGCCGCGTGATCGGCCGCGGCGGCACGCAGGGCGTCCGCTTCGGCGCCGGAAAAGCTTGGGGTCACGACCATCGCCGACGTGGCGTTGATGCGCCGGCGGGCGATGAGATCGCGGATCGCCGCACTGACTGCGGGCGAAATGCCATAATCGTCGGCGCACAGGATAATGTGCCGGCCCGCGGAAACGGTCATTCGGCGGTTTCCCCGACCTTGCCTGGCGGGTAGGGCGACGTCGTTGCGGAGGGAACCGTGTCGGCGCGCGCCTCTTCATCGCGCTTTAAAGCGTGCTCGGCGACGAAATAAACCGGCCGCGCTTTGATCTCAGAAAGAATCTTGCCGATGTACTCGCCGAGCACACCAAGCATGATCAGCTGCACGCTGCCGAGCACCATCATGCCGACGAAGAGCGATGGGTAGCCGGGCACGTCGACGCCGTATACGAGCGTCTGATAGAGGATTTGCGCGCCATAGAGCAGCGCGATCGTGGCCAACAGCAGCCCGAGCATGGTGGCAACGCGCAGCGGCGCGACTGAGAACGATGTCAGTCCGTTAAGCGACAGGCCGATAAGCGAGCGGACGTTCCAGGTGCTGCGGCCGTCGGTGCGCGGCGCCGGCTCATAGTCGATACGCTTCTGGCGGAAGCCGATCCAACTCGCCAGCCCCTTGAAGAAGCGATTGCGTTCTGGCATCTGCCGCAGCGCGCTTGCCGCGCGTGGCGACAGCAGGCGAAAATCGCCGGCGTCTTCAGGAATTTTTGTGCGCAGGCCCCAATTGAGCAATAGATAAAAGCTCTTCACGGCGAAGCGCCGTGTCATCGATTCATTCGAGCGATGAGCTTTGGCGGTGTAGACGACATCGCAGCCGCCATCGAGCCAGTGCCCCACCAACGTCTCGATCAGAGCGGGCGGATGCTGTCCGTCGCCGTCGATGAACACCACGGCACCGAGGCTGGCATGGTCGAGGCCCGCGAGCAGCGCCGCCTCCTTGCCGAAATTGCGCGACAGCGACACCACCTGGACGTCGATGCCAGAGGCCGGCAGCGCGCGGGCGGCGGCGAGCGTACCGTCGCTGCTGCCGTCGTCGACGTAGACGACCTCGCAGGCGAGCGTGCGCGTCTGTTTCAGATTGCGTGCGACTTCGGTCAGGCGACCGTGCAGGCACTCGAGGCCTGCGCCCTCGTTATAGAGCGGCACAACGATGGAGAGTCCGGCGCGCGCGCCAGCGCCAACCGGGACCGCCGGCACCAGCGCCGGATTTCGGGGCTCGTTCGTCTCGTCCATCGGCTCTTCCCTTGCCGCGCCGGTTTTTTATAGTGCAGTCGCCCGTTTGTGTCGCGCAAGGGGAGGACGGAAGCAAGGAAATGGTAAAATCGCCTGGTAACATGCTGGGATCGGGCTCGCGGCCGGCAAGCGGCATGTTACGCGGGTTGCGATGAACTCCGCCATGCCGCTCAACGCGCTTCGCTTGCGATTTCTTCACGGCTGGCGCGAAGGCGCGATCAGCCGCAAGGCGGTGTCGTTTGCGCTGATCGGCATCGTCAATGCTTTCGTCGATTACGGCGTATTCTTTCTGGCGCGGGCGGTCTTTGCGCAGTGGCCAGCGGCGCTGGCGCTGTTCGCCGCGATTTCCGATGCGTGCCGTTGTGCCGGCGCGGATACCGTTTCTTTTATCGTTGCCAACCTGACATCGTGGGCCGTCGCCGTGACTGGCTCGTACGTCCTCAACGCTTCGATCACCTTCGCGGCGGAGTCCGGACGGAAGCTGCGCTGGCGCGCTTACGCAGTGTTCGCGGCTTCCGGAATCGCGGGGTGGCTCGCCAACACGGCGGCGCTGGTGTTCGCCGCGCAAGTTCTACTGCTGCCGATCGCCCTGGCCAAAGCCATTGCCATTGTGGCGAGCTTCGCTGTCAACTTTACGCTGTCGCACTACGTCGTGTTTCGCGTGCGCCATCGGCCAGCGCTCGACGGGCGCCAAGACGCCTCAAGCGGTGGAGCGGGCCAATTTTGATTTGGATGAATTGGTGCCGCGCCGTCGCCTGGAGTCGTTTTACAGAAGTCCCGCGCCGCCTTCGGCTGCGAATTTTGCCGGATCGCCTTCCCAGACAATGCGAGCATGCTCGAGTACGTAGACGCGGTCGGCATGCGGCAGCGCAAAGGTGACGTTCTGCTCGGCCAGCAGAACGGTGATTGGCGTGGTCTGACGCAGCCGTTCGAGCGCTTTGGAAATCTGTTCGAGGATGACCGGCGCCAATCCCAAGGTCGGCTCGTCGAGCATGAGCAGCTTCGGCTTCATCATCAGGGCACGTGCGATGGTGAGCATTTGCTGCTCGCCGCCCGACAAAGTGCCTGCCGCCTGCCGCTGCCGATCGCGCAGAATGGGAAACAGCTCGAACAGCCACTCGATCTGGGCTCCGCTCTCTTCGGTCGGCAGGTGCTGACCGCCGAGGTCGAGATTTTCGCGCACGGTCATGTCAACGAACAGTTCACGGCCTTCGGGGCATTGCACGATGCCGCCGCGCGCGATCGCCGCCGCGGACTGGCCGCGCAGCGTCGCGCCTTGGCGGCGCACCTCGCCTGCATAAGGCAGGAGACCCGAGATGGTGTTGAACAGGGTGGTCTTGCCGGCACCGTTGAGGCCGACGACGGCGACGAACTCGCGTTCGTGCACGTGGATCGAAACCTGTTCGAGCGCCTGCGCCTTGCCGTAATGGACGCTGACCTTGTCAATCTCCAGAAACGGCGTCGCCGCATCGCGGAACGAGGATTCCGGGCGCGCGGCAGTCTCGATCGTGCCGCCGAGATAAACCCGCCGCACGGTTTCGTTGCGCATCACCTCGTCGGCCGAGCCCTCGGCGATGCGCTCGCCGACATACATGGCGATGACGCGGTCGACGAGTCGCGATACGCTCTTGACGTTGTGGTCGACCAGAAGCACGGCCCGGCCGTCGTCACGCAGTTCGCAGATTAGATCGGAGAAGGCCGCGGTTTCCCTGGCGGTTAGTCCGGCGAACGGCTCGTCGATCAGGAGCACCTGGGGGTCGCGCGCGATTGCTTTGGCGATTTCGATCTTGCGCAGGTCGGCGAATGGCAGTGTGCCGGGGCGACGATCGAGTACGGCAGTCAGGCCGACGCGAGCCGCAATGGCGCGGGCGCGCGCGTCGGTCTGCGGGTCGGCGAATAGGCGTGTGAGCTTGTCGGGCAGCAGCGCCAGCTTGATGTTTTCCAAGACCGTCTGGCGATGCAGCGGGCGGGAATGCTGAAACACGATGCCGGCGCCCATGCGCGCGATGCGGTGCGATGGCCAGCCGCAGACTTCGACGCCGCTGATGCGCACCGATCCGCCGTCGGGGCGTTCGATACCCATGATCAGCTTCATCACCGTCGACTTGCCGGAGCCGTTGGGGCCGATCAGTCCCAAAATCTTGCCGGCAGCGACCGAAAGCGACATTTCCTTAACGGCGACGAGACCGCCGAACCGCTTAGTGAGGCCGGTTACTTCCAGGTGGGCGCGTTCGGTCGCGCTCACACGTCTTCTCTCGTGCGGGTGAGAAGACCAAAAAAGCCATTCGGGTATATCAGCACCACGATCAGCGCCATGCCGAACACGATGAAGTTCGACAGATCGCCAAGCGGCCGCAGCGCCTCGCTCATGGCGATGAGAAAGATAGCGCCGAGGACCGCGCCCAGAATGGTGCGGCGGCCACCGAGCACCGCGGAGATAATGATCTGCACGCCGACGGTGATGTCGATGAAGGTGCCGACCGAGGCCGAGCCGAGATAGAACACCATAAGGGTTCCGGCGAGGCCCGAGAAAAATGCGCTTATGACAAACGCGGTGAGTTTGTGCTTGGTAACATTGAAGCCGAGCGCGCCGGCCTGGACCGCATCTTGGCCGCTGGCCTGCAGGATGAGGCCGACCGGCGAGCGCGACAGCGAAAACAAAATCGCGCCGCTGATTGCCATAAACCACAGTGCAATCAGATAATTGGTGGTGTCGCTGATCGAGATCACATCAGGCACGGTGAGCCCGATTTCGCCGCCGGTGAGGTGCGCGTCGACGACGATGAGATTTTGCAGGATCAGCACGGCAACCAGCGTGGTCAGTCCGAAATATGGTCCGCGTAGGCGCAGCGCCGGCAGCGCCAGCACGAGGCCGCCGGTGATCGCAGCCGCCGTGCCGGCGGCGATGCAGAGCCAGATCGGTGGCTGATATAGATTGTCGAGGATGCCCGCCGTGTAGGCGCCGACCCCGATCAGAAATGTCGGACCGAAATTGACCTCGCCGGCGAAGCCGAACAGCAGGTCCCAGGCCATCGCGAACACACCGAAGTAATACGCGATCGTGAGCAGGCCGAGAATGTAGCCGCTCGCCCAGAGCGGCAGGAACGAGGCGAGCACGATCGCGCCGAGACCGATCAGGAGAAGGCGCGCCGTGGGGATCTGCATTTAGCGCCGTCCCAACAGCCCGCGTGGGCGCACATACATGACGGCGACGAGCAGGAGCAGCGCCGGGATAGTGCGATAGGCCGGGGAGATCAGGTAGGCGGTAATCGTCTCCAGATACCCCACCACATAGGCAGCAATCAGCGCGCCCGGAACGCTGCCCAAGCCGCCGAGCACGACGATGGAAAATGCGCTCGCCGTCAGCGGTCCCGCGCTGTAGGACGAGATGCCGAGAAACATGCCAAGCAGCACGCCGGCGACGCCGACCAGAACACCATAGATGGCCCACACCGCGACGTAGACCTGCGACAGCTCGACGCCAAGCAGCGTAATGCCGCGCGGGTTCATCGAGGCGGCAAGCACCGCCTTGCCGGCACGGGTGCGGTTGACCAGGAGCCACAAGATCGCGATCGCCAATCCGCACACAATGGCGGTGAAAATCTCGTTGGCGGGCGTGCGCACGCCGACGATTTTGATGACACCCTGCACGATCGGCGCCACGGTCTTGGCATTGTCGGTGTAGAAATAGGCGATCAGCTGCTGGATCATAATGCCCCACAGCAACGTTGCGGTGAGGATGAATATCTCCTTTTCTTCCTCGCGGATCTTACGCGTGTGCTGTAGCGGGCTAACCACGACGAAATAGGTGAGCATCGACAGGCTGAAGCCAACCGCGACGCCAATGGCCGCCCCCGTGTAGGGACCGACATGCAGACTGTCGCCGGCCGCCCAGGCCGCAACCACCGCCGCCACCATCAGCGAGCCGTGCGAGAGGTTGAGCACGCCCGAGACGCCGAAGATCAGCGCAAAGCCGGTGGCGCCGAGCGCGTAGAGCGAGCTGATCGCGAAGCCGTCGATCAGGATCTGCCAGAACACCGTCATTGCATCACGCCACGTTCATCGGCGCCCAGCAAAAACTCCCCGCGCGCGGCTGCGGGCGGGGAGTGCGAGGGGCGTCGATCCTGCGCTTGTCAATTGGCTGCGCCGACCTTGATGAAGGACGGGAACTTCACTTTGCCGTTTGCGACCTTGGCCGGCCACAGGTTGACCTGTTTGCCGTTCTGCCACTGCAGCATCAGGCCGCTGATGGTTTCGGGGCCGATCTTGAGCGCGTGCGGATTCGGCGTGTCCTTGCCCTTGAACTGGACGCGGCCGATGGTGCCGACAAAGTCGGTCTGTTCCATCGCTGTGACCAGTTTGTCGGGATCGACCGAGCCGGCGCGCTTGATTGCGTCGGCGATGTAATAGACCTCGTCATACGCGGTGTACCCGCAATAGGACGGGGTGTGGCCGAAGCGCTTGCTGAACGCCTGGACGAACGGCAGCGTCTTCGGGGTGACCGCGACGTCGGGGGCGGAGAAGCCCTGGAACAGCACGCCTTCGGTGGCGCCATTGGTATCGTTCCAGAAGCTCGAATTGGTCGCCTGCGAGGACACGCCGAACATCGGGATCGGCACTTCCTGCTGCTTCCACTGCACCGTCGGCTGCACGCCGACGTGGGAGACGCCGGTCATGATCACGTCCGGCTTTTCGCCTTCGATCTTGTTGAAGATCGGGGTGAAGTCGGTGGTGTCAGGCGAGAAGCGGATGTGGTCGATGACCTTGATGCCGATCTGCGGCAGACATTTCAAATATTCGGCGTCGAGCGGCGTGGTCCAGGCGGCGTCCTCGCTCATCACCACGGCGGTCTTCATGTGCAACTGCCCGACCAGAAGGTCCTTGGCGGCGGCGCAGGTGGCGTCGGCGATGCTGGTCGACGTTGCATAGCCGTGGAACATGTATTTGAGATGATCGTAATCCTTGGCGATGTTTTGCGTGATCACGTCGGAAGCGGCGCCGGGCGTCACTGTCACCATCTTCAGCCGTCCGGCCCAAGGCTCAAGCGCCAGCACGACCTCGCTGATGTAGCTCGTGATCACCGCGTTGACGTGGTCCTGGGTGGCGGCGCGCTGGAAGGCGCGCACCGACTCGGCGGCGGACGAATGATTGTCGTAGGAGACGATTTCGATCTTGCGGCCGTTGACGCCGCCGGCGGCATTGATTTCATCGGCGGCAAGCTGTGCGGCCTGCGGGATCGACGAGCCGGCCACTGCGGTCGCCTCGGCGATGACGCCGATCTTGATCGGCGTATTGGACTGGGCATAAGCGGGCGCCGTAAGCGTCAGCGCAAAGAACGCGGTGCCTGCAGCAAGCGCAGCTAAAAGCGGCGCAGACGCACCGCGATTTTCAAGTTTCTTCATATACTGTCCTCCCTTGACGATCGCGGCCGTCTGTAACGGCAGCCGCTGCTTGGAGGCCAGTCTAACGGATCGTCTTTGGACGGCAAGCCCGGAGCGTTCCTGCGCCACAGAGACGCACGTGCCGCATGCTGATATTTTGAGCACAACGGTGGGCGGTAGCCTCACTCGTGCTGAACCTGCACAGTCACATGCGACAGGGAACGAAAGCGTTTCAGCTGCGATCGGTAATGATCCGCTCCGCGCCGGCTCTGGGTCGCTACAGACAAGATCGCGCCGAGATGGCCTGGGCCAAGCCGCCACAGGTGGAAGTCGGTCAAGCGGTCTCCATCCGTCTCGATGACGGCGCGCATGCGCTCTGCCATGGCGCGGTCGGGCGTCATGTCGAGCAAGATCGCGCCGGTGTCGCGGATCAGCGTGTAGGCCCAAGCGGCGATGACGATGGCACCGATCAGGCCAACGGCGGGGTCCATCCAGGTCCAGCCGAACAGCCAGCCGAACGACAGGCCGGCAATGACCAGAAGCGACACCGCCGCATCCGCCAGAACGTGAACGATCGCGGCGCGCATGTTGTTGTCGCGCTGGGCGGAGGCATGTGCATGTTCGTGCCCGGCGAATGCGACGTCGTGGCGCTCGCCGCTGAGAACGACGCACGCGGTGAAGGCGTGCGGTTCCGGGATTTCGTCGAGCGACTCCAGATAGCCGGCGCGCGACGCCATGACGAAGATTTGGCGCACACCGCCGGGACGCAGCGTTTCGACAACGACTGTGCTCGCCGCGAGATTACCGCTCGCACACGATAGCCGGAAGCGGGACGGTCCGCCTGCTTCGAAAATCTCAAGTCGCGCGGCGCCCGCGCTGGTCGCCAGCGCGTGCACCTGGTCGTGAGCATCATGATCGTGGCCGCCGTGGCCGTGGTCGTGCGTGTGCCCTGCATGGCCTTGACCGTGATGGTGGTTCCCGCCGCTGAGCAGGAGAACACTGGCCACGTTGACGATCAATCCAAGCACGGCGATGGGAATCGCTTCGTTGTAGTGGATCGGAACGGGCCAGATGAAGCGGGTCAACGCCTCGTAGCCGATCAAGAGCGAAATCATGGCGAGAACGACGGCGCTGGTAAACCCTGCGAGGTCGCCGAGCTTGCCAGTGCCGAACGAGAAGCGTGCGTCCTCGGCGTGCCGGCGCGCATAATTGTAGGCGACCGCGGCGAGGAGCAGTGCGCTGGCATGTGTCGACATGTGCAAGCCGTCGGCGACGAGAGCGATCGAGCCGAACAAAAGTCCGCCGGCGATCTCCGCCACCATCATGATGCTGCACAGCGCAATCACCATCCAGGTGCGGCGCTCATTCCTCTCATGGCCTTCGCCGAGAAAAACGTGGGAATAGCCATTGTCCAGCACATCGGCCACGGTCCGTCCCTCTTCGCCTGTCTCGCGCGTCACTTCAGGTATGCCTGGAACGCCTCGATCAGTTCCTCGGCGCCACGCGTGCGCTCGGCATCCTTGACCGGATCGACCACGTGCAGCCGGATATGATCCTCGATCACTTCGGTCATTAGGCTGTTCATGGCGCCGCGCGCCGCGACGATCAGGTGCAATACGGTGGCGCAGCCTTTTTCCTCTTCGAGCGCGCGCTCGACCGCCTCGACCTGCCCGCGGATGCGGCGGATGCGGTTAAGAAGCTTGACCTGTTCGCGCTGGG
>Ga0208480_1000931_pt1 | contig 10887 bp, 8 predicted proteins | sample NGESurshal092012_4_FD_184485 | JGI IMG/M metagenome (GOLD analysis project Ga0208480, IMG submission 184485) | Arctic peat soil microbial communities from Barrow, Alaska - NGEE Surface sample F53-1 shallow-092012 (SPAdes) | ecosystem: Environmental > Terrestrial > Soil > Wetlands > Peat ... | reverse complement strand
CATCGCTCGGGTCGCTCGCGGGCACGGGGTCGGCCACACCCACCGGCTCGCCCGTCTCAGGCGGACCGCGTGCGCCGACCGGCTCCCAGGCGCCGAGCGGCCGGCCGGTCGAGTCCGGGTCGCCGGCTGCGAGCGCGTCGGTCCCCGTCGGATCCCCGGTGGCGCCCGCCCCGCGGGGCGCGTCCACCGGTAGCCGGGCGCAGTCCGAGTTCGGCGGCTTCGAGCACTAGTCGGCCGCCCGGCGGTCGGGGCTTGCGCGGGGTAGGCAGGACTGAGGCCCGCGGCAGGCGAGGGCGGGGAGGCCGGTAGGCGAGGGCGGGGCCCGCGGTAGGCGAGGGCCGGGCGGCCGGTCGGCGAGGGCGGGGCGCGCGGTAGGCGAGGGCGGGGCGGCCGGGTGAGCGAGAGCCGGGCCGGCGGCGAGCGGGGTGCGTCCGTCGGCTGTCCCGTCTTGATGTGGCGGTCGGACTTGGTTGGCGAGGGACACGATGCCCATTTCGCAACCAGACCATCAGGACCGGATCGATCCGCGGGGCCACCGATGAGGCGTCGGCGCCCAAGCGCTCTCTACAGCGTGCTCGACGAGGAGCAGTTGCTTGGCGGCGTCGACCTGACCGGACATCCCGATCCGCTGGCCGGCGAACCGGATGACGGGTCGCCGGGGGAACAGGGTGCGTGGGGCGAGTGGACGCCGGATGACGAGGACTCGCGGCTCGCCTGGTCACCGGAGGACCTCGACCCGACGGTCGCGTGGTCACCCGGTGACGCGGACTCACACCAGGCGTGGTCCCCGGACGATGCAGGGCAGGCGGACGCGGGAGAGGCCGACGGCCGGCCGGGGCAGCCGTCGCCGGGTGGTCGGGGAGCGCGGTCGGCGGCCTTGAGCTCGCGCGCGCCGGTCGGCGCGCGACGGCTTGGGCGGCTGACGCTGGGATTCGTCGGTGCCGCAGTCCTGGTTCTCGTGATCGCCCGCGGTCTCGGGGGGGTGTTGGCAGGCGTCGGCGAGCGCCCTGGCTCGCGGCCGGCGACCGGGAGCCCGGTCGTCGGCGCGCTGTCGGCCGTGTCCCGCGGGTCAGCAGGTTCGCGCGCAGCCCAGCCGGCTCCGCGCGTGCGTGCGCTACCGGCACGGCGTGGGCGCTCCGTCCCGGCTCGGCGTGGGCGCTCCCGACCGGCTCCGCGTGTACGTCCCCGCGCGGCTCCGCGTACGCGGTCCACGTCGACGACGGCGCCGCCGGTGTACCGGTCCACCGTGCACGCGCACGAGCGACCGGCCCGTGGAGGGGGCGGGTCGGAGGGACGCGAGGCGGCTCCGTCGAGGCCGGTCCGGCCGGCTGACGGAAGCGGTGCTAGGCAACCACCCGGACCGGGCCTGGCCTCCTCGCCGGAGCAGGAATTCGGGTTCGAGCGATGAGCGGGCCTGACCGCGCCGGACCACGAGTCCGACTCGAGACGCGGGCGTTCTGGCGGGTGCGGGCGTCGGCGTCGGTGACTCGATGGGTGCTGTACGCGACGGCAGCGGTCGGCATCATCGCGACGGCCCGTCTGGCGATCGCTCCGCCGCGTCCACCGGCCGCGCGTCCTGCGCCGGTCGCCGTGCCCGACACGGGAGCAGAAGGCTTCGCGACACTGTTCGCCCGCCGCTACATGACCTGGAGCGCGGCGTCGCCGACCGCGCACGCCGACGGGTTGACGGCATTCGTGAACGCCGCGACCGACCCCGATCTCGGCCTCGGCCAACCGGCGCGGGGGTCGCAGCGCGTCGTGTGGGCCGGCATCGTGCAGGCAGGGATCGGCGGCCCGGGAGATCACCTGTACACGGTGGCGCTCGACACCGGGGCGGCCGTGCTCACGTACCTGTCGGTCGATGTCGTTCGGGCGGCCGACGGCGCGCTGCGGCTCGGGCGATATCCGGCGCTCGTCGGTCCGCCGGCGACGACGCCGGCGACGGCGCTCGACGGCGGGGGCGTGGGGGCGGTCAGCGATCCCTCGCTGAGTGCTGTCGTCGGCCGCGGGCTGCGCAACTACCTGGCCGGCTCGCGGGCCAACCTGGCGGCTGATCTCTCACCCGGGACCGTCGTCTCGCCGCCACCCGAGGCGCTCGAAGTCGATCAGATCGAGCAGCTGCGGGTCGAGCGCGACGGGGATGTCCTGGCGACGCTCGTCGCTCACGACGCCGACGGGACGTCCTTCACCTTGACCTACGAGCTGGACGTCGTGCGAAGCGCCGGTCGGTGGCTGATCGCGGCGATCCAGACAGACCCGAGGACATAGGAGGCAGTGGGGATGACCGACCGACAGCTCACGATCAGGCGACCCGGATTCCGCGCGTACCCGGCGTTTGCGCCGGGCCGCTCACCAGGGTTGCACGCAGGCTGGCGCCGCCGCCGCCGCCGTCGGGTGGCCGGCGTGACGGTGCGCTGGCGCCGCCTCGGCGCGACGATCCTGCTCGGGATGGCGCTCGTCGGGGCCATGCCGCCCGGCACGGCGCACGCGGCGCCGCCGCTGGCTCAGGCGACGACGCCGACCGGCGGCTCGCTCGAGGCGGCCGCCAGCCGTGCCGGCGACACCGGTCGCAAGATCGGGCTCAGCCTGATCGGGCTCGCCCTGTCGGTTGCGGCCGTGATCCTGATCTTCAAGCGCGACTTCAAGGAGGCGGTCGGCGTCGTCGCGATCGGCATCGTCGCGGTTCTCCTCGTCAGTCCGGCCGGGATCGACGTGCTCCAGTCGACGGTGTCGCTGCTGTTCGGAAGCGCCTAGACCAGCATGGAGATTCGCTCCTTCCGTGCCGTGTTCGAGCTCGAGCGGCGGGTCTATCGGGTCGACACGGTTCGGCTCAACCCGAGCGGGGTTCCGCTGCGCGGGATCCTCTACGCGGCGGCCCTGATCCCGGCCTGCCTGGTCGCCGGCCGGCTGCCGCCGGCGTCGTGGGTCCTCGGGCTCCTTCCGTGGTACGTCGTGGATCTCGGACTACCGATCATCGGGGCGGCCGTGGCGACGACCGTGAGGATCGACGGGAGGCCGTTCCACCATGCGGCGCGGGCGCTGATGATCCACTGCGTCAGTCCACGCTGGCTGCGTGGATTCGCGCGTGCCCCGGCTCCGGGGGCCCGGTGGTCTCCGGCGGCGATCCTGCTGATTCCCGACGGGTCGGATGCGGGATTTCGGCGTCTGCGCTACCGCGGGCCGGGTGCCGTCCAGGTCGCCTATCCGCACGACCGGGCCGAGTGGCCGACCACGATGCTGACTCGTCGGCGTCGGTCGGCTGATCTGACCCTGCACGCCCGCGGGCCCAGCCGGCCGCTCGCGCGGGCGGTCGCGCTCGAGCTCGCCGACGGCGTCGTGCTCGAGGTGCGGGCTGCGACCGGGCGGGGCTAGAGCCGCGTTGCGCCAGCCCGTGTCGTTCGTCTATGGCAACTGCCTGCTCGGATCGAGCGGTCCGTGGGGTCTCTTCGCGGTCCCGGCGACCTCGTATGCGGCCCTGTCGAACGAGCGAAAGCAGGAGGTCTTCGGCCGTCTGCTCGCGGCGATCGAGGCCGTCGAGGCGGACATCCAGGTGATCCGCGTGAGCCGGCAATGGGACCTCGACGGCTACGCGGCTGAGCTCCTCGAGTCATACGCCGGGCCGCACGACGCGGCGCATCGGCGGTACGTCGCAGAGCATCGCAGCGGTCTGGCGGGGGCCGTGGGCGGGGCGATCCCAGCCGTCTACCTGGCGGTCAGCCTCGAGGCGCCCGAGCGCGACGTCGGCAGCTACGTCTCAGGCCTGTTCGAGCGCTCCCCGCGGACTCTGCTCGCCGCCCTGCGAGAGTCGCTCGCCCTGCCTGACCGGCGCCTGCTCGCGCACGACGAGCTCGAGCGGCTGCGCGTCCGCGCGGACGAGGTCCACGCGCGGATCGCCGCGTTCCTCGACGTCCGCGTCGCCCGTACGGTCGAGGTTCAGTGGCTGCTGCGGCGGGCCTTCTGCCGCGGGGCCGGTGAGCCGCTGGTCGACGGGCTGCACGAGCCGCAGGCGCTCGTCTTCGAACGCAACGGCCAGGCGCTGCTCGCCCCGCTCGAAGCCGACCTGCTGCGCTGGTTCGACGGCTACGTCGAGAACCGCGGGCGGAGTCTGCGGATCGAGTCCGAGGTCGGGACGAGCTGGCAGGCGCAGCTCGTCGCCGGGGCGCTGCCCGAGCGGGCCGAGTTTCCGGGCTCCCGTCTTGAGCTGATGTTCGCCGCCCCGGAATCGCTGCCGTTCGCCGTCGACCTGACGCTGTGCGCCCGCTACCTGCCCAACGACCTCGCGCTTCGCCTCGTCCGCCGACGGGTTCAGGACGCCGATCAGATCCTCAGAGCCGAGGCCGACGGCGACCAGGGGGTGACCGACCTCGGCTACCAGCGCACGCAGGAGTCCCGCGACCTGCTGGCCTACCTCCAGTCGGCGAGCCATCCGCCGCTGCTCCGGGCGACACTCGCGATCGCGGTCGCCGCTGACGGCGAGCCCGAGCTCGAGCGGCGGGTCGGGGCCTGCCGGCGTGCGTTCGGAGAGATCCGTCTGCATCGGCCGATCGGCGACCAGCTCGAGCTGTTTCTCCAGCACCTTCCGGGCCAGCGGACCCGTGTCCGTGGCTATGACGACGTGCTCACGACCGAACAGGTCGCCGCGATGATGCCGGTCGCAACCCATGCCGTCGGATCGCGGCGGGGCTTCTATCTCGGCCACACGCTCGGCGGGTCACGTCAGCCGGTGCGCTTCAACCTCCGCGAGGGATCCGACACCGACCGCAACGCGGCGATCCTCAGCCTCGGGGCGCTCGGCTCGGGCAAGACGACGCTCGATCAGAAGCTGCTCTACGAGGGTTTCCTGCTCGGCGCCCGGGTCATCGACTGCGACCCGAAGGGCGACCACCGGATGCATCTGTTCGGCGACGTCGCCCCGCACACCGAGACGATCGCCCTGCGCCCGGAACGAGCTCTCCGGGGGATGCTCGATCCCCTGCGGGTCGCCCCCGAGCACATGCGCCACGACGCGGCCGTCTCGTTCCTCTGCGATCTCCTCCCGGCCCGGTCGGACGCCGCCTGGGAGACCTCGGTGGTCACGGCGGTCGACGCGGTCGTCGGCCGCGCGGACCAGCCGACGTGCTTCGAGGTCGTCAGAGCGCTCTCGGCCGGGGACGAGATCGACCGCCAGGTCGCCAAGACACTCGCCGTGTACGCCCGGGCCGGGCTGACCCAGCTCGGCTTCGCCGACCCGGACGTCCGGCTGGCGGCGGTCGGCGGTCGGCAGGTCACCTACATCCCGATCCGCGACCTGCCAGGTCCCCAACCCGGCACGTCACGGGGCGAATACTCGGTGGCCGAGCGGGTCGGCGAGCAGATCGTCCGGTTGATCGCGATGTTCGCCATGCAGCTGATGGCCGCCGAGCGGAGCCGCCTCAAGCTGTTCAGCTTCGACGAGGGCTGGCGCCTGCTCGGCGATCCGGTCGGCCGGATGCTGCTCGCTTCGCTCCAGCGGATGGGCCGCTCCGAGCTCGCCGTGCCGATCATCTCGACGCAACTGGTCAGCGACACGCTGCTCGACGGCCGGGACTCGCTCGAGAACCTGATCGGAGCGACATTCGTCTTCGGGCTGCGCAGCGAGACCGAGGCCGCGCGTGCCCTGCGACTGCTCGACCTCGACCCCGACGACCAGGCTCTGCGTCGCAGCCTGCTCGAGTTCGATGCCGGCCGCTGCCTGATGCGCGACCATCGTGGCCGGGTCGAGGCGGTCCAGGTCGACATCGTCGCGCCGTGGCTGCTCCGGGCGCTCTCGACCACGCCCCGGGCCGACGAGCGTGAGCCGGCCGACTGACCGGCGCCGGTCGCCGGCGCTTCGCGCGTGGATCGTCGGCGGGCTGGTCCTCGCGAGCTGCGTCGTCCTGCGCCTCGCCGTGGGCGAGTCGCCGGCCGTCGCGACGCCGGCGACCGCGAGTTCACGTGCTCCCGCCGCGCCGACTCCTACTCCGGCCCCGGCACGGACACTGGCCCCGGCGCGGACACCGGCCCCGGCGCGGACACGGGCCCCGGCGCGGACACCGGCCGCGGCGCGGACACCGGCCGCGGCGCCGACTCCCGCTCCGGCGCCGACCCCGGCCTCGACTCCTACACCGGCTCCGACGGCGGCGGCGGCGAACCCCGATCCGAGCGCGCAGGTCACATCCCTGCCGGGTCCGGGGCCGCTGGTCTCGAACGGCCTCGGCAGCCCGTCATGTGCGGGCGGGAGGCAGGCTGAGCTGTCGCCGACGGCTCGTGCGAACTGCGCCGCATCCGGCGTCGCGGCGGTTCCGGCTCCGATCGACAACTACCAGTTCGACATCCACATCGACCTGCCGATCGTCGGCGGCGTCAAGAACGATCTCTCGACGCTCGTCCAGGACTTCGTACTGACGCCGCTCTGGATGGCGCTCGTCTGGGTCACCAACGTGCTGATCGTCGCGCTCGAATGGTGTTACTCGATCAACCTGCTCGGCACCGGCACGCTCGGACCGATCTCGGACGGCCTCGCGTCGATGCACCGCGCGCTGACGACGCCGTGGCTGGCGACGGTCCTCGCGATCGCGGCGGTCACCTTCCTCTACAACGGCCTGATCCGCAGGCGGGTCATCGAGACGCTCGGCCAGTTCGGCCTGATGCTGGCGATGATGATCGGCGGGCTGTGGGTGATCGTCGATCCTGCGGACACGGTCGGTGCGGTCAGTCAACTGGCCAATCAGGCGAGCCTCGGCGTGTTGGCGGCCAGCGCGACCGGGGATCCGTCCCAGCCGGCACGCACGCTCGACGACGGTCTTGGGCAGGTCTTCGAAGCGGCCATCGGCACGCCGTGGTGCTACCTCGAGTTCGGCAACGTCGCCTGGTGCGACGAGCCCGGTCAACTCGATCCGGACCTGCGCAGGACGGCGCGCCAGATCGTCCTGATCGACACGACGGGAGCCAGCGGGAAGCAGGCGACCAGTCAGGCGCTGACGGAGGCGACCGCGATCGGGGCGGCCCGAACGAACGGCGCGCTGTTTCTCGCGCTACCTGCCAACGGTCCGCGACGCAACTCGATCAAGGGCAATCCACTCGACCCGTCCCTCCTGAGCACGCTCTGCGGATCGGTCGACGACACGTCCTGCATCGCGCCAACCGCGCCGGAGGCCGAGTTCCGCACCGAGAACGGGACGATCGCCCGGATCGGCGGGCTTCTCCTGATCGCACTCGGCGAACTCGGGATGTTCGGATTCCTCGGCTTCCTTGCCCTTCGGCTGCTGAGCGCGGCGCTCCTCGCCGTCGTCTATCTGCTGCTCGCACCCCTCGCCGTCCTCGCGCCGGCACTCGGAGACGGCGGGCGCGCGCTGTTTCGGCTGTGGTCGCTGCGCCTGCTCGGCTCGGTCATCGCCAAGCTGGTCTACTCGGTCTTTCTCGGCGTCGCCCTGCTGATGCTGCGCGTGCTCGGCGAGCTCGGGAGCCTCGGGTGGTGGACGCAGTGGCTCCTGATCGGGTCGTTCTGGTGGATCGTCTTCAACAATCGCCATCAGCTGCTCGAGCACGTGATCCACGAGCGCGGCGAATCGTCGCGGAAGGCGTCGATCGGCAGCCGGCTGTTCGCCGCTCACCAGGCGATGAGGTTCGCCGGGCCGGCCCTGAAGTCCGTCGGCAGGGCGGCCAGGACCGTCACCGACGCCGGGCGACGACTACCGACCGGACCGACCTGGCGCAGGCTTCCCAAGCCGCCCGCGGCCGGACGCCGGGTCGAGCTCGATCAGCAGGTTTCGCGGACGCTCGATCGCGACCACGCCCAGGCCGTCGCCACGGTCGCCGGCGCGACGGCCCGCGAAGCCGAGCTGACCGGACTCAGGGACCGGCGAGACGTGCTGCGCAGAGAACACAACCGCGCGACGCGCGAGGGCGACCGTCGGCGCGCGGCGTCATTGCTGGTCCGCGCGGAGGCGGTCGACGCACAGATCAAGGCGAGCGACGGGGAGCTCTCGCGGGCGCGGACGACGGTCCGTCGCGGCGAGGAGAACGCCCGGCAGACGGGTGTCGTCCACGACGCCGACCAGCGCGAGGGCCAGGCCAAGCTCCTCGACCGCCAGGCGAAGCTGCGGCCGCTGCTGGCGTCGCGACGCGACAGACGGCGCGGGCGGCGCGACTATGCCGAGCTGGCGCCGCTCGCCGGGATCCGGCGGTCCGAGTACGACGCGCTTCCCGGGACCCAGCGCCGGCGAGCCCAGCTCGAGATCGATCGTGCGCTCGAGCGCCGGCGCGACTGGGCGATCGAGACGCGGGTCGCCGAACGCAAGCAGGCGAGCGTCGCCAGGAAGCGCAAGGCGCCCGGCGAGCAGCCGCCGTCCCGCGTGCCTCCGGCGCCGGTCGGCCGCCGCGGACGGCAGTTCGACCGCACTGGCGATCGGACGCCGGATCGACCGGATTCCGCCGGCTCGATGTCGGGGGCTCGCGGCAGATCGAGCGCTCGCGCCAAACCTCGTGGGGAGGGCGCGCCGAGGGCGCCCGCGCGTGATGCGGACGCCCGACACAGACCGGCCGAGCGCGACCGGTCGGGTCGCCCGCCGGGTCGAGTCTCGTAAGGTCCTGGGATGGCCGGCGACCGTCGCGTGGAACATCTCCTGATCGGCGGCGGCATCGCCGGGGCGAGCGCCGCCCGGACACTCCGTGAGGAGGGCGCCGACGGATCGATCCTGCTCGTCGGCCGCGAGCTCGACCCCCCGTACCACCGGCCGCCGGTGTCCAAGGGCTACCTCCAGGGCCGCGAGACGCGCGAGCAGACGCTGATCGCCGAGCCCGGCTGGTGGGCGGAGCACGACGTCGAGCTGCTGAGCAGGACGAGCGTGACGGGGATCGACCCGGCCGCCCGGACGGCCACGCTGTCGACCAAGGAGACCGTAGAGTTCGGGACGGCCCTGCTCGCGACGGGCGCGATGGTTCGCAGGCTGCCGGTCGACGGGAGCGAACTCGACGGGATCCACTACCTGAGGGCGCTGGCCAACGCCGACTCGCTGAGGCGCGACATCGAAGGCGCCGAGCGCGTCGTGATGATCGGCGGGTCGTACATCGGCTGCGAGGTCGCCGCGTCGCTGACGGCGATCGGCAGGCAGTGCACGATCGTCATGCAGGAGACGACCGTGCTCGAGCGGCAGTTCGGCGCCCAGGCCGGACGCTTCTTCCACGACATCCTCGAAGCCCACGGCGTGGACGTCGTCGGCGACGACGAGATCGACCGCTTCGAGGGTGACGGCGATCGGGTCCAGCGGGTGCTGACCCGAGCCGGCCGGAGCATCCCGGCCGACGCCGTCGTCTGCGGGGTCGGGGCGATCCCGGACGTGATGCTCGCCCGCAAGGCGGACTTCGCGCTCGGACCGGCCGGTGGAGTCCTCGTCAGCAGCCGGCTCGAGACCTCTCACCCCGGCATCTACGCGGCCGGCGACATCTGCGAGTACGACTCCGTCGTCCACGGCCGGGTCCTGCGGATCGAACACGAGGACGTCGCCGCCGAGCAGGGCCGGACGGCTGCTCGCAACATGCTCGGTCAGGATCGCCCCCACCTGGCGGTGCCGTACTTCTTCTCAGATCTCGCCGATTGGGTCTCGCTCGAGTACGTCGGCCCGGCCGCCGGATGGGACGAAGAGGTCGTCCGGGGATCCGTCGGCGACGGCGACTTCACGCTCTTCTACCTCAACGATCGCCGGGTCGTCGCCGCCCTCGGCGTCGGCCCGTCGGCCCGACTCGATGATGCCCGCCGGCTGATCGTCACGGCCCGGGAGATCACCGATCCGGCGGAGCTCTCAGACGGCGACCTGGAGCTCTTAGCCACCTCTTAACCCCTCCGGTCTAACCTTGGGCGGGACATGCGACACCGTCCGACCGATGCTCTCGGCGCAGCCTTCCTCTGCCTCGTCGGCCTCGCCCTGACCGGCGTGATCGCGCTCGTCGTGCCGATCGCACAGGCCCACGACTCGGCCACGCTCTACGGCTTCGCCCAGCTCCGCCGGCCCCGCGTCGAGGTCGTCGCCAACACGATCGCCCACATGGTCGACCCACGCCCGTACGCCGTTGTCGGCGTCGTCCTCGCGGCGGTCGCACTGATCCGCGGCCGGCCGCGCGTCGCGGTCGCCGTGCCGGTCGCGATGGTCCTGGCCAGCACGACGACCGAGCTGCTCAAGCCGCTCGTCGGCCATCCGCGCTTCTCCGAATGGCTGGGTGCCGGCGCGAACACCCTGGTCGCCTCCTGGCCGAGCGGCCATTCCACGGCATCGATGATGATCGCCCTCTCCGCCGTGCTCGTCTCGCCCCGCCGGCTGCGGCCCCTCGTGGCCCTGCTCGGAACCGCGCTCGCGATCGGTGTGAGCTACTCGATCCTCGTCCTCGGCTGGCACTTCCCCAGCGACGTCCTCGGCGGCTTCCTCGTCGCCGGCGGCTGGACGTCACTCGCGTTGGCGGCGCTCTGGGCGGCCGAGGCCCGCTGGCCCGAGCGCTCGACCCGGCGCGCCGTCGGGCGGGTCGCAACAGGCGCCGGCGACCTGCTCGCCCCGGCCGGGATCATCGCCCTCAGCCTCGGCGCGGCGATCGGCCTGGTCGCGATGCGGGGGCACGTGCTCGCGGCATACAGCGCCTCACATCTCTCGTTCGTCGCCGGAGCCGGAACGATTGCCGTGCTCGCCGCCGCGCTCGCGACGGCGATGACCTTTGCGCTCCGCCGCCAGTAGGCCGGCGGTCGGGAGGCCGGCGGCCGGCGGCCGGCGGCCTCAAGCTAAAGGGAGGACGTCGATCCCTTTCGCGATTTGGCTGCCTGATGCCTGAGTCATCTCGGGATTCGCGCTTTTCGCTCGGCCGGCTGCATGTCGGGGCGGGGGCGGGGCGGCGTCGGGGGGCGGG
>Ga0208480_1000930_pt1 | contig 10895 bp, 7 predicted proteins | sample NGESurshal092012_4_FD_184485 | JGI IMG/M metagenome (GOLD analysis project Ga0208480, IMG submission 184485) | Arctic peat soil microbial communities from Barrow, Alaska - NGEE Surface sample F53-1 shallow-092012 (SPAdes) | ecosystem: Environmental > Terrestrial > Soil > Wetlands > Peat ... | reverse complement strand
AAACGGAAACACCGCTTCCTTGACCGCCACGTGATCGTAGCTGGCCTCGCCCAGGTTGAAGCTGGCCAAACTCTCACCGGCCATGATCTTGGCGGCGATGGCGGCCACCGGTTGGCCGATGGTCTTGGCGACGAACGGCACCGTGCGGCTGGCGCGGGGGTTGACCTCCAGGACGAAGATCCGGGGCGAGTCCGACTGCGGCTCCTCGATGGCGAATTGAACATTCATCAGACCACGGACGTTGAGCGCGTGGGCCATGGCTTCGGTCTGGCGTTTGAGTTCGGCGATGATCGCTGGACTGAGCGAAAACGGCGGCAGGGAGCAGGCGCTGTCGCCGGAATGAACCCCGGCCTCCTCGATGTGCTCGAGCACGCCAGCGACGAAGACGCTGTCGCCATCGCATAGGGCGTCGACGTCCACCTCGGTGGCCTGGGAAAGATACTGGTCGACGAGCACCGGCGCGTTGCCGGAGACGCGCACGGCCTGGCGTATGTAGCGAGCGAACTGCTCCTCGTCGCGAACGATCTCCATCGCCCGGCCGCCCAGAACGTTGGACGGACGCAGGACCACGGGAAAGCCCACCCGCCGGGCGCCAGCCAGGGCCTCCTCGGCGTTGCGGGCGATGACATTGCGCGGCTGGGCGATGCCAAGTCGGTGCAGAAGTTGCTGAAAGCGCTCGCGGTCTTCGGCCAGATCGATGGCGTCGGGCGAAGTGCCGAGGATGGGCACGCCCGCGGCTTCGAGGGCCGGCGCGAGCCCCAGCGGCGTCTGGCCGCCAAACTGGACGATGACGCCGATGAGTTCGCCGCGCGAGGCTTCAACTTCAATCAGCTCGAGCACATCTTCGGCCGTGAGCGGTTCGAAATACAGCCGGTCGGAGGTGTCGTAGTCGGTCGACACGGTCTCAGGATTGCAGTTGACCATGATCGATTCGATGCCGAGCTCGGCCAGGGCGAAAGCGGCGTGGCAACAGCAGTAGTCGAACTCAATCCCCTGTCCGATGCGGTTCGGGCCACCGCCCAGGATGATCGCCTTGCGCCGATCCGTGGGTTCGGATTCACACTGCGCGACGCCGCCCAGGGGCCCTGTCTCATAGGTCGAATACATGTATGGCGTGGCGGCGGCGAACTCCGCGGCGCACGAGTCGATGCGCTTGAACACCGGTCGCACGCCGAGCGCATGGCGCGCGCGCCGGACGTCTTCCTCGGACTGGGCGGTGAGCGCGGCGAGACGGGCGTCGCAAAAGCCCAGGGACTTCAGCCGGGTCAGCTCACGCGCGTCGGCCGGCAGACCGTGGCGGCGAATGTGGTCTTCCTCGGCGACCAAGGCTTCGATCTGGCGCAGAAACCAGGGCTCGTAGGCGCAGGCGGCGTTGACCTCCTCGACCGTCAGACCGTGACGGAAGGCCTGGGCGATGATTCGCAATCGATCGGGTGAGGGGACGCCCAGGGCGCGCACGGTCGCCGCCTGTATGCCTTCGGCCTCGTCGGCGCCGGGAATATCGATTTCGTCGAGGCCAGAAAGCCCAGTTTCGAGGCCGCGCAGGGCTTTTTGCAGGCTCTCGGCGAAGCTGCGGCCGATGGCCATCACCTCGCCAACGGACTTCATCTGGGTGTTGAGGGTCGGCTCGGCGCCCGGAAACTTCTCGAAGGCGAAGCGGGGGATCTTGGTCACCACATAGTCGAGGGTCGGCTCGAACGAGGCCGGAGTCGCCCCGGTGATGTCGTTGACCAGTTCGTCCAGGGTGTAGCCGACCGCCAGGCGCGCGGCGACCTTGGCGATGGGAAAGCCGGTGGCCTTGGAGGCCAGGGCGGAGGACCTCGAGACCCGAGGATTCATCTCGATGACCACCATCCGACCGTCGGCCGGATTGACCGCGAACTGCACGTTCGATCCGCCGGTCTCGACGCCCACCTCGCGCAGCACCGCGATCGAGGCGGCGCGCATCCGCTGGTATTCCTTGTCGGTGAGGGTGAGCGCTGGGGCGACGGTGACCGAATCGCCCGTGTGTACGCCCATGGGATCGATGTTTTCGATCGAGCAGACGATGATGCAGTTGTCCGCCACGTCGCGGATCACCTCCATCTCATATTCTTTCCAGCCGAGGACGCTTTCCTCGATCAGCACCTCGTGAGTGGGTGAAAGGTCGAGGCCGCGTTCGACGATCTCGCGGAATTCCTCGAGGTTGTAGGCGATGCCGCCGCCCGTGCCGGCGAGAGTGAAGGATGGCCGGATGATCGCCGGAAGGCCGATCTCCGTCTGCGCTTCCAACGCTTCGTCCAGGGAGCGCACGGCCCGGGATTGGGGACTCTCCAGGCCGATGGCGTCCATGGCGTCGCGGAATTTCTGGCGATCCTCGGCCTTGTCGATGACCTCGGCTCGCGCGCCGATGAGTTCGACGCTGTATTTCGCCAGGACGCCGGAACGGTCGAGGGCCAGGGCCGTGTTGAGCGCCGTCTGGCCGCCCATGGTCGGCAACAGAGCGTCCGGCCTCTCCCTGGCGATGATCGCCTCGACCATGGCCGGTGTGATCGGCTCGATGTAGGTCGCGTCGGCGACATCCGGATCGGTCATGATCGTCGCCGGGTTGGAGTTGACCAACACGATCCGATAGCCCTCGGCGCGCAGCGCCTTGCACGCCTGCACGCCCGAATAGTCGAACTCGCACGCCTGGCCGATGACGATCGGCCCCGCGCCAATGATCAGGATCGAGGCGATGTCGGTGCGTTTCGGCATCTAACCCTTTGGCGCTCGCGCGCGAAGGAACGCGCGGGCGGCGCGTTGTGGATTCTGAGTTGAAGGCTAAGGCGCGCGTGTAGCGGGCGCCCGGGCGCCGCGCAAGGGAGGGGCCCATCCCGCGGCGGGCGCGGAATGGGCGAAGTAAAACGGAGGCTCAGGCTTTGAGCTGTCCGGCGGCCATCTTGCCGTTCTTGGGGTCGCGCTCCAGTTCGTAGGTGATCTTTTGACCTTCGTTCAGACCCCCAAGACCCGACCGCTCGACGGCGGAAACATGGACAAAGATGTCCGCGCCGCCGTCGTCCGGCTGGATGAAGCCATAGCCTTTTTGGCCGTTGAACCATTTTACTGTGCCGGTCGGCATATCGATCATATCCTTGCAGGGTTTCCGGCCCCGGCGAGATCGCGGGACGGATCGAACCCGCTGAGGATCGGGGGCGGCTCTCCTGAGCGCGTGCTTGGGAAAGCGGCCGAACCCAAAACGAATTCGATGGCCGCTTCGGTAGTTGATCGCACCGCCCGTCGCAAGGCGCGGGCGGCTAGGCTTGGGTCGGGGCGCGCTCCATCAGCGCGGCGAATCGCCGGAAGAGGTGCAGGGCGTCGCCGGGTCCCGGTGACGCCTCGGGGTGATGCTGGACCGAGAATACCGGTCGGCCCTCCAGCGCCAGGCCGGCGTTGCTGCCGTCGAACAGCGAGACATGGGTTTCGGCGAGGCCCGGCGGCAGGCTTTCGCGCGCCACGGTGAAGCCGTGGTTCATCGACACGATCTCCACCTGACCGGTGGCGAGGTCCTTGACCGGATGATTGGCCCCGTGATGGCCCTGATCCATCTTTTGGGTCGTCGCCCCCATGGCCAGAGCGAGGAGCTGGTGGCCGAGGCAGATGCCGAAAACCGGGACGCCGCTCTCCACCAGTTCGCGCACCACCGGCGTCGCATAGAGGGCCGTGGCCGCCGGATCGCCCGGCCCGTTGGAGAGGACGACGCCGTCAGGCGCGCGCGCCAGGATCTCCGCGGCGCTGGCCGTGGCCGGGGCCACTGTCACTCGGGCGCCAATCGAGACTAGGCAGCGCAGGATGTTGCGCTTGACGCCATAGTCGATGACGATCACGTGCCGGCCGCCGACGCCGTGTCCGTGACCGTGTGGCCAGCTCCAGCCGCCTTCGCCCCAGGAAAATGCCTCGTCCACCGAGGCGTCCTTGGCGAGGTCGAGGCCCACCAGTCCGCTCCAGTCCCGGGCGTGGTCGATCATGGCGTCGATGTCGAAGCGGCCCTGGGGATGGTGGGCGACAACGCCCAGCGGCATCCCGCGTTCGCGGACGTGTCGGGTCAGCGACCGGGTGTCGATACCGCTGAGAGCGACCACGCCGCGTCGGGCGAGCCATCCATCAAAATCCCCGCCCGACCGCCAGTTCGCCGCTGTCGTTGGGGGCTCGCGGAAGATGGCCCCCCGCGCGGCCGTCGCCGCTCCGCCTGCGATTTGTTCCACGTCCTCGTCGTTGGTTCCGACATTGCCGACATGGGGAAAGGTGAAGAGGACGATCTGATCCATGTAGGAGGGGTCGGTGAGAATCTCCTGATAGCCGGTCATGGCGGTGTTGAAGCACACTTCGCCCAACGCCTCGCCCACCACGCCATGACCCTTCCCGGGAAGAATCGTTCCATCGGCCAGGGCGAGCAGGCCTGTGACGCCAGCGGGGAGCTCAGGGCGCAATCGGTGGGATCCTCGAAGATGGGGCTGGGGCGGGGTAGCGAGCGGCGCCGACCACGTCAACGCGATTTACCGGTGAGGCGGCTCGTATAGAATGAGACGATGCTGGAGCTTCGCCCCAATTGCGAATGTTGCGATCGCGACCTGCCGGCGGACCGGTCCGGCGCGTGGATCTGCACTTTCGAATGCACCTTCTGCATGGACTGCGCCCGGGATCGATTCGGAGAGCTCTGCCCCAATTGCGGCGGTGAACTCCTCGCCAGACCCGCTCGCCCGGCCACGGCGTTGGCGCGTTTCCCCGCTTCCTCGAAGCGGGTGACCAAGGCGCACGCCGGCTGCGCGCCACCGGTCGGCTGAGGTTGAGATCGACGTCCGATTCCCGCCAGACGGGGCTTGGCGGGCGCGCCATATTGGACTCATGTCGTACGCCGTTTCAGGACTGCCGCTCGCTCCGTTCCAGCCACTCTTTGGGCTTTCTGAGCCGGAGCTGCGCGCGCTCGGCGCCGTGCGGGTCACGGCGGCGACCGATGGCGCATACCCCTGCAGGGTGAGTCTGGAGGACGCCTCGCCTGGTGAAACCCTGCTGCTCGTGAACTATGAGCATCAGCCCGCGCGGACGCCTTATCGCAGTCGCCACGCCATTTTCGTCAACGAGCGGGCCGATGAGACCGCCCGATTGGTCGGCAGGATGCCCGCTATCCTGGCAAGCCGTCGCCTGATTGCGCTGCGCGCGTTCGACGACAGCGGGCTGATGGTCGACGCTGACGTCGTCGCTGGCGGTGAGGTCGAGGCCAGTGCGCTGCGCCTGTTGGCCAATCCCGCCGTCGCGTATCTGCACGCACACAATCCGGCGCGCGGATGCTACGCCGCCCGGATCGACCGGGCTTAGGGTTCGGGCGCGTCGGCCTCGGGCGCGTCGGCCTCCAGACGCCGGTTTATCCAAGTACGCATCCGCCAGCCGACAACGAACAAAGCCAGGAGGGCGAGCGGAATGACGCCGGGCGAGGGGTTTCTGAGCAGCGCCGTCAACACCAGGAAGAGAGGCGCCGTGAACAGCATCAGCAGGAAAAAGTACCAGCGCTGAACCGTCGCCACCTCGTCGGAGACAAGATTGGCGATCAGGCTCGCGTAGCCCCACATCGCCGCGCAGGAGAGCCCGATCGAGACCACCAGGGCGCCGTAGATGAGCATGGAAGCGGGCGACCCGTTCTGCAGATGGGTCAGGCGGGTGGCGGCGGGCAGCAGCGCGACAAGACCCAGCATGCCCAAAGTCAGCACCGTCACCGGCGCATCCACGGTCAGGATCATGGCCATGAATCGCCGATGCGCGAGCCAGAAGACGCTGATGACCACGAAACTGAGGGCATAGGCGTCCAGCTGGGGCGTCAGAGCCGCCCAAATCGTGGCCAGATCGCCACCGGGGATGGTGGGCGGGCTGATTTCGGCGGCCAGGATGGTGATGGCGATGGCGAAGACGCCGTCCGAGAGCATCATCAGGCGGTCGTACCAGTGCCGATGCCGCCGCCGCGCCAGGCCCTCGTCGCTGTCCAGGGATTCAAGCTGCCCCATGCCGGTCCCTCTCCATTGGCAGGGCAACATACACAGGAGTCTCGCAGGCGGCGAAGCGCTCTCGCTTGCGACTCGCCGCCTGCGAGGCGCTAACATCGCCCGGTGCGCTACGACGAACGATTTCTGGACGAAGTGAAGAGCCGCCTGCGGCTCTCCGACGTCATCGGCAAGACCGTGAAGCTCCGCCGACAGGGGCGCGAATATGTTGGCCTCTCGCCGTTCTCCAAGGAAAAGACGCCGTCGTTCTTCGTCAATGACGACAAGGGCTTCTTTCACGACTTCTCTTCCGGCAAGCACGGCGATCTGATTTCCTTCCTGCAGGAAACCGAACGGCTTTCCTTCACGGAAGCCGTCGAGCGGCTGGCCGCCGACGCCGGGGTGCCGCTGCCCACTCATGACCCGCGCGCCGAGGCGCAGGATCGCGTTCGCCAGGGCCTCGCCGACTGGCTCGAGTTGGCCGCGGGCCGGTTCGAGGCTGAACTTCGCCGGCCGCCCGGCCGCGCGACACGCGACTATCTCATCGCCCGCGGCCTGCCCGAGAGCGAATGGGCGAGATTTCGCATCGGCTTCGCCCCGCCCGGTCGCACCGCGCTCAAGGACTATCTCATCGCCAAGGGGGCGATGGCCGACGATCTGGTCGCCGCCGGTCTGTTGATCGCGCCCGACGGCGGCGGGTCGCCTTATGACCGGTTCCGCGATCGCATCATCTTTCCGATCGCCGATGGGCGCGGGCGCATCGTTTCCTTCGGTGGCCGGGCGATGGATCCGGCCGCGACCGCCAAATACCTCAACGGGCCCGACAGCCCTCTGTTCGACAAAGGCCGCACGCTGTTCGGCCTGTCCGACGCGCGCCGATTGCTGCACACCGGCGGGGCGGAGGCGGCCCTGGTGGTCGTCGAGGGCTATATGGATGTCATCGCCTGCCAGCGGGCGGGCGTCGCCGCCGTCGCCGCCATGGGAACCTCGCTCACCGAGACGCAGATGGAAATGCTCTGGCGCCTCCACCCAGAGCCGACTCTGTGCTTCGACGGCGACCGCGCCGGCATGCAGGCGTCCTCGCGGGCCATCGATCGCGCCTTGCCGCTGCTCAAGGCGGGCCGCAGCTTCCGCTTCGCCATCGTCACCGGCGGCAAAGATCCCGATGACATCCTCCGCGATCAGGGCGAGGGCGCGCTTCGCGCCCAACTTTCGGCGACGACGCCGTTCGTCGAGGCGCTGTTCCGGCGCGAGCGCGACAGCGGCCCGCTCGATACGCCCGAGCAGCGCGCCGGTCTGAAGAAGCGCCTGCGTGAAGCCGCCCGCGCTATCCCTGATGGCGATCTCGCCGCCGAATACGGCAAGGCCCTCGGCGCCCGCTACGACACTCTATTCGCCGCTCCGACCCAGGCGCGGCCGGCGCGCGGGCCGTGGCGGGGCAAGGGCCGCGAAACCTTCATCTTGCCTTTGACGGCCGAAGGCCGGGCCGGCGCCCGACGCCTCGCCGGCGCGGTCAACCCCGCCGCCGCCGCCCTGGCCCGCTGGGCCATCCACGACCCGTCGGTGCTCGACGATCATCTCGAAGGATTCGAGGCCCGCGGTTTCGGCGATCCGGCGCTTTCTGATCTGGCTGGCCAGATCATCCGTCTGCGCCTGACCGCCGAGCGCCTTGACAGCGAGGGGTTGCAACGCCATCTGGCGGACTGCGGATTTAGCGCGCTGCTGATTGACATCGACCGGGCCGCCGCGCTTGCGGGCGCGCCCTTCATGAAACCGGATGTCACCCTCGCCGTCGCCAGGTCCCAGTGGTCGCGCGCTTTCGAGGCTCTGAGCCGACTGGCCGCGTTGGACGAAGCGTTGACCGCCGCCAGGGCAGACTTGGTCGGCGGCAAAGACTCGTCGGCGCACCGCTCGTTCAAGATGGAGCGCGACCGACTGAGACGAGCGGTCGAGACGGGAACACTTTGGACCGAGGACCTATCTTAGAGAGGGGCGAGCCCGTTTCGGGTCCGTGTCCGGCGAAATTTTTTGAGGCGGCGCCTTAGCCGGGCGGCGCTATCGGAGAGACGAATGACCACCACCACTACTGTCGAGCCTGCCGAAGTCCCGGCCGTCCCCGATGGCCCGTTGCTCGACCTGACAGATGCCGGTGTGAAGAAATTCATCCGCCAGGCCAAGACGCGCGGCTATGTGACCATGGACGAGCTGAACAAGGTTCTGCCGTCCGAAGAGGTGACCTCCGAAGCCATCGAAGACACCTTGGCCATGCTTTCCGAAATGGGCGTCAACGTCGTCGAAGCCGAGGAGGAAAGCGCAGAGGGCGGCGAAGTCGTTGTGCGCGAAGAGACGGCGGTCGCCGAAACCGCCGAAAAGCAGAGCGCCTTCGACCGCACCGACGATCCGGTGCGCATGTATCTGCGCGAGATGGGCTCGGTTGAGTTGCTCTCCCGCGAAGGCGAGATCGCCATCGCCAAGCGCATCGAGGCCGGCCGCGACACCATGATCCGGGGCCTCTGCGAAAGCGCCCTGACCTTCGAGGCGATCATGGTTTGGCGCGAGGAACTGGCCCAGGGCCGGATTCTCCTGCGCGAGGTCATCGATCTGGAACAGACCTACGGCGGTCAGGTCGCCCAGGCGCTCTCCGACGCGGCCGTCGCCGGCGAGGCCCTCGACGACGCGGCCGTAACTTCGAGCGAGTCGATCGGCGAGGACGGCGAGAAAATTCCCGGCGCCGAGGGCGATGACGACGACTTCGACGACGGCGCCGGTCCGACGATCAGCGCCATGGAAGGCGAATTGCGCGAAGGCGTGATGACCACGCTCGACGCCATCGCCGCCGAGTTCGAGGCCTTCCGCCGGCTACAGGAGAGACTGGTCGAACACCGCCTCAAGGGCGGCGACCTGACCGAAGATGACCGCAAGGCCTATGAGGCCGCGACCACCACCATCGTCCATCACCTGAAGACGCTGAAGCTCAACAACAACCGTATTGAGGCTCTGGTCGAGCAGCTCTACGCGATCAACAAGCGTCTCATGGGCTTGGAAGGCCGCCTGATGCGCGCCGCCGACAGCTACGGCATCTCGAGGCCCGAGTTTCTGAAGGCCTATTACGGTTCCGAGCTGGATCCGGCCTGGCGCGAAAAAGTCATGGTGCTTGGCGTCCGCTGGTCCAAGTTCACCGAGAACGATCATCGCCAGATCGCCTCCATCCGTCAGGAAATCGCGGTGCTGGCGACCGATTCCGGCGTTCCGATCGACGATTACCGCCGCATCGTCCACACGGTGCAAAAGGGCGAGCGCGAGGCGCGTCAGGCCAAGAAGGAGATGGTCGAAGCCAATCTGCGCCTCGTCATCTCCATCGCCAAGAAATACACCAATCGCGGCCTGCAGTTCCTGGACCTGATCCAGGAAGGCAACATTGGCCTGATGAAGGCCGTGGACAAGTTCGAATATCGCCGTGGCTACAAGTTCTCCACCTACGCCACGTGGTGGATCCGTCAGGCGATCACCCGCTCGATCGCCGATCAGGCGCGGACCATCCGTATTCCCGTGCACATGATCGAGACGATCAACAAGATCGTCCGCACCAGCCGCCAGATGCTGCACGAGATCGGTCGCGAGCCGACGCCCGAGGAACTGGCCGAGAAACTGGCCATGCCGCTCGAAAAGGTGCGCAAAGTGCTGAAGATCGCCAAGGAGCCGATCAGCCTCGAGACCCCGATCGGGGACGAGGAAGACAGCCACCTGGGCGACTTCATCCAGGACCCAAACGTCGTCCTGCCGATCGACGCGGCGATCCAGTCGAACCTGCGCGAAACCACCACCCGCGTCCTCGCCTCGCTGACCCCTCGCGAGGAGCGGGTTCTGCGCATGCGCTTCGGTATCGGCATGAACACCGACCACACCCTTGAGGAAGTTGGCCAGCAGTTCTCCGTCACCCGTGAGCGCATCCGCCAGATCGAAGCCAAGGCGCTGCGCAAACTCAAACATCCCAGCCGCAGCCGTAAACTGCGGAGTTTTCTGGATAGCTGAGGCGCGGCGCCGCTTGCGCCAAGCGAACGAAGGGTCGACGCTGCGGCCTCGAGTTCTTGGAGCGCGATCATGCGTCTTTCGATCCTGGCGGTTCTGGCGACGACGGCGGGGCTGGTTGCGGGAGCGGGCCAGTGCGCCGACCTGGGCGCGCCAACGCCGCCGATCAGGCTGGTGTTTTCATCGCCTGATCTTCGCGCGGCGCTCGATCGGGCTCAGGTCGACGGCAGCACCATCGAGCGGCCGATCGAAGCCAAGACCGCCGTCGCCTATCGCTTCGCGCCCAAGGGACTGACCGGCGAAGCCGGTTACCTGTGCGGAATCGGCGGCATTGGCCCCGATGGTGAGGTGGCGCGCGTAGGCCCGGCCTCGGCGTTCCAGAACTTCGGCACCTTCCTCGGCGCCACACTCGCCTACGCCTTCAGATAGGCGTGCCCGTCACCCGAGGGCGGCGTAGACCTGTTTCTGGAAGATCGGCAGGGCCAGGCGCGCGCCCATGCGTTCGGACGTGGCGATCTGGGTCACCGCTTCGGGTCCAAGGGGCATGGAATTCTGAATCAGATAGATCAGGATCATGTCCTCGGCCGGATCGGCCTGCCACCAGGTGCCGAAGGCGCCCGGCCAACCGAACGATCCCGTCGAGCCCGCGCCCATCCAGGCCTGCTTTTCCGGATCGGTGATCATCGAAACGCCCAGGCCGAAGCCCTGGCCGGCCCAGAATGGCATGCCCAAGAAGTCGATTTCGCGCTGAGCGTCGGTGAGGCGGTTGGTGCGCATCGCGGCGACCGTCTCGGTCTCGAGCAGCCGAACGCCACCCAATTCGCCGCCATTCAGCAGCAGACGCGCAAATTTCAGATAGTCGTCGGCGGTGGAAAT
>Ga0208480_1000929_pt1 | contig 10898 bp, 10 predicted proteins | sample NGESurshal092012_4_FD_184485 | JGI IMG/M metagenome (GOLD analysis project Ga0208480, IMG submission 184485) | Arctic peat soil microbial communities from Barrow, Alaska - NGEE Surface sample F53-1 shallow-092012 (SPAdes) | ecosystem: Environmental > Terrestrial > Soil > Wetlands > Peat ... | reverse complement strand
TGTTCAACAACGTCGGCGGTAGATCTTTCGACTCCAGTAATTCTTCAAGCTGTTGGTGAACGTCGCGATCGTCCTGGAACCCCTTGATCAGGCATATCGAGAACGCGATGTTCCACAGCGTCTCCCAATTGTCGCTGCTCTCCAAAACGTTGATGATTTCATTCGGCAGGATCGGCGGCTTGTTGCTCGGGCGATCGACGATTGGCGAAAACGGAAAGCAGCGATAGTCGTTCTCCTGCAATGAAATGCGCTTGAGTTTCAGAACAAGGGTCTTCCCAAATCCCTTTGGCGCCACCAAAGCGTGAGAAGACAGATTGAGGTTGGACAGGAACTCTTCGACTTCCGTCGTCCGAAGCAAGACCGAGCTTTGAGAGCTGCTTAAGTCTCTGAGCTCGGTCAGCTGTTGTGCGTCTTCAACCCATGCCGGCATTCCGGCCTCCAAAAAATCCGTGTTTTGCCGCAAAGAGCGCGGCCTTTAAGAAATCCGGCAATTGCCGAGAAACAAAACTAAAATCCAGTCGAATCGGGCGCCCCTAATCCTCAGTCAAGTCCGGGCGCCTCTCGCGCGTGATGCGCTCGGCCTCGGCGCGACGCCAGGCCACGATCTTCGCGTGGTCGCCCGAGAGGAGCACCTCGGGAATTGCGCGGCCCTCCCATTCGCGCGGGCGGGTGTAGTGCGGATATTCGAGCAGCCCGCGCTCGAAGCTCTCCTCGGCGCCCGATTCCTCCTTGCCCATCACGCCAGGAACGAGGCGCACGCAGGCGTCGAGAATGGCGAGCGCGGCGATTTCACCTCCTGATAACACATAGTCGCCGATCGACACTTCGATCAGCCCGCGCGCTTCGATGACTCGCTCGTCGACGCCCTCGAAGCGCGGGCAGAGAATGACGAGGCCAGACCCCGCCGCCCATTCGCGAGCTCGCGCTTGGCGGAAAGGCTGGCCGCGCGGACTCATAATGAGGCGTGGCCTCGGATCATCCGACTCGAGCGCCGCGTCCAGGCTCGCGGCCACGACGTCCGCCCGCATCACCATACCGGGGCCGCCGCTTGCGGGCGTATCGTCGACCGCCCGATGGCGGCCGAGCCCGTGTTCTCGAATGTCGCGCGCCTCCAGCGACCACAAGCCCCGGGCCAGCGCGTCGCCAGCCAGGGACTGGCCAAGCGTGCCCGGGAACATGGCCGGAAAGAGGGTTAGAACCGTGCAGGCGAACATTGCTTGCTGGTTAGCATCCTCCCGCTGCTTGCATTCAAAGACGGCCGGGCCACCGGCGCGCGCCGTGGTAGATGCGAAGCACTTCGATCACTCCGCTGTGCAATCTATAAGGGACTATGTACGAGGTGCGGGCGACGACGAGTTCGCGCGTTCCTGGCACACGGCCTGGCCGGCCGACATTGGGATTCGTCGCGATCACGGTCTCGACGGCGTCAATGAGGCGCAAAGAGACCGTTCTGGCAGCAGTGGGGTTGTTCTTTTCGATAAAGGCCTCGATCGCGCGAAGATCGTCAATTGCTCGCCGCGACCAGAAGAGCCTCACGACGCGTCTGGCGGCTTAAGTTCATCTTCGGAGCCCCAAGACTCGACCCACTTACGTACAGCTTCATGCTCGAATCGCTCACCACGTTCGAGGTCCTCAATCGCCGCTTTGATTCCAGAAATTTGCCATTCGTTGACGGCAAGATATTCCGAAAGGGCCTCCTCCGCGAGCGAGGACGGGCTGCGCCCTGTGGAATGCGCCAAAGCGTCCAGGCGCCCCTGATCGGTTTCAGCGACCCTGATTGTCAAAGTGGCTGACGGCACGAAAGATCTCCTTGGCGCGCTTCCCGCCTGGCCGCCGACTTTATTCTCTCACACCTGCTGGATCGAGTTGAAATCGAAAGTCGCGCCCGGCGGGTTCTGGCCAACCCGCACGGTCTTGTCGTCGGGGAAATGATAGGGCGGCACCGGCAGGTTGTAGGGCGCGGGAACGCCCTGGAAGACACGGCCGGCCAAGTCGTATTTGGAGCCGTGGCACGGGCAGAAGAAGCCGCCTGGCCAATCGGGCGCTGGATCCGTCGCGCTGGGCTGTGGATCGAACAGCGGAATGCAGCCAAGGTGCGTGCAGACCCCGACCAGTACGAGAATCTCAGGCTTAACGGACCGGCTCCAGTTGGCGGCGTAAGTCGGCTGCTGCATTTGCTCGGAGTTCGGGTCGCGCAATTGAGAAAGGAGCTTTGGATTTTTCAGTTCGTCGAGCGCTGGCTGGGCGCGTTTGACGACGAACACCGGTCGCGCCGCCCACAGCGTCACTATTCGTTGGCCCGGCTGGATTTGGCCGATGTCGATGTCGACCGGACCGGCTGCCGCGATCGTTTCAGCGTCGGGATTCATCTGGTCGATGAACGGCCACACCGTCATCGCTACGCCGACCGTCGCCAGCGATCCGGTCGCCAGAAACAGGAAATCCCGCTTCGTCACCGAGGGCCCCCCATGGCCGACCGAAGCCGTATCGGAACTCATCGTCATGCAGCACGTCTCCAAACGAACAAACGGGCTTTGGATCCCAATCATTGCGCCGGATTGAACTCAACGGCGCGAGCGCCTTTGTGTATCCGCCCCCTTCGCCCTTAGCAACACCCCGTTCGCCTCAGACGCTAGTCGCCATCGACTTCGCGTGGGCGTTCGATGACGATCCGGCCGCTGTCGAAATCGACGAGCGGCGCGACCTCTTTTGTGAACGGCAGAAGTAGGGTTTCGCCCCCGCTGACCGGCGCGATCTCGAGAACGTCGCCGGCGCCATGGTTCGTGAGCGACACGACGCGGCCGATGCGGCCTCCTGCCGCGTCGATTGCCTCCAGCCCGACCAGGTCGTCGTAGTAGAACTCGTCCTCGCTGGGCGGCGGCAATTGGTCACGGCGGGCGAAGATTTCCACGCCCTTCAGCGCCTCGGCCGCCTCGCGGGTCGAAACGCCGGTGACCCGCGCCACCAGCATGTCGTCCTTGAGCGGGCGGAGGAATTCGAACGCGAACAATCGCGTCCGGCCCTTGTTGGTCAGAGGCCCATAGTCGCCGACGGCGTTCGGTTCGCCAGTCAGCGACTTGACGCGAATTTCCCCGCGTACCCCCTGCGGCGCGCCGAATACGCCCATCAGAATCAGGCGATCGGGCGCGCGCAAGTTGCGTTAGCGCGTTCAGGCTGCGGGAGCCGCCGCGGCCTTTTCGGCGGCGGCCGCCGCTGCTGCCGCGCGCTCCTGCGCTTTCTTCTTCGGCAGCGCCTTCTTCGGGTTGTTGTGCGCTTCGCGCTTGGCGAGGCCGAGGCCGTCGAGCAGACGCAGCACGCGGTCGGTCGGCTGCGCGCCCTTGGCGAGCCACGCCTTGGCCTTCTCCTGATCGAGAACGACGCGGCTGGCGTCGTCCTTGGCCTTCAAGGGATCGAAGGTGCCGATCTTTTCGACAAAGCGGCCGTCACGCGGCATGCGCGCGTCGGCGACCACAATGCGATAGAAGGGGCGCTTCTTTGTGCCGCCGCGGGAGAGGCGGATTTTCACTGACATTGGTGTTTTCCTTTCAGATCAGATGGGTTGTTGAGGTCATTTCTTCTTGCCGAACGGGTTGAAGCCGCCGCCCAGGCCCGGCAGCTTCGGACCGCCGCCGAGACCGGGGAATTGCGCGGGCAGGTTGAAGGCGCCGGGCGGTGGGGCGGCGGGAATGCCGGGCGGCCCCGAAGGCGCTCCCGGAAGGCCGGCGCCACCCAGCTGCTTCTGCATCGCCTCGATCTGTTCCGGCGTTGGCATTGGCATGCCGCCGCCGAGACCCATCATCTGCCCGAGCTTGCCCATCATGCCGCGCTTGGCGCCTGGCCCGCCCATCGCCTTCATCATGTCGGCCATCTGGCGGTGCTGCTTGAGCAGCCGGTTGACATATTCGACCGTGACACCGGAGCCTGCCGCGATGCGCTTCTTGCGCGATGCCTTGAGGACGTCGGGGTTGCGGCGCTCCTGCGGCGTCATCGACGAGATGATCGCCCGCTGGCGCTTGACGAACTTGTCGTCGAGATTGGCGGAATTGAGCTGGTCTTTCATCTTGGCCACGCCCGGCAGCATGCCCATGATGCCGCCCATCCCGCCAAGCTTCTCGATCTGCGACAATTGCTCGGAGAGGTCGTTCAGGTCGAAGATGCCCTTGCGCATCTTCTCGGCCATCTTGGCCGCCTGCGCCATGTCGATATTTTGCGCCGCTTTCTCGACCAGGCTGACGATGTCGCCCATGCCGAGGATGCGATCGGCGAGACGCGCGGGATGGAAATCCTCGATCGCGTCCATCTTCTCGCCGACACCAAGCAGCTTGATCGGCTTGCCGGTGACCGCGCGCATCGACAGCGCCGCGCCGCCGCGGCCGTCGCCGTCCATGCGGGTCAGCACGATGCCGGTTAAGCCCACTTGCTCGTTGAAGTTCTTGGCCAGATTGACGGCGTCCTGGCCGGTCAGCGCGTCGGCCACCAGCAGGATCTCGTGCGGCCGGGCGGCGTCGCGGATGTCCGCCATTTCCTGCATCAGCGGCTCGTCGATATGGGTGCGCCCGGCGGTGTCGAGGATCACGACATCGTAGCCTTGCAGGCGCGCGGCGCTCTCGGCCCGTTTGGCGATGGCGACCGGATCTTCGCCGAAGACGATCGGCAGGGTCGCGACGCCGACCTGCTGGCCCAGCACCGCGAGCTGCTCCTGCGCCGCGGGCCGCTTCACGTCGAGCGACGCCATCAGCACCTTGTGCTTGTCCCGCTCGGTCAGGCGCTTGGCGATCTTGGCGGCGGTTGTCGTCTTGCCCGCGCCTTGCAGGCCGACCAGCATGATCGCCACGGGAGCCGGCGCGTTCAGATCGATTGCCTGCGATTCCGTGCCCAGCGTCTCGACCAGCGAATCGTGAACGATCTTGACCACCATCTGGCCGGGCTTGACCGACTTGATGACAGCAGCGCCGACCGCCTTGGTGCGCGTGCGATCGACGAACGAGCGCACGACTTCGAGCGCGACGTCCGCCTCGAGCAAGGCGCGACGCACCTCGCGCATGGCGGCGTTGACGTCTTCCTCGGAGAGGGCGCCGCGGCCGGTAAGTTTATCCAGAATGCCGGAGAGCTTTTCGGACAGGCTCTCGAACATAGGTCACGCTCCTTTGATCAGGCGGCGAAGGGCTGAGCGGATAGATAAGGCAAGACGCCCATCATCCCAATCCGCCGCATTCGCGTTTGAGCCCAACGCCGATCGCGCCCGGGGGCGCAACGCGCTGCCGGACGGGGACCGCTGGCCTCAAAGGACAGTCGGCTTGATCGACGAGGCCAAAACCTGACGAAGGCGCGGTGACTAGCCGCGCACGCCTGAGATGTCAAATACTAAGATACCCTGTATGTTAATTGCGTAAGCTTGGCTGCCCTCTTTGGCGACGGGCCGCGACGCTGGTCTGCTATCGTTTGGGTTTTCTTGGCGCCGGACGGTTTCGCTGCAAAAACCCGCGATTATGGGCCTTGGATTTCCTTGGATTTCCTTGGATTCTCTCGTCCGAAACGAGACTTATCAATGAGTTGCACGGAAAAACGGTGGAAAATTTTTCCTTGCGCTTTTTCCCCCTGCGCAAGCCGCGCAGGAAAGTGACCACGGTCTTGGGTATGCGGAAGAACACGAACATCATGGAGCAAGCATACCTTCATTTCTGATTCCCTGCAAGAGAATTACCGGCGCCGTTCCCGATCGGTCGCCTCAATCCAAAGCGACTCGCTGGCTAACGTCGAGCGGCGCGGAGAATCTCGCAAATGGAACAATGCCAGCTGCAGCTCAAAATCCGGCTGGCAAGGTTTGTCGAGCACAACGTCATATCCGCATGAATATTTCGCGCCCCCATGATGATCATCTCAAGTAACATCGTAGTTGCTCGATGTATTCATATAAACACATCGTAATTGCAATTGCTCCCTCCTCAATCGTCATTTAGAATCATTTCAATGCCGGAACGGTTTCAATTCCGCGGCCGGAAAAGCGCGACGCGTTCCTGATCCGGCCACCAGGACTTTTACCGCAGCCGCTTTCGACTGGGAGGGAAGCATGATCACTCTGCATGTCAACGGTCAGGCGCAGTCATTCGACGGCGATCCGTCGATGCCTGTGCTCTGGTACCTACGCGATATTCTCGGGCTCACCGGCACCAAGTTTGGCTGCGGAGTGGCCGCCTGCGGCGCCTGCACGATCCATCTCGACGGCGACGCCACCCGATCTTGCGTCACGGCGATGAGCGACGCGAATGGCAAGTCGGTAACCACCATCGAAGGCCTGGACCCGGAAGGCAATCATCCCGTTCAAACCGCTTGGCGGGCGCTCAATGTGCCCCAGTGCGGCTATTGTCAGGCTGGCCAGATCATGCAGGCCGTCGCGCTTCTGAAGCAGACGCCGCATCCGACCGACGCAGACATCGACAGCACGATGGACGGCAACATTTGCCGCTGCGGGACCTATCAGCGCATTCGCGCCGCCATCAAGCAAGCTGCGGGAGCATAACCCATGACCCAGCACATTCGCGAAATCGTGTCGGTATCTGGCATCGAGAACGTCAGCCGGCGCGGAATCCTCAAGGGCATCCTCTCGACAACCGGCCTCGTGCTCGCGGTCCACGTCATGCCGTCTGGTCCGGCGCTGGCCGACGACGCTCCCAAGTGGGGCGCCCAAGGCATGCCGCATGGCACGGTGAACAATCCTCTGGCTTTCGTTTCGATTGCGCCCGATGGAACCGTCACCATCGTCTGCCATCGCTCCGATATGGGGCAGGGCGTGCGAACCGGCATGCCTCTGATCGTCGCCGACGAAATGGAGGCGGATTGGGCCAAGGTGAAGGTCGCCCAGGCGCCTGGCGACGAGGTCAAGTATGGCAACCAGGACACGGACGGCTCTCGGTCGACCCGGCATTTCTTCATGCCGATGCGCCAGGTCGGCGCCGCGGCCCGCATGATGCTGGAGGCGGCCGCAGCAAAACGTTGGGGCGTCGACGTCTCCGACGTGGAGGCGAAGAACCACGAGGTCATTCAGAAGTCGACCGGGAAGAAGCTCGGCTATGGAGAACTTGCCGCCGACGCCAGCACGATGGGCGTGCCATCGAATGTCAGCCTCGAAAAGACAGGCGCCGCAACGCCGGTCAGTCTACCCCTCAAAGACCCTTCGCAGTTCCGCTACATCGGCAAGGAAGGGACCAATATCGTCGACGGCTTCAACATCACGACCGGTCGCGCCATTTATGGCCAGGATGTCCGCCTGCCCGGCACGAAATACGCCGTTATCGCTCGGCCGCCGGTGATGGGGGGCAAGGTCGCCTCCTACGATGCGACGGACGCGAAGAAGGTCCCGGGCATTGTTCAAATCGTTGAGATGCCCACGCCGTCCTACCCGATGAAATTCCAGCCTTCAGGGGGAATCGCGGTTATCGCCGACAACACCTGGGCTGCGATCCAGGGTCGCAACGCGCTGAAGATCAAGTGGGATGACGGTCCGCACGGGACTTATGATTCCCAAGCCTACCGCGCGGAGATGGAGGCGACCGCGAGGCAGCCCGGCATGATCCTGCGCAGCGACGGCGACTTCGCCGCGGCTTACGCAAGCGCGGACAAGAAAATCGAGGCCGAGTACTACATCCCCCACAATGCGCATGCGACGATGGAGCCGCCATCCGCGACCTGCCGGATCGTCGATGGCAAGGCCGAAGTGTGGACCAGCGTCCAGAGCCCGCAGGCCGCGCATGACATGGTCGCTGCTTATCTGGCGCTTCCGCCCGAGAACGTCACCGTCAACGTGACTCTTTTGGGCGGCGGTTTCGGCCGCAAGTCAAAGCCCGACTTCGCGGCCGAGGCGGCTTTGTGCTCAAAGGCGATGGGCGGAGCGCCGGTCAAGGTCGTGTGGACTCGCGAGGACGACATCCACAACGACTTCTATCATACGGTGTCGGTCGAACGTCTAGAGGCCGGCCTCGACAAGGATGGCCATGTCGTCGCATGGCGACATAACAGCGTCGCGCCGACGATCTTCGCGCTCTTCATGGCCGATCCCAAGCACGAAGCGCCGCTCGAGCAGGGCATGGGCCTCGTCGACATGCCCTTCGACATCAAGAACGTGAGCATCGAAAATGGCGAAGCCGAAGCGCACACCAAGATTGGCTGGTGGCGTTCCGTTTCCAACGTGCCGCACGGCTTCGCGATTCAGTCTTTCGTCGCCGAACTGGCTGCGGCCGCAGGCAAGGATCAGAAAGAGTTCCTGCTCGACCTGATCGGACCCGCTCGCATCCTCGACGTGCCGCAGAAGGTAAAAGACTTCTGGGACTACGGCGAAAATCCGGAGGTCTACCCGATCGACACCGGCCGTCTGCGCAATGTCGTCGAACTGGTCACCGAGAAGGCGGGTTGGGGCAAGCGCGAAGTGCCGAAAGGTCACGGCCTTGGTCTCGCCGTCCACCGCAGCTTTGTGAGCTATGTGGCGGCGGTGATCGAGGCTGCGGTCGACGAGAAGGGCAACATCACCGTGCCGCGCGTCGACATCTGCGTCGATTGCGGTCCGATCGTGAACCCCGATCGCGTCCGCTCTCAATTCGAGGGAGCCGTCGTCATGGGGCTCGGGGTCGGCCTCTTGAACGAGATCTCATTCAAAGAAGGCAGGGTGCAGCAGAGCAACCTCGACGATTACCAGGTGCTCAGGATCAGCGAGGCGCCGCGTGAGACGCATGTCTATATCGTGCCGCGTGGCTACGACATGCCTATGGGCGGCGTGGGCGAACCTGGCGTGCCGCCGGTCGCGCCTGCGCTCATGAACGCGATCTTTGCGGCGAGCGGCAAACGCATCCGCTCCCTGCCGCTCGGACAGCAGTTGGCAAGCAAGGCCTAAACTGACGTAGAAAGGCGGGCCGGAACTCATTTCCGGCCCGCATCATCGCCCGCACAATTGTGTCAGGTTGTCGGGTTCGGTCGGGCCCACGCGCCAAGAGCGCGGCTTACGATCTTATTCCGCCGCGCGGGCTGTGCGCACGACAGGCGCTCCCCGAGCTTTAACCAGCGCATAATAGACGGCGCCGCCGATCGCGACTCCGAAAAACCAGCCATAAACGCCCCACCAGGACGGCAGGACGCTGGTGAAGTTCGGCAGGATGCTCGAAAACACCGCGCCGATCGCGGCGGCGATCACCGCGTTGATGTTCCAGCCGTTCGTGTAGCGATAGATTCCTTCCTCGCGATAGAGCTCGGGAACGTCGATCTCGCCATTGTGGATGAGATAATAGTCCACCATGATGACGCCGAAGATCGGGCCCATCGTTGAGCCGATAATGCCGACGAAACTCGCCGCGCTCCCTTGCCACGGCGCAAAGGGATAAAGAACGAGTGCGATCAGCGCGGCGATATAGCCGCCTTTCTTGAAGTCGATCTTGCTGGGGAAGACGTTCGAGAAGTCGAACGCCGGCGAGACGAAATTAGCCACCACGTTAATGCCGAGCGTCGCGACCGCAAACGTCAGCGCCGCCACGAGAGCCAGGAACCAATTGTCGAAGCGCGCCGAAATCTCGTCCGGGTGCAGCAAGGCCTCGTGGTAGACGGTGTAGGCCGCCGCGGTCGTAATGCCGGCGACGAACGAGAACAGGACCAGGTTGATCGGCAGGCCCCAGACATTGCCGATCCAGACCGCCCGCTTGTTCGGCGCGTAGCGCGTGAAGTCACAGAAATTGAGGTAGAGCGCGGCGAAATAGGTGACCCAGGTCGCCGCGACGGCGGCGAGCGCGGCGAACGATCCCGGCTCGAAGGGAACGCCGGCGTCGGCGGTCTTTTGTATCAGCACGTCGCGCGGAATGTCGTTGCCGAACGAAATCCCGCCGGCCTTCACACAGAGGTAAATGGCGAGGATCAGCATCATCACCCATACCGCCGGACCGGCCCAGTCCTGAAACCGCCGCACCGTCTCCATTCCGTGCTGAATGATCAGGAGCTGCAAGGCCCATACGATGATGAAGGTGATCGTCTCCAAAGTCGTGTGGCCGAGGAGATGCGAATTCCGGTTGAAGTCGGCGATCGCGCTGCTGCGCAGGAGAAGAGCGACGATCGCGCCGGACGCGGCGCTCGTTTGCGCGCCATACCAGAAGCAAGCGACCACAGCGCGGACCAACGCTGGCAAATTCGCGCCGAAGGTCCCGAACGACGCCCGGGCGAGAACCGGGAAGGGCACTCCAGTCTTGACGCCGGCGAAGCCGACGAGAGTCATCAAGAAGAAAATGACGAGCGAGCCGATTCCGATCGCAAAGATGAAATTGACGAAATTGCCGCAAATGAGAAACAGGCTCGCGGCAAGGTAATAGCCCCAGAGGCTGTGGACGTCGGACGTCCAGACGTTGAAAACGCTGAAGGCGCCCCAGTTTCTCTCGCGGGCTGGCGCAAGATCTTCGTTGTACAGCCGCGGCGACGCGTTAGCGATTGTCATATGTTTGCCCCCCTTGCACCGGACCATTTCGCAAACAGCTTACTAATTCTTGCATGGAAGGAGCCAATCGGAAAAGCGAATTCTGAATTTGCCCCGTTCCGGGGACGGGCAAATGAGCATCGCGCCGATGGAGTTAACGCCGCGCCCAACGCCGGTCGTCGATCGGCCGAAATTTGATCGCGGCCCCTATCCCAAGTGCAATGAAAATGAGCAGCACGATCCCCTGGACGATCGCGAACGGCGGCTCGGACCCAGTCGGCGCGAGCGCGTGCAGGGCCGGGATCTTCAGGAATCCCTGTGCGACAAGCACGAAAACGTTGAGATAAAGCGCCGCGACCGCGCAGGCGACAAAGATCCGCCGCCATGGCCCCGCGAGGCGGAAGCCGTAATAGGCGGCGACCGCCCCAATGAGCAGAATGAGCGACTGCACGCCCAC
>Ga0208480_1000928_pt1 | contig 10910 bp, 11 predicted proteins | sample NGESurshal092012_4_FD_184485 | JGI IMG/M metagenome (GOLD analysis project Ga0208480, IMG submission 184485) | Arctic peat soil microbial communities from Barrow, Alaska - NGEE Surface sample F53-1 shallow-092012 (SPAdes) | ecosystem: Environmental > Terrestrial > Soil > Wetlands > Peat ... | reverse complement strand
CCGGCTCGCCGGTCATCCGTCCGGCGATCCGCCGGGCGAGGTTCGCCTGGAAGAGGTCGCCCGCATGGATCCGCTCGCGGCAGGCCTCGATCGCCAGGGCGTGCCCGCCCGGACCGGGCGTCGCGGTCCAGGCGGACGTCGAGAACGGCCGCGGCCGGGGCGTCCGACCGGCGGCCCGGCGGCAGAGCTCGACCAGCCGAGCGCGGATCGCCGGGGCACGGCGCTCGGTCCAGAGGGCCTCGAACCACCACCGGCCGGCGGCGTCGAGGTGCAGCAGATGGTCATAGAAGCCGAGCTCGAACTCCGGCAGCCGCCGACTCCACGGCGGGCCCGCGCTGACCGCCTCGACGCGTTCGGCCAGCCGGTAGCCGAGGTATCCGAACCACCCTCCGCCAACCGGCTGTCCGCCGCCCGAGTCCCGGCCCCGGGCGATCAGGGGCAGGTCCTCGAGCAGCGCGAACGGGTCATCATCGGGGCGGGCAACCCGGATCGGTCGCGATCCGATCAGTGCGCCGCCGCCCGCCCACAGCCCGATCAGGGCGAACGGGCGGACGTCGTCGCGAACGAGCAGGGCGGCCTGCTCGGGCTCCAGGCGCCAGGGCAGGGCGAGCCGGACGGCCCGCGCCGAGGAGACGCCGGCCACCGGTCCGCTGGGCACACGACGGATCGTAGCCAGACCTGTCACGGGCGTCCCGGCGATCTCGTCATAGGGTTGTAAAGCGACGAAAGGGAGCTCGAGATGAAGGTTCTGGTTGCCGGCGCGTCAGGCGCACTCGGGAGGCAGCTCGTCCCACGCCTGGTCGGGCGGGGCGACGAAGTGGTCGGGATGACGCGCACGTCGTCCAAGCAGGAGGCGATCCGCGCGCTGGGTGCGACGCCTGTGCTCGCCGACGCGCTCGACGCCGACGCCGTCGCGAGCGTCGTGGAGCAGGCCGCGCCCGACGTGATCGTCCACGAGCTGACGGCCCTCTCCGGGTCGCTCGACATGCGCCACTTCGACCGCGACTTCGCCCAGACGAACCGCCTGCGCACGGAGGCGACCGACCATCTGCTCGCGGCCGGACAGGCCGCTCGCGTGCGAAGGTTCGTCGCCCAGAGCTTCGCCGGCTGGCCGTTCGCCCGGATCGGCGGGCCGGTCAAGACCGAGGAGGATCCGCTCGACCCGACGCCGCCCGGCGGGATGCGCGAGACGTTCGCGGCGATCCGTCATCTCGAGGACGCCGTGGTCGGGGCGACCTGGACCGAGGGGATCGTGCTCCGGTACGGCGGCTTCTACGGGCCGGGAACGTCGATGGCCCGCGACGGCGAGCATGCCGCGCTGATCCGCAGGCGGAGGTTTCCCGTCGTCGGCGACGGTGCCGGCGTCTGGTCGTTCATCCATATCGCCGATGCCGCCCAGGCCACGGCCGACGCGGTGTCCCGCGGCCGGCGGGGGATCTACAACATCGTCGACGATGACCCGGCGCGTGTCGCCGACTGGCTGCCCGCGGTGGCGGCGACGCTCGGCGGAAAGCCGCCCCGCCGGGTGCCCCGCGTGGTCGGCCGGCTGCTGGCCGGAGAGGCGGCAGCGGTCATGATGACCGAGGTGCGGGGCGCGTCGAATGCGAAGGCCAAGCGCGAGCTGGGCTGGCAGCCCGGTCACCCGAGCTGGCGCGAGGGGTTCGCCGGGGAGGCCGCGTGACCGGCGGCCGCGACCAGCTGCTCGAGCAGCTGCGCCCAGCGGCGTTCGCCGTTGCCTACCGGATGCTCGGGAGCGTCGCCGAGGCCGAGGACGTCGTCCAGGACGCGCTGATGCGGGTCAACGCGGCGCTCGACGCCGGCCAGCGGATCGAGTCGCCGCCGGCCTACATGACGACCGTGACGACCCGCCTGGCGATCGACCAGCTGCGCTCGGCCCGTGTCCGGAGGGAGACCTACGTCGGCGACTGGCTGCCCGAGCCGCTCGTCAGCGACCGCTCGGAGGATCCGGCCGGCCAGGCCGAGACGGCCGATTCGCTGTCGCTCGCGTTCCTCGTCCTCCTCGAGAGTCTGTCTCCCGACCAGCGGGCGGTTCTGCTCCTGCGTGACGTCTTCGACTACGGGTACCCCGAGATCGCCGGGATCGTCGGCAAGACCGATCAGAACGCCCGCCAGCTGGCGGCGCGCGCCAGGCGTCACGTCGGGCAGCGCCGGCCGCGCTTCGACGTCTCGCGGGCCGAACGCGACCGCCTGGCCGAGCGATTCTTCGCGGCGACGCAGGACGGCGACCTCGCCGGACTCGAGCAGCTCCTCTCGGCCGACGTCGTCCTCCGCGGCGACGGCGGCGGCAAGGTCCCCGCGCTGGCCCGGTCGGTCCACGGCCGCGGTCGGGTCGCCCGGACGCTGCTGGCCTGGGCGCGGGCGGGCGCGAGGTCCGGACGGTCGAGCGTCCGCCGAGTCGACGTCAACGGTCAGCCGGGCGCCCTGCTGATGGGCCCTGACGACCGGTTGATCGGCGTGATGGCCCTTGACATCGCCGACGGCGAGATCCAGGGCGTCAAATCGCTCGTCAACCCCGACAAGCTCGGCCACATCGGTTCGGTGACCGACCTTCGAGAGCTTTTACGCCGGCCCGAAGCCTGACTGCGCGGGCGGTATGCTCGACTGCGGAGATGGCCTACGACGAGGACCTCGCAAACCGCGTCCGGGAGCTGCTCGCCGACGAGGACGCGATCACCGAGAAGCAGATGTTCGGCGGCCTCGCGTTCCTCCTCCGGGGCAACATGTCCGTCAGCGCGTCGCGCACCGGCGGGCTGCTCGTCCGGATCAGGCCGTCCGACACAGCCGCGTGCCTCAAGCGTCCGCACGTGACCCTGATGACGATGGGCCGACGTACGATGGACGGGTGGGTGATCGTCGCACCCGACGGCCTGAAGACCAAGCGCGAGCTCGCCTCGTGGGTCACGCGGAGCCTCGAGTTCGCCAGGACGCTGCCGGCGAAGTAGGCCCTGTGGCTCGGGGTTGGTTCGTGCGTGGACCGCGGTGCGGCCTGGAGCCCTGCCGGCGAAACCTGCCGAAGAACCCCTCGACCAGGCTCAGCCGCGGGCTCCCGGCAGCCGTTCCGGGACCTCGCGGCGGGCTCTCCCACGATGCAGCCGGTTCGCCGCCGGCGGCTCACCGAACACGCTAAAGCCAGTCCGCCCGCGTGCCGATGCAGATCGTGTGATGGCTCAATATGGATCCGAAGTCCTGGCGATCGAGCTCGCGAACCTGCTCGACACGGCCCGCCCGATGCCGCTGCTGCGCGACTGCGTCCGCGTCGACAGGCACGAGATCGACGACCGGATCGACAGGCTGACCAGAGCCGTACGCGTCGAGATCGCCGACCACGGACTCGACGAGGAGGTCGGCTCGGACATCGTGCATGCCGCGGATGATCTCCGGTACGCGACCAGCCACGCCTACCCCGTGCCGCTGACCGATCAGATCCGTCTGCCCCGCGCGCGGGCGTCATCCGTCGCGCGGGCCCTCCGCGCCGCGGCGTCGCTCTAGCAGAGCCCGGCCGTCAAGGCCGTTATCGTTCAGCCGTGCGCGCTCTCCCCGGGCGCCGGGATCGGACGAGACGACGATGAAGCCGCGCGTGGCGAGGATCCCGAGCTACTCGCCGGCGAACACGACGGTCTTCCGCTCGTGGACGAGGATCCGATCCTCCAGGTGCCAGCGGACGGCCCGGGCGAGCACGGCCCGCTCGATGTCGGCGCCGGTCCGGACGAAGTCGGCGACCGTCGCCCGGTGACTCACACGGGCGACGTCCTGCTCGATGATCGGTCCGTCGTCAAGCTCCTCGGTCACGTAGTGGGCGGTCGCCCCGATGATCTTCACGCCGCGTTCGTGGGCTTGGCGGTAGGGGGCGGCGCCGGGGAACGCGGGCAGGAACGAGTGGTGGATGTTGATCACCGGAACCCCCAGGCGGTCGAGGAAGTCGCCCGTCAGGATCTGCATGTACCGGGCCAGCACGACGAGGTCGCACCGGCCGGCGAGATGGCCGAGCAGCTCGCGCTCGGCCTCTTCGCGCCCACCCCGCGGCGTCGGGACGTGGGCGAACTCGACGCCCTGGGCGAGTACGTCGTCCTCGAGCACGCGGTGGTTGCCGATCACGCCGACGATGTTCGCGTCGAGCTCTCCCCTCCGCCAGCGGGTCAGCAGCTCGAGCACACAGTGGCCCTCGTGCGAGACGAGGATCCCCACGCGCTTGCGCCGCCCGGGATATGCGATCCGCCAGCGCATCCCGAACAGCCCGGCGACCTCGTCGTCGAAGGCCCGCTCGAACTCGTCGGCCGCGCGCTCGAGCCCAGCCAGCTGGAACTCCATGCGCATGAAGAACCGCCCGTCCCGCGGATCGCTCGAGTGCTGGTCCGACGCCGTGATGTTGGCGCCGCGGGCGGCCAGGAAGGCCGAGACCCCAGCGACGATGCCCGGGCGATCCGGACACCAGATCAGCAGGCGTCCGCCGGCCGAGGCGGGGTCGTCGCTCACGCGGGGCAGGCGTGCTCGGTCGACGTCACGACGCCGGAGTCTCGCAGACGTCGAGCCGGTGACCCGCGCTCCCGCAGCCTCGAGGCGGGGCTTGCGAGGATCGTCCAGCCGGGACCGAGGCCCGGGCGAAGGGCGCCGCGAACGTGGGAGTGCCGAGAAGGGAGTTGGTTGGTGGCGCGTCTTTCGAAACAAGTTGACTGACTCAGGCAGCTACTTTCCGTGAAAGACACCGACCGCTCCGCCTTCGGGAAGTCGAGCCCGCGGCCGGCGTCACCGCCGCCGACCCCCGAACCCGGGCCGGCTCCCCTCCCGGCCAGAAAACGGCCACACCGCTCGCCGGCGTTCGGGAGGCCACCGGGCTCAGCAGCTAGGCTGGACGGAACGTCCACGAAGGAGCCCCGCCATCCCGGCAACGCCGACACTCCACGTATGCAGCATCGACACCGGCGGCCCGAAGATCCATCCGTGTCGCCGCGCCCACGAGGCGCTCGAATCGGCCGGCGTCGATCACGCGACCGCCGTCTTCGGCAAGAACAAGCCGTTCGGCCTGTTCACGAAGGGCACCCGCCCCGAGCTGAAGGCACTCAGCGGGCAGGAGAAGCTCCCGGTGCTCGAGCTGCCCGACGGGACCACGGTCAACGGCAGCTCGAAGATCGTCGCCTGGGCCAAAGCCAACGCAGTCGCGGCCTAGCAGGCCGCGGGAAGGGATCGAATGCCGCCTGCCCCAAGACTGACCCTTTTCGTGTGTGACCTCGGCGAGGACGGCAACCGTCGGCACGCCTGCCGGATCGCCGCCGAGGGACTCCGCAACGCCGGGAACAACTTCGAGCTGCTGACGCTCGACCGGACCGGTCCCGGCCGGACGACCGCCAAGGGAAGCCGGCCGGAGCTGCTCGCGATGACCGGGCAGGAGAAGCTCCCAGCGCTCCGCCTGATCGACCAGACGACGATCATCGTCGGCAGCAAGCCGATCGTCGCCTGGGCCGAGGACCACGACCGCGCGACGATCGGCAAGCCTGTCCCCGTGCCCGGGGCGCCGAGCGGGCGGGCCAAGGAGGACGAGGCCGGGAACCGGATCTGAGCGGTCCGGGCGGCTGCCGGCCGGCAGCGGGGGTGAGTTCCTGTGCCGTGTGGTCGTCGACGACCGTCGACCGATGCCCGTCGGGAGATCACCGGCGCTCGGACGACCCAGCGGTGGAGGAGTGGGTCCCGTGGAAAGAAAAGTAGCTGCCTGACTCAGTCAGCTACTTTGCGGGAAGGCCGCGACATCCTCTTCCGCCAACGAAGCCCGGCCGACCACGGCCGACGCCTCCCGGAACCTACTCGGCCGGTGATCGCCCGGATCGGGCACAATCGCCGCGTGCCGAACCAACCGATCCTGGGATCGCTCCACGCGCCAGCCCTTGCCCTCGCCCTCGCCCTGGCCCTCGCCCTGGCCCTCGCCGTGGCCCTCGCCGGCTGCGGAGGCGCCTCGCCCCACCCGGGGCCGGCTCCCCACGCGGGGACCGTCGACGTGTCGGCGTCGCAGCCAGTCGCGCCGGATCCGCCGCCGGACACGGTGCCGAGCGCTCAGTCGGGGACGACCAGCATAACCGACACGGCGCAGGCCCCGCCCACCCCGCCACCGCCGCCACCGCCGCCGCTGGTCGGTCCGCCTGCGATCGTCAAGAGCTATATCCCGTTCGGAGCGAAGCGCAAGGCCGAGACCCGGGCGTATTCGGTCGAGCACTACGGGATCGACAGCTACCGGCTGACCGACCCCCACCTCGTCATCTGGCACTACACGGAGACGTCCAACTACCAGAGCGTGTTCAACACATTCGCAGACGACCTGCCGGACGTTGAGTTCCATGAGCTTCCGCAGGTCTGCGCACACTTCGTGATCGACACGGATGGCACGATCCATCAGCTCGTCCCGCTCGGGATCATGTGCCGGCATGTCGTCGGGCTCAACTACACGGCGATCGGGATCGAGAACGTCGGCGAGTCAGATCAGCAGGTGATCGGCGACAAGGCCCAGTTCCGCGCGGGCCTCTCGCTGACACGCTGGCTGCGCTGCCGATTCCAGATCCCGGTGCATGATGTGATCGGTCACAACGAGAGCCTCCAGAGCCCGTACTATCGCGAGCTCGTCCCGGCCTTCCGCGGCCAGACGCACGACGACTTCAAGCGGGCTGACATGAACATCGTCCGGGCCCGCCTCGCCAAGCTCTCCTGCCGGGCCTGACCCAGCGGGCGCGGTCGCCTCACCGCGTGACCGCCGACTGGGGCCTGCGCCTGCTACGTGCGGGTGATCACTGAGAGGCCTGTGAGGATCTCTGATTGCTTCGGCGTCCTCCAGGCGGGAGCATGGACACATGCCAACCGGCCTCACCCATTCCCCGCCCGACTGGCTCCGCGGCCGCGCGGCCTCGGGCCGGGTCGACAGCCCGCCGCCGTCGGAGCGCCCGCGGGGCCACCGCGGTGCGCGTGGCTGGGCCGCCGTGTTCGTAGCCGTGGCCGTGATCCCGACCCTCTACGTCTCGAGCAGACCGACCGGCGGCACGTTCGACGGCAGCGGGACGACCAGCGTCGGTCCGGGCGGGTCGCTGAGCTACTCGTACTCACTCGGCCCGAGCCTGGGCTTCGAGCTCGGGCTTACGGGGTTGGCGATCGCCCTGGCCATTGCGAGCGGGATCCTGTGGCGGGGGCGACGGGCGCGGTCGGTCGCCGGCGGATCGCTCCTCGCAGCCGCGGCCGCGGTCGCGGCGGTCCTGCTCACCGGTGCCGCCGACCACCACGCGACGCCGCCGCTGGCGGCGGTCAACGGCCTGGCGATCGGCACGTCCCGCGCCGCGGTGGTCGCCCGGCTCGGGGCGCCCGAAGCGGTCACGCAGACCACGACGACGGGCCCCCGGCCGGCTCCGGTCTGCGTGATCTATGCGGTTGGCCACGACGGCGGGACCACGCCACCATCGGGATCGGCCGTGCCGGTTCCGCCCGGAGAGGCGGACTGGATCGGACCGGGCACCGATCACGTCCTGTTCTGCTTCACGCAGAGTCGGCTCACCCTGAAGGCACCAGCGTGACCACGACGGTCGCCGTCGAGGCCCCGGCATGACCACGACGATCGTCCTCGAGGAGCCGGCGTGAGCGCGACGATCGCCCGACCGCCGGCCGGACTGGCGCCGGTAGGCGGCGAGCGGCCGATGGCGGCCGACCGGTCGGGCGGCCAGTGGTGGCTGCTGGGCGGCGTGGCGGCCGAGCTGTCCGAGCGCCTGGCGGTGCCGGTCGGCTTCATCCGCACGCTGCTCGTCCTGGCGTCGTTCGCCCAGGCCAAGATCTGGATCGCCTACGTCGCCGTCACGCTCCTCCTGCCGCGCGGCGGGCAGCGCCGGCCGAACGCGACCAACCTGATCGCCGTTGCGCGGGTCGGCATCGCGCTCGGCCTGGTCTGGGGGCTGGTCGGAGGCGACCTCTCCCCGACGCAGGGCCTCCTCGACCAGAGCCCGGCCGTCTGGATCACCCAGTGCGGGGTCTGCCTGATCGGCCTGCTCGCGCTCCTGGCGACCGGCCGTCCGGCGAGCGAGCGCGACGTGGTGCGAGACCGGGCGACCGTCCGGGCCGGCCTTCCGGTGGCGGGGCTGCTCGCGGGGATCTCGGTCGGCGTGATCCTCCTGCCGAGCGTCCGCTGGGAGCGGGTCCTCGAGGCTGCCACCGTGGTCGCCGGCCTCGTGATCCTCCTGCCGGGGCGCCCCGGCCGTGCGGCGGACCGGATCGTACCGGCGGCCGTGCTCGCGGCCGTGACGATCTTCCTGGCCGGCGCGGGGGCTCGGCTCGACGGCGGCGTCGGCAAGACTCAGGTGTCCCCGACCAGCCCGGCCGCGATCGCGCCGTCCTACCGCCGGGCGGTCGGCGACCTGACGATCGACCTGTCGGGGCTCGCCGGCCAGCCGGCGACGGTCGTCCTCAGCGCATCGGTCGGGATCGGCCGGCTTGTCGTCGACGTCCCGGCCAACGCCCAGGTCAGCCTCGTCGAGCGGGTCGGCCGGGGCGAGCTCTACGATCGCCGGGGTGTCCACTCCGGCGTTGACCTCCGGCGCTCGGCCGTGATCGGGCCGATCGACCCGCGGACCGGCCGAACGCTTGCCCGCCCGAGGCTGCGCCTGCGGATCCTCCTGTCGGTCGGAGTCGGCCACGTCGAGATCGACCAGACGGGGCCCGACGAGTTCGGAGCGCTGTGAGCGACGACCACACGCTCCCACGCCGCCCGGCCGCGACCCGGTCGGCGATCGTCGGACGCCCGTCGCTGCCGGCTGCGCTGTCGAGCCTGGTGATCGCCGCAGCCGGCGCCGGCGCGATGCTCGCCAGCTTCGGCGGCGGCGCCCTCCCGACAGAGTGGGCCCAGGCCGCCCTGGCCGGCGTCGCGGGGACGGTCGCGCTGACGCTCGGGGCTGCCGAGGGACCGTCGAGCAAGTGGTATGCGGGTGTCGCCGCCCGCCTCGGGCGGACCGACGCCGAGGCCTGGGCGATCCGCGCAGGGGTGGTCGCGACCGCGCCGATCGGGGGCCTCGGGGTGATCGCCTACGCGTGCGCAGCGCTCGTCATCACGCTGACCGCGCCAGCCCGGCAGGCTCGGCAGACCGGCGTCTTCCGGACGGCGGCGACCGGCCTGCTCGGGCTGGCGGTCGTCCTCGCGGCGGACGCCGGCGGCCTGAGCGTCGGGGGCGAGGGCATCCTCTGGGCCAGCCTGCTGCTCGGATCCGGCCTCTCGCTGTTCTGGGCGGCGGCCGGGACCCGCGGTCTGCCGGAGGTCGACCGGCCGTTCGCCGACCGGGCGACGCGGACCACGCTCGGGCTGCTCCTGACCGGTGCCGGCGCGATCTGGGTGCTGAGCCGGACGGGGCTCTTCAAGCAGGCCGAGGGAACGATCGCGGGGACGGCGATCGCCCTCGCCGTGTTCGTCCTCGTCGTCGGACCGCGGTGGCTGCGGACGTCGCGGATGCTGAACGCCGAGCGAGGCGTCCGCGCCCGAGCGCAGGAACGCGCGGAGATGGCCGACCACCTGCACGACTCGGTCCTGCAGACCCTCGCACTGATCCAGCTGCGGGCGGCCGACGCGGCCGAGGTCGGCGGCCTGGCCAGGCGTCAGGAGCGGGAGCTGCGCGACTGGCTGCTCGGACGGCCGCCGGATGCCGAAGTCCTCACGCTGGCCGACGGCCTGCGTGCCGTGGCCGCGGAGATCGAGGACGCCCACCGGGCGGAGGTCAACGTCGTGACGGTCGGCGATACGCCGCTCGACGAGCGGACGCGAGCCGTGCTGGCGGCTGCGCGGGAGGCTTTGACGAACGCCGCCCGCCACGCCCCGGGAGCGGCGATCTTCGTCTTCTCGCGGGTCGACTCCGACGGCGTCGACGTCTTCGTCCACGACCGGGGACCCGGCTTCGAGATCGACGCGATCCCGGCCGAGCGACGCGGCGTCCGCGAGTCGATCATCCGCCGAGTGGATCGCGTCGGCGGCCGGGCCGAGGTCCGCAGCGCGCCGGGCGGCGGCTGCGAGGTCGCCCTGCACCTCGACCCGCGATGACCGATCCGGCCGGATCCGGGCGGCGGCCGCGGGTCGTGATCGTCGACGACCACGCACTGTTTCGGGCCGGCGTGCGGGCCGGGCTCGCCGAGCTCACGGAGATCGTCGGCGAGGCGGCGACCGTCGGCGACGCGATCACCCTGATCGACGCGGTCCGCCCGGATGTCGTCCTGCTCGACGTCCACATGCCCGACGGCGGGGGGATCGCCGTGCTCCGGGCGATCCGCGGCTCGTCGCCGGCGACCCGGGTGCTCGGCCTGTCGGTCTCCGACGCACCGACCGACGTGATCGCGCTGATCCGGGCCGGCGCTCGCGGCTACGTGACGAAGACGATCTCGGCGGCCGAGCTGGCCGACGCGGTCGTCCGGGCGGCCAGGGGCGAGGTCGCCCTCCCGCCACGACTGGCCGGCTTCGTGCTGGACGCCTTCAGCGGACCGGCTCCCCAACCTGCCGACGCCGACCTCGACCAGCTGACGGCTCGCGAGCGTGAGGTGCTCGAGCGGATCGCCCGGGGCTACCTCTACAAGGAGGTCGCGCAGATGCTGGGGGTCTCGACCCGGACCGTCGAGACCCACGTCTCGGCCGTCCTGCGCAAGCTCCACCTGTCCAACCGCCACCAGCTGGCCCGCTGGGCGAGCGAGCACAAGCTCGTCGACTGAGACCTCGGCGACCTTCGAGTCGCCCTGCCACGGCTCCGGCCGGCTCGACTCGAGCGCAGGCCCGCGCGACGGCCTCGGCTGCGGGGGTTGCCGACCCGGCCGGCCGGGTAGATGGAGCCGGCGATGGCCGCAGACGCCGAGCTGGCGAATCCCAGGCGGGCCGCGACGATCGGCGTCTACGGCTTCACGCT
>Ga0208480_1000927_pt1 | contig 10910 bp, 11 predicted proteins | sample NGESurshal092012_4_FD_184485 | JGI IMG/M metagenome (GOLD analysis project Ga0208480, IMG submission 184485) | Arctic peat soil microbial communities from Barrow, Alaska - NGEE Surface sample F53-1 shallow-092012 (SPAdes) | ecosystem: Environmental > Terrestrial > Soil > Wetlands > Peat ... | reverse complement strand
TCCCGGGCCTGCGGCAGCAGGTGATCGTCGATCTCCTGCACGGCCGCGATGTGCATCGCCGTCGGGAACGTGTCGTTGGATGATTGCGACATGTTGACGTGATCGTTCGGATGTACGGGATCTTTACTGCCCATCACGCCACCAGCTATCTCAATCGCGCGATTGGAGATCACTTCATTGACATTCATGTTGGTCTGCGTACCGGAACCTGTCTGCCAGATTCGTAGTGGAAACTCGTCAGCGAGTACGCCATCGGTCACTTCGCGCGCGGCTTGCTCGATCAGTGACGTGCGCTCGGAATCGAGTTTGCCAAGATCGTGATTCACCTGGGCCGAGGCGAACTTCAATACGCCAAAAGCTCGAATTAGGGCCGACGGCATCGTTTCGTGCCCAATCGCGAAGTGATGCAGACTTCTTTCCGTTTGTGCACCCCAATAATGATTCGAAGGCACTTCGATCGTGCCCATCGAGTCAGACTCAACCCTCACCTCACTCATGACAGCCCCTCTACTTCTTCTTGGCAGTTTTCTTGGCGGGCATCTTCTTCGCTGGTGATTTCTTCGCGGTTGCCTTCTTGGCAGCGGTCTTCTTCGCCGGTGACTTCTTGGTGGCCGTCTTCTTTGCCGGTGCCCTCTTGGCAGTCGTCTTCTTTGCCCGTGCCTTCTTGGCAGTCGCCTTCTTTGCCGGTGACTTCTTGGCAGTCGCCTTCTTCGCCGGTGCCTTCTTCGCCGGTACCTTCTTGGCAGTCGCCTTCTTCGCCGGTGACTTCTTGGCAGTCGTCTTCTTTGTGGGTGCCTTCTTCGCCGGTGACTTCTTGGCCGCCTTCTTCGCAGGCGACTTCTTGGCAGCCGTCTTCTTTGTGGGTGCCTTCTTCGCCGGTGACTTCTTGGCCGCCTTCTTCGCAGGCGATCTGGTCAATGCTGGCGGCAACACGAGGAGCATCGCTTCGAGATCGGCCGACACCTCTCCGTCGTAGAGTTTGATTCCCTCGACGACGACTTTGCGCGCCGCCATAACATCTTCGGCGCGCGGACCTTCGCCCGAGCCGGGCACCTCGAGCAGAAGTGGCAAGTCACGAAAATCCGGATGACCCACGAGAGCGGCCAGTCCTGCTTCGCCAATCGTTCCTTCGCCAATGTTGGCGTGACGGTCTCGATTGCCTCCCAATTCGATTTTGGAGTCATTGAGATGGAAGCATCGAAGACGGTCGAGGCCGATACGCATGTCAATTTCGTGCACGAGTTTGTTGGTCCCGTGAGTGGTGGAATAATCCACTCCACTCGCCCACAGGTGCTGGGTGTCAATGCACAGACCAATCCGTTCGTCGCCACCCGTGGCGTCGATCAAGGCCTGGATCTCATCGAGGCTGCGACCAACGGTCCCACCGGAGCCGGCCGCGTTCTCGATCAGTATTGGACAATCCTTCACGCCCTCCGGCGCCTTGTCCGCGCCGTCGAGCGCTCGCTTGAACGCCTCGGCCATTTGTGGCAACGCGGCCTCGAAGCCCGAGCCCTTGTGCGAGCCGACGTGCAGTACGACACCGGATGACGCCATACCTCGACCAGTCGAGAGGTTGCTGATCAAGCACGCGACAGACTTCTCATACAGTTCCGGATCGGGTGTGCCCAGGTTGATCAGATACGTCGCGTGACAGAACGTATTCGTCACGCTCGGATGATTCGCCTGCGCTTCGCGGTATCCCTCGAGGACCTCGGGCGAGTACTGCGATGGTTTCCACATTCGAGGACTCTGGGTGAATATTTGAATCGACGTGGCGCCGATATCGACGCCCTCTTCTAGCGACGGGACGAGCTTGCCGCCCCCGCGTACGTGTGCACCAATGTTCATTACAGTAAAACTACCTTCCTCTTCACCCACCGACGTCAGGATTTAAATGGCCGAATCATTCTCACCCGCCGCCCGCGATCTCATCGCCAAAAAGGTGCTCGCGCACGTAGCGAGCCTCGACGCCGACGGTAGTCCCAACGTGTCGCCGGTGTGGGTTGAGCTCGAAGGTGACAACCTCGTGATCAACACCGCACTGGGCCGGGCCAAGGCCCGCAATCTCGCGTCGGACGCGCGCGTCGCCGTGTCCATCGTCGACCCCGAGGACGATCACACGATAATCACGCTGCGCGGCTCGGTGGTGGGATTCACGACGATCGGCGCCGACGACGTGATCGATCGGCTAGCGAAGAAGTATCTGGGCGTCGACAGCTATCCGAATCGTCGCGAGGGAGAGGTACGCGTCACCGTGACGATCCAACCCGACCGAATCTCGCGACAACCCGAATAGTCAGCGATACGTCGTCGCCTCTCCGACCTCAGTGGTTTCTTTCGACGTCTCTTCCAGCACCTCGTCGCCTTGTCGCAAAACGGCGCCGTCGACGCTCCACACCGTGACCGGTCGTGGTGGTGCCGGCCGATTGTACGCGCCGACGATCGTCGCGACACTGTTCGTGAAGTTCACTTCGTCGTTCGTCAACAGTGCCCTCAGCACACGGGCGCTGGCATCGGCGTGCGGGCCACTCACCACGACGGTGTCGAGTGTGACCAACCAGCTCAGTGTCTTGACGTCGCGCGCCGCCATCTGCGCCGAGTAGTCCTCGGAGACTTCCAGCCAGACACCGATGGGTGACTTCAACGCATCGTGGAGCGAACTGAGAGCAACGATGGAGTCGGCATCTATGACCGAGACGACGACGTGGGAAGCATTGGCAACGTCAGCGAGCGCGCCGAGGTCCTCAAAGCGGACGTCCAGCCGAACCAGCGCCATGACTTAGGGCTGCAGGTCCTCTTTGGGCAACTTCTCGATGTTCACGTCGCGGAAAGTCAGGACCCGCACCGACGGGACGAATCGAGCAGTGCGGTACATGTCCCACACCCAGGCGTCGCTCAGCGTCACTTCCAAGAGCGTCGGGTTCCCCGTGGAACGAACTTCGATCGCCACGTCGTTGGCGAGGTAGAAGCGTCGATCGGTTTCGACCGCGAAGTTGAACGTGCCGACAACGGCCTTGTACTCCTGGACGAGCGCGAGTTCCAGCGTCGACTCGTAGTCGTCGAGTTCCTCTTCGCCCACGCGCTACTGCGTGCGCTCGGTGACGCGGAGCTCCTTGATCTTGGCGGCTTTTCCACGCAGATCACGCAGGTAGTACAACTTGGCGCGGCGCACGTCACCGTAGGATTCGACTTCGATCTTGGCGATCGTGGGCGCGTGCACCGGGAAGGTGCGCTCGACGCCAACGCCGAAGCTGATCTTTCGTACGGTGAACGTCTCGTGAACGCCCGATCCCTGACGGCGAATGACGACGCCCTGGAAGATCTGGACGCGCTCGCGCACGCCTTCGACGACGCGCACGTGCACCTTCAGGGTGTCACCGGTACGGAATGAGGGGATGTCATCGCGAAGGGAGTCGCGGTCGATGAGGTCGGTCGGATTCATGGAAGCGGTCCCTTTCGGATCACTGAGGCTTTAGAAGTTTAGCCGTTTCATCCGTTCGCTTCCAACACTGGGAATTCGGCCAGTATCGCTTCGTCCTCACTGGTCAGAGCGCCGCGCGCGGTTATCAAGTCCGGTCGTCGCTCAATCGTTCGGTGCAACGCCTGCGCGCGACGCCACCGCGCGATTCTTGCGTGATCGCCTGAACGAAGTATCTCCGGAACCGCGATGCCACGCACCTCGGCCGGCTGGGTGAACTGCGGGTACTCGAGCAGGCCGTCACTGAACGACTCAACCTGAGTGCTCGTGTCATTGCCGAGGGCTCCCGGCACCAGGCGAACGACCGCTTCGATGACGCACAGTGCCGCGAGTTCTCCGCCGGCGAGCACGAAGTCGCCGAGGGATATCTCGTCGTCGACCGCGAGATCGAGGGCGCGCTGGTCGATGCCCTCGTAGCGTCCGCAGAGGAGCGAGAACCCATTCAGAACGGACAGTTCCAGGGCGATCGCGTGTGAGAACGGCCGCCCGGAGGGCGTCAAGGCGATCAGCGGTCGCGCGATGTCGGGATGTGCGTCAAGCGTGCGAAGGATCGGTTCGGCGCGCAACACCATGCCCGCTCCCCCGCCGAACGGCGTGTCGTCGACCGTGCGATGGACGTCGTCGGTCGCGTCGCGAAGGTCGTGGAGGTGCAGTTCCCACACCTCGCGTTCGCGCGCGCGACCGAGCACCGACGTCGACGCGTAGTTCGCGATGGCGTCCGGGAAGAGCGTCACGACGTCGACACGTAGCGTCATTCGAAGAGTCCTTCGGGGACGTCAACGTCGATGCGAACGTTGGCGTCGACGGTCGTGACGAAGGTCAGCGGAATAAGTGCGCCGCTGTCGAGGACCAACAGGTCGCTCGCCGGATTGGCTTCGACGCCCACCACGACACCGCGACGAATGCCCTCGGCGTCGTAGACCTCGGCGTCGTAGAGCTGATCGATCCAGATCACGCTCTCGTCGTCGAGGCGTGGTGCCGAAAGCACGACGCCACGCCACTGCTCGGCCTTCTCGCGTGTATCGACACCTTCGAAGCTGACGATGAATCGTTGTTGGTGGGCACTCGACCCCGTCACGCGCAGCGGTCCACGGTCGGTGAGGAGTTCACTCCCGGTCGCGAGTCGTTCGGTGCGGTCGCTCCATAGGTCGACCAAGACCTGGCCCTTGAGTCCCTGGGCCTTGATGATCCGCCCGACTTCGAGCGTGGGGCGCTCTTCGGCGCTCACGATTAGTCGACGATGTCGACGGAGGTCGTCACGCCATCACGTGCGCCCGCGGCGCCGACGAGGGCGCGAATGGCCTGGGCCGTGCGTCCACGACGACCGATGATGCGGCCCATGTCGTTGGCACCGACGCTCAGCGACAGGACGACTTTGCCCTGGCGTTCACTGACGTCGACCGAGACCGCACTGGCGTCCTCGGCGAGCGACGTGGCGATGAAGTGCAAGACGGCGGTCGCCGTGGCGGCGTTGTCAACGGAGTCGCCGCTCTCGTTGACGTTCTGGTCGTCGTCCTCGTAGCCGTCGTCAATCGTGTTCACGTCGCCGGCGACGTAGTCGTTGACGTCGCTCACTGGGCGGCCTTTGCCGCAGCCTTCTCGGCCTTGGCGGCCTCGAAAAGGTCCAGGGCGCCACTGGTCTTGAGCAACTTGGCGACACGCTCGGTCGGCTGGGCACCCTGTTCGAGCCAGCGCAGGACCTTGTCGTTGTCGATCAACGTGACGGTCTCGGGCTCGGCGGCCGACAGACCGCGGGGCTGGTAGGTGCCGACGATCTCCAAGAAGGCCCCGGAACGGGCCCGGCGGCTCTCGGCCGCGACGACGCGATAGGTCGGTTGCTTCTTCTTACCCATGCGCACCAAACGAAGTTTCACAGCCACAACGAAATTCCCTTCAAACCTTTTGTCCCGGTCCACCGGAACTGGGCGAGATACCCGAGCGTCAAAGTTTAGCGTTGTTTGGGGGGTGTAACCCTCCCGCCTTTCTTCTTCTTGTTTTTGGCGCCGCCACTACGAGCCGGTTGCGCGCTCTTCATTCCCGCACCCAGCGCCTCGAATCCCGGCGGCAGCGACTCGCCACGTTGTGCCTGTGCCTTGGCGGCCATGTTCGCCATCCGTCCCATGCCGCCGGGCATGGCCGGCATCGCGCCGCTGCCCATCTGGCGCATCATCTTTCGCATCTCGGTGAACTGTTTCAGGAGCTGGTTGACCGCGCTCACGGTCGTTCCCGAACCGCGCGCGATACGGGTGCGACGTGACCCGTCGATGATGACCGGTTCGCGTCGCTCGCGCTTGGTCATCGAACGGATGATCGCCTCGATCTTGTTCAACTCGCCCTCGTCGACGTTGCTCGCGGCCGATCGCATCTCTTTGGTGACGCCGGGCATCATCTTCATGATCCCGCCGAGCGAACCCATCTTGCGCACCTGATTCATCTGGGCGAGGAAGTCGTCCAGCGTGAACGTCCCGCTCATCATCCGTCCCGCGCCCTCGGCGAGGACGTCGGAGTCCATGCGCTGCTCGGCCTGTTCGATCAAGGAGAGCACGTCGCCCATCCCCAGGATCCGCGAGGCCATCCGGTCCGGGTGGAAGAGTTCGAAGTCGTCCATCTTCTCGCCGGTCGAGGCAAAGACGACCGGTCGGCCGATGACACCGCGCGCCGAGAGGACGGCCCCGCCGCGCGCGTCGTAGTCCAGTTTCGTGACGATGATGCCCGAGAGCGCCAGCGTCTCGTGGAAGGCGCGCGCCGTGACGACGGCGTCTTGGCCCGTGACCGCATCGATGACCAGGAACGTGTAGTGCGGATCGGTCACCTTGCTAATGGAGCGCACTTCGTCCATCAACGCCTCGTCGATCGAGAGTCGACCGGCGGTGTCGATGATCACGACATCGCGTCCGAGACGCGTCGCCTCCTTGAGACCCTTTTTCGCGACGTCGATCGGGTTCGATGAATCGGAGAAGACGTCGACGCCGACCTGGGCGCCGAGGACGCGCAGCTGTTCCACGGCCGCCGGGCGCTGGAGGTCGGCCGCGATCAGATACGGCTGGCGACCCTGTTGCTTGAACCACGCGGCCAACTTCGCGGCCGTCGTCGTCTTGCCGGCACCCTGGAGACCGGCCAAGAGGATGACCGTCGGGGGCTTCGAGGCGTAGGTGACCTTGAGGGCCGAGCCGCCGAGCACTTCGATCAGCTGTTCGTGGACGGCCTTGATGACTTGTTGGCCCGGCGAGAGGCTCTGACTCAGGGCTTCGCCGCTGAGGCGTTCGCGAACGGCGTCGAGGAACGCGCGCACGACGCCGAGTTCGACGTCGGCTTCGAGGAGCGCCGCGCGCACCTCGCCCAGTGCTTCGTCGAGGTCGACGTCACTCAGGCGCCCCCGCGAGCGCAGCGACGTGCCGAGTCGCTCGAATCGTTCGCTCAGGGCATCAAACATGGCTCAACGCTACCGTCAGGTATCGAGCAGCGAATCGACGAAGGCTTCCGGGTCGAACGCGATCAGGTCCTCGACGCCCTCGCCGATGCCGACGTACTTGACGGGGATACCCAGGTCACGTTCGATGGCGACGACGATCCCGCCGCGCGCCGTCCCGTCGAGTTTCGTGAGCACGATGCCCGTCACGTCGGCCGCGGCGAGGAACTCGCGCGCCTGGCTCAACGCGTTCTGGCCGGTCGTCGCGTCGAGCACCATGAAGGTCTCGACGACCTGTCCGGGCTCCCGGTCGGCGACCCGTCGAACCTTGCTCAGTTCGTCCAGGAGGTTCGTGCTGTTCGAGCGACGTCCCGCGGTGTCGGCCAGTACGATGTCCGCTCCCCTCGCGGCCGCTCGTCCCAACGCGTCGTGCACGACCGAACCGGGATCGGCGCCTTCGGCGGAACGAACGATGTCCGCGCCGGTCCTCGTGGCCCACTGTTCGAGTTGGTCGGCCGCGGCCGCTCGAAACGTGTCGCCGGCGGCCAGCACGACGCTTCGACCTTCGTCGATCTGTCGCTTGGCCAGTTTGCCGATCGTGGTCGTCTTGCCCACGCCGTTCACGCCCACGAAGAGCCACACCGGCACGCGGCCGCTCTGGGCGCTCGTGGTGACGGTTCGTTCGGCGGTGAGCGAATCGAGCAGTGATGCACGCACCGCACTGGCAACGCCGTCGGGGGCACCATTCACGCGTAGGTTGTCGAGAATCATGGTGGTCGTCGCGACACCGACGTCGCTTCGGAGTAACACTTCTTCCACGACGTCCAACTGATCGTCGCTCAGCGCGCCCACACTCGAGAGCGAACGCACCCGGTCAAAGACGCTGCGTGACGATCCCAGTCGCTGCGCCAGTGACGGGACGTCCAGTGACGGTCGCTGCGCGAGCTCGTTGACCAGTACCGAGGGCATCGCGGCGCGCGCGGCAGCGGGAATCGCCACTCGACCTCGTCGACGACGGCGCACCACCGCGACGCCGATCCCCAACACGAGGACGACCGCGACGATGATGATGGCGGTGATCACGCCGATTCGACTTCCCTCGTGCGCTGCGCACGCTGGCTGATCACTTTGGAAGAGGCGCCTGGACCCATGGTGACGCCGTAGAGGGCGTCGGCCGCTTCCATCGTTCGCTTCTGGTGCGTCACGATCAAGAGCTGCGCCTCGTGGCGGAACTCATCGACGAGGCTGAGGAACCGCTGCAGGTTGACGTCATCCAGTGCCGCCTCGACCTCGTCCATCATGTAGAACGGCGAGGGCCGCGATCGGAACACGGCGAAGAGGAAGGCCAGCGCCGCCATCGACCGCTCGCCGCCGGAGAGCAGCGAGAGGCGACGGACGTTTCGACCCAAGGGCCGCACTTCGATCTCGACGCCGGTATTGAGTGGGTCGTCCGGCTCGGTCAGGATGAGCCGTCCCTGTCCCCCGGGAAAGAGCATTGCGATCAGCGCCGAGAAGTGCTCGTTGACGTCGGCGACCGCGCTCGAGAACGTCTCCATGATCTCTTGATCGAGGGCGCGAATCACCTCTTGGATCTCGCGGCGTGCGTGACGGACATCGCTCACCTGGGCGTCGAGGTCCTTGTAGCGCTCCTCGAGCGAGGACAGTTCGTCGAGCGCGAGTGGATTGATCGGCCCGAGTGAGGTGATGCGCGCTTCGAGTTCGGCGACGCGAACCTCGAGCGTGACGCCCTCGGGTAGTTCGGGGTGCACGACGTCACCGAGATCTCCCGGTTCGATACCGAGGTCGTGTCGGATCAGTTCATTCAGGTTGGCGATCTTGACGACGAGTTCGGCCTGCTCGATCTCGCTGCGACGGACGGCGTCGCTCAGTTCGGTGAGTTTCGCTTCGGCCTCTTTTCGTTCGCGCCGGACCTCTTCGAGACGTTCGGCGCCGGCGCGCGTCGCCTCCAGCTGCTCTCGGTAGGTCGAGTCCATCGCTTCTTGGGCGACCCGGATCTCGTCACCACTGCGTTCGACGAGCCGCGACAGCCGCTCGAGCACCTGGAGGTCGAACTCCAACGATTCGCGTCGGTCCGCGGCTTCGGCGCGCTCACTGGAGCGGCCTTCGAGACGTTGTTCGATCTCGCTGCGGCGCTGCTCGAAGAGTCGACGGCGCTCGGAGAACTCGGCCTCGCGACGCGAGAGCGCGGTCGCTTCTTCGTTGACCCTGGTTCGCAACGCCTCGAGACCCTGGCGGGCCTCGGTGACGCGCGCTTCACGCTCTCCGGCGAGGGCGACGGCCTCTTCGAGCTGCGGGAGTTGCTCGCGCAGGTTGAACAGTTCACCGTCGTTCGTGACGATCTGTTCGGTCAGTTCCGCGAGGTCTTCGTTCAGCGTCTCCTCGGCGTGTGTGAGTTGGTCGATCAGCGCGCCGAGACGTCGCTCTTCGCCTTCGAGTCGCTCAGACTCGGCGAGCGCGTGGGCTTCGCGCGACGTGGCGCGGTTCAGCAGCTGGCGCGCGTCGATGGCCGCGGCGTCGGCGTTCTTCCGACGCTCGCGCACGGGCGCCACGGCGTTGGTCGCCTCGTGGGCCGCGGCCTGAGACTCTTCGACGGCCGAACGGGTGACGACGGCACGTCCGGACGCGATGCGCCAACCGGACGAGGCGAAGCGGTCGCCGTCGCGCGTCACGATGATCAACTCGGGGTTGGCGAGCGCGACGTCCATTCCCGTCTCCCAATCGTCGGCGATGAACGCACGGGCGAACAGCGCGTCGAGCACGCGCGTCACGTGCGCCGGGGCCTTTCGCCGGGCGCGCACCACTGGGCGCAGCGGCTCACAACCCGAAGGTGTTTCGGGCGCGACATAGTCGCTTTCGGCCACCGGCAGGATGAGGCCGACGCCATTCTCTCGTCGCAGCGCTTCGAGCGACGCGCGCGCGGACTTTCGACCATCGACCACCATCGCACCGACCGAGGCCCCCGCGGCCGACTCGACCGCGCGCTCCCAGCCACCGTCGATCTCGATCAAATCGAGGAACGCGCCCAGGACGCCTTCGAGCTCACCGATGATCGCGCGACCACCGGCACCGGAGAGTTCGTCCAGCGCTCGCGCCAATGCCTCAGCGTGGGCCTCGGTCCGGGCGGCCCAGTCGGTCGCCTCGCGTAGTTCTTCGTCGCACGATGATTTTTCGACCTCGGCTTCGTCGGCCGCGCGTTGCGCGTCGTGTCGATCCTGGCGAGCGCTCTCGAGCCCGAGTCGAGCTTCCTCGAGCGCGTGACGAGCCATCTCGTGTTCTGACGTGCTCGAAGTAACGCGCGTTCGTGAGTCGCCGAGACGAGTGGTCGCGCGACGCTCGCTCTCGCGCAGCGAATCAAGCGATCGTTCCAAGAGCGCGATTCGCTGGCGCGCCGCGACCAGCGTCGCTTCGTCGATCTCACTCGAGCCCGTTCCCCACGTCGCGTCGAAGGTGCTCTGGGCAGCGTCCAGTTCGTCCTGGGCCATCGCCACGGCCTCGCGAAGGGCGCTGAGCGCCAGGGGCTCATCGTCCACGCTCTGGAGGTCCGACGTGAGTTTCGCGGCGTCGGCTTCGAGAGTGGCGATCACGTTCTCGTCGGCCGAGGCGATGAGCGCCTGGCGCAGCGATCGATCGCGCTCTTGGATGACCGAGACCGTGCCGCGGGCCCGTTCGGAAAGTCCCTGCAATGTGCCCAACGTGGACGCGAGCATCTCCTCGCGACGACTCGCTATCTCGGCGGCAGCGCTCGAAGCCTGCGCGTCCAGGGTCACGAGTTCGAGGCGCAGGTCGCGCTCGCGAGAGGTCGAACCGACTAATTCACTTTCGAGAGTCGCGCGTCGACGCTCGAAGCCGTGCAGTCGCATGGAAAACAGGGCGCGTCGAGCGGCCCGCAGGTCGGCCTCGACGTCGGAGTAACTGCGCGCCGAGACCGCTTGGCGTTCCAGCGGTCGCATCTGACGACGGACCTCGCGCACGAGGTCACCGAGCCGTTCGATGTTCTCCTGG
>Ga0208480_1000926_pt1 | contig 10927 bp, 10 predicted proteins | sample NGESurshal092012_4_FD_184485 | JGI IMG/M metagenome (GOLD analysis project Ga0208480, IMG submission 184485) | Arctic peat soil microbial communities from Barrow, Alaska - NGEE Surface sample F53-1 shallow-092012 (SPAdes) | ecosystem: Environmental > Terrestrial > Soil > Wetlands > Peat ... | reverse complement strand
GGGGCCGGGCGGTGTTGTAGTGCTCCTGGTATTCGGCCAGGACGGCGCGCAGGTGGACCTGTGGGGTTCCAGAACTCGGCCGCGACCCTTGACCTGGTCTTTTATGCGGCTCGTTCGTATTCGTTGATGAGGCCGCCGAGGACGGCCCGGCGCTTTGATCCGTTCCTGAGCGAAGTCTGCGATGGGGTGGTCGGGCCAGGCGGGCGGAGCTGGCGGCCGCGGTGCGGTCGTCGTCCGTTGTAGTGCCGGGCGTACTCGGCCAGGACTGACTGGAGGTGTCGTTCGCCGAGGATCAGCATCCGGTCGGTGACCTCGGTCCGGGCGGTGAGCACGAATCTCTCGGCGTGAGCGTTCGCGCGAGGGCTCCGGGGCGGGATCTTCACTGCGGTGATGCCGGTGCTGGCCAGGATCGCGTCGAAGGTTTCAGTGAATTGCCCGGCGCGGTCGCGGACCAGGAACCGGAAGTCCTCGGCGTGATCACCGAGGTCCATCAGGAGGTTGCGGATCTGCTGGCTGGTCCACGGTCCGTCCGGGTGAGCGGTGACCCCGAGAATATGGACGTATCGAGAGCCGACTTCGATGACAAAGAGGCAGTACAGGCGCCGGAGTGTCACCGCGCAGTCCACGTGGAAGAAGTCGGTGGCGAGGATGGTCGCGGCCTGGGCGTGCAGGAACTGCCGCCATGTTGTGTCGGTGTTCCGCTTCGGCGCTGGCGGGATCCGCAGGGCTCTGAGGACGCGACGGATGGTGGAGGCGCCGACCCGGTGGCCGAGCTTGAGGAGTTCGCCCTGGATGCGCTGGTATCCCCAGCTGTGGTTCTCGGGTGGCGAGCCGCTCGATGAGCACGGTGATCTCGGCGCTGACCGGCGGGCGTCCGGTGTGGTTCGGGTAGGTCCACTTCTTTCTGACCAGGCGACGATGCCATCGCAGAACGGTGCCAGGCGTGACTAGCCGGTGTGCCTGCAGCCGTCTGGGCAGGTGCCGGATCAGTGCGGCCAGTACCGCCCGGTCGGCCCAGTCCAGCCGAGGCCGCGGATTACTCCGGCGCAGGACGGCGACCTCGTGCCGCAGCACCAGCAGTTCCGTGTTCTTGAACGCTGGCGATCGGCCGAGCAGGACCAGCCAGCTGCAGAGCTGGACGAAGATCAGGTAGAGCAGGCGAAGTGACATGGATGATCATCCTGCCCGACCATGCCTCGGCCGTCGTCGCAGTTCACAGGTGCAGCCGACTTTTGGAACCCGACAGGGCGGGGTCGGCGGGCGTGCTGTCTTCCTTCCATACGCTGAGCGCCGCCGTCGTCGCCGGCGACGACGAAGTCGGTGAAGGTTCCGCCGATGTCAATGCCGATGCGCACGGCTGGCCTGTCCTCGGTATCACGGGGGAAGACGATGGCCTTTGGAACCACGCGGCAGTTGGAGGCATCGCTGGAGTACTCGGCCCGGCTGCGCGGATTCATCCACGCCGCCCTTAACTACCGAGCACAGCGCTTCGGCGATGTCGGCTGTTGTCACGCACGTCATGCGGGCGTGTCCGATCTCGGGCGTAACTGATCATGGCGTCGGTTAGCGGGGTGAGCGCGCGTCCGTCGGCGGTCACTTGCCCGGGACTGGACTGTGTACACCGGATCCGCAATCCGGAAACGCGATCTTCGTAGAGCCGTCCCGCGACGAGGTTCTTTGGACTGCTCGCCCGGTCTACTGCTCCGCACCAGAGTGGTGGCACGACGCGCATCGGTTGGCGGCAGCACAGGATGGCGCTGGCACTTGCTGCCCTACTGAGGACCAAGATCCGAGCCGTACACGTCACGCAGCTGAGCAGTACACCAGCAGGGATCGTCTGATCGGACATCATCGTTCTGATGCCTCCGAGCGGCTGCCGGGATACGTCAAGCCGACCGTTGTAGATCCGTCTCCGCCACGCGCGAGGCGGAACAGTAGCCGGGCGAGCAGCGGTACCGCTTCTCGCCAGTCGGCCACGATTCCGATGTCCGCCCAGTCGAAGACCGGCGCGGCGGGGTCGGAGTTGATGACCAGGATCAGGCCGGACGCTTGCGAACCGACCATGTGATTGAACTTGCCGGACGCGCCGATGACGACGTTCAGTGCGGGCGCTATTGAGTGACCGGTGATGCCGATCTGCTTGCTCCTCGGTAGCCAGCCCTGGTCGGTCACCTTGCGGGTCGCTGCCAGTTCGGCACCGAGCACAGACAGGAGCAGGTCGAGGTCGGCGTACTCGCTGGGCTTGACGCCCTGGCCGACAGTGACGACGTTCGATGCACGGAGCAGATCCTCCGGCGCCGAGTCGCGGGTCTCCTTCGAGACGACGACGCGCAGCTGGCTGTCCCCGCTCAGCACGGTGACCGGCACGCTGGCGTGGTCGGCGCGGGTCACCGGCGAACCAGGCGACGTGCCAGGGCGGAGCGTGACCAGTTGGATATCGGAATCCGAGGTGATCGCGGCGACGAGGCGGCCGCCGAACGCAGGCTTCCAGCAGACAAGCTTGCCGTCCTCGGAGGTGAGCTCAACGGCGTCGCCGGTCAGCCCCAAATCGAGGCGCGCGGCGAGACGGCCGGCGACCTCACGTCCCCACATCGTGCTTGGGAACAGCATCGCCCAAGGCCGCGCCTCGTTCGCCCACTTGGCGAGGGCGCGAGCGTGGTCCTCCTCGACCGTCGTGCCCTCGATGTCCAGGATCTGGTCGGCGCCGGCCAGCGCCTCGGCAGGGAACTGTGCTGCCTGCGGGCCGGCGACGATGATCTTCGCCGAGACGTCGGCGGCCAGCAGTGCCGCCCAGCTGAGAAGATCAGAGATCATGCCCGGTCGGCCGGGCTCGGCCACGGCGACGATGTGCGTGGTCCCTTCGATCGAGGCGGGGATGGGCTGTCGGCGCATCTGGGGGGCCGGGAGCGCGGCACCGGACTCCTGGAATCCGACCGACGTAGAGGTGCTCGACATCAGCGCGACGGCGCGGGCGACTTGCTCCTCGACCGGTCCGCTCAGCTTGATCCGGTGGCGGGCCACGTCGAGAGTCCGCATCCGGCCCACCGTCGTCGGGCTGCCCTCTTGCCCCCACGGACCTGGCCCGAGGTCGATCGCCGTCAGGCGCTTGAGTGCTGCCGACTCGACTGCCTGGCGTGCTTCGACCGGCGACTTGCACGGATTGATTAGCCGCTCGGCTGCGGAGATCACGGCGGGAAGCGAAACTGTGGCTTCACGCCAACCGTCGTCCAGCTCGCAGCGCACCGCCACCTTCTCACCCGCAATGGCCAGTTCGCGTGCCCCGCCGGCGAACGGCAGATCGAGCAACTCCGCGATTTCCGGGCCCACCTGCCCGGTGTCCGCGTCCACCGAATTCCGCCCGACGAGGATGAGGTCCCAGGGGCCGTCGAGAACGAGGGCCGCGGCGAGCGCGCGCGAGGTCGCGAGCGTGTCCGAGCCGGCGAACGCGGGATCGCTGATCAAGACGCCGCCGTCCGCCCCCCAGGCGATCGCTTCCCGCAGCACATCCTCGGCCGACTCCGGACCGAGGGTGTAGACGTGACAGCTGCCGCCGCTGGCTCGGGCGATCTCGACGCCCTGACTGACCGCTCGCCGGCAGTAGGCGTTCATCTCGAGCGCGAGTCCGTCTCGGATCAGTCGTTGATCTCGCCCGAGTTGCAGCGATTCGATCTGGGGAACCTGCTTCGCGAGCACCGCAATCCGCACCGGATCCCCTTCACGATGCGGTGGCGGGAGCCTGGCTCTGCCCGCCAGCGGCCGCCAGCCGAGCTGCCGCTGCGGCCTCAACTGCGGTGCCAGCGAAGAACTTCTCATTCATCCCACCGTGGAGCTGCACGATGTTGCCGAAGGTGAACTCCTCGAACTGGTCGAGCGTGAGCATCCCGTGCTCGACGAGCTCATACGCCTCTTCAAGGACCTCTGACATGTCGGGCACGTCGAAGTGTGAGATGTCAGAGCTGAACATGGGCTTGAGCTTCGCGCCCATCCGCTCGTCGTAGGCCCAGGCGGTGATCGGGTCGTCTGCTTCGCAGCCGAAGAAGAAGTTTGTCGCGAACCGCTCGATGATCTCCTCCGGGCTCTCGACGTGCGCCGCCGCGAACTCATCGATCATGGCCAGAGCCTCTTCCCGTTCGGTGAGGGCTTCCAGGCTCATGCCTGGGAAGAAGATGTCGAGATTGTTGATCTGCTCGTCGATCCGGCCGCGCATCCACTCGCCGCCGTACGTCTCGTAGAGCTTGCGCAGCAGGTCGAGATCGAGAACAGTCGGCCGGAGGTCGCGCATGATCGGCTGGTAGGAGCGCTTCTCCCAGTGCCCGATTAGGTCGGACAGCAGGTTGGTCGCCCAGCCGACGCCGCCTTCGAGGAACGCGAACTTGAGTGTGGGGAACCGGTAGGTCACCCCGCCGAGGAACACCGCCCGGCAGAACGTGGCGTTGGCCTGCGCGAAGTGGCCGAGGTGGTTGAACACGAAGTTCGAGGGCGAGCAGCGATCCATCCAGCCCATCGATCCCGCGTGGGTCGTCACGGCGACGCCGAGGTCGACGCAGGTCTGCCAGAGCGGGTCGTAGTCGTACTGTGAGTCGAGGGCCAGGTTGTCTACGAAGCGAGCCGGATGCGGTGACGACGCGTCGGTGGCAGCGACCGGCCGGGCGATCGTGCCGTTGATCAGCACGGCCTTGAAACCGAGTTCGTTGACCGCGTACCTCGCTTCCTCGATAGCCTCGTCGGGGGTGTACGACGGGACGACGGCGACGGGCCTGAGCCGGTCCGAGTGTTCAGCAAACATCGCCGCAGCCATCCGGTTCAGCGCCCGGGCAAACGTGCGCCGATAGTCGGTATTCGGGCTCATCGACTCAAGCAGCCCGATCGTCGGATACACGAGCGCGAAGTCGATGCCGAAGCGGTCGAGCCGCTTCCGGAGCAGGGCCGGCATCGTCGCCGTCGCGCGGTCCAGCGTCGTCTGGGGCAGGGTCCACCATCTGGGACGCATCTGCCGGTTCCTCAGCCGGTCGGCCGCTGACATTTCGTACCAGGCGCTCGACGTTGTGCGGCAGCTCTCGATGAATGCCTGTTGCGCTTCCTTACCGCCTTCGTCCTTGAGGAAATCGAGCAGGATTGGAATCGGTTCCAGCCAGTGGCCGTCGCCGTCAATTACCGGGTGGCTCAGGCTCTCGTGGACGCGCTGTGAGGAAGTTGGTAGTGATTCCAGTGTTTCGAGCATCGGCTGGCCCCATTCTGGTGCTGAGAACGGCATGACGAATTTGGCGACGGCGACTTGATGTCACCAAGTGTGATCCGGATGCGATCTCATGACCGAGAGATGTCAGTATGAACGGATTATTTGCCGCTGTCCTTGCTTGCAGGCTAGGTGCGGTATACGATCTGCGACAAGCAAGTCATCTCACTCAGTGAAACCTTGGACGGTTCTCGTGCGGTCAGCGCATCCAGAGAGGACCTCCCTGATGAGCCGTATCGTCGCGTTGCTTGACTCCTTCGAGCCAGAGGATCGCGACATTTCGCTGACCGAGCTGACCCGCAGAGCGGGATTGCCCAAGGCGACGACCTACCGGCTGGCCACCCAGCTCGTCGAGCACGATCTGCTGGAAAGGACACAAAGCGGGTACCGGCTCGGACTGCGGCTGTTCGAACTTGGGAGCATCGTCTACCGTCATCGTCGGCTGCGCGAGGCGGCCTTGCCTTTCATGGAAGACCTGCATGAGGCGACCCGGTGGACCGTCCAGCTCGGCGTCCTCGATCACGGGGAGGTCCTTTACATCGAGAAGATCCGCGGAAAGGTCAACTCGGCACGCGACACCCACGCTGGTGCCCGCCGTCCGCTGCACTGCACCGGGCTCGGCAAGGCGATCCTGGCGCACTCGCCGCCTGAGGTCATCCAGGCAGTGCTCGAGGCGGGACTACCGCGGATCACGCGGTACACGATCGCCGCCCCGGGGTTGCTGTTGAAGGAGCTTGAAACCATCGTCCAGACCGGTGTCGCCTATGACCGTGAAGAGTCGCTGATCGGCAACACCTGCGTGGCTGCGCCGGTCCTCGACCGGGACGGCAAGGCCAAGGTGTCGATGTCGATCGCCGGCGCGACCGAACAGTTCGACCCCGAGCGAAATGCGTTCGCGGTGCGCACCGCTGCCCTCGGGCTCAGCCGGGCGCTGCACGGCGCCCCGTGGCTGCCGTTATCACGGCACCGGGGTGACGAGCTGTCCGGTTTCGAGGAAGCCCTGCAGGTTCTGGAACGCCAGGTCGTTCATGGCCGCCCGGGTCGTTCGGGTAGCGCTGCCGATGTGCGGCACGATGACGACGTTGTCCAAGGCGAAAAGGTCCTCCGGCACCGACGGCTCGCGGGTGAACACGTCCAGGCCCGCCCCTGCCAGCCGACCTTGCGCGAGGAGGCTGACGAGCGCCGCCTCGTCGACGACACTGCCCCGGGAAACGTTGACCAGGTAGCCGTCTGGGCCCAGCGCTTCCAGTACTTCGCGGGATATGAGCCCCTTTGTCGCTGCCCCACCTGAGGTGGAGATGACCAGGGCATTGCAGCGCTGGGCCAACTGCACGGGATCCGGTACGTAGGTGTATGGCGAATCGCGAAGCTGGCGGCGATTGAAATACATTATGTCGACGCCGAACGCTTCGAGCCGGTGCGCGATTTCCCGACCGATGCGGCCAAGACCGACAATCCCGATGCGGCTATGGCTGAACTGCGTCGTGAGCGGGTACTCGCGGGTCAGCCATTCCCCACGGCGAATGAAGCGATCCGAGGCCGAGATGTGCCGGAAAATGTCAAGCAGCAGGCCAATGGCCAGGTCGGCTACACAGCTGTTGAGCACATCGGGCGTGTTGCTCACCATGATATTGCGCGAGCGAGCGGCATTGAGGTCTATGGAGTCGTAACCGACACCGACATTCACGATCGCTCGGAGGGCGGGAAGGCTGTTGATCAGATCCGCTTTGGCTCCCACTGGCCCCGGAATAACAAGAACCTCGATGAACCCAGCGTGATCGGCGAGAAACGCCGCGCGCTCAACTGGCGAACTCGGGAACGTCAGGACTCGGTAATGCTCACGGACCCTTTGGACCAGGGCGGGAAGCAGGGGGGGCATCTCGAGAATGCCGACGGCCGGAGCCGTATGCCCGTCGGCGCCGGTTATGGACATGGCAGTCCCATCATAGGAGGGCGATCGGGTTCACCGGGGAGCCAGTCCCACCCGGAACCGCCAGCGGGGCGATCAGCACCATGAACTCGAAGCTGCGGGCTCGTGCGCACGCCCCAGAAAGCTTCTCCAGGTCGAGGTTGTCGAGCATCGGCATGCCCATCGCTACCAGCGCGAGGACGTGGATCGGGAGGTTGACGCCGGCGACCGTCGATGGCCGGCTCTCGCCGTGCCCGTCACCGCCGAGCACCGAGACCTTCCGTGCGGCGAGCCATCGCATAGCCGACGGATGCAAGCCGACGCTCTCCCGCTCGACGTCCCACGCACCGCGTTCTGCCGACCGGCGTACGGCTCCGCTGCGCAGGAATACCACGTCGCCTGGTTTGATTTCGAGGTGCAGTGCGTCTGCGACCTCGCTCAACTCATCCGCTGTCAGTGCGCCGGGCGGCTCGATCCACGCCTTCCGCCGGGCATGTGCCACGTCCAAGAGAACGCCGCGGGCCACGATCCCGTGCGCGGCGGTTGCGATCGAGGCGAACTCCGACCCGTGCGCCGTCATGACCTCGGAAGCTTTCCGGCCATTATACATCTGGTCCTGGTAGGCAATGTGCGCCAATCCGTCGATGTGACTGGTGCCGCGGCCGTGGAAATCGACGCCAATGAAATCCCGGTGGACTTTGACGTCAGCAGACGGCTCGCCGCCGGAGGCAGTCATGTAGTGCACGAGGGGACGGTCGTTGAGCAGCCCGGCGACCGTGTCGAGTTGTTTGCTCAGGGATATTCGCAGCCCGGCTCTGGGCACCGCGCAAGCGGCCAGCACTTCGGCAGTACCTATGTAATTAAGCGTTCCGAGTTCGTCACCCTCGCCCCATCGACCCCAGTTGCAGACGGCGCCGAAGAGGCCGTCGAACTCTTCGCGCGGCATAAGAGTTGTCATGTCGGCTCCCCAATGGCACAGGCTGCAGGTCTCGGTCGAGAATTGACGTGAGGCGCTGTCCGATTGCGGCTGGGCGGACTCGTTCGCTGCCGCGAGATCCGCAGCGCCAGGCTCCGTCAGCGTCAACCCGGGGAGCTGCGCGAGCTCGTGCGCCCGGACAGCCACGCTGGCACCGATACGGGGACGTGCGGCCGCACGTCGCCACGCAGAGCCGGATCCATCTTCCTGGCCACATGCGCCGTCGACTCGACGCCGACGAGGGTCGGGCGGGGGCTGCGGCGGCGGCGCGGGCAGCCCGTCTCTCGTGTCGGTGTTGAGCACGGCGACAAGGGAACGGGACGGACCGTCGGCTGCGGTCAGTGAAACGCTGACCCCTGGCGCGCGCTCGGCCAAGGCAACGCCTGCATCGACAGCGCCTGTGAGGTCATACGCGGCCAGCGTGACCTTCGGGGCCATCCGACGGCTCCCTTCTCGACTATGTGCCGACTGCCTGCGCAACGGCTGGGTGGATAGCCTAGCCACGTTCCGGCGCGCAGCCTGATAACGAGGTCTCACTGAGTGAACCCGAGTTCTTGCCCGGACCCTATTGCGGCTGCAAGGTTGCACGTCAACAGTGATAAGGCGAGCGTCAGCGCGGACGAATCTCGGAGTGGGGACATGCCGGTAGGTACCGTGAACTGGATCGAAGAGGGCATGCTCGGCAGCACGATACGTGCGGTATCAAGTCCCGTGCAAGAGACAGCCGAAATCCCGGGATTCGAATTCGGCCTGACGAACCACTTCTTTCATGGGCTGCACCCGTTGGGCTGGATCCGTAGCTTGCGTGTTTACCTCGACGAGGCGGAGATACCTGCCAATGCAATAACGCTCGTGATTCGAGATCAGCCGATTCCGGTGACTCTTGTCCCGCAGATTTCCGACATCTACTGGCAGCCGCTGGAGACGGTCACCATCAGGGTGGAGGGCGGGCAACCGCCGGCCACTGGCGCGCACGTGCTCACGTGCTCGCTCGCCGTCTCAACCTTTATCTTCACACCGGAAATCGACCGAGCCGATCTCTACCCGGCTACCGAGCTGCGGCTCACCCGTGAAGTCTTGCTCGCCGACGACGCGCGGATCGGAGCCTGACATGGAGCGAAAGCTGTCGCTCAACCCCTGGTGGGCCGAGGGCGAGTTCCTGCAGCGGCGCCTGACTTTCCCGCAAATCATCGAGGCGATTGCGGCGATGGGTGTCGACGGGCTCGACATGAACGACATCTACGTAGGGGACAGCCCCAACCCGGAGCCACAGACGGTGCGGACGATCAAGAAGCAGTGCGCGGCCGCGGGCCTCGAGATCATGAGCTGCTGGTACTACACCGATCTCGCCGGCGCGGCGCTGCTCTACTCTCCTGAGCGTGCCGTCTCTCATATAGCGCGACTGCTCGCCGTGACCGAGATGCTGGGGAGCAAGTATCTCGTCATCAGCAACGGCAACCTTCCGCGCGGCGTAACCGTTGAGGAGGCGCGCTCCGTGCTGCTGAAGGTCTACGAGAGCCTCATTCCGCTCGCCGAAGATCACGACATCGCTATAGGATTCCACGCCGGACGGGCGAGTTCTCCGTTCACTTCCCCGGCTGGCACGTTGTCGCTGGTACAGGAGCTGGGATCGCCGTATCTGACCGTGACGCCAGATTTCGAGGCGTGGCGCCGACCGGCTCCGGGGATGCCAGTTCGCTACACGGATAACCCGAATCTGGTGCAGGGTGAGGCGCTCAGCGTCGATGTCTTCCGGCAGGTTCTGCCGCACGCGCCGGTTGTGCACGCGAAGTTCCTGGAAATCACAGATGGCGACGAGCCCAATTACCCACTCGATGATCTCTTTGCCGCGCTCAATGATTCCACCGCGGCGCACAACATTTGCATCGAGTACGAAGGCTGGATCCCGGAGATTCACCCCGAACGGGACCCCGCCGCAGAGACCAAGAAGTGCGTCGACATCGTCCGCCACAGATTGAATGCGTGATCCCGGCATCGCTCTGGATGCCGGCGCACGCGATGTGACCCTCCGCCACCAACCGCCTTAGAGAAAGGTCAGGGAGCATCGGTGAAGGTTGCCAGGTTGCACTCGGTCGGCGACGTCCGGATCAGCAACGAAGCCGATCCGACTGTTTCTGATGGCGAGACCCTGCTCCAGATCGCGAGCGTGGGCCTGTGCGGATCCGATCTGCACAGGTTCGGCGAGGGTGTACTCGGCCTGGAGACACTGCAACGCCCGCTGGTGCTCGGTCACGAGTTCTCTGGCGTAGTCGCGTCGGGTCCGCGGCGCGGACAGCTGGTCGCCGCCGACCCGGCGCACACCTGCGGCCGATGCGAGATGTGCGTGATCGGTAATCACAACCTCTGCCTGCACAGCACCTTTGCCGGTGCCGCCACGCAGGACGGCGCCCTTCGCGAGCTCGTCTCATGGCCGACCGAGCTGCTCTACCCGCTGCCCGCCCACTTCTCCGCTGCTGACGGAGCGATGCTGGAACCGCTCAGTGTCGCGCTCGGAGCGCTCGATTTCGCGCGTCTCCGCACGGGTTCATCGGTAGCGATCGTCGGCGGTGGCCCGATCGGGCTGTTCCTCGTGCAGCTCACGCGGGCGGCGGGGGCAAGCCAGGTAGTTGTCGCCGAGCCACTGCCGCACCGGCGCGAGGCCGCCCTGCGGTTCGGTGCAGACGTGGTGCTCGATCCGGTTGGCCTCGACGACCAGGCCATTCGTGCCGCGACTGGCGGCCATGGGGCCGATGCGTCCTTCGAGGTGGCCGGCACCAGGCAGTCCATGGACATTGCGTTGCGCGCT
>Ga0208480_1000925_pt1 | contig 10928 bp, 8 predicted proteins | sample NGESurshal092012_4_FD_184485 | JGI IMG/M metagenome (GOLD analysis project Ga0208480, IMG submission 184485) | Arctic peat soil microbial communities from Barrow, Alaska - NGEE Surface sample F53-1 shallow-092012 (SPAdes) | ecosystem: Environmental > Terrestrial > Soil > Wetlands > Peat ... | reverse complement strand
CGCCCCCGCCCCCAAGGCGCTCGCCGGAGCCGACGAGGGGCCGTACGGCACCTGCTCCGCGTCCTCATCGGCGGGCCCCTCGCGCCGCCATCGCCGCGACATGATCATCGGCACGCCGATCGAGACCAGGGTCAAGATCGCGTACAGGACCAGGATCACCGCCAGCGTCACCGTGACCCCGCTCGACGGGGTGACGGCCGCGTTGACCAGCAGGACCCGGTAGACGATCCAGGGCTGGCGGCCGACCTCGGTGACGACCCAGCCCGCCTCCATCGCCGCCACCGCCGCCACGCCGCCGAGCGCGGCCGGCACCAGGAACCAGGCGGTCGTCAGCACCCGGCGGTGGAACCACCACCACCAGCCCTGCCACGCGGCCAGCGCGAACAGGAAGAAGCCGATTCCAACCATCAGGTCGAAGCTCAGGTGGATGAGCGTGTCAAGCGGCGGCCGCTGGGCCGGGGGCACGCTGTCCCAGCCGATGACCCGGGTGTGCGGGTTGAACCCGACCAGGATCGAGTCGAACGCCGGGATCGAGGCGCCGAAGTAGACGTGCCCGTTGATCAAGATCCCGCCCAGCCACTCGGCCGCGTCGCTGGTGGTGTTGGAGACGTACTCCATCGCCGCGAACTTAACCGGCTGGTTGTGGGCGACGAACCGGGCGAGGACGTCGCCCATCATCACCTGCAGCGGGGCGGCGATCCCGGCGATCGCGAACGGGACGCCGAAGCCGAGCCGGTGGTAGCGGTCCCGGCGGCCGCGCAGCAGCCCCACCGCGTACACGCCCGCCACCAGGAACCCGGTCACCATGTAGGCGGCCAGGACCATGTGGGTGGCCTCGTAGGGGGTCGACGGGTTGAAGAACACCGACACCGGGTCGACGCTGCTGATCGTGCCGTTGGTGAGCGTGTAGCCGGCCGGCGAGTTCATCCACGAGTTCGCCGCGACGACCGAGATCGCGCCGAGGATCCCGGACACGACGATCGGCATCCCGGTCCACCAGTGCGCCCACGGTGACAGTCGCTTCCACCCGTACAGATACACCCCGACGAAGATGGCCTCGAGGAAGAAGAAGATCCCCTCGAGCGAGAACGGGAGGCCGATCGCCGCCCCGTACCGGCCCATCAGGCCCGGCCACAGCAGGCCCATCTCGTACGACAGCACGGTCCCGGACACGGCCCCGACCGCCACCAGCACCGCCATCACCTTCGACCAGCGGCGGGCCAGCAGCATCGCCACCGGGTCGGCCCGCTTGATGCCGATCCACTCGGCGGTCATGATGACGGCCGGGAACGCGACGCCGAAGCACGCGAGGATGATGTGGAACCCCAGCGACGACCCCATCTGCGACCGGGCCGGCACCGGACTGGTGGCACTCACGGCCAGAACGTGCGTCATCGTGCCTAGCACGCGCCCCCCTTACGCCCCAACCGCGGCTACCAACGATCACGCTATGTGTACCGCTACTACACTGTGGGTACACGCGTCAGCACCGCAACGTTCTCGCAGAAATGGGCGTCCGGCACATGAACAGCAGAAACGTCGGGGCGGTAGCGCTCGTCATCCTGCTTGGGCTAGTGATCGGCGTGCTCGGGCTGGTCGAGCCCGACCTGTACGCCGTCGGGGTGCTGATCCTCTTCCTCGGCGGCGTCGGCGCGGCCGCCCTGGGCGGCGAGTTCCTGATCCGGTTCGTCCGCGCCCATCTCGGCAGTCAGGACTAAACCCGCGTCGCGACTGCCCGCGGCCGGCTCCCGGGCCGGCGACCGGGACCACGCCGGACACGATCGAGCAGATGGCGCGCGACGCCATCGCCTTCATCGCCGCCCTGGACATCAACCAGGCGGATTTGCTGGGCTTCTCCATCGGCAGCTTCGTCGCCCAGCAGATCGCGCTGACTCGGCCGGGCATCGTCCGACGGCTGGTCCTGGCCTCCTCGGGTTCCTGTTCCAGCACCACGCGGCTTTCGCGGCCGACGTTGACGCGTTCCTCGCCTCGCCCTGACCGCGTTAACCCGGCCGGCGTACCGTTCCTACCCCAAACTCGGCGTGGCCGGGCGGCACCAGCTCCGCGACCTCATCGACCAGCCGGCCGCCGCCCCGGCCGGCCCCGCCAAACCGGCCGGCCCCGCCAAACCGGCCGGCCCCGCCAAACCGGCCGATCCGGCGAACTCCGGCAGCGTCGTCCCGGTCAGCGCCGCGCAGTACCCGAGCAGCTCATCCTGGAAGGCGGCGTCCCGCACCGCCGGGGCGACCTCGCGCGGCCGCTGATGGTAGAAGTACCCGCCCGTCACCGTCGCGGCCGGCTCATCGCCGACCGCCAGCCACGCCTGGGTGACCGGCGCCAGCGAGAGGTCATCGGGGGCGGCCGGGCCGCCCATCCTGGTCGGCACCCAGCCCGGCTCGAGGGCGTTGGACCGGACGGCCGGCCAGCGCCGGGCGACGGCGAACGCCAGCGCGACGTCGAACAGCTTGCTGTCGGAGTAGGCCTGCGCCCCGTTCCAGGGCCGCCGTTCCCACTGCGGGTCGGCCAGGCTGGCGGTGCCGCCCCGGTGCATGCCGGAGCTGAGGTAGACCAGCCGCGCGGGCGGCTCGATGAGCGCCGTCAGCAGGTACGGGGCGAGCACGTTGACGGCGAACACGTGCTCAAGGCCGTCCCCGGTCTCCAGCCGCGGTTCGCGGTAGCCGACCCCGGCGTTGTGGATCACGGCGTCGTAGCGGCCGACGGCGTTAGCGGCCTCGGCGACCTGGCGCATCCCCGCCATCGTGGCCAGGTCCCCGATGACGACGGCCTTGGCCGACGGCAGTTCCCGGCGGGTATCACCGCAGCGGCAGCGGCGTGCGGCGATCATGACCGCTTCCTTGCCCGCCAGCCCGGTACGCCAGGCAACCCGCTCCGCCCCCTTGACCATGGCCGTGTTCGCGCTCACTATGCGGATGTGAGCGCTCACGTGAGCGCTCACAATCACATCACCCGACGGAGCAGAACAGGAGAACAGTCGATGAGGACGAGAGTGAAACCCGGTCGCCTGGCGGCCTGGGCCGCCGCCGCGGTAGCGGTCGCGCTGGCATTGCTGGCGCTGCCGGCCGCTCCCAGGGCGCTGGCAGCCGAGACCCTGACCGTCAACCTGGCCAGCACGACCGGGAGCGCGACCAGCGTCGGCGAGGGGTTCCTGTACGGGACGAGCCAGGACGGCACCGCGCCGCCGGACCAGTTCGCCGAGCCGCTCGGCCTCACCGCGATGCGGGCGGGCGGCCACGCCACCCCCACCGGCGGCTGGATCGCGGACGGCTACGCCTACGGCACCAGCACCAAAGCCCAGGTCGCCGAGGTGATCGCGCAGGCCAAGCGGTTCACCGCGACGCCGTACCACGCGCAGTACCAGGTGCTGCTGACCGACATCTACGGCGCCGACGGAAGCCAGCCGTCCGACACGACCTGGCCGTGCACCAGCGGTAACTGCGCCAACTTCGTCACCTTCCTCGACGACGTGGTCGGCGCTATCCAGGCGTCCGGGGTCACGGTCACCTACGACATCTGGAACGAGCCGGATGAGTCCGCGTTCTGGGCGCCCGGCGCGGACACCACCCAGTACTTCGAGATGTGGGACACCGCCGACAACACGATCAAGAGCCTCGCCCCGAGCGCGCTCACGGTCGGGCCCGACTTCGCCGCCGACCCGGCCCAGAACCCGACCGAATGGACGGAGTTCCTCGCCCACGTCAAGTCGGCCGGGACCGCGCCCAGCGAGATCAGCGACCACCTCGAGGGCGACGGTGACGACCCGGTCGCGGTGGCGACGTCGATCAACAGCGACCTGTCGACCGCCGGGATCTCCGCCCGACCGCTGTCGGCCAACGAGTTCCTGCCCGAGAACGACCAGACGGCCGGCCAGACCGCCTGGTACCTGGCCCGCTTCGCCCAGTCCGGCTACGCCAACGCCGCCCGCGGCAACTGGGCGTCCTGCTGCGTGAACCCGACCCTGGCCGGGACCATCGTCTCCAACGGCAGCGGCGGCTACTCCTACACCGGCCAGTGGTGGGCGTTCCGCACCTACGCCGACCTCACCGGGTCCCGAGTCTCCACCTCCGGCGAGGTGGGGAACACCGCGATCTCCGCCGCCGAGGACAGCTCGCACCGCCGGGCGGTGGCGATCCTCGGCGACTCCGGCGGCTACACCGGCGCCGCGTCGGTGACGTTCACCGGCCTGTCGTCGGTGAGCTGGCTGGCCAACGGCGGCAACGTCAACGTCACCGTGTACCGGATCCCGGACCAGTCGCCGCTGAACTCGCCCGACGTGGTCACCAACGAGACCCTGAGCGCCTCGAGCGGCTCGATCACGGTGCCGATCACGTTCGCGGCCGCCAACGACGCGTTCGCGATCTACCTGACGCCGGGCTTCGCGGCCGGCTTCAGCAGCACCATGGCCAACACCGGCACCGGCCAGTGCATGGACGAGAACGACTGGACCACGCTATCGGCCGCCCAGCTCCAGCAGTGGACCTGCAACAGCGGCACCAACCAGGCGTTCAGCTTCGTCCCGGTCGCGTCCGGCAGCAGCACCTACTTCATCCAGCCGATGACCCCGGACTACTGCACCGACGTCAACGCCGACTCCTCCGCCAGCGGCGCCGCGATCATCCAGTACCGGTGCAACTACGCCAGCAACGAGGAGTTCACGCTCACCTCCGTCGGCACCAACGCGTACCACGTCATCGCGGCCAACTCCGGCCTCTGCATAGCGCCGGCCGGCGGCTCCACCACCGTCGGGGCGGCCCTGGTCCAGGTCGCCTGCACCAGCGCCGACACCACCTGGACGATCACGAAGTGACGCCCCCAACCCCCAGTCAAGATCTTTTCATCCCGAACGGTCCCGTCGTCCCCTTCTCCGCGCCCGCTCACCCGTCCCCAATTTGACATACGGCCAAGGATTCATCACAATCCTGCCATGGATGTGAGCGCTCACACGAGTGCCGGCGGAGCCGGAACAGGCGGAACCGACGCCGATCAGGAACCCGACGGCGGCGGCGGCGCCCAGTCCCTCAACATCTACGACGTCGCCGGCGCGGCCGGCGTTTCCTACCAAACGGTCTCCCGGGTGATCAACGGCGCGCCCAACGTCAAGCACTCCACCCGCGAGCACGTGCTGGCGACCATCACCCGGCTCGGCTACCGGCCGAGCCGGGTGGCTCGGGCGCTGGCCGGCGGCCGGGTCCAGTCGGTGACCGTGCTCACGTCGGACACGACGCTGTTCGGCCACCGGTCGGTCCTGCAGGGAATCGAGGAGGCCGCCCGCGCGGCCGACTTCGCGATGGGCGTCCGGGTGATCGAATCCGAGCAGCCGGACGCCGTCCGCGACGCCGTCGACCGCTCCGTCCTGCGCGGCTCGGCCCTGATCGTGGTCGCCTTCGACCGGGCCGGAACGCAGGCGCTTCGCGCCGTCCCGTCCGGCGTGCCCATGGTCGGGATCGTCGAGACCCCGACCGGGGGCGAAGGCGACGGCAGGCCCTGGGTCTGGATCGACGACTGCCAGGCGGCGGCGGAGGCGACCGCGTACCTGCTCGGCCTCGGGCACCGGACCGTGCACTACGTCTCGATCCCGCCGCTGTCGGACGCGACCCCGCGGCGCCTGGCGGGCTGGCGCTCGGCCCTGGAGAGCGCCCGGGTCGAGGTGCCCGAGCCGATTCAGGCGGGCTGGCACCCGCGATCGGGCTACACGGCCGGGCGGCGGCTCGCGGCCGACCCCTCGGTCACCGCGGTGCTGTGCGGAAACGACGACCTCGCGCTCGGCGTGATCAGGGCCATGCGCGAGGCCGGGCGCGACGTCCCCGGCAGCGTCAGCGTCGTCGGCTTCGACGACATACCGCAGGCGGCGTTCCTGACCCCGGCCCTGACCACGGTCCGGCTGGACTTCACCGAGCTCGGCCGGGCCTCCTTCGACCTGCTGCGAGAGCAGATGGGCGCCGCCCCGGTCGACCGCCCGAGGCCAGGCCCCGAACTGGTCATCAGAGAGAGCTCGGGACCACCCCTAGCCGGCTAACCCAACGGAAACATCGTATTTTCGAACTATATGGCGTTTCCGGGACTATAGCACCGGAAACGCCATGTATCTTTTCGATCTTCGCCGCTTCGGGAGCCAGAGTGGCTAGGCGGGCCAAAGTGGCGAGCGTCAGCGCCCGCCTACCTTAGCGGCCAGCCAGGCGCAGGCCGAAGTTCGCGGTGACCCGCATCAGCTGCAGCGCCAGCAACGGCAGCCCCAACAGCAGTAGCGGCGGGTCGATCCAGGCGAGAACGGCCGCACCGCCGATCTCGATCAGGAAGAGCGGCCCGGTAACGAGCGAGTTCCTGATCCCCAGCCGGACGCACGCCGTCCAGAACTCAGCCGCCGTGCTCCCGGCCGTCCCCGCCGCCCCCCTCGCCCCCGCCAGCAGGAACACGTAACCTAGGGCGCTCGCCGTGACCAGCAGCGCCGCCGTGCCGAACCCGAGCGCGAGCCGGTCAGCCGCGCCCGCTCCGGCCGCGAAGTGCCGTGCCTCGACCACGCCGACGACGGCCGCCGCCAGCGGCACGCCGACCAGGACCGTCTGCCTCGTCCACTCGGCCCGAAACCCGATCAGGAACTCCCGCACCACCTGGTCTTCCCCGTCCCGCCGCCACCGGTCCAGCGCGTGCGTGGCCGCGCTCACCGCGGCGGGCAGCGTGATGACCGGCAGCGAGAAGACGAGCAGGACCAGGTTGAGCGCGAGGAAGTTGAACAGCGCCGCCAGCGCGGCCATGATCCGCGTCCCGAGGATGCCGGTCAGCATGCGTCACCCCTTCGTTCCGGTCAGGGCGATCCCCTGGATGAACGTCCGCTGGGTCAGGAAGAACAGGATGACGATCGGCGCGGTCGCCGCCGTGGCCCCGGCCATCACCCACGCCCAGTTGGTGGTGTAGTCGCCCAGTATCAGGTCGAGCCCGAGCGAGAGCGGGTACGAGTTCTGGTTGCTGATGTAGATCAGCGGCCCCAGGTAGTCGTTCCAGCAGTAGATGAACTGGAACAGGATGACGGTCGCCATGGCGGGCTTGGCCAGCGGCAGGATGATCCGGCTGTAGATGAAGAACTCGTTCGCGCCGTCGATGCGCGCCGCCTCCGACAGCGACTGCGGGATCGTCGTGAAGAACTGCCGCAGCAGGAACGTGCTGAACACCGAGCTGCCGAAGAACGTCGGCACCTCGAGCGGAAGATAGCTGCCGATCCAGCCGAACCGCTTGTACATGACGAACAGCGGGATCAGCGTGCAGATGAACGGCAGGATCATCGTCATCAGCATCAGGTAGAACAACGGGTCTCGGCCCGGCCATTTGAGCCGGGAGAATCCGTACGCCACCAGGCTGCTCGATACCAGCACGCCCACGATCGTCACCGCGGCGTAGACGAACGTGTTCAGGAAGAACCGCCAGATGGGCAGCGCCGCGAACAGCTGCGGGTAGTTCGACCACAGGAACGGGCGCGGCCACCACACGACCGGCAGCTGGAGAGCCTGGCCGGCGGTCTTGAACGAGGTGCCGATCATCCAGATCAGCGGCAGCCCGAAGACGCAGCTGAGAACGATCAGCACCAGGTGCTTGGACGCGCTGGCGCCGACCTTGCGCAATCTATTGCGCATCAGTCACCGCTCTTCGTTCTCATAGTAGACCCACCTCGACGACGTTTTAAGCAATACGACGGTAACGATGAGGACCAGGATGAATAGCAGGAATGCCATCGCCGAGGCGTATCCGAGATGCAGGTACTGGAATGCCTGCTGGTAGTAATAGGTGACGTAGAACATCGTCGAGTTGCCGGGGCTGCCGACCGGGCTCTCGATCACCTGAGCCTGGGTGAAATACTGAATGGAGAGCACCAGCGACAAGATGACGTTGAACAAGATGATCGGGCTGATCATCGGGATCGTCACGTAGCGCAGCCGCTGCCACGGCCCCGCCCCCTCCAGCGCGGCGACCTCGTACATCTCCTTGGGCACGCCCTGCAGCGCGGCCAGGTAGATGACCATCGGCTGGCCCATGCCCCACAGCCCGAGCAGGATGAACGTCGGCTTGGACCAGGTGATCGAGAAGAACCAGGCCGGGCCGTTGACGTGCACGTCGGCCAGCAGCGCGTTCACGATTCCGAACGACGGCTGGAAAATCCACACGAAGATCAGCGAAGACGCGACCACCGGCACGATCGACGGAATGTAGAACAGCGTCCGGTAAAACGCCTGCCCGCGCACGTTCATGTTCAGCAGCATGGCCAGGCCGAGCGCCGCGACGGTCGAGAACGGGACCTCGACGACCGTGTAATAGAACGTGTTGAAGAGCGCGGTACGGAACGTGGTGTCGTGGATGAGCGAGTCAAAGTTCGCCAGGCCGGTAAAGGTCGGATTCCCGATCCCGGTGAAGCTCGTGAAGCTGTAGTACAGGGTCGCCAAGAACGGGTAGAGGTAGAACCCGCAGAACCCGATGATCCACGGGCTCACGAACAGCAGCCCGAGCCAGAGCCGGCGCGACCCGGGTGACCGGAGGGCCGGAATGACCGCGCGGGTTGTCATCTGCATGGCTACCTCTACCTCGTTCGTCGCGTGCTTGTTTGTACCGTCAGATGGCGGGTGTTGTCAGCCGCCGGCCGCGCTGTTGGCCTGCTGGTCGATGTAGACCAGCGCCTGCTGCGGCGTCTTGCTGCGCTCGGCGATGTCCTCGGTCGCGGTCGCCTCGGCGGTCTCGAACTCCGACTCGCTGGCGGTGAGGGCCGGCGCGACCGAGGCCGAGCTCGACATCTGGCTGACGAACACGTTCAGCCACGGGTTGGCCTTGAGCCAGGCCTGGTAGGCCGGCTGCTGGACGATCGACGGCGACGCCGGCATCCAGCCGCCCTTGGGATCCATCTGCGCGGTGAAGGTCGCGTTGTCGTATCCGGCCAGCCACGCGGCGAACGTGAACGCGGCCTGCGGGTTGGCGGCGCCCTTGGGGATGATGTTGTAGTTGCCCTGCCCGAACGTGCTGGGCTGGCCGACGGTGCCGGGGAAGGCCTCGACGCCGAAGTTGCTGTTCATGCTCGGGTTGGTGACCGGAATGTTCTGGGCCCCCTCCCAGGGGCCGTCCATGTCGAACCCTTCCTTGCCCGCGACGAAGGGGTCGTCCTGACCGCCGGCCACCGCCCCGTAGGCGGCCTGCATAGCCTCGACGTCCGAGAGCGGGTAGTTGTCGTACTGCGCGAGCCAGTTCGCCTCGGTCGTGGCGGCCGGGCAGGTCTCGAAGCTGTACTTCCCGGCCGAGCTGAAGCAGTTAACGGCGCCGAAGAAGCTTCCGTAGTACTCGAAGCCCGCGTTATCGCCGGCGTCCGGGTCGAAGCCGATCTGCTCGAGCTTGCCGCCGGGGGTCTTCCACTCCTTGGCCTGGTCGGCGTAGAGCTGGGCGAGCGTCGTCGGCGGGGAGGAGATGCCCGCCGCCGTGAGCATGGACTTGTTGTAGTACAGGGCCCACGAGTTCATCGACATCGGCAGCGCGTACAGCGCGCCCTTGTACTCGCCGCCCTGCAGCGCGATCGGGTACTCCCACTTCTCCAGCCCGGCGTAGGTGCCGGTCAGGTACGGGGACATCGACTGGATGGTGCCGTCGGCGGCGTACTCGCCGAGTACCGGGTTCCACTCGGTGAACACGTCCGGCGGGTCGCCCGCCGCGATCTCCGACAGCAGCTTCGCGTCCCCGGTGGCGCTGGGGATGTTGGACTCGGTCACGTGAATGTCGGGATGGGTCTTGTTGAACTGGGTGACCATCTGGTTCAGCAGGGTTAGGGTCTCGCCCGACCACATCGTCTGCCAGGTGATGTTCACGACCCCTGACGCCGATCCGGTGCCGCCGGCCGATGAGGCCGATGAGGCCGACGAGGCGGCCGGGCCGCCGCAGGCCGCGAGGGTGAGCACGGCGCTGGTCGCGAGTAGCGCCGCGGGCGCCGTCCAGCTTCTTGCCCGGCGTCTGCTGGGGATGTTATCGGTCACAAGTCGCTCCGTTTCTTGATGCTCTGCTGCCTGATTCAGTTGCTCTGCTGCCGCGGCTCACAGGTGGGTGGACTTGTGTGAGCGCTCACATCCATGGAAGGATTGTGACCGCTCACAATTTGATCGTCAAGGGCGCTGCCGTCACGATTTAGCCCTCGTGATGTGCGGAAGTTCCGGACAGGGCAACGAGGAGGCTCGCTTGGCGAGCGCAGCTGAACCACTGATCGGCGTACCGGATGAGGCCCTGGACCTGCGGATCGAGGTGGGCCGGGACGGGATGGCGAGGATCATCCGGCTCGCCGCCCGCGCCGCGCCGGAACCCCCCGCCCGCGCCGCCGGCACGCCATCGGCCGCGTCGTATACGACAACCGCACTGTCGCTGCTGACGCCGAGGCGTCGCATGAGGCCTTCGAAATCCGCCGGTTCGGGAAGCGGATGACGGCCGCCGGCCCCACGTCGTCCGGCTAGTTCGGTGTCGAGATCGGCGAACCGCGCGCCAGGAAGATGGCCGGCGCGGTACGCCTCGATCCCTGGCGGCCCAGCCAAACTCCATCGGACGTCGATCAGCACCGGCGGGTGATCACCGGCCAGCTCTACCGTCAAGGTCGCCACGTCGACCAGCAGCTCGGATCGAGGCGTCATCACACTGATCACCCGTTGCCGAACCCGAGCAGCGGCACCAACTGCTCCGCCGCGGTGACCGATCCGTGGTGGCCGAGCAAGCGTGCCTCGCGTGGGTGCCGGCGTGAGTCGACGACGGCAATGTCGTCTAACGCTGCGACCACCACATCGCCAATCCTTGCGCGGTATCGATCCGTGACAGGACCGAACCAGCCGGCCTCGATCGCCTCATCGCGGCTACACACGACGGCTCCGGCACCCAGGCACCCACGCCACCTCGCGAGCACGTCGTCG
>Ga0208480_1000924_pt1 | contig 10932 bp, 5 predicted proteins | sample NGESurshal092012_4_FD_184485 | JGI IMG/M metagenome (GOLD analysis project Ga0208480, IMG submission 184485) | Arctic peat soil microbial communities from Barrow, Alaska - NGEE Surface sample F53-1 shallow-092012 (SPAdes) | ecosystem: Environmental > Terrestrial > Soil > Wetlands > Peat ... | reverse complement strand
TCAATCACCTGGCTGCTGGTCCTCGGCACGACACATAATTCCGCGCGCCCGCTGTTATCCCTTCCCATAGTCCGCAGGATTTGCGGACGCGTCTACTAGTTCAGCGCACGCTGCCCCGTCTTCTTCGATCTCGTGCTCCCACAGCCTTATAACGGTCCAGCCCTGCTCCTTCAGCTGGCGGCGATTTTCGATGTCGCGCCGCATATTGCGCTCAATTTTGGTGCGCCAGTACGGAGCGAGGTTGTCCTTCCACTTGGAGAAGTCCCAGCCGTGCCAGAAGTCGCCGTCGACGAACACCGCGACCTTGGGTCCGCTGAAGACAATGTCCGGTCTACCCGGCAGCGACCCTACGTGTATGCGGTACCGCAGGCCGTTGGCGTGCAGCAACCTACGGATGGTTAGCTCGGGCCGCGTGTCCCGACTGCGTATACGCGACATCGTGAGGCTTCGCTGGGCCACCGTCATGTTGTCAGCCACGGTCTGCGCCAACCCTCCACAACGAGGTCATGACCCTGTCCGCGCGCACGACGACCGGGTCCTCGGGGTTCGTCAGGCGGGCGTCAACGACGCGCACGACGTCTCCAGCCTCAGGCACGCGGTCGCCGTCTGCCGTAACCCAGGCAAGTGGAACCTGCTCGACGGAAACGGCGCCGTCGCCGACTGTCCCTCGCGACACGTTTACCTCCAGCAACACGAGATCGGTGCCTTGGATCGTGCTCTGCTCGACCTTCGCAACCGTCCCTTCGAGGTGGACGCCGCAGTCTTCCTGCCATGTCGGATCCGATGCCTGCCAAAACGGTTCGCACAGCGGGACACACGGACACATTCGACATGCATCCGCAGCAGGGCGGGCGAGGTCGTCGAAGCTCAGTTCGTCTACTGAGCTGTTGAACTCGGAGAGCGCGTCTCGTGCGTTCTGCGCTTCGGCTTCGGCCGCGGCGGGCGGGATTTCGATCGTCGCGGTCTCGCCGTTTCCGCGGACGATTGTTCCCCTCGTGATGTCTAGACCAGCCCCCCGAGCAAGATACGCGTAGAGGTTGAGCTGGCGCTCCTCTCGTTCTGACACGCGCCACCCCTCCTGAGCGGCCAGCCCGGTCTTGTAGTCGATGACCTGCGAGCCCGGAACGTCAATGAGGTCGGGGCGGCCCACGATCAGAGCGTCCGAGGACGCGAAACGCTGCTCAGCAACGGCGCTCGCGGGACCGGACGGCTCCAAGTCTGCGCCCATTCGCTCGCAGTATTCGACAGCGAGGACGGCGGCGCGCTCGCGAAAGAGATTGAAGAACGGGAGCTTCCCGGGCGAGTTGAACTTCACCTTCAAGAGGGGGTTGGCTTCTGCGTAGAGACGCGCTGCCATGCGGTCGAAGAAGTCGTGTGCCGCAGCCCGGCAATCGTCGGCTGACCCGGCTAACTGACGCTTCTGGACCGCTTCCATCACGCCGTGGAAACAGGTTCCCAGCAACGCCATCGGATGGGATGCGAGTGCCTCCCGCTCCCCGTGGACGTACCAGCAGGCTCTGGCCGGACAGCCGAGCAGGGTTTCGTAGAGGCTTGGCGAGATCCTCTCGATACGACTCGGGGTCGGGGGCTCGGGAACAAGCATTTCTTCCTACCCGATCACTCGTAAGGGAATCTGACCGCCCGAAGAACGGAGCGGAGTTCGATGCGAAGGCCCCGCCGCTCGCCTTCGGCGACGGCAGCGGCAACGTCAGACCGAAGGTTCGTGCGCGAGGTGTCCCAAAGCGGATGAACGAGGACTACGGCCCGGTCTTGTACCGGATCAAGACCCGCGGCGAGGCCGCCGAGCCTGTCGGGGGTTAGGTCTAGCCCGGTGAAATACGGGTCCGCGACGCGCGCGAGCAGCGTCGCCCAGTAGCCATACTCGAGGTCGATCTGCGCATGTGCGTCGAGTGCAAGCCTGGTCATGTCGAGGCCGATCCGCCAGTCGAGCAACGGGTGGTAGGCCATGTTGCCGAACTCCCGGAGGCAGCGGTGGCACGAGCTCGCACACTCCTCTTCGTGCGGCGCGTCTACGAGCGGACGCCAGAAGGAGTCGTTGGACGGGGTGCCGCCGCCAACGATGAACTCGAGGAGCTCCCCGAACCGGCCCGGCTCGCCGAGATGGGTGCAGTAGCCTGCCCCATTGTCCAGAGCGTCGGACAGGAAGACTCGTGCCGAGGGGGGCGCGAACGGGCTGCTGAAGTCCATTACCGGCTGGATGCCGAGATCGAGCTCCGACTCGGCCACGTCCAGCAACACGGCTGCGGCTCGCCGGACGAGGAATCCAAAGGAGTACCAACCGGCGCGAGCCTCGGCAACCGCCGGGTTGAGGCACAGCCCCACAGGCACCTCGGCGACGCCGGTGGTGAGCACGTCGGTGTTTGCGATGGCGGCGAGCGCGCGCCGGAGCGGCTGTTCTCCGGGATCGAATCGGGGGGTCGTGATCGCCTGCCGCTCGGCCAGCGGCAGATCTTGAAGAGCCTGGTCAAAGGCTCCCTCGGTTATCCAGATGTCCTGGTTGGCGAGCTTCTGAAATGCGAAGTCCGCCCCATCGTTGTCGTTCACTCTGTACACGCGCTGCGGCGACGCGTCGATGGTGGAGTTCCTTACGACCGTCGGAGGATTTGGACTCGATCCGATCCTGGCTCGCAGCGCACGTGGAGTGAACTCGAAGGCGCCGGCGAACTCGGCATTAATGGAGAACCATGTGAGGAAGCCGGGCGGCTCGGTGAGCTCGACCGTCCGATAGCCGTTGTCGGATCGGGCGGCTGAGCAATAGGGACAGCCACCGTGTGCTGATGGTCGGGGCACCAATGCCTGGCATCGCCGGCATATTCCGACTTCAAGTGAGTTCGCAAGGGGGTCTGGAGCTGCGACCACGCGGTCTCCGAACGGTCGGTAGTCGACGACACCGATTGAGGTATGCAGCTCATCGTCCTTGACGGTCTGCGCACCTGGGGCGAACTGGCTGATGGCGATGTCGAGCTGTCTGTCGATGACGCCGCGCTTTGGCGGCCAGCCGTTGGCCAGCGACGGCCACTGGTGGTAGAGATTGCGAACGCGAGTGGGGAAGCCAAACATCGGGAGTATCCCCATCGACGCGAGCCGCTCACTCAGTGCCATATCTGGTCGACTCTCCGGATGTTGGCTGACGTTGTCAATCTCGCCAACGAGGTTCTGTTGGACGCGCGCTGCCATGGCGGCACGGGCGGCGACGGTTTCCATGGCCGTGCGCCCGAGAATTGCCGCGCAGATGGAGTCGACCTCGTCGGGATGGTCCGCTATCCAGGACTCGACTATGGGGCGGTGCTGCCGCCATTGGTCTACTGAGTCGAACTCGCCGTGGACGTTGTCGCCTCCGGCTGGTACATCTATGCCTTTGAATGCGCGCCTGAGCACCTCCTTGCTGATCACGCGCCTTGCGATCTCCTCGCGCGAGACGTCTACATACGGCGTAGGCGGCGGCTCGGCGGTGATGAGGCCTGGCCGTTCGAAGTAGTAGTCGTCGTGGCTTCTGCCCCGGCAGAGAGTGAGAACCGCGGACATTCCCAGTCCACGACGACCGGCTCGACCGACGCGTTGCTGGTAGTTGAAACGAACTGGCGGCATGTTTGCCAGGGAGATCGCTTGGAGCGACCCGATGTCCACGCCGGCTTCCATCGTCGTTGTAACGCTGAGTAGGTCAACGCCTACCGCAGGCGGAATCTCGTCCTCAAGGAAGACCTCCTGGAACCGGCGCTGTCTCGAGATGCGGTCCTCATCGTCGGTCTGCCCGGTGAGCTCCTCACAGTGAAGGCGGAACGTCGGGGCCCCGCTCCGAGCGAGGAACTCATAGAAGTCCTCTGGCTCGCCGTCCACCCGGCGCATCGTTGGCGAGGGCGGAAGCAGGCGAAGGCAAGTTGTGCATACTCGTCCGGATGGGTGCAGGTGGGACCGTCCGCACCTCGCGCACTCGTAGACGGGTATGCACTTGTCATCGTCCGGCCGAGGCTCCAGGACAAGCATGCTCTCGGGAGCGAGAAGCCACTGCGTGAGACGCCCTCCGAGCCTCGCGACGACGCTGTTGAGCAGGGCGATCGGATTCCGACCAGAGTTGTCAGCGACTGCCGCGAGGTAGTTCTCGATGTACGTGGGAGGCTGCGGCTGACCCTCCGCCTCGGAGCCAGTCCAGCGCAGTCGCTGCGCGAGCATCCTTATCACCGACGCCGCTGCCTGGTCCTCGACAGTTTGAGGACCGCTTCCATCGACAAAGAACAACCCAAGGTTCAGCGATTCGAAGTCCCTGCTGCCGTCGGCGAAAAGCACGTCCTGAATGATCGACCGGCGGAGCGAGGCTTCGATGTGGTCGCGCAATTGCTGCTCGACAGGCTGCAGTCCCACCCGGTAGGTGCGCGGTGACGCCGTCCAATCGAACAGTTGCTCCCATGAGACCGTACGGGCTCCGCGTCCGCTAGGGCGATACTTGGTGACGGACGGTCGCGGACCTCCCGGGTTCATTCCGACCTCCAGAAGCCGGACCCGGGCCGCATCGAGTAGCGCAATGAACGACACCGACGCGTACTGGCCGGGCGCGACTGGAGGAGCTAGCGCGGCAGGTACTGGACCGCCGACGGCCGCGTAGCGCAGGACCTCTCCGGAGACCTCCGGAGGTAGCTCGCGGAGAACCCTCTGGCGCCCGCCTTGCTCCTCCGGGGTCAGCGGCGCCGCCTGCTGCTGCGTCTCGAGTGCAGCCAGTTCAACAGCGGCGTGGTGCACGGCAAGCTGTCTTGCGTGTTCGTCGGCCGCCGCCGCAGCCTCGCCCGCGAGCTCCTCGTACGCCGCCTGTCGAAGGGTGTCAAGGTGGTGCGCCAGCTTGATTCCCGTCGACAGCTTTGCGGCATCCGCTCGGCTGTCGGAGAACAGCACGAGCTTCCTGTTCATGGGCTCCAAGTCGCGCATGAGGGTGTCGCCGAGTAACTGCATGATCCGCTGGAAGCCCGAACCAAGGTCCCGGATTGAGGAGCCGACTCGCCGGCGCGCCCAGTCCGCTCCGCAGTGCGGACATTTCGAGGGGAATGCGTTGGCGGCTTGATCGGGGCTCATGAATACGTACCCGCCTGTGACGCCAGGCTGTGACGTCTGAGCTCGGGGCGGCCTCGTCAGGCGTGCGGTCTGCTGGTCGAGCATGGCGGGGGTCCACATCCATCCTGGCTGCCGGTTCTGCTGCCACACCCACCGCGGGCCGGTTTGGTGCGTGACTTTGGCGAGACGTCTGCCCGATGCCGGCCAGAAGACCATGTACTCGGAAACCGCTCTTCGCAGCGACGCGCCGCGGTCGGGGACTCGCTCTAGATCTGGGGAATCTGGCGACAGAAACCACGCGTTAGGCGATGCTTCATCGGGCTTGTGAAAGCCTCCCAGGAGAATCTCGCCGCAGGGCTGGCAATACAGCAACTCGAGCACCGCCGCCTCGCACGCATTGCAGCGCGGCCGGGGTTCTGTGTACAGACGGCCTACCGGAGGCGCATCGGCTCCGACGGGCGTGCTTCCGGTCCTTCCCGTGCACTCGGGGTTCGTGCATGCCCAGAGCCGCCCCGCGTTGTGAAAGAAGTAGTGGACTCGGAGCGGGAGTGGCGCGACGTCGTCGTCGGTTCGCGCAGCCGTGAGACAGCGGATCAGGCCGTTGCTGGCAGCCAATGCTTCGTCGTCGCCCGATTCGGTGAAGATCCGATGCGCGAGGCCTACCAAGGTGAACGGTCCCGCCCGGCCGGCCTCGCGTACCTCCTCCAAGGCGCCGGTCTCGGCCAACGCAGCGCCCAGCACGGCGGCGGGCGGGCGACCGTCGGGTGGGGCTCCGTTGAGTTCGAGTGAGGCGCCTTCGACCCCTGAATCCAACGCCACGCCCACTCGCGCGAACGTGGCAGCGCTGCGCGCCACCGCGCCCGGGCGGGACGGGAACCGCTGCTGGTGTCCGCTAATCACTGCGAACGAGTCGGGGTCCCGCCCGAAGAACTCCTCAAGATACTTGCGGCTATCTGCATCGTCTTCGATGGACGCGCTCGTCGCGATGATGCGTAGTTGCGGCGAGTCCGGCGTGAGCCCGAGTCTGTCCAGCAGCGCTCGGAGTAGGTATCCAACCTCGGTTCCCGGAGTGCCACGGTAGCTGTGCAGCTCGTCGACTACGAGATGAAAGAGGTTCGCGTGGTCTTGCGCAAGCCATGCTCTTGTCTGGTCGAACACCCTCTCCTCCACACCCCGCATGAGCATGATGTTGAGCATGCTGTAGTTAGTGATGAGGATGTCTGGAGCGTGGTCCTGCATGTCCCACCGAGACCACATCTCTGATCCGTTTGGATCTTGGAAGTAGTTCAGGATCCTAGGGTCTCCGCGAGTGGCAGCGGAGTCCGTTGCGAGCCGCCAGTCTCGGTGCATGCCTCGAAGCCGTCGGCGTAGCTCGGCACGCTTACTGTCGTTTGTCGGGAGGCCGGGAACCGGAGTGGCGCCTGTGTATCGGCCGAACCAGAAGTGTTGGCCGGGCCGGTTCTGGGCCATCCAACCGCGCGGGTCGGGCCCATCACACCCTTCGCGGATGCGGCTCAGCTGATCCTCGATCAGCGCGTTCAGTGGATACAGGAACAGCGCTCGCAGCGCAGCTGGACGGTCCGCTGCCTCGTGCGCCCGTTGCGCGCTTCGACCGGCTCCGCGGGCATCCCACCACAGCGGACCCGGCTGCCCGGGGGCGCCCCACGCCACGGATTCCTCCACCAGCTGGGCGAAGACCGGGATCAGATAGCACTCTGTCTTTCCGGAGTTGGTCGCGGTCGTGACGACGACCGCCCGACCGGCTCGGGACGCCTCCCAGGCATCGAACTGGTGGCGGTAGAGAGTCCTGTTAGTGGGGAACAGCCCGCGGCTGATGAATTGCCCTGCGTCTGGGCCCACGCCGAGTCGGGCGCAGGCGTCGTGGATGCTCAGGCCCGACGATTCGTAAGGGACGATCGGTTCGAACAGCGGGACGCGGTATAGCTGCCGGTCTTGGTCGAGCAACTCCCGTCGCTCGTCCATGAGAGCTTGGTACCTGAGCCGGAAGGGACTGTCGAGATAACGAAGAAACGCCTCTCGTATGTCTCGAAACGTGGCGAATGGATCGTTCATCTTGTCAATCGGCTTGGGGCCCGAACCACCGTGACGGCATCGGATAGGACGCACCCGACGCGACGGTCAGCACACTTCCAACGTCGGCCGGGACCTCCTCATAGGTAGCGCGACCTTCGGCGACCGTGCCGAGCCGTCCGCGGCATAGGCTCGCTGCTCGTGCGTACGCAGCCGGAAGCGGGGCGCGAAGCGGAGTGGACAGTCGCTGCGCCGAGGCGTCGTACTCGACAAGGTCCAGAGAGTTGACGAGGGCCGCGGCATAGATCGCGGTGCGCCCGTCCAGCGTAACTAAGCTCCGCCCTGGTGCATCGACGAAGTAGCGGGTCGGCCCGTACCGCGATCTGTACCGGTGGGCGGTCTTCGTCACGATCTCGTCTGACCACGCAAGGGTCTCAAGGTCGAGGCAAGAGTGCGCCCAATTGATAGGCGGCTCTGCGTTCTGCGCGTTGTCAATCGACGCACGAACGCTCTCAACCGACGCCGCGAGGACACGGGGAAGATTGGGGACGAAGGGGATCCCTGACGCATCGGCAGCCTGGCGGAGCGCTTGGTCATTGCCCGCGACCTCAATCCGCGGCGGCGCAAATGACTGCTCTTCAAGCAGCACCCTGCAGCCCGCCGCTTCGCAGCACGCCCTAAGTCCGTCCACGAGTGCGGGGGTCCGCGCGCCGCACAGCACCGCTGCGGCTCCGCTTGGGAGGCCGCCCAACACCGGGGCGCATACCGTCCAATCTGCTCCGTCTCCCACAAAGAAGGCGACGTGGCCGAGCTCGGCCAGGGCTCTCCTCGCCCGGCGCGGTGCAACGTCCCGACTCTCCTCGTCTCCGTCGCGATCAGCGAGCTGGTCCACCGCGCGTCGGAAGGCTCCCCACGAACCTTCGCCCACGTGCGCCATCCAGGAAAGGAGCAGTTCGTAGTTCATTGCCGCGACCTACTCCAATGATGCTTGAGTTCGTGAGCCGCCGTGTGGTACGCGGTCCAAGACTCTCGAAGATTCGCTGAGTTCAGGCCAGACACCACGGCGCCGAGCCGGCCCGGCACCGTGCCTGCGTCCTCGATCGCCGAGGCCCACTTAAGCTGCGGCGCATCGTGAGGCATGGGCGTCAGCGCGTCGAACGCGACAAGACGCCCCTCGGCGTTCAGTACGCGCTCGTCGCCTGAGGCGTACCGGATAATCGGAGGCCACCCGTGCGATCCCGGTGCGGCATCCCCCGCGATGCCGACGACGCAAGCGCCCGGTTGAGCCTTCACCAGCTCGTCGAGCGCATGAAATTGAGCTGCCGTAAGGTTGAAACCACCCCCAGTTGGAGTCCCTGGTCGCTCTGACAAGCACAGCACCGTGCTGAGTCCGTGTTCGATGGAGATGGCCCATTGTGGGTCAAAATCCGCCCGCGCAAGCGCCCCATGTGGTCCGACATCCAGCGCCTGAGCGACCTCGTCGGTTTGGGCACCTACGACGATCCAGTCTCCGGGGGGCAATGCGACCACGTGGGGTGCGTCTTCCTGTGCGAGCGTCGCGCACGCCGATGTATTGACGTCTGGTTCAATTACCTCGATACGGCGCCGAGCCGCGCCAGCTTCGACGACGTGGAGTCCCGGCGCGTCAAGCCGACCGCCGTCGTTCAATGCTCCGTCGTCGGACATCTCAACCTCATCGCCGTCGACCCGCGGCACTAGGCGGCCCCCGTTGCCTCCGAGGAGGACGGTGGGAGCCGCTCCAGCCAGCCACACGGCACCTCGAGCGATGCGAAGCCCTCCGGTCACAATGATCTCGGCGCCGAAGCTGACAGCAAGCGCCTCCAGCCCGCCCGGAACGACTTCGGGCAACCGCGAGGGCAGCACCGTCGGAAATAGACACCACCCGTCGGGCACCGCAGCCGGTCGAACTGCTTGACATCGCCGCTCGGCCACGAAGCTCAAATATTGCTCGACGGCATCTGCTCGCTCCTCGCGGCACAGGACTGCGGAACGGACTCCGCCGATCAACCCTTGGCGGGAAAGATAGCCAGTGGTGTCCCGCGCCGGAGCTAACGCGATGACCGTGGCCGGCGGGCGATGTAGTTCCGCAACTCCCGTTGGAGTGGTCATCGCCCAGGTAAAACCCTCGTGGAGTTCGCTGCCACCATCGACGGGCACGAGGACGGGGTCGTACCAGCCCTCCTCGGCCGCCTCGAACGCGTGTGCGCCGTCGTCGAATTGCCGTGGGAAGCCAGGCGGGCGTCGCGCGAGGTACTGCAAGAGTGGCTGGCGTCTCGGGAAGTCGAGATATACGTGCACGGAGGCTGCTCGCCGTGCCGGGCCGGCGCCAGACGCACCGTCCCAAGCCTCAAGCTCGAGTGCAACTTGCGCGGCGACCGCGGGCCGCCGGTGATCGGCCAGAGCCGTCACCCCCACGCGACTCAACTGTGAACGCGCGCGTTGCCAAGCGAGCAGGTCACGCTCGATAACGTCTAGACTCAGTCGACTTCCCGGCTCGTAGCCGGCCCAGCTGAAGAAGTCCGGCAGTTTTTCGGTATCAACTCTCCGCAAGGGCACATGGGTCAGTGGAAGCGCGATGAAGGGCTTCGTGCCCGGGGCGACAGGCATTGCCAGGGTCGAATCCGTCTCGTGCACAATCCACGCCTCGAGCGCCTGCCAAAGCGAACGGAAGTCGCGCGTCGTAAAGCCCCGGGGGTGCCTCCCCACTACGTCGACGTCCAGCAACTCTGCCAAGCGCTTGTAGAACGCGTTCGGGCCGGCTTCCTCGTCCGCGTGCATCTCATACGCCGCTAGCACCGAGAGTGCAAGGAATGCAGTGCAGTCCGGAATGTGATCGTCGCCTACATGGGCCAGCGCCCAAAGGCCATCCCGCTCAGCAAGGACGTAGTTTCGGTATGTCGCCGCAACCGCGTCGATGAACTCCGTCTCCGCGTGCGCCACGGCCTTCGCTTCGTGAAAGGCGTCGAGCCAAGCCGCAGCGAGGATCGGCGGAGTGACAGTCAAGTATGCCGTGTTGGATAGGGGACGCAGCAGGCAATACTCGGTCAGCGCGCGGTTCCATGCGAGATAGGCCGCGGGCAGGTGGGCAGAAGGCTCGGGCGGAGCCCGATCGTCGCTGTGGGCTGGGGCGGAGACGACCCGAACCGGCATCCGCTCCACCGAGCGTCTCCCCGTGGGCTGGTCCGCCACGGGTGCCAGCGGTTCATCGGAGTACTCGGGCGGTCCGGTTGGCGTCATTGGGTCAACGGACGCCAGAGCATCTGCACCGGGAGCCGTCGAAGCCTCCGGGGGTTCAGCGACCGTAGCGGCGGCGTTGGGCGCCATCCGTTCCGAATCACCGGGGGGCACGGAGAGTTTCTCTTCCTCATCAATGAGTTTGGCTTCCGGCACGACCGTGTCCGACTCATCCAGCTGCGGGGTCCGCGCCTTTTCGCTTACGTCACTACCGTGGCCCTCGTTAGCGGGAGGAACGACGGTCGCAGCACCAGCGCTAGTGCTAGTCGTCCCTGCGGCCGCGACAGTCTGAGTCGAATCGGACGCCTCGTCGGGTACCTGGACCCGTCTAACTGTGGTTTCGCCTATCGGCGCAGCCGCCCGGGGCCCAGAACAGGCTCGGCCGTGACTCGGCGGAAACCTGTCAGCACGCGAAACCGTACGCTTGAGAATCCGTCGGATAGACCGCAGAAGCTGCCTAAGTAGGGAACGCGAGCCATGTGCGCCGCCGTCACTCATAGCTTCAGGATAAAGTCGGCGATCGCTTGCGTCAGCAGGGGACACACAGCGTTCGCAAGTTGCTGCTGCTTGTGCACTAAGCCGCCG
>Ga0208480_1000922_pt1 | contig 10940 bp, 9 predicted proteins | sample NGESurshal092012_4_FD_184485 | JGI IMG/M metagenome (GOLD analysis project Ga0208480, IMG submission 184485) | Arctic peat soil microbial communities from Barrow, Alaska - NGEE Surface sample F53-1 shallow-092012 (SPAdes) | ecosystem: Environmental > Terrestrial > Soil > Wetlands > Peat ... | reverse complement strand
CGCTTCCGGCCGCCGATGCCGATCGTCGCCATCACACCGAGCGACGCCACCGCGCGACAGCTCCACTCCTCGTGGGGCGTCCAAGAGATCTACGTCTCTCCGGCCCAGGACATCGACGAGCTCTGCGAAGTCGCGGTGACGCGACTGAAGCAGTCGGGCATCGCCAAGCAGGGTGATCCGGTGGTGATCATGGCCGGTTCGACGTCCGGTGGCGCGCAGGTCACCGACACCGTGCGCATGCTCATCGTTCCGTAAGAAGAACGGTCTTCTTCAAGATTCCATAAGAAAACCTCTCGCACGTCATCCGGGTTCGCTCGTGGCGACGAATAGTCCTCAGTGCCGCAAGCACCGAGGCTGACGTTGGAACTCAAGACCAACGGAGCCTCCAAACAGTTCGACAGTTGTCGACCGAGATGGAGGAGTGGCAAATGGAAGACATCTCTCGCAGGGGCTTTTTGAAAGTCGCTCGAAACGGAATCGCAGCAGCGGGTCTCGTGGCCGTCGCCCCCACGGCATTGATCACCACGGCCGGTGCCGCGACGAGGACCAGGGCCACCAAGGCGACGCCGACGGTTCGTCCGGTTTCTTCCAAGGAAAACCTCGTCATTCACGTTCCCAACCCCAGCACCGGCGAGATCCACTTCATGGTCGGAACCCGCGAAGTCGTGCGCCATGACCGCGCGCTCGTCGCGCGACTCGTTCGCGACGTCAGCTGAATCTCTCCTTAACGGCGTTTCTCCCTAGCTCTTCAATCTCAACTTCAGAAAGGTCTCACTCATGTCATCGCACCGCGAAGCACCGGAAATCTCCAAGGACCCCGTCGCCGACAGCTCGGACGTCTACGCCTTCGTCAGTCCCGACAGCCCCGACACCGTCACACTGATCGCCAATTATGTCCCTCTTCAGTACCCCGCCGGTGGCCCGAACTTCTTCGAGTTCGGCGACGACGTGCTCTACGAGATTCACGTGGACAACAACGGTGACGGCGAAGCCGACGTCTCGTTCGAATTTCAGTTCCACACCGTATTGACTAACACCGGACCCAACGACACGTTCCTGTACAACACGGGTCAGATCATGAACTTGACCGACACCACGTGGAATCGCAAGCAGTTCTATTCGGTTACCAAGAAGGTGGGAAAGCAGTCCACGACGCTCGCGAAGAACCTACCGTGCCCGCCGTGCAACGTCGGCATCAACTCGATCCCGGACTACCCGGCATTGACGGCCCAGGCAGTCCACACGGTTGGCACCATGACGGTCTTCGCCGGACAGCGCGCCGACGGCTTCTACGTCGACCTCGGTTCGATCTTTGACCTCGGCGACCTGCGACCGTTCCAGCCCGACTTCCTCTTGAAGGGTGCGGCGGTCGCCGGAATTAACTCACTGGCCGAGACGAACGTCCACTCCATTGCCGTTCAGGTACCGATTTCGGATCTGACCAAGGGCGGTGTGGTGCCGACGACGTACACGGACGCCGCTTCTACGATCGGCGTCTGGACGACGGCGAGTCGTCAGAAGACCAAGTTCTACAGCACCACCCCCCAGACCAACACCGGTCCGTGGACGCAGGTCTCTCGTCTCGGCATGCCGCTGATCAACGAGGTCATCATCCCGATGGGTCACAAGGACAGGTGGAACTCAGAGTATCCCCAGAACGACAAGCAGTACTCCAAGTACTACGACCAGCCCGGTCTCGCGTCGTTGTTGAACGTGCTCTATCCCGGTGCCTTCCCGAACCTCGCGGCCTACGCGGCCGTGTCGTCGAATACGCGACCGGACCTCGATGCGGTGCTGCTCACCGGCGTCCCGCCGCTCTTCCCGGGATTCCAGAATTACACCGGGACGACGAAGGCCGATATGTTGCGACTCAACGTGGCGATCCCACCGACGGCGACCGCTTCGGCGAACATCCTCGGTGTCGTCGGAGGCGATAACGCCGGATTCCCGAACGGCCGTCGGGTCTTTGATGACGTCGTGAGCATTGAGCTCAAGGCCGTCGCCGGCGCTCTCCTCGGTTACGTCGTGAAGACCTACACGCCAGACGCCGCAGCCGGCGCACTGTTCGACGTTGGCGCGACAGAGACCATGACCGTGGCGAGTCTGTCCGCTTTTGGTCTGAAGTACTCCGCGGGCTTCCCGTACCTTGGCGACCCGTGGGACGGTTTCGACAACCCGGCCACGCAAGCAATCGCAATGGCCGGCTAAGTGCTCGACGCTTCGTCACAATTCTCCTCGAGGGACGCGACCAGCCCGGACGTCCCTCGAGGTGTTTCACGTCTCCATGACGAACACGGTCACAGTCACGAGCACGACGGCGGTCACGGGCACGACCACCACACGGGCGCTGCCCACAAGCACGTCGAGGCGGTGGCACCGACCGAGCCGAGTCGCGCCGTCGTGATCAACGTTGGCGAACACTTAGGGGCCCTGGTCCTGGAATCGGTTGAAGCGCGTTCGGGCATCGAGGTCGAGATCCACCCGGTGTCGCACCCCGAAGGACGAACGCACGTGTGGGTGCTCCCACGCGAAGGTCGTGACGGCCTTCTCTACGCCGCGGTCTTTCCCAGTTTGGAGAGCGGCGACTACGCGATCTTGGATCTCGACGGTTCCATTTGCGAGGTCGTTTCGGTCCCACCGAATCAGGTCACGCACGCCACCTGGCGCTAGTAACGACCAGGCTGCTCGAGCGCTTTATTGTGCCGGACCGGATCCCAAGACCACGCTGATCGACTTCGCGGCACCGTTGGCGTTGAGGTAGTTCACGTGAATCGTGTCGCCGGGCTTCTTGGTCAACAAGATCGTCTGGAGGTCGGTTCCGGTCGTCACGGACTGCCCGTCGATCGAGGTGATGATGTCACCGGCCACGAGTCCCGCTTTGTTGGCGGCCGATCCGGCCACGGTGCCGGCGATGGTCACGCCGCTGGCGCTATTCGGACTGCCGCCGGCTGAGGTCGCCGAGTCGAATTCGACGCCGAGGAACGCGGTGTCGCCGATGTGCACGCCGGAGACGGCGTCGTCGTCGCGAATCGAGGACACGATCGCCAGTGCCGTGTTGATCGGGATGGCGTAGCCGCGGTCACTCGACGTGTTGCCCGGGTCGAAACCGAAGCCCCCGTTGAGATCAGACCCCGCGGTGTCCATACCGACGACCTTGCCGTTGCCGTTGACCAGGGGGCCGCCGGAGTCGCCAGGTTCAATCGCGGCGTTCACTTCGATGAGTCCGCTCAGACGCTCGGAGCCGGCCGGATTCGTCTCGTCGCCCGCGGTGATGGCCTGGTTGAGTGCGACGACGGACCCGGGGACGAAGCTGGGTGTGCCGCCGACGCCTCCGGCGTTGCCGATGCCGACGATCTTCTCGCCCGAGGTGATCTTGTCGGAGTTGGCCGTCTTAATCGTCGTGAGTCCACTGGCGTCCTTCAGTTGGATGAGCGCCACGTCTTGGGTGAGGTCGTAGCCGACGACCTTGCCGACGTAGGTCGCGTTGGTCGCGACGTCGCGCACCGAGAGTGTCGCGGCGTCCTCGACGACGTGATTATTCGTCAAGACCAGTCCGTTGGACGTGAGGATCATGCCAGTGCCTTCGGCCGTGCCGGTCGAACCTGCGAACGTCGTCGTTATGTCAACGAGACCGGGGTCGACCTTGGTGGCGATCTTGGCCGCGGCCTTGTCGGCCTTGGTGTTTGTCGGGGTCACCGAGGGGTTCTGGAACCCGCCGTTGCCGAAGCCCCCTGAGGGGAAGGTGGGGAATGTGTAGTTCGGAGCCGAGGTGCGGATCGGGCTCGGCGTCACGACGTCGTGTCCGAGGATGAAGCCGCCGCCACCGATGACGACCACGAGTACGAGTGCGCTGAGTGCGCGAGCGAAGCGCCACTGGGTCTTCGAGACGGTGACGGTCGATTCCGGGGCGGCAGGGCTCGCGACCTCGTCGGTAGTGGGAACAGCGGGGCTTTCGTTGTCCCAATCCATCGGGACCTCCTTTAGTGCACGTTCGAATCGTTCTTCAGTATCGGGGTTGAACGTGAACAGGTGCTAGTGGATACCTAAGAAGTGACTAAATCGTCCTAGGAGAAGCGTATCGGTCCGTCGAAACCGTCACGTCGAGTGCGAGCGCATAGAAGAATGGTTCGAAATGACCAGGGAATCGATCTTCGAGTGAGCGATGACTGACCGACTGTTCCTGGTCGGAATGATGGCGGTCGGAAAGACCACCGTCGGACAACTCTGCGCGAAGAATCTCAGGTGGACCTTCCTCGACTCGGACGCGCAGCTCGTGGCCGACACCGGCCGCACGGCGAAGGAGATCCTCGAATCTGACGGTGACGAAGAACTTCGAATCTTGGAGAGTCGCGCGCTCGCCGAGGCGATCGCCCACCCGGTGCCAGTGGTGGTCGCGGTCGCCGGTGGCGCGGTGCTTTGGGAACCCAATCGGGCATTGTTGATGCGCTCGGGCGTCGTCGTGTGGCTGCGCGCGTCGATCGAGACACTGAGTGAACGCATCACTCGCGGAGAACCGCGACCACGTCTCGGCGCCGATCCGGCACGGTCACTGCGCGATCTCTACGTCGCGCGACATCCGCTCTATGCATCGATCGCCGGATTCGTCATCGACGTCGACGATCTGCCACCCGCAGAAGTCGTCGCGCGCATCTTCGAGGACACCGGCCTCGGTGTCCTCGGGCAGTAGGGGAGGCGATGGCGCCACTCGCGTACACCGACGTCGGCGCCAAGTACGCCTTCTACGTGGTCCTTGGAATGTTCGGCGCCTCGGAGTGGAGCATTCGTTTTCGCAGTCGCATGAATCGCGGTGGCACACACCAAGACCGCGGGAGCTTCTACGTCGTCATCGCTACGGCGTTAATGGGCGTCGGCGCTGCGTTCTCCCTCGCCCAACTCGTGCCGTCCGCGAGCGTCACTGTCGCGCGGTGGCCGACACCCATCGCCGGCATGGTGATCATTCTTTCCGGCATTGCGCTTCGTCAGTGGTCGGTCCTCACACTGGGACGGTTCTTCACCGTCCGGGTGCAGGTGACCAGCGATCAGAGGGTCGTGGACACGGGTCCCTATCGTTGGCTTCGCCACCCCTCCTACACGGCGATCATCATGTCCTTCGTGGGCATCGGTGTCGCTTTGGAGAACTGGCTGTCCTTGCTCGCTCTCATCGTCGTGCCGACCGTCGGACTGGTCGTTCGCATTCGCGTCGAAGAAAGAGCGTTGTTGGCAGCGCTGGGCGAGCCGTACCGGGAGTTTTCAGCAACTCGTGCACGACTTATTCCCAACGTATGGTGACGAGAGCGATTCGACGCAAGGGGACTACGACTGCCTGTTAGCGTTGAAACTCTACGAAATCCCTCCCGACTACTTATTCAAGGCCCCGACGTTGGTCGAAGCGCTGCCTCACGACGTCGACGCTGGCGGCCCTGGTATTGGCGGGCGGTCAGTTCGTCGCAACGGGCGCGGGTTCGGCATCGGCGCTTCATTCGCATGTCGATCACCTTTCATCGACCGGGACATCGAATCGCCCCACCTCGGCACCGAGCGCTCGGGAACGTTCCGCGCAAAGTAAAAGCGCGAAGTCGAAGGTTCCGCTGGATATCCCCGTGGCGGACAAGGCGCCATTTCGTCCGCCCTCGCGTGGATGCGGCTTCACGCCGGTGTCGGCGCTCGCGCGAACGACCACCTCGAGCTCAACGACGACACTTGCGCACGCGCCGTTCGCGCTGGGCCACTGTCGAATTCTGGAGATTGGTGACTCGATGGGTGACGACCTCGAGTACGGCATCCGACATGAACTTCAGTTCACGCCGGGATTAAAACTGATCCAACGTAACAAACCATCGACCGGACTTTCCGCTTCGTGGTTTTACAACTGGCCCGCCCATCTGAAGTCTGACTTGCGCGCACACCATCCCAATCTCGTCGTCATCATGATTGGTGCGAACGATGAGCAGGCACTCGACGTCAACGGCGTGTCGCGACCGTTCGGTTCGCCGAAGTGGCGTAGTGCCTATATCGCGCGCGTTCGTCGAATCGATCTACTCGTGACCAAGGCGGGCGCGTACGCGTTCTGGGTCGGACTCCCAATCGCGGCGCCGAAGCAGTACAGCCAGGGTCTTCGGGCGCTGAACGCCATCTACCGTCAGGTGGCGCTCTCGACGCCGGGTGTCACGTTCCAGCCGATGTGGCACCTCCTGGCAACGAAGGGCGGCGAGTACCGGGGCGGTGCCGACGTCAATAACAGGCAAAGTGCACTGCGAATATCTGACGGGATTCACTTCACGTCGACCGGTGAACTGGTCATCGGCACCTTCGTCGCTCGCCAACTTTCAACGGTCTACAACGTGAAACTCCGACCCGAAGAGCCTGCGTACATCGACGGATAGGCGTTCGTCGCCAGCGCCAAGAGCGCCTGACTGTCTCAACGTTGTTCAGGTACTCTCAGCTCTCCGTATCCACGCACGTTCGTGGAGTAGTCGTTCTGGCGCCGTACGTGATCTCGCTCTCAAATTTATTTCGTTCCGTTGACATACAAAACGCAATCGGCAACGAATAAATAGGAAGCCCAATCAACGTGATTGGCAGAGAGAGGCATATGACATGAAAAGTCTTACGAAGAGCACTCGCGTGCTCGCCGCCTCCGTGGCGATAGTTCTCGCTGGTGGCATCGGCGTGGCGGCGGCCGCGAATACCGCGGCGCCTGCGAGCAACGCGATGCAAAAGGGCATGGGTATCAATGAGTTCGGAATGACCAAGTCGTTCTACAACGGAAGCACCGTCAGTTTCACCTACTCCAAGGGCTACTACTGCGATAAGAGTGTGACGTCCGCGGCGACGTCTGGCTGCGAGGCCGGTGCCACCTACAAGGTGCCGCCCGCGAAGAACTTCGACCCGCTGTATATCGCGGTGCCACTTGGTTTCACGGTGCCCTCAATGTCGATGGAGTGTCCAGCGACGCTGGTCTGCGTCGATCACCCGGGAACGATGGACCTGAGTCGGCTCGAGCCTGACCTCAAGGCGCTCTACCCGAAGTTGACGGTGGCCCAGCTCACGGCGGCGTTGAAGAACTCCGCGACTCCCGGTCACGAGCACTTCATAACCACCCAAAATGGCGGCCAACCTGAGTGGTGGGACGTCAAAGTTGTCGGCGTCACCAGTTTGAGCGAGTGGAATGCCATCGTCGCGCACAAGTCGTTCACGTTCCTGAATCAACAGGTCACGGCGAAGAAGACCACGGCGATCATTCCGACCAACCTGTTCCTGTACTTCTCGGTGAATTAGTACATCAGCCGTTCGAGTGGTGCCCACGGCCGTCGCCAAACGCGATGGTCGTGGGCACCATTTCTTAGATTCTCGAACTCCCTGGTGCCGTTTGCCGGGGAAATAGTGTCTGACCGCTATTGGCGCCTAAGCACGAGAGCCAGGCTCGGCACCACAAACGAAAGCAGAAATAATGGCAGGATGCTCTTTCCGGTGCATTTGAAGCTAATGATCTCGCCCTCGCCAGCGTCGAAGGTCTTGGTACCGCTGGAATTTCGTCCGCTGCGGACTTGGAGGGTGTGACGTCCGGGTTCGACAGGTGTCTCGAACGTGTTGTTCATTTCGACTGATCCGACTCGCTCGCCGTCGAGCACAACCTCGTAAGTTGCACGGCGGACCTCGACTCCGATTGCTCCGTGCGTCACCTTCAGCGTTGCCGCCATGTTCGGTCTCCGTACTCCCTCAGCTTCTCTGCAGTAAGGCGAGAGCTTCATCAAGCTTGCGAACTGGACAATAGCACGATTCTGACCGTGCGTACTAGAATCTATCCATATGGTCAGACCACCTAGATTTTGGCTATGACCGAAGCGGCGACGAGTCCAAAGGAACGGACGTTCACTGAGAACGCTCGACGCCAGCAGATCGTTGCCGCGACGATCGACACAATTGCCGAAGTTGGCTTCGCTCAAGCGTCCCTCGCTCGCATCGCCGCGCGGATCGGGATCAGCAAGGGTGTGATCAGCTACCACTTCTCTGGCAAGGACGACCTCATTAGGCAGGTTGCCGTCGAGATCGTCGAAGCCGCCCGGGACTTCATAATCCAGCGGGTTTCTGTCGAATCGACCGGGCCAGCCACGCTTCGCGCCTACATCGAGTCGCACCTCGAGTTCATGCGTGAACAGCGGAACTACATGGTGGCCATCGTCGATATTGTGCGAAACGGCGGTTTGACGACCGGTGGCCAACGTCGCTTCGATGGTCGCGACGTGGACGTTGCGGTTCAATTCCTTGAAGCGTTGCTCGCGCGCCTCCAGTCCGAAGGAGAACTCCGTAGCAACTTCGATCCAGGGGTGATGGCCGTAGCTATCCGAGCGGCTCTTGATTCGGTGCCCTACCGGCTTGCCCGCGAGCCGGAACTCGACCTCGAACACTACGCGAGCGAAATTGTCGCAATCTTTGACCTGGCGACGCGAATCTCGAACTAACAGGAGAACTTAGTCGCGCCCGTCCATGGCCCGTAGGTCAACGGTCGCGGTCGTAAACAGCCGGCAATTTCCGGTAACCCGGTTCGCCGACAATCTGAGTCGAAATTACAAACTTCGTTGAAAAACTAAGTGCCCCCGACAGGAGTCGAACCTGCGCACATGGCTTCGGAGGCCAATGCTCTATCCACTGAGCTACGAGGGCAATAGTTGCTAAACAGCGACCTTCGACGGCAGCCGCTTATCGGAATCTCCGTCCTGCTGCCATTCGGCCACGGATCTGGACTTTGGCGCGGCAGATTTCGGGCATTCCTGACACCTACCGTAATACGGCGACTGCCGACGGATTTCTCGTTGACGTGATCGCCACAATTGCGGGAAGTATCCGCCGCTGGAGTTCATGGAGTTGGCGAAGATAGTCATCGGTCCACACGATCTTGAAGGCCACTGCGGCGCCGCTGCCCTCGACATCGCTCAAGTCGTGTCGAACCGTGTTGACGAGTTCTTGCAACGAAACGTCGAACTCGTCCGGCTCACTGAGCGTCACTCGGGTGCCGACCAAGACGCTGGAGAGTTCTGCGAACCAATCGGCAATGGACTGAGTTCCTTGCGAGAGCGCTTCGCGAACCACCTGTCGATCGCTGGGGGCCTTCACATCGTGCGCATTCCACAGATCTTGAATGCTGTCGGCGGTCGTTCGAACTGCGGTCACACCGGCGATCAGTGTACCGACGTCACCGAGCGAGACTGTCTTCGAACCTCGCTCGGAGAGGAACTCACGGAAGGCGTCATCGAGGCGGCGTGCCGCTGCTTGCGCGGCGCGGCGCGCGTCGGCGGGATCGTCCGCGGCGTGCGTGGCGGCATCGCAACGAGACAGCCCGTGTGAGACGGAGGAGTGAAGATAGTTCACGCTCTGGTCAATGGCGTCAGCGATTGAGGTTCGAAGTGCCGCGCTGGCACCGCGTGGCCACAGCAAGAGCCCGACGGCGAGACTAACCGCGCAGCCAAGTGCGACGTCCTCGATTCGAGTCACACCGATCGTCCAACCCATGGGCTCGACGATGTTGAACAGGATCAAGATGGTCATCGTGAATCCGGCCTGTCCGGCCGCAAAGGAAATCGCCGATGGCGCAAAACCGGTGAAACATATTGCGAAGGGAAGCAGTATCCAGAACACGACGTGCTGCGTCCCCAGCAGTCCGATGATTACTGAGCCGATGATGATGCCTTCGATGGTTCCCGTCAGCGCCTTGACGATGGTCTGCCCCGTACTGAGTGCATTGGATCGAAGGACCGCCAGGGTGCCAAAGACGACCCAGAATGCGTGTTGCACGCCGAACGCGTACGCAACCCACACGCTGAGTCCAATCGCTATCGCCCCGCGCGCGCTGTTGTGCAGCCAGATCGACTTCGGCGACAGGTGTGACTTGATCCGTCGAAGCGCCGCGTCGGCCCGTGCGTCGAAGCCCTTGGCCTCGAGTCCGAGTGCTTGCTGCCACCACGTACGTTTGCGTGACGCGACGAGTTCCAGGACATCGGTGCCGAGTCGTTCGATCGTGTTCGCCACGTTGTCCACTCGGAAGCTCTCGTCGAGCACGCGCAGCAGCGCAACGTCGTGCGAGTCAGGAGGCGACGGATCCTCAGAGGTCTCGTGACGGTGGAGTGAGCGAAGTGCGGATCCTTCCAACGCGCGACGCGTGGCGTGCAACGCCGACAACGCCTTCGTCAACCCCGCGCCGTCGACGCTGACCGATGTGAGAGCGCCGGCAGATTCCTCGAGTACCGTGGCGCAGTTCGAGATCAACGCCTGCACCGGTTCGTCACTTGAGAGGCTCAGATGAGAGTGATCACCGGTGAGTAGCAGGTCGAGTTCCAACGTCCACTCGATCACCGTGACCAGGAGTCGACCACTGGCGCTGAGACCCGCCGGTCGAAACGGCGCAGAAAAGAATGCGTCACGCAACTGTGTCGACGTGAGGTCGACTTCGGAAAGTTGGGACGTTGCAGATCCATCCGACGGTGATCCCGTGTCGGTTGTCCGTGCGACTGATCGGATATAGGCAGAGAGTTTCGCGAGAGCGTTGGTCGTGACGTCGATGAGCGGATCCGTCGAAGGAGCGGGCAACACGACGGCGATTGCGACCAGGGAGACGGCGCCGGCGACGGCCCATCCGAGGAGGCGATCGGGAATAGAGGTCAGCGGTCCCTGAAAGGCGACGGGTAGGAGGAAACTGATCAACATCGCGGACGCTGTACTCGCGAGAGAAGAACTAACGACGCCTGACATCAAGACGCAGAAGCACACGACGACCGTCGACGCCACGGCGAGCCACAGAACCTGTGAACAGAGCGTTCCCAGGACCACGAAGAGCGACGTCACCACGATCAAGCCGACGTGCTGTTCGAAGCGTTGACGCTTCGGTCCCGCGAACTCCACGTAGACGAGCAGCACCATTGAGCCGAAGGCCGCAAAGAATGCGG
>Ga0208480_1000921_pt1 | contig 10947 bp, 16 predicted proteins | sample NGESurshal092012_4_FD_184485 | JGI IMG/M metagenome (GOLD analysis project Ga0208480, IMG submission 184485) | Arctic peat soil microbial communities from Barrow, Alaska - NGEE Surface sample F53-1 shallow-092012 (SPAdes) | ecosystem: Environmental > Terrestrial > Soil > Wetlands > Peat ... | reverse complement strand
CGGGCGGTCCGACAAAACTTGAGCCGACCGCTGGTCGATAATCTACGGGTCTATATGCATGAGCAGGCCGCCCGGCTCTCGCGGGCCCATGACCTGGTCAAGGCCGCCAATTACATGCTCAAGCGCTGGCCTGCCTTCACCTTGTTCCTCGAGGATGGGCGCATCTGCTTGTCAAACAATGCAGCAGAACGAGCGTTGCGCGGAATAGCCCTTGGAAGAAGGTCGTGGTTATTCGCCGGCTCCGATCGCGGCGCTGTAGCGCCCAAACCGGGTGTAGCGCTGCGCGAGCATCCCGCCGATCGCTACAACGATTGCGATCAGGATCACATTCGGAACGCCGAAGAGCCACGCGCCGGAGATCCAAGCGACTTGTTCACGTCCCTCGTCGGTAAGCGAGACGGTGCGCCCGCCCTCCATCAAAAGTGACAACCCCGTCATGATGCCCGCGGTCGCGAGCGTTGCGACGAACGAGGGAATGCGCAGCTTCACATGAACAAATCCGCTCGCGAGGCCCATCGCAAGCCCCACTAGGATCGTGATTGGGAATGCAGCGTAGCCGATCCGGGGCAGAAGCTCCGCCACAACCATGCTGGCGAAGGACGCCGCGGCCTGCACGGAAAGGTCGATGCCGCCGAGCATGATGACGAAGGTGAGGCCTGCGGCAAGAAGGAAAAGCACGGCAGCGTCGGCGATCACGACCGACGCAGTCTCGAGGCTTGCGAATCCGGGCTCGGCGATATTCACGCCGGTCGTGAGCAGGACGAGCAACAAGAGGGGCGTAAAGGGGCGAATGCGTTCAGCAAGGCTGACGTGGACGCTCCCCGTCGCGGCGAAGCTGGTCACGGGTTTCTCCCTGCCATCCTCAGGAGTCCGCCCATATCGCTCATACCATATGCTCCAACAGCGCGACTTGAGCCGGCTTCGCATAGGGCGGCGCGTCGAAGCGAGCAGTGATCTCGCCGTCGCGCATGACGAGAATGGTGTGACAGAGCCCGATGGTTTCTTCCAACGTGTCCGAGGTCAGCACGATCGCAACGCCTTCAGCCGACAGATTGCGGATCATGTCGTAGACCTCTTCCTTCGCGCCGACGTCGAGGCCGCGGGTCGGATGGTCGAGAATCAAGATGCGCGAATGGGCCGTTAGCCATCGAGCGATGACGATCTTCTGTTGGTTGCCGCCGCTGAGATTCCGGCAGACCTGGTTCGCGCTGGGGGTCTTGATACGAAGCCTGCGGATCCATTCGTCCGCGATCGCTCTCTCGCGACGATGATCGATGAAGCCGTGGCGCATCGTCGCCTCCAGCCGCGCGAGCGTAATGTTGGCGGCGACGGTAATATCCATCACCAGGCCTTCAGTCCGCCGTTCGCGCGGAATGTAGCCGACCCCCGCCGCGACCGCTTGCGTGGGTGTTCGCAAGCTCGCCTGCCGTCCGTCGATCAGCAAGACGCCGGACGTCTGCGGCAGGAAGCCGAATAGAGTGCGCGTCAGCTCCTCGCGGCCGGACCCAATGACGCCGGCGACGCCTAAGACCTCGCCGCGACGAAGCGCAAAATTGACATTGCGGTAGGCGCCTTCGACGCTGAGCCCGCGCGCTTCCAAGGCGACCTCGTCTCCAAGCGGCTCTTGGCGCGCCTCACGGTAATATTCCGCATCGAGGTCGCGGCCGACCATCATTGCGTGGAGCGATGAAACGCTGGTCGCCCCCGCAGTCCTCTCGGCGACGACCTCGCCGTCCTTCATCACGTAGATGCGGTCGCTGATCGCAAGGACCTCATCGAGCCGGTGCGAGACGAAAACGAAGCTCGCTCGTGATTTCAAGCTCCTTATCCGCTCGAAGAGGATCTTTATGTCCTTGGTTTCGAGCACCGAGGTCGGTTCGTCGAGAAGGATCGTCAGCGGAGCGCTCGTGCGTTCTTCCAGCGAAAGGGCCTTGGCGAGCTCGACCATCTGGCGCGCGGCAAAGCTGAGCTGACCCGCTCTTTGGGTTGGATCGATGTCGAGCCCCACCTTGGCGAGCCTCTCTCGAGCCGCCTCGATCATTCGACGGCGGGAGATCACGCCAAACCGCGTGAAAGGCCGCTCATTTGCGAGGTGGAGATTATCCGCGACCGACATATTGAGGAGCAGAGATTGTTCCTGAAAGACCATCGCGATGCCGTAGCGATTGGCTTGCGAGGTGTCGCGTAGCACGACCGGCGATCCATCGACGGCGATCGTTCCCGTATCAGGCCTCATCCCGCCGGAGAGAATTCGCATGAGCGTGGACTTGCCGGCGCCGTTCTCGCCGATCAGGCCGACGACCTCATGCGCGCCGACTGCGATCGTGGCGTTGCGCAGCGCCTTGACCGGACCGAAACTCTTGCTGACGTTTTCAACCTTCAGCACGAGCTCACCTATTTGATGGTGAAAGAGCCGCTGCGGCGGATCGACAGCGCGACCGCAGCGATGATCATCAGGCCCTGAACGGTCTCGTGGATATACGGTGAGATGCCTAGGAGAACCATTCCATTGGCAAGCACCGCGACAATGAGCACGCCGACGAGAGAATTGGCGACCCCGCCCCATCCGCCGGTGAGTGCGGTGCCTCCCACGACCACGGCGGTGATGGTCATGAATAGACGGCCGTCCGCGATCGTCGTATTTGCCTGACCGAGTTGGGCTGCCGCGAGCACTGCGGCAACGCCCGTGAAGAATCCCGCTAGCGTGAAAGCGAGAATGCGCGTGCGCTTGACGGGAACTCCGGAAAGCGTCGCAATGTCTTCGCCGCCGCCGATCGCATAGATATAGCGTCCGAACCGCGTCCGGCGCTCGAGAAACAACGCCAAAAGAAACATCGCGGCGGCGATCCAGACCGTGAGCGGGAAGGCAAGCACGCGCTGAAAGGCAATTGCTCGGATGCCGGGATCGAGGACGCGCACCGCCGAGCCGCCAAGCGCAACCGTGCCGATACCCAGTCCCACGAACCAGAGGCCGAGCGTCGCCATGAAGGAGGGAATGCGAAGGACGACATGCACCAAGCCGTTGAGCAGACCAAGGCCGGTGCATGCGATGATCGCCAGCAGCGGCCCCCACCAACCGAAATCATGGTCGTTGCTGTCGTTCGCGCAAAGGAGGGCCACGATCATCGCCCCGACGGACAACACGCCCTCGACCGAAAGGTCGACGCTGCCCATCAGGATTATGAAGGTTGATCCCATCGCGAGGATCAGGGGGATGGCCGCCGAATTCGCCAAACCCCAGACGAGGTTGCGGAAGGTGAAGAAGCTTGGATTGAGCAAGCCGAGGAGAAGACAAAGGCCGATCAGTACGATCAGCGGTCCGAACTCGGCGAGTTGGCCTCGGCGGAACAGACGCGGAAAAAAAGGTCGATCCCACGGAGCTCTGCTCTGCTCTGGTGCGGGATCGACCACAGTCGGCGTCGATTGGAAAGCCGGCGCCATTTCCTCAATCCGCAGTGATCGTCACCCGTAGACGATCGGGCTCGCGACTCGGCTCCACAAATCGGACCAGTCGATCTGTGGATGCGCTTGAACTTGGGTCTTGATAAACTCTTCAACGTTGTCTCGAGTGATCTTGACCGTTTTCGCGTTGAATTCGCGATGCAGTTTCGGCTCTTTCGAGGGATCGAATTTGCCCTGGGAAGCCTCCAGCCCCATCGAGAGCCCAATGCCGCCCTGCCAGTAGGGATCGGACGTCACCGTGCAGACAAATTCGCCCGCCTTGACGGCCTCGACCGCCGCTTTGATCCCATCAATGCCGACGACCGGAATTTTGCCGGCCAGGCCTTGGGCTCGCAACGCCTCGAGCGCGCCCGTGCCCATATCGTCATTGGCGGCCCATACACCCTTGATCTTGTCTCCGAACCTGGTGAGCCAGGACGCGGTGATGTCGAAGGCTTTTTGCGACTGCCAATCGCCCGTCTGGAAGTCGAGAAGCTGAACCTTCGGGTGCTTCTTCAATGTCTCCGTCATGCCTTTGCGGCGATCGATAGCCGCCGAGTCGGAGATCATTCCGCCGACTGCGACGAAACCGCCTTCATTGCCCATGGCCTTGAAAAGCTCTTCAGTGATGTAGGCGCCATTGGTCGCGCCATCGAACTCGATGTGTGAAATGTAATAGGGATCGAAGTCCCAAGGATGAAGGTCGGCCGGCTTGTTCCACCAAGTGACGACATAGACTTTGGCTTTGAAACAGGCTTCCACAATCGGCCTGGCGTCGGGCGTGTTGTTCGGATCGACATTCAGCACCATGTTCCCGCCCGTCTTGGCGATCATAGCGCGGATGTCGGAAATGCCTTTCTCGCTGTTGGCTTCGGTAACAAGGGTCGTGTTGGGCGTTCCAACCGCCTTGCCGAAAGCATCCGCGCCGACCTTCCATACCGCGTGGTATGGATTGGAGAGCGAGCGGATCGACGTCACCAGCGCGGGCTGCCCGGCGGCCGCGCGCACTTGAAGCGGATAGCTTGAGGCGAGCGCGCCGGCGCCAAGTCCGGCGACGGATTGCAATATCTGGCGGCGATTGATCCCCGGATGAGCGTCGCTTTTGAACATCTCGATAAATCCTCCCTAGGAACGGTCGACCTTATTGGTCACTCGTCAATCGAGTCCTCGCGGATGAGAAGGCGCCGAGCTCGATTCTCACTTTTGTCGAAGGCGCAAAGTTGTATGATGACCCCTCAACTTGGCCACCTTACCAAGCTGCAACGAGAGCGACAAGGGAGAGGGCCGAGATGGACACCTAGGCCGTTCGGTCGTGACCATTGTCCGGCCGGTAGTCGTGCGCTCAAGTTGAAGTTTCAGCTCTTGTATCGAGGATGGTGTGGATGGTGACCCGTCCGAACGTATCGGAACGGCGATTCGACGAGCCGCTCGCGCAACGGCTGACCGCGGCTGAATCGAGCATGGGCGTCACGCTTTATTGGCTTGGTCAGGCCGAATTTATCATCCAAGCTGGCGCCAGGCGGCTCATTATCGACCCTTATCTCTCGAACAGGTTGCGGAAAAGTACAAGGGAACGGCCACTCCGCACGAGAGGATGGAGCGCCCTCCCATCGACCCGGCGGAATTGGGACGCGTCGACCTTGTACTCGTAACGCATCATCATACTGACCACATGGATCCCGGAACTCTGGCGACGCTGGCTCAGTTGCGCCCCGACTTGCTTTTTGTGGTTCCGCGCACAAGTCAAGCAGAGGCGCTCAAGCGCACTGGCGCGACAAACGACCGTCTCATTCCGATGGACGCGGGCGAACGGATCGAGCCCTGGCCGGGCCTGTCCATCGTCGCTCTGCGCGCCGCCCACGAGACTCTCGAGACAGATATCGATGGCAATCACCGCTTTCTAGGCTATGCGTTCATATTCGGGGGAGAGGGGCATGACGTCTCAAATCATCCATTCCGGAGACACCATCCCGTTCGCTGGGCAAGGCGAAGAATACCGCCGCATGCGGCCGGATTTGCTCCTCCTGACCGTCAATGGACGCTCGGAAGCGCTCGCGGCTCGCAACATCGCCGGCAATCTGACGCTCGACGAGGCGGTGGCGCTGACGGTCGAGAGCGAAGCGCCGGCGATGATCGCCCATTGCCGCGGGCTTTTCGCCTTCAACACTCTGCCCGTCGCTGACATAGAGCAGAAGGCAGCGGAGCCTGGACTTCCGATCCGACTCATCCCGGCGCGTCTAGGTTTGGAAGTCCTGGTGAGTTCATCCTAAGGTGCCTTGGCCCTCAAAGAAATATGGGAGAACAAGTGGAACCCGCAGTACGGCGTTCCCCGAGCGGCGCGCTCGAAAGAGTGCGCGCGACACGGCTTAGCCTGCGCAAATCGGAGGCCAAAGTCGCCGATCTCGTGCTCGCGGACCCTGCCCGTATCCTGGAGTCCAGCCTGGCTGAGCTCGCGGCGCTCGCCGGCGTTAGTCAGCCAACTGTGATGCGCTTTTGCGTGGCGATCGGGTTCTCGGGCTATCAAGAATTCAAACTCCGGCTTGCCCAGAGTCTGGCGCTCGGCCGGTCCGCAACCCATTCCGTGATTTCCGATCGCGATGGACTCGGCGCCGTGACGGACAAGATCTTCGAAGGCGTTGTCACGTTATCGAAACGACGACGCGAAGTGGGATTGCTGTGCGAAACTTCAAGCGGCCGCGACGACCTCGCGCCACGTGCTCATCGCCGCAGCGCGTAGGACGCGGTGTGTTTGAGCTGACGTGAGATGGCGTTGGACGTTGAAAGTGTTGTAGACGGCGGCGTGGGTTGAGAGGAACTTCTGGGCTGAGCCCGCGCTCTTGAAACGTTGCATCTTGCGCTCCCGTCGTCGAGTCGGCTGATGCGAATTTTCGGCCCGATTGTTCCTCCATCGCCCGCGCTCATGCAGGCGTTCGAGGCCGAGAGCGCAGGCGGCTGCGCCGTAGGACCGCAAATCATCCGTCACCATTCGCTCGGGAACGACGGCGTATTTCCTTAGAAGTTTGCGCATCAGTTTCAATGCGGCGTGCTTGTTGCGCTTGGACTGGACTAACACATCCAGAACCTCGCCCTCGGCGTCGACGGCGCGCCATAGGTAAACCATGCGCCCATCGATTTCAGATAGACCTCGTCAAGATGCCAGACCGCATGCGGCTTGGGACGACGCTTGCGCAGTTCCGCTGCAATGATCGGCCCGAAATGATTCACCCAGCGTCGGACTGTCTCGTACGAAATTGCAATTCCGCGCTCCGCGAGCAAATCCTCGACGTCACGAAAGCTGAGGGTGAACCGGAGATAGAGCCAGATCGCGTGATCAATGACCTCAGGCGGGAACCGATATCCCGCATAGCTGATCTTCCTCATGCCTCTTGGCTAGCGCTCCTACCAACGTCCAACAAGCTGATGCCGGCGTGACAAAGCCAACGGAACCTCATCGACTTCCCTCCTTGGCGAAAAAGTCGCGGCCCTCTTCAGGATCTCGCGTTCCTGCCGCAAGATCTCATTCTCGCGCCGCAACCGCTTCAGCTCAGCCGCCAGGTCCTCCTGCCGTTCGGGCGGCGGCGCCTCGATCTCGTGCTCACGGCGCTTGTCGAGCCGGCGCCGAGGTCCATCGCGATCTCCCTTTGCGTCCGACCACTCACCTCAACCAACCGAACGGCTTCGGCTTCAAATTCCTTCCCGAACCGTCGCTGCGGCTTGCCCATGAAATGCTCCTCTTTCCTTCAGAAGAGCTCTCCACTTTCCCAACGCAAGTCCAAAATGAATGGTGATGGCTACAGGCTCAATCAGAGCAAGCGGCGCTCACGCCGCAACAACGCCGACGCGCCCAAAGACGATCTGACCCCGTCGCGATGGCCCAGACGCTGCTCGGCGACGCTCCCGCTCTGCCGGCGCCCGGCGCGCCGCTCGCCCTCGTCGTTGCGCCGACGCGGGAGTTGGCGTTGCAGGTCGAACGCGAGTTGACCTGGCTCTATCGCCACACCGGCGCGCGCATTTGCGCCTGCGTCGGCGGCATGGACGCGCAGCGCGAGCGCCGCGCCTTGCAGGCGGGCGTCCATATCGTCGTTGGCACGCCCGGGCGTCTGCGCGACCACATTCAGCGCGGGGCGCTGGATGTTACGGCGCTGGCGATCGTGGTGCTCGATGAAGCCGACGAGATGCTCGATCTCGGTTTTCGCGAGGATCTCGAATTCATGCTGAGAGCGATGCCGGCGGAAAAACGCAGCCTGCTGTTTTCCGCCACCGTCCCCAAGGGCATCGCGATGCTGGCGCGCAGCTATCAGCGCGATGCCATGCGCGTCGAGGTTGAGCGTGGCAAGCAGGGCCATGTCGATATTGAATATCGCGCCATTCGCATCCACCCGCAGGAAAGCGAGGCGGCGGTGGTGAATCTGCTGCGCCTCATAGAATCCCCCACGGCCATTGTCTTCTGCAACACCCGCGAGGCGGTGCGGCACTTAAGCGCCACATTGACCGAGCGCGGTTTTTCGGCCGTGACCTTGTCGGGCGAACTCAGTCAGCATGAGCGCAATCAGGCTATGGCAGGCGCTGCGCAACGGGCGCTCCCGCGTACTGGTGGCGACCGACGTCGCCGCGCGCGGCATCGATCTGCCCAATGTCGGCATCGTCATTCACGCCGATCTGCCCCACGACGTCGAGACGCTTCAGCATCGGAGCGGGCGCACGGGACGCGTGGGCAAGAAGGGCGTCAGCGCCATTCTGACACCGTTCGGACGCCGCCGCAGCGCGGAGCGGCTGTTTTCGCAGGCGGGCGTCCAGCCGGTCTGGGCCGGGCCGCCAACAGCCCTGGAAATACGCGCGCTCGACGCCGAGCGCTTCCTCGCCGATCCGGCCTTGGCCGAGCCTGCCTCCGAGGACGACCTGGACATGGCGCGCCGCATGCTCGCCGAACGCAGCGCCGAGGACATAGCAGCGGCGCTCGTGCGGATCTATCGCGGGCGCCTGCCCGCCATTGAAGACGTCACCGACCCCGGAGAGCACCCGGCCGCGGCCCACGCGCGCCCGGTTTATAGCGAGCGTCCCACCCCTCGCGGACGCTCGGCCCCTGAGGATCGCGACTATTCCAAGGCCGCCCGACCGCGCGGCGGCAAGCATTCGCTTGGCGGCGGGGCCTGGTTCCGCATCGACGTCGGCCGAGCCAAGGGCGCCGATCCGAAATGGCTGGTGCCAATGATCTGCCGGGCGGGCGGTCTCACCAAGGCCGACATCGGTACGATCCGGGTGTTCGACCACGAGACCAAGTTTGAAATCTCGGCGGAAGCGGCGGACAAATTCACTGCCGACATCAAGCGGCGGACCGGCGAAACGCCACGCATCGAGCCGCTGGGCCCGGCGGGCGAAGGTGGGACTGCGGCAAGGGTCGGCGGGAAGCCGGACAAGCGCACCCGGCAGGCGCGCAAGGCGCAGCGCGACGCCTGAAGGCGGAGACGAAGTATCGCCGGTCTACGACTTCCCCCAGAACTGGAGGCGCGCCTGGGTGAGCGCACTGAGTTCAACATCTGTTCACGCGCGAGGGGCTGGCGCCGCGGGCACACACTGCCGTGGGAGCACGAGGTGAGAGTAGATCCGGTGCCAGCCGCGTCCTCGCGATGGCCAACAGATTCAGCCGGCTGATAGCAGACAAAGCTTTCGGCTTGCTCACGGCAGACCGGATGGGCGTGCCCGTGCCCCGTACTCTGGTAATCCGCAGGGTCGCCCCTTCGGGTTCGGGCGCGAGACGGGTTCTACCGAAGTCTGGACGCGCACGTGCCCCGTTGAACCATATCCACGCCTCTTACGCGAAGAGTTGGGGACGCCGATCACCTGGCTCGCCGCGGTGTTCACCCTCCACTCGCCGAAACTCCGGTAGCCGAACTTGATCAGGCAGACCGTGCGGAAAAAGTTTCCGCACGGTCTGCAAGGGTTTCCGTTGCGGCCTCAAGCGAGCCGATGATCGCCTTGATGTCCGGGATGAGCGACGCTCGCTTCGTTCCTGCGCTGCTGATCTGATTGAGCCATCTCGACGGGGCCCAGGCCGAAGGCGTACCGATCTGAAGCGCCCCGGTCCCGCGACGTTCGAGAGCCTCTTGGTTGTTGGTGCCGGTCACATAGTCGATTGTGTTCGCACCAGCAGTTTCAACTTGCTTCACTCTTGGGTGCGGTCATAGGCCCCGTCGGCGAACAGATGCTTCAGCCACGGCCAGCGCTTGCGGACACCGTCCAGGATCATTTGAGCCCCGGCGCTGTCGGAAATGTCGGCCGGAGTGAGATTGATCATCAAGAGTCGACCGTCGGTGTCGACTGCGATATGGCGCTTGCGACCCACGATCTTCTTGCCTGCATCGTATCCCCTTGTTTTCGCTTCCGGAGCTTTGACCGATTGACTGTCGACAACGCCGCCGGTTGGGCTTGCTTCGCGTCCGACGCGCTCTCGGTCGAGCATCAGCGCTACGTCGTGGATCGTCTGAAACATGAACCGACGCACGAATCGGCGAAACCACCAATAGACGGTCTGCCAGGGCGGGAAGTCATTCGGCAGCATCCGCCATCCCCCGCCCGAACGCGCCATGTAGCGGGTTGCGTTCAACACTTCCCGCAAATCGACCTCGATAGGGTGCCCTGCCTTCGACGCGCGAGGAAGAAAAGGCTCAATCCGCGCCCATTCCTCGTCGGTCAAGTCGCTCGGATACCGTTTGGTCTTCTTCTCGATCTTGGCCATTCGGCCACGCGTCGCTGGGGTCCACATCCCAAGCTTGAATCACGGCCGAAAAAACGCTTTCAACCAATTTTCAAACGGACTCTCACAGGTCCAATCCTTGGGCTGCTCGCCCAGCACCTCTCTTGAGGAATACAGATAGGGCGAGTGCTGGGTCTCCTGGGGCTCATTGGATTATCGTCGCGGGTCTCGGAGACGGCGCGGTGGACGCGCCCCCGAGATAAAAATCGCTGACATCGTCCCGCGCCGCGAGTGCAGCGGCCGGCCCCGAAGCGACCACGCGGCCATTCTCCAGAACCACGCCATGATGGGCATAGCGAAGAACAAGATGCGCGTTCTGCTCAGCGAGTAAGAAGCTAACGCCTTCGTCTCCATTCAGTCGCTGGATGATCTCGAAGATTTCCTCGACGATCATAGGCGCTAGGCCCATCGAGGGCTCGTCAAGCAGCATCAGCTTCGGCCGGTTCATCAGTCCCGCCCGATTGCGGCAACCTGTTGCTCGCCGCCCGACAGCAGACCTGCTTTGCCGTGTCGACGCGCTTTTAGGCGAGGGAAGATGTCGTAAACGCGCTCGATGTCGCCTATCAGCTCGCGTCCGCTGGGTCTGCGGGCGAAGCCGCCGGACATCAGGTTCTCCTCAACCGTCAGATGGGGAAAGCAATGTCGCCCTTCCAACACCTGAACGATGCCGCGGCGGACCAGATCGGCTGGGTCGCGCCGAAGGGTCGGCTCGCCGCGATAGCTGATCTCGCCTCTGACAACGGCGCCGCGCG
>Ga0208480_1000920_pt1 | contig 10957 bp, 9 predicted proteins | sample NGESurshal092012_4_FD_184485 | JGI IMG/M metagenome (GOLD analysis project Ga0208480, IMG submission 184485) | Arctic peat soil microbial communities from Barrow, Alaska - NGEE Surface sample F53-1 shallow-092012 (SPAdes) | ecosystem: Environmental > Terrestrial > Soil > Wetlands > Peat ... | reverse complement strand
CGACGCCAGCGCCTCGGCCGGGAACAGATGGCCGCCGGTGCCGCCGGCTGCCAGCAGGACCGGCGCCGCGGCTGCCCGGTCCACCGGCTGCATCACACCCGGCTCCCGGCGATGACGATCTCTCCGGGGAGCTGCGCGCTCGGCCGTTCGCGGGTGAGCGCAACCAGCATCCCCATGCCAAAGGCGAGCGAGATCAGCGACGAGCCCCCGTAGGAGATGAACGGCAACGTCATTCCCTTGGCCGGCATGAGATGGAGATTCACCGCCATGTTGATGGTCGACTGCAGACCGAACAGGATCGCAAGTCCGGCCGCGGCAAAACGGGTGAACGGATCCTCATTGCGCATGGCCTTGCCCAGCGCGCGGATGACGATGAAGGCGAACAGCGCGACCAGAATAAGGCACAGCACGATGCCGAATTCCTCGGCCGCCACCGCGAAGACGAAATCAGTGTGGCCCTCCGGCAGGATGCGCTTGATGGTGCCCTCGCCCGGACCGCGGCCAAACCAGCCGCCGCGGATGAACGATTCGGTGGCGATATCGACGTTGAACGAGCTGGCGGAGCTGGGATCGAGAAAGCCGTGGATGCGCTGCGCCACGTGCGGAACGGTGTAGAACGCGGTCAGCAAGCCCAAGCCGGCCGTGCCGGCAAGCCCGACGATCCAGATAAAGCGCATCCCCGCCATGTAGAGGAGCGCACCCCAGACCAGAGAGATCAGCATCGTCTGGCCGAAGTCGGGCTGCGCCACGAGCAGCGACACCACGACGATGAGCAGGACCAGCGCCAAAAAATTCGCCGGCATTTCCGGCCGCTTGGCCGATTCGCCGAACAGCCAGGCGATCAGGATGACGAAAGCGGGCTTGAGAAATTCCGACGGCTGAATGTTGACGCCGAAGATCACCAGCCAGCGCCGCGCGCCCTTGATTTCCGCGCCGAAATAGGGCGTCGCCGCCACCAGAACCAGGCTCACGAAGAATACGATGAGCGATATCTGGCGCACTTCGCGCGGCGAGAGAAACGACGTGGAGAACAGCACCGCGGCCGCCGGAATGAGAAACAGCACCTGCCGGTCGACGAAGTGGAACGGGTCGAGCCCGATACGGGCCGCAACCGGCGGGCTTGCGGCCAGACACAACACGATGCCGCCAAGCATCAGCGCGGCCAGCGCCGCTAGCGTCAGACGATCGACCGTCCACCACCAGTCGTTAAAGGTCGTGCGTCGCGCGCGGGAGCCCATCCACCCATCCCCGGGTTCTCTCCGTAGAGGTGACACCGCGATGGTTTAAAGTGGATTAAGAATTTGCCGAAGCGATGCCCGGCAGCGCCCGGACCAACTCGCGGAAGGCGTCGCCGCGGACCTCGAAATTGCGATACTGGTCGAACGACGCGCAGGCCGGCGACAGCAGCACGACCGGCTCGGGCGCAGCGGAGGCCGCGGCATCGCGCATCGCGGCCGCGAGCGCCTTGTCGAGCGTACCGTCGATCTCGTGCGGCACGGCTTCTCCCAGTGTCGCGGCAAACTCCTTCGCCGCCTCGCCGACCAGGTAGGCCTTGCGGATGCGCGGAAAGAAATTGCGCAGCGATTCGATGCCTCCGGTCTTAGGTTTGCCGCCCGCGATCCAGAAAATATCGGAGAAGCAGGCCAACGCCTGCGCAGCCGAGTCGACGTTGGTGGCCTTCGAGTCGTTGACCAGCAGAACTTTGCCCAGGCGGCCGACCTGCTCCATGCGGTGGGCGAGGCCGGGGAACGAGCGCAGACCGGCCTGGATCGTCGTCAGGTCGAGGCCGAGCGCGAGCGCGGTTGCCACCGCGCACGCGGCGTTCTGGACGTTGTGGATGCCGCGCAGCGAGCCGATGCCGGACAGATCGGCGATTACGCGTGCCCCCGCCGTATCCGCGCACACGATTTTGGGTCCCGCTGCATACATCCCGTCGGGCAATTCGCGCTGCACCGAGACGCGCACAAGCCGCTTGCCGGACGATGCGAGCCGTTCCGCGATGGCGCTGCACCATGCGTCATCGATACCGACAATCGCCGTGCCGGCGCGCGGCACACCGGCGACGAGCCGCTCCTTCACCGCCGCGTAATGCGCCATGGTGCCGTGCCGATCGAGGTGATCTTCCGAGAGATTGATCAGGATGCCGACGGAAGGATCGAGCGAAGGCGCAAGATCAATCTGATAGGACGAACATTCGATCACGTGGACACGCAAAGGTTTAACGAGACTTGGACCGGGCGGCTCCAGCGACAGGATCGCGGTGCCGATGTTGCCGCCGATCTGCGCGTCCATGCCGGCCGAGGCCACAAGGTGGCCGATCAAAGCCGTGGTGGTCGATTTGCCGTTGGTGCCGGTAATGCCGACGAACGGCGCATCGGGCGCGCGATGCGCGCGCTCGCGGCAGAACAGCTCGATATCGCCGATGATTTCGACGCCGGCGTCCCGGGCGCATTGCACGACCCAATGCGGCGCCGGATGAGTGAGCGGCACGCCGGGAGCAAGCAGCAGCGCGGCGATCCGCGACCAATCGGCGGTTCGCAGATCGGCGATGGGGATACCCGCGGCGTTGGCCTCGGCAACGCTCTGCACGTTGTCGTCGAATGCGACGACGTCGGCGGCGCCGGCCAATAGCGCGCTTGCGCTGATAAGGCCCGAGCCGCCCAGGCCAAACACCGCGATCCTTTTGCCCGCGAAGGTCGTGATCGGAATCACGACAGCGCTACCTCAGCTTCAGCGTCGAAAGACCTGCAAGCGCGAGGACGACAGAGACAATCCAGAACCGAATGACAATTTGCGGCTCGGTCCAACCGAGCTGTTCGAAATGGTGGTGGATCGGCGCCATCTTGAAGATGCGCTTGCCGGTGAGCTTGAACGACGCCACCTGCACGATGACCGATACCGCCTCAAGCACGAACAGGCCCCCGATGACCGCGAGCACGATTTCGTGTTTGGTGGCGACCGCCACCACGCCGATCATGCCGCCGAGCGCCAGCGAGCCGGTGTCGCCCATGAATATCGAGGCCGGAGGCGCGTTGAACCAGAGAAAGCCGAGGCCGGCCCCGACCACAGCACCGCATACGATACCAAGCTCGCCGGTACCGGCCACGTAGTGAATCTGCAGGTAGTCGGCAAAGACCGTGTTGCCGCACAGATACGCGATCATGCCGAAACTCGCGGCCGCGATCATCACCGGCACGATGGCCAGACCATCGAGACCGTCGGTCAAATTCACCGCGTTGCCGGCGCCGACGATGATGAACATGGCGAAGATGACGAAGAACCCGCCGAGATTGATCACCAGCTCCTTGAAGAACGGGAACACCAGCGATGTCGCGAAGGTCGGCATTGCCGGCACCTGCGCGAGCTTGACCAGGATGACGCAGGCGACGCCGGCAATCACCGCTTCCGCCAAAAGGCGGGCGCGGCCTGAAAATCCCTTATGCGACTGCCTGGTGACTTTCAGATAGTCGTCATAGAAGCCGACCGCGCCGAAGCCAAGCGTCACCCACAGCACCACCCAGACATAGCGGTTGGCCAGATTAGCCCACAGCAGCGTCGACACCAGCATACCGGAAAGAATCATCAGGCCGCCCATCGTCGGCGTGCTGGCCTTGGCGACGATGTGCGATTGCGGGCCGTCAGGGCGGATCGGCTGCCCCTTGCCCTGGAAGCTGCGCAACCGTCCGATGATGGCGGGACCAAACAAAAAAACAAACAGCAGCGCGGTAATGATCGAACCGCCGGTGCGAAACGTGATGTAGCGGAAGACGTTGAGGACTGAAAGTTTGTCCGAAAGATCGACCAGCCAATAAAGCATCGTCTCAACCTTGCGCGGACGCGCCTTCGAGTGGGTGCGCTTCGATCGTGCTGTCGCGCGTATCCCGATGCGGATAAGCGCGCTGCAGCGCTTTGACGATGGGCGCCATGCGCGAGCCGAGCGAACCCTTGACCATGATGGCGTCGCCGGCACGAATGACCGGCAGCACCTGCGATTCAAGCGCAACAGAGTCTACTGCATAGCCGCCGCGCCGTCCGGCGGGAAGCGCCTTCCATAAATTCTGCATCAGCGGCCCACAACAGAACACGAGGTCGACCGCGTTGGCGCCGACCTGTTTGGCGACCGCGCGGTGCAGCGACGGGCCGGCAGGTCCGAGTTCCAGCATGTCGCCAAGGACCGCGATACGCCGGCCGTGCGAGCCGACCTGCGCCTGCCCGAGCAGGTCCAGGGCGGCGGCGACCGAAGCGGGGTTGGCGTTGTAACTCTCATCGAGGACCAAGGCCGCGCCGCCGGGCAAATCGAGTTCGATCGGGGCGCCGCGGCCGCTGACCGGTTTCAGTTCCGCCAGCGCCAGCGCAGCGAGCGCGAGGTCGGCGCCAGCCAACACGGCGGTCGCCAGCACCGCGAGCGAATTGGCGACAAGGTGACGGCCCGGCGTGCCTATCTTGTAGGTCAGCTCGGTGCCGAAAATATCCGCCACCACGGTCGAGCAATGCGGATGCAGCACGTATTTGACGAGACGCGCGTCGGCCTTCGGGTGCTCGCCGAACGACACGATGCGCGCGACGCCCGCCTCCTGGGCGCGGCGCTTAAGCTGCGCAAACTGGGCGATGTCGCGGTTGATGACCGCGGCGCCGCCCGGCTCGAGGCCCAGAAAGATTTCGGCTTTAGCGTCGGCGATTTTGTCGAGAGAACCGAAGAATTCGAGATGCACCGGCGCAATGGTCGTAATCACCGCCACATGCGGGCGCGCCAGCCGCGACAGCGGCTCGATCTCGCCCGCGTGGTTCATGCCCATTTCCAGCACGGCGTAGCGCGCGCTGGCCGGACAGCGCGCGAGCGAGAGCGGCACGCCCCAGTGATTGTTGTAGGAGGCGACCGAAGCGTGGGTATCGCCGTCTTTCGATAGCGCAAGCCGCAGCGCCTCCTTGGTGCCGGTCTTGCCGACCGAACCGGTGACGCCGATCACCTTGGCCTGGGTGCGAGCGCGCGCGGCCTTGGCGAGATGGCGCAAGCCCGCCAGAACGTCGGGCACGACGAGCAGCGGCGTGTCTTTCGCGAACTCTGAACGCCGCTCGGCCGCGACCACCGCAAGACCGGCCTGCGCCGCGAGCGCGGCGGGGACGAATTCATGTCCGTCGCGGCGATCCGCGATAGCGAAGAACGCTTCGCCGGCGGCGATCGTGCGGGTGTCGATCGAAAGCCCGGACACGGATGGCGGCAGGGTACCTTGCCGCTCGGCACCCATCGCCGCCGCCATCGCATCGATCGTCCACAGCGGCGGCGCGTTCATGCGGCGAGTTCCCCCAGAGCCGACGCGACCGCCTCGTGGTCGCTGAACTCAACGGTTCGGTCGCCGATGATTTGGCCGGTTTCATGACCTTTGCCGGCAACGAGCAGAATGTCGCCGCGAGAAAGCCCGGCAATTGCCGCGCGGATCGCCTCGCGGCGATCCCCGATCTCGCTGGCGCCGGGCGCCGCGGCCAGGATGGCGGCGCGGATCGCGGCGGGATTTTCGCTGCGCGGATTGTCATCCGTGATGACGACCTTGTCGGCTTTTTCGGCCGCGATCGCGCCCATCAGCGGCCGCTTGCCGCGATCGCGGTCGCCGCCGGCACCGAACACAACGATCAACTTGCCGGTGACGTAGGGGCGAAGTGCTTCGAGCGCCTTGGCGAGCGCGTCCGGCTTATGGGCATAATCGACGAAGATCGGCGCACCGCGCGTCTCGCCGACCAATTCGAGCCGGCCCTTGGCGCCGCGCAGATTGCCAAGCGCCGCAAACACCGCCCCGGCGTCTCCGCCGGTCGCGATGGCAACGCCGGCGGCGACCAGCGCATTCTCGATCTGAAATTCGCCGACCAGCGGCAAACGGACCTGAAAGCGCTTGCCGCCATGCTCGACGGTGAAAAGCTGCGCAAAACCATCGATCGCCGTGTCGACGAGGCGAATGCCGGTTCCAGCACGTCCGACCGTCATCAGCGCCACGCGCCGCGCCGTTGCGGCGGCGGCCACCGCGTCCGCGTGCTCATGATCGACATCGACGACCGCGGTGCCCGTCGTTTCGAGCAAGTCCTCAAACAGCCGCAGCTTGGCGGCCAAGTAATCCTGAAAGGTCGGATGATAATCGAGATGGTCGCGCGTGATGTTGGTGAAACCGGCAGCGGCGATATGCAATCCATCGAGCCGATGCTGGTCGAGGCCGTGCGAGGACGCCTCGATCGCCAGATGGGTGACGCCATCGCGGGCCAGTTGATCGATCGAGCGGTGCAGCATGACCGGATCGGGCGTCGTCAGCGAGCCGTAAATCTCGCCGCGCGGTGAAACCACCCCGACTGTGCCGATGCTGGCGGCCTGATGGCCCAGCGCCGTCCAGATCTGGCGCGCGAACGCCGCAACCGACGTTTTGCCGCTGGTGCCGGTGACGGCCGCGATAATCGGCGGCTGACGCGGATAGAATTTTGCCGCAGCGAGCGCCAGCGTGCGCCGGATATTGCCGACACGTACAAATGCGACGCCTGCGGGCGGCGGAACTTCCGAGGGCCGGTCGGCGATAATCGCGGAGGCGCCTGCGCTAAGGGCAGACACCACGAAGCGCAGCCCGTCGGTCTTGCCGCCCGCGACGGCGACGAAAACATCGCCGACTCGCACCGCGCGGCTGTCGGCCGTAATGCCGACGACTTCGATATCGGCGCTGCCTGCCGCGATCTCCGCGTCAGCAGGCAGGATCTCGCGAAGCCTCATGGCTCGCCCTTACCTGCTTTGCTTCAGCGAGGCCAGTATCAGCTGATCGGCCGTCGGCAGGTCCATGCGGGGTTCGATGCCAAGCAACGGGGCGATGCGGGCCACCACCTTGGCGCCGGTCGGAACCGCGTTCCAGCCCGAGGTCGTAAAGCCGTGGGTTTCCGGCGTCGCCTTCGGCTCGTCCAGCATGATCAGCAGCAAATACTGCGGATGGTCGGCCGGCAGGATGGCCATGAAATCGGTCAGCACCTTGGTCTTCGAATAACGGCCGTTGACCACCTTGTCGGCGGTGCCGGTCTTGCCGCCGATATAATAGCCCGGAACGTCGGCTTTCCTGGCGGTGCCCTTCTCGACGTTGAGCCGCATCAGGTAGCGCATCATCAGGCTGGTCCGCCGCGAGATGACGCGCTTGCCCAGCTCGTCAGCCTCCTGCTGCGTGCGCTTGAGGAAAGTGGGCGGGATCAAGATGCCGCCGTTCATGATCGCGGCGACGCCCATCACCGCCTGCAGCGGCGCCACCGACAAGCCGTGTCCGAACGCGATGGTGGCGGTGGTGAGATCGCTCCAGCGCCGCGGCAGGATCGGCTCGGCACTTTCCGGCAATTCGGTGCGCAGCCGGTCGAGCTGGCCCATTTTTTTCAGGAAGGCCTGCTGTGCGCTGGTGCCGAGTGAAAGCGCGATGCGCGCCGCGCCGATATTCGACGAGTAGTAGAAAATCTCCGGCACGGTCAGGAAACGATGCTCCGGATCGAAATCGTGAATGAGAAACCGGCCCATCCGCAGCGGCATGCGTGCGTCGAACGACGAGTTGAGGGTAACTTTGCCGGATTCGAGCCCCATCGCGACGGTGAACGCCTTGAAGGTCGAACCCATCTCATACACGCCGGTGGTCAGCCGATTGATGCGGGTCGGCTCGTTCGCCTGGCGCGGATCGTTCGGGTCATAGTCCGGCTCAGACACCATGGCGACGATCTCGCCGGTGTTGACGTTGAGCACCACTCCGGCGGCAGCGATCGCATGGAAATGATCGCGCGCTTGCACGAGCTCGTCGCGCAACGCGTGCTGAACGCGCAGATCGGCCGCAAGCACGACCGGATTCTGCAGACGATCGGTGGCCAGACCCGCCATGTGCAGGGCTGCGAGTCCGTGGCCGTCGAGCCACTTCTCCATTCCGGCGATGCCCTGATTGTCGATATTGACGTGACCGATCAGGTGCGAGACTTCCGAACCGTTTGGATAATCACGCTTGTTCTCTTTCAGGAAACCGATGCCGGGCAGGCCTTGGCGATAGATTTCCTTCTCCTGCTCGGGTGTGATGTCGCGCTTGAGCCAGACGAAGCCGCGTTTGGAGGAAAGCCGTGCTCGCAGTTCGGTAGGGTCGAGGTCCGGCAGGACGGCGGTCAGCAGTTCGACAGCTTCGTCGACATCGATGATGCGCCGCGGCTCGGCGTAGAGCGACGGCACGCGCACGTCGATTGCCAGGATCTCGCCATTGCGATCGCGGATGTCCGGACGCGCGGTCGCGACCGCATCGTCGACGATGACCCGCTGTGGCGTGCGGCTATCGGCAATGATCCCGAACAGGACAAGGCGAAACGCGATGATGCCGTAAACAACGACGAAGCCAACGATTGCCAAGCCCACGCGCGCACGCGCCTTGGCGCCGCGGTCGACGTTGCGCCCGTAGAGCATGACGCGCTTGAACCGCCGCAGCCATGGCTCGGCGGGCGCGACCGGTAAGGCTTCCGCAATCGGTTCCGCAATCGCGCTCATTCGCTGCCCGCTCCGGATTGTGCCGGCGCTGCTGCCGGTGGCGCTGTGATGTTGTCAGGTGTCTGCGGCGGCGCGCCGTCTTGCGGAACACTGCCCGTCACTTCGAGCGGCACTTCCAGATGCTCGATCATGCCGCCGATCGGATCCTTGCTGCCCGGCCGCATGTAATCCGGCGGCTGATCCGGCAAATGATCAAAGGTGTCGAATTGAGTCGGCGCGACTGGCTGCAACTTGAGAAAACGTTTCGCGAGATCCTGGACGCGGGCAGGATCGTCAAGCTGGCCCCAATGCGCCCGCAAGTCGGCGATCTTGTCGCGCTCCTGCCGTACCTGATCGCGCAGTTTGGCGAGGTGTTCGGCCTGAACCGTCGCTTCGAACTTGATGCGATAGACGTAGGCGGCGGCCAGCACGAGCGCGCCGATCACGACGAGATTGAGGATGCGCAAGATCATGGGCGTCCCCGAACGATGGCGTCGAGCGACGGCAGGCGCGGCAGCAAAGATTCGACATCGGCGATGCGCGCCTGAGCACCGGTTCGCTCCGCGGCGCGCAGCTTGGCTGAGCGGGCGCGCGGATTGGCGGCGATCTCGGTTTCGTCCGGCGTCTCCGGCCGTCGCGTCAGCACCTGGAATGTCGGCGGCGGCGCCGGAGTGAGCGGCCGATGCCGGGAGGATGCCGGCGCCCGGCTCCGCTCCAGCAGGAAATTCTTGACGATGCGGTCTTCGAGCGAGTGGAAGGAGATCACCACGAGCCGGCCCGCAGGCTTCAGCACGTGCTCGGCGGCGGCGAGACCGTTGGCAAGCTCGCCGAGTTCGTCGTTGACGAAAATCCGCAGTGCCTGAAACGTGCGGGTCGCAGGATGAATTGCGGCCGGTCGCGGCGGCGCAGCGCGCGCGATGAGTTCGGCGAGCGCCCGTGTCGTGTCAATGACCCGCTCTTGCCGCACCCTGACGATGGCGCGCGCGATGGAGCGGGCATGGTGTTCCTCGCCGAGGATCGCAATGATGGCGGCGAGATCGCGTTCGCCGCCGTGAGCGATGACATCGGATGCGGTCGGACCGTCGCTCCCCATGCGCATATCGAGCGGCCCGTCGAGCCGGAACGAGAAGCCGCGATCGGCCTCGTCGAGTTGCATGGACGACACGCCGACGTCAAACACGACGCCGTCGACCGCGGCGCCGGCGTCCTGACCTACGACCGACTGCAGGCTGGAGAAACGATCCTCGACCAGTTCGAGCCGCCCCTGCGCCTGTTCGACGAGATCGGCGCCTCGCGCGATGGCGCTCTGGTCGCGATCGACGCCGATCACGCGCGCGCCCGGCGTAGCCAGAATTGCGCGCGAAAAGCCGCCGGCGCCGAATGTGGCGTCGATGTAGAGGCCGCCATCGCGCACGTTGAGCCATTCGATGGCGCGATGGACGAGCACGGGAACATGACGAGCCAGTCCGCCAGCGACAGCAGAGCTGCCGCTGCCCGTCATCATTCCCGTGCTCCTAGCGGTTTTGGAACTGCTGCCGCTGCCATCATCCGGGTGCCCAGCTCCTGCTTGAAAGCACGGACCTTCTCGGTGGCCTCCGCGAGTTCCGTGCGAAAGCGGCCAGGCTCCCAGATTCGAAATTTGTGACCGAGACCAACGAACGTGACCGTGTCGGTGATACCCGCGTGGTCTTTGAGCGTGTCGGTCAGTACGACGCGGCCTTCGCCGTCGATCTTCAACGTCTCGCTGGTCCCATAAAGCGCCAGCGCAAATTGCTCGCGTTGATCCGAATAGGGCTGAAAGCCCGCGGTCAGCGCGTCGATCTCGCTCAGCAAGGCGTAGCCGCCGGCATCGAGCGCCGGCCGGTCGAGCGCCGGATAACAGTAGAGGCCGTCGAAGCCGTCGCGCGCCAGCACTGCGCGGAATGAGGCCGGGACCGAAACCCGTCCCTTGGCGTCCAGACGGAGCACATAGTGGGACACAAACCGGTCCATCTCGCCCCTCTTCAAGCGGCGCACCGCCTGGGGTCCCCAATCGCAAGCGCCGCCGTCGGCCCGGAGCCGGAAGATCAGCCGGAATTGGGATATTTTGGGCTATCATGGGACTACATGGGCGTCAACGCGGCGGATGCGCCGAGTGCGCAGCTTTCCTCGATTTTGATTAGCGAGCGTCAAGCTTAAAGAATGGTGAAAAACGCGACGCCGAAGCGCGCAACGGCATCGAGCCACACCTGCCTCCGCGCCGGAGCGGTGGCGCAATGAGAGCGTGCGCGGCACCTCGCACATGCGGCCGAGTTGTCCGTGGTCGCGCACCGACATCTGCTCGTCGCACGCTCGACATCTGCGTTGCACCGGAGCAACGCATGTTGCCTTTTTCCACAGGTACTCGCGCCAAGCCGCGAATCGGCTTGTGTGCGACACCTGGTAACCTAAAGTCGCGGCATGGTGAGTGGTGCGTTTCTGGCG